>Ga0207695_10000196_pt1 | contig 171024 bp, 134 predicted proteins | sample KBSC54metaG_FD_184354 | JGI IMG/M metagenome (GOLD analysis project Ga0207695, IMG submission 184354) | Corn rhizosphere microbial communities from Kellogg Biological Station, Michigan, USA - KBS C5-4 metaG (SPAdes) (version 2) | ecosystem: Host-associated > Plants > Roots > Rhizosphere >...
CCCGGATATTTCATGGTCTGATAAGTTGGCGGCTGAGCGCTGATTGAATATTCAGTATTGGCTTTGTGGGGGCGCTTTTTGGCTGCAAGGACGTGAAAGGACGACAGTGCCCCCAACCCCCATCTACGTTTTGGCGCCGGGGACAGCGCCATTTGCATCAGGTTTGAGCGATGGCAGCGCAGACCTGCATGAAGAGTTCTTGATCGGGATAGGCAGAACTCATCAGCAGCCGGATCCTTCTGGTATTACGCAGGATCACGGTGCCGATTTTCAAGAGCTTGAGTCGGATGGTGCCGACCTGGGCTTTTGCCAAATGAGTGCCGGCAAGCCCCACCCTCCGCAGGGTCTCCATGAGCACGTAGGCGCAGGCGGAGAGCAGTACCCGGAATTGGTTGGCCCACCATCCGTGGCACGAGGTACGGTCGCTGAAGAGACCGAGTTGCTGCTCTTTGATCCGGTTTTCCATCTCCCCTCGTGCACAGTAAACTTCATCATAGAGACGCTCGGCATCCCCCTCGATGCTTGTCACCACAAAGCGTGGATTTGGGCCTTTGGCTGTGTGTTCCGCTTTGGCGATGATCCGGCGCTTCTTGTCCCAAGTTCCCGCAGCATATTCCAACCAGCCAAAGACCCGCTGCTTCTCACCGAAGGCTGCAAAGTCCTGTTTGGCCTGTTGCATCAGTGGTTGCGCCATCTCTTCGAGTCGTGAGTTCTTCGCCAGGCCGATGATGTAATCCACGTCTGCCCAGTCGCACCACTGAAGCATCTTCCAGCGACAGAAACCCGAGTCTGCGCGAATGATCAGGCGAACATTTGGCCACGCCTCACGTAGACGCTGAGTCAGGAGTTTCAAGATGGCCCAGGCATGCCGAGCGCAATCGACATTACTTGGACGCAAGTAAGAAACCAGCAGTTGCTCTCCACAGAAGACATAGAGAGGTAGAAAGCACCAGTTGCCATAATATCCGTGGAAGAAGCGACCTTCCTGATGGCCATGAACCCGGTCGTCGGTCGCGTCGAAATCGAGGGTCAATTCTGTGGGCGCTTCCTTGAAGGAGGCGATGAATTGATCGAGCAAAACTTTATGAAAGGCGACCGCAGCCTGTCGGTTGACCCGATGTTCGAGCCGGCAAAGTGTGGAATCGGAAGCCAATGCACTCCTGCGCTCGAGGGCGGTCTGCCAGAGAGGATCCTGCCGCAGCGTGTCGTGATCGTTGAGGTCTTCATAGCCCAGGGCAAGGCCGTAGATGCGCTGCCGCAGCAGGTCGACTTGTTGGTGGGTAATCAGATCCAGATTGCGCGGATCCGGCAAAACTGCATCCAAAGCCTTGACCAACCCGAGGCGAAGGTCGGTCTGCCTTAACAGCATGATTCCGCCATCACTGGAAACATCCCCACCCGTGAAACTCGCCTCGATTTTGCGGCGATCAAAACTTGGAAAACTGAATTCTTTCTGCGTACAGTTTGGCATTAGCGAAGTCCTTTCGTTTGAAGTTCAGAACACCTTCAATGATAGCGGGTTACCGCAGGGACTTCGCTAACTTTTTGCTCTAACTATGAAATATCCGGGCTAACCTGAAATCGGACTTTCGGAGTCGCCTTCAGCGCCAACGGCGCGACGCAATTCCAGCCTGGGGCAACAGCCCCAGGAATTGGCCAAAATAGATTGAAGGGCTGAAAGCCCGCGCCATTTTCCAATCATAATTGGATCGGGCCTTCAGCCCTCGACCTCATTTATATGAACGACCTGGGGCTATCGCCCCAGGCTGGTATTGTATCGCGCCGTTGGCGCTAAAGACAGCTCCTCCGAAATCGGTTTTCAGGTTGAATGTTGGCAGTTTAGCGTTGGGAGTTGGTAGTTTTCCCTTTCTTCCTTCCCAAACAGGCCGGTACTAAATCAACGTCGGTCCTGTTACCACGCCTTCCAAGCGGCGGGACGCCGCTTCCACTATGTGGCTTCGCCACTAACTATATTCAGCTCCCGAGCGCATGGATGGTATTGAGGATCTCGCCTTTCAGATCACCGCCATCGGCTGCCTTGATCTGGTACTTGATCGACATCTGCATCACCGGCTTGAGTCCGGGGATCTCGATGAAGACCGAGCGATCATCCGTTCCGGCGGTGATGCTCTTCACGGTCAGCGTGTCGTGATGCTTCTGCTTCAATTCCGACGCGGTGTATTGCAGTTCCCCGTCCTTGCCTAGTTCGGATGGCTTTTCCGCTGGTGCGGACATTGCGGAAACTTCCGGTGAACCGTAGGCGCTCGACCAGATGTAGTTCCAGGCTTCAATGTTCCAGTTATCGGGATCGCAGGCTTTCTGGGTATCGAGCGAACAAGTGAACCGTACTTCCACACCGTCCTTTTTCGCATGTAGTTCGATCGGCATGCGCACCGGTGCGCCGGTATAGCGCACACGTTGCAAACATCCATTTTTCAGGGCCGTGGTCTGCCAGCCGCGCAGTCCGGCAAGATAGAGCTGGCCATCGGCCGGATTGAACCTGCCACGCATAATGCCGCTTTGAAACTTGAGCGGGAATTGCACGACGCCGCCCTGCATTCCCTGGTCGCAGCAATCGGGCTTCGTGGGGTCTTCATACTGCTCCTTGAGCACCCCGAAAAGCGAACACATCCCATAACTGGTATGCAGCATCTCCCCGCGCCACGGCCCCCACTTGTTGCTATCCGGCGCCCATACCTGACCACCCGAGGAGTTATCAATGCGCTTCGGCAACCAGCAGAGCGGCTTGTCGTAATCGGTGGGGGACGGCGTCCGGTGCGATGTCGGCACGCACCCGTAGAAACCACCCTTCTCGATCCAATTGATCCGGCAGGCCGGAGTCCAGGTGCCTTCGTTATCACCACTGGTGACCTGTCCATCGGGGCTGACGCCGATTCCGTTCGGCGCGCGGAAACCAGTGGCGAAGACATCAAGCTTCTTTCCATCCGGAGACACACGCATGAGCGTGCCGTGTTGGTCCATCATTTCATCGAAGCCACGCCCGCCATTTTTCACGGGACCAGCCTTGGCAAAATAGAAATTCCCCGCCGGATCGGTCTGCAGATCGAAGACGAACTCGTGAAAGCTCTTCGTCACCTTCAGTTCGTTGTTGAAGCGCTCGTAGAAGTCCGCCTCGCCGGAGTCGTGCCGATCTTTCAGCCGCGTGATGCCGTCGCGGCAGGTCACATAGATATCGCCATCCACGATCTTCAGTCCCAGCGCGTGATAGAGCCCGCTGGCAAAACGGCGCCAGGAGACATGCTCGAGTTTGTCATCAATCCCGGAGACGATGAAGACGTCGCCGTGAAAGGTGCAGACAGCGGCGCGGCCATCCGGAAAGAAATCAAATCCCCCGATGAACATCGGCGCATTCCATGGATTCTGGTCCGGCACCTTGATCGTATCGACCACATAGGCGTCTTCCTTGGAAGTGGAGACATCGCCTTTGGTTTCAACCGGTTGCGGCCAACGGGAAGAAGTCATTCCTTTCGTAACGGCCTCGAGGTCAGCGATGGCACGCCCCGATGTATCCGGCTGTTTCTCGAATTCCGGAACATTGTCTCCATTTATGAGGTCGACATCAAAGGCTACGCTCCGATCGCTCGGCGTCAGCGAAAGGCAAACCTGGCCGCCTGCTTCCACGAGCTTGAACGCACCCGGCCCACGAACTCCGAGCGATCCATGATCCGCCGATCCTTTCGCATAAAGCGGGAGCAGAATGGTCTGTAGATGCGGGGCAAACTGGAATTCGCGGGTGAAGCAATCTTTCCCTTCACGCCGGACATAGGATGGCTTCTCCAAAATCTTCGTTCCTTCGAATTCCCATTCGATTACCACACCATTTCCGCTTTCTGGCTCACTTCCGCTCACATGCATCCCGCGATACTTGAGCGTCGGCAACGGACCGAACGGCTCAGAACGCGGATCTTTCCAGTCCACGGCCGAGCCGTCCTGCGCGGCAACCAGAAAACCGGCTGCCTCGCGGGTGTGGAAAGCGACGGCTCCAATCGACCGCGGATAATCTCCGCGCGACATCAGATTCATCGGGGTCGTGAATCCGCCCGTCCAGGCGCCCACCATACGGCAAAGATCCAGATCGTAACAGACCGCAGCCTCACCATGTTCGCCCACGCGAATCGCGAGTCCTTTCAGGGCCATCGTCTTCGGTGTGCCATCGGCGTTCTTTCCCACGCCAATCGTAGCGAAGATCCACGGCCCCGGTGCTTCTCCCGGTTTGCCTTCCATTTTGAATTGCTGCGCCAGCGCGGAAGTGGCGAGGAGCAAGGAAGCAAGCAGATGGGGCAGAAAACGATGCATCATTTTTTGAGGGACGTTCGATATAGCCGGTCCCGCTCGACTCGCAAGGCGCGCGGTTCGCAGACGGTGGTTTATGCGAAATGGCGGCGTTATTGGAAACGCAAAGGGCGCCGAGGCCGCCAAGCTTCGCAAAGAATGAAGAAGCACGAAGGGGCGCATTTCTTTGTGTGCCTTTGCGAATCCTTGCGTTCTCCGCGTTAAAAATCGGCTCCCTCTTTTCGCAAAAAGCCCCGGAATTTGCGCTCGCATTCCGGACCGACTACGGGGACGCTTTGCGCGGTTTTTCCATGATGAAGAAGAGTATCGGCACATTCCTGTTCCTGATCGCCCTCATCGGCATGCTGGCGATCGCCCCATCCGCATTGGCCAAGACCGTGGTGCTCGACCCCGGGCACGGTGGAATCGATCGTGGCGGCATTCCCGGCCAGAAGTATCCGGAAAAAGTCGTCGCACTCGACGTCGCCCAGCGCGTGCAGTCGAAACTCCGCGCCGCCGGCTACCAGACGGTGATGACCCGCACTGGCGACTATTTTGTCGGTCTGCGCGAACGCTGCCAGATGGCGAATCAGCAGCACAACGCGGTCTTCGTCAGCATTCATACCAATTCCGATCCACGCGGCACCGGCATCGGCATCGAGACCTATTGCCTGTCGCGGCAGAGCCTGAAGCTGGCGACGGCGATTCATCGCGAAGTGCTCCGGGCCTCCGGCACGCCGGATCGCGGCGTCCGCTCCCGGCGTCGTCTTTTCGTGCTGCGCAACAACCACATTCCCGCAGTGCTCGTGGAAATCGGCTTCCTCACCAATGCGATCGAGGGCCCGAAGCTCGCCAATTCCTCGGACTATCGCGACCGGATTGCAGCGGCGATCGCGCGCGGGATCGGAAACGCGTTCTAAAATCGACGCGCAAACTCGCGTCGCCGTTCGATTTACGGCAAGATTTCTTATATGATTCTCACCTGTTCTGAGATGCGTGCGACGGAAGAGCGCGCTTTCCGCGAAGGCGCCACCCCCGAGTGTTTGATGGATGAAGCGGGCGAGCAGATCGCCCGCGCCGTCCGGCAATTTTTTCCCACGCCCGGCGTTGCGCTCGTCTTTTTCGGCAAAGGCCACAATGGCGGAGATGCCTTGGTCGCCGCACGGCATCTCGGCGAATGCGGATGGAAAGTCCACGTCATCGCCGCCTACCCCGAAGACAAATGGAGCGATCTCACACGCAAGAAATTTGGCGAAGCCGGACGTTGCCTGCCAAACTTTCCCTCAAAGCTGACTCCGCGCCCCCATAAGCCCATCGTGGCCCTCGACGGCTTGCTCGGCATCGGCGCCGCAGGTCCTTTGCGCGAGCCCATCCTGCGCTTCACGCGAACGATCAATTCGTTGCGAAACGCCGTAAACGCGCATGTCTTTGCCCTCGATTTGCCCACAGGGCTGGACGGCGACTCCGGCGAGTGGGACAAGGACGCTGTCATCGCCGACACCACTCTGACGGTTGGATTTGGCAAGGCGGGATTAATTCCGGACGGCGCGACGGATCACGTGGGACGCATCGCCGTTCTTCCTGTGGGGCCGCTCAGCACCGCTCTCGAACCGCGCACCAAGGCGCCGCATCTCGCTGTGCCCAGTGAACTTGCTCCCTTGCTCACGCGCCGGCTCTTCGACAGCCACAAAGGCGATTACGGACGCGTCGGGATTGTCGCGGGCTCGAAGGGCATGACCGGCGCGGCAGTGATGACTTCCGCGGCCTGCGTCCGCGCCGGGGCAGGATTGGTAACCGTCTACGCCACACCGGATTGCCAGCCCGTGCTGGCCTCGCGGGCCATTCCTGAAGTGATGGTGCGGCCGGTGGAGTCGTATCAGGAAGTACTTCAACAGCATCACAATGTCCTGGCCCTCGGACCGGGCCTGGGCGAGTCGCGGAGCGAAGAAGTGCACGAGCTTTTGGCCCAATGGGAAGGCCCGATGATCGTTGATGCAGATGGCCTGAACATTCTCGCGAAGAATCGGACTCTCTTGAGTTTGAATATCGGTCCTCGCCTGCTCACGCCGCATCCTGGAGAAATGGCGCGGCTCGATCCGGAATCGAAATCCGAATCACGGCGGGCGATCGTGGAAGAATTCGTCGCCGCAAATCCTGTCACCCTCCTCTTGAAAGGCTCGCGCACGATCGTCGGCGAACGAGGCCGTCCTATTTCCTACAACACCACTGGGAACCCGGGAATGGCCAGCGGCGGAATGGGAGATGTCCTCACCGGCGTCTGCGCTGCCCTCGCTTGCCGAGGCCTCTCGCTCTACGATGCCGGACGCCTCGGGTCGTGGCTCTGCGGCCGCGCTGCCGAACTGGCCATCTCTCATGGCTCGGATAGCGAGGAATCGCTGTGTGCAACCGGGGTCATTGACCATTTGGGAACCGCTTTCCGCGATCTTCAGGGCCGCTGCTTCTAGGGCAGGATGCTTCCGGCTGCAGGGGCCGCGCTGCGAAATGGTCGCGTCCCTGAACGAAACGCACGAGCATTCCTCATCGATCGATACTATCTTGTTTCCATTCGCCGAGTTTGGCCGAAGTTCCGAGCGATACCCTTGCTGCCCGTCGATGAAGCCCGCCATAGACGAGAAACCGTCAACGCCAACATCCGAATCTCCTCAGGCTGGACCTGAAAGGGAACGGTTGCTGGCAGATCGCGCCGCGCTGCATCGACACTTCGGCAGTGAACGGCTCGTCGACAAGTTTCTCTGGTCGTGGTTTCACCCGGACACGAGCTACCGTGTGCTGGATCTTTCGGCGGGAACTGGGGAAATTCCGTGCTTCATTTCGAAGTGGTGCGAGGAGCGGCGCATCACCGTTCGCATTGACGCCGTGGAATCCGATCCCGCGAAGCTGGAGATCGCCCGGAAACAGGGCAAATCACACCCAAATATCGATTGGATCCCTGTGGAGCCCCTGGCCTACGAAAGCGCTCTAACCTACGACTTGGTTCATTGCTCCCTGGCCCCGCAGCGGTTGGGCGCCGAGGACAAGGTCAAGCTGCTGAAGCATTGCCGGGAATTGTCGCACCAATTTGTGATCATCGCGGATCTGGAGCGCAACCTGTCAACGGACCTCAGCGTGTGGCTCATGACCTCGCTGCTCTGCCGCGAGCCCGGGACGAGGGCCTATGGAAAACGGTGCGCCCGCTCGGCCTGCACGTGGTCCGAACTGCGGGAGTTGGCCAAAGCCGCCGGCTGGGAACACTTCGGCCATGCCCGTTTTCTGTTATGCAGCCAGGCAGTGTGGCTCTTTGAGCGGGATCTTGGGGATATCCATCAGGAGGCGGTGGAGGTGCCGAGCGTGCTGCCTTGTCCGACGTGAGGGGCGGGATTCTTTGGAGAACGCGTCGTGCGTGTAGTGGTGCGGACGAAGGGAAAACACCCAACTCCCAACATTCAATGATTGCGGACGAACGCTTTTCTCGTGGAGCGGCTTCCGCGTTTCGGCGGTGGGCTGCGGTCCATTCCCATTGGTCCCAAGCCGTCTCACTTAGCGAGAAACCACGGCTGCAATTTGCCGCCACTTTCCACGAAAGGCGCCCTTTGCGATCGTTGAATGTTGGGAGTTTAGAGTTGGTAGTTGGTAGTTTCTCTATCCGTTGCCCGGCTGACGGTGCCCCATAAAAAAGCGCTCCGCCCCTCCAAAAATTTGCGACATGCTCCTTTCCTAACAACTCCACCAACCTCAGGATTGTCGTCCACGTCATGGGTTCCCCTTCCATCCTTTCGCGCACACTCGCCACGCTCCTCATCCCGATTTCGCTCCCATTCTTCACCGCAGGCCAGGAGACGGGTGGCGGTGATAAGCTGGAGTCCTCCGGCGGCAAGCGCTCAGAGCCGCCGGAAACCGCCATGAAAGGATTCTCGGTCGCCAGCGGTCTCCAGGTCGACCTGTGGGCATCAGAACCGCTCCTCGCCAATCCGGTCGCGCTTTCCTTTGATGACAAAGGCCGGTGCTTCGTGGCCGAGACCTACCGGCGGCGGACTTCGGTGCCGGATATCCGCAAGAACACAGATTGGTTGATCCAGGATCTCGGCTTCCGTTCCGTCGAAGACCGCGTTGCATTTTTCAAATCCACTTACCCGGAATCCGCCGCACTCAAGCCGGACAAGGATCACGCTGATCAAAACAAGGACGGCCATTTCGACTGGCACGACTGGGAAGTGGAAAGCGAGCGCATAAAGATCCTCGAAGACCGGACTGGTTCGGGAAAAGCGGATAACGCTTCCGTCTATGCGGAAGGATTTCGCGATGTCTCGACTGGCATCGGAGCCGGCGTGCTGGCCCGCGACGGCAAAGTTTGGTACGCCTGCATCCCGGATATCTGGCGGCTCGAGGGCGATCCCTCCGCGGAAAAACGCCAGTCACTCGCCCACGGCTTTGGCGTGCATGTCGCCTACTCCGGCCATGACATGCATGGCGTGAAAATGGGACCCGACGGCCGTATCTACTGGAGCATCGCGGATTGCGGCACGCACGTGGTTACGAAAGAAGGAAAGACGATCGACTTACCCGATATGGGCGCTGTGTTCCGGATGTATCCGGATGGGACCGGCATGGAATGGTACGCCAAAGGGCTGCGTAATCCGCAATCGCTGGCATTCAACGAACTCGGCGACTTATTCACCGGAGATAACAATGCGGACGGCGGCGACAAAGCACGCTGGGAGCACGTTGTGGAAGGCGGTGAATATGGCTGGCGCATCGGCTGGCAGTTCCAGCCCAAGCTCGGCGCCTGGAATTCCGAGCGGCTCTGGGATCTCGATGCCGGCAAGACCGCCGCGTATCTTCTTCCTCCTGTTGGCCACGTCGGCCACGGTCCGGCGGGGATTGTTTACTATCCCGGCACCGGAATGCCCGATAGTTATCGCGATCATTTCTTCTACGCGGATTTCCCCGGCGGAGTTCGCTCGTTTGCGATCAAACCCAAGGGAGCAAGTTACACCCTGGATAACCCGAAGGAAGTCCTGCTCGATAACACTCCGAAGCAAATGTTCGGAAAGCTGCTCTGGGGGTTGTATCCATCGGACGTCGGCTTCAATATCAATGGCGGTATCTATGTGCTCGACTGGGTCTTCGGTTGGGAGAAGACGGGCAAAGGCCGCATTTACCGGGTTCACGACCTCGAGGTCGACAAAAGCGCCATCGTGCTCGAAACGCAAAAGCTGCTTGCCGATGGCATGGAGAAGCGCTCGAACGATGAACTGCTGAAGCTGCTCGCGCATCCCGATCAACGCGTGCGGCTCGATGCGCAATTCGCGCTAGCCGCGAAAGGTGAAGCCGCGATTCCCTTGCTCACAAGCGCAAGTAAAGGCGTCGCCGGTGGCGATTACCTGCATTTCCTCGCTCGTCTGCACGCGATCTGGGGGCTTGGACAGATTGCGCACAGCACGCCTTCCGCGCTGGCGCCGATCGCCACCCTGTTGCACGACGGCGAAAGTGAAGTCCGCGCGCAATCCGCAAAGGTCCTTGGCGAACATCATCGCGCGGAAGACGTCCCGGTCTTCATCGCTCTGCTGCGAGACAGCGATCCACGCGTCCGCTTCCAGGCCGCCATAGCGCTTTCCCATTTCCATGATCCGGCGGCGGTCAATCCGCTCCTCAAACTCCTCGAGGAAAATGCCAATCAGGACGCATTCCTTCGCCATGCGGCCTCGCTTGCGCTGGCCTCATGCGCCGAAGCCCCGCAGCTCGCGACTGCGGAAAAAGTGTCGTCGCCAGCGGTTCGCCTGGGAGCGCTGCTTGCCCTGCGCCGGTTGCAGAGTCCGGCCATCACGCAGGCTTTGACCGACGCGGATCTTGGCGTCGCACTCGAAGCGGTCCGCGCCATTCATGATACCCCAATCGAAGCGGCGTTTCCGGCTCTCGCCGCGCTCGCTTCCTCAAAGGATCTTCCCGCACCCGTCTCGCGCCGGGCGATCAATGCCAACTACGTCCTCGGCACCGCGGCTGCCGCCCATTCGCTGGCCACCATGGCGGGGAGTGAAGCAAATCCTGAAAGCGAACGCCTCGACGCGCTCGATGCGCTGGCAAAGTGGAATACGGAACTCGGCCGCGATCGTGTGACCGGACTGACGCGAAAGCTCGCGGCCAATCGTGACCCGAAAGCTGCAGCGGCCGCAGTCGCCACGCTCATTCCCACCCTTTTGAAATCCGGCTCCCATCCATTGCGCCTTGCTGCCGCTGAAACTGCAGCCAGCCTGGCCTTGAGCAGCAGCGAAGAAGCCCTTGCTTCATCCGCGAATGACCAGCAGACCCAAGGCGACATCCGTGCGGCGGCGCTTCGTGCTCTGGCTTCATTTAATTCCAAAGCGCTCCCGGCTCTCCTGAAATCGGCGGTCGAAGACAAGGACAAATCGGTGCGTGAAGAAGCGCGGAAACTTTCCGCCAAGCTCTCGCCAAACGAAGCCGCCGCCCAGGCTGCAGGCATCCTTGAAAAAGGCACGCTCCGCGAAAAACAAAGCACTTTCCAGACACTCGCCACATTACCGGCGGGCGAAGCGGACAAAATCCTCGCGACATGGCTCGACCGTCTCACCGCGGGCAATGTTCCCGCAGGCGCGCAGCTTGATCTGCTGGAAGCCGCGACCAAACGCGAAGACGCGACGGTAAAGCAAAAGCTCGCCGCATACGAAGCGACACGGAAGTCCGCCGACCCGATCGCGCGCTGGCGGGAATGCCTCGAAGGCGGCGACGCAAAAATCGGCGGAGAGATCTTCGCCGAAAAAGCGGAAGCGGCCTGTATGCGTTGCCACAAGATTCGCGGGAATGGCGGCGACGTCGGCCCCGACCTCGGGCACATCGGCACCCAGCACGATCGGGAGTACATCCTCACCTCCATCGTCTTGCCCAACGCGATGATCGCGCCCGGTTTTGAAACTGTCGTTCTCACGCTAAAAGACGGCGGCGTCGCAGCAGGTTTGTTAACGAGCGAAAACGATAGCGAAATCGTCCTTACGCCGATCGGTGGCGGAGCCAAAACGGTTGTGAAAAAGAGCGACGTCACCCAGCGCACGAGCGCGCCTTCGCCGATGCCGGAGGGCCTGGCGGATGTGCTTGGGAAGCGGGATTTGAGGAATGTGGTGGAGTATTTGTCGGGTATGAAATGAGGGGGTGGGTGGCAGGACGGCAGATGGTGGGCTCTTAATCTTAATCCTAATCTTAATTTTAATCGATGTAAGTGATTCCGACGCGGTGTGTTATGCCGCGGCTGAAGGGGGTAAAATTAAGATTAGGATTAAGATTAAGAGCCTCCGCCCCGCCGGTTTGACCCAGCCCGAAAATCTGCGACCCTTAACCGCTCCCCCTTTTTCCGGAGTCGTATGTGTACTCCATCCCCCCACACCGGCCTTCCGTTGCGATTCATCTTCAAAACGGGAACGCAACACACACCAAACCCAACCTTACCCGACGTATGATTCGGAGACGCTTTTTCCGGCGCTCGGCCTTTTTAGTATCTTCCATTGCTTCGCTCCTGCCGCACGGCAGCATAAAAGCGGAAGAGGGACCGTTGGCCAAGAAGCTCCGCGAATCCGTGATCTCGCGCACGGACCTCGTTCCTCAAGCGCCTGTCGTGAGTATCGACCCTCCACGCCCGGGACCGGAACGCTATCAATGGAAAACGGAAATCGTCACCACCACTTTCTGGGTCGGAGAACGGCCCACGAAGCGGAATCCGGTGCCGAACTACACCAGCTCGTGGGACCCAAAATGGGCGGAACATTATGGCGGCACCGATGATCCCGATCCGACAAATCGCGCCGCCTACCTGCCGGCCAAATTCGTTCCACAACAAAACCCTTTCTACGTCGCGCTGCCTTATAACGACATTACGCACGGCGAACACAAACCCGAAGCCTCACAGGTGATTCCCTGGTTTAAGGAAGCCTATCAGGGACCGGGAAAATCCGTTCTGAAAGGCCGCTGGATCGCCATCCGTTTCGGCAACAAGATCGTCTATGCCCAATGGGAAGATTGCGGGCCGTTCCGGACCGATCACTGGCAGTATGTCTTCGGAAACGAACGCCCGAAACCGAATCTGAACAAAGGCGCCGGCCTCGATGTGTCCCCGGCCGTACGCGATTATTTGGGCATGAATGATACGGATGTCACCGACTGGAAATTTGTGGACTTCGCGGATGTTCCCCGCGGCCCGTGGGCGCTGCATGGCGATAACAATACCTTCGTGATTAATGACCGGCAGACGCAGGAGCGTGTAGCGGAGCTTACGAAGAAGGAGAAGGGATCCTGAGGGTTTGAAAGTCTGATCCCAAAACGGCAAGATCAGTAGCGGTTGAGCTCGCAGCCCATTTATCGCTGCGCGGGAGTTCTTGCTTTTGCGGAGGCCAACATCGAGCTCCTTTCTACTATTCGTCACCAATCACCTTGTCCTCCGCCGGATCGCGCTGGCCCAGTTTCATAAAAAGCGCCTCTTCGCTATTTAGCAGCTTCATATACATCGGAAACTTTCTTCCGATCCTGCCAAGTGGATCGTAAAACGTTGCCAAGTCACCCCAGAGGCTGCTCGGGATATAGCGATGGTAGAACCAGATATATACTGGAATCTCGAGAATTGGCGGGCAAAGAAAGTACACTGTGATTAAAACAGCTAGAATTCCACCGGCCACTGTCCCCGGATGAGGCCTAAGCTGGGCGACATTCTCTTTCACGCGACCGCAGGATACTGGAAATCGGACGATTTTCCAACGCGAATTCACCGGACATAGACGCTTCGCCAGAAGTTCAGGTTCATGTGGTAAAGCGGCAGATATATTTGCCGCGAGTGTCCAAATCCGCCGGGCTCGTTCGTAGGAAATATGAAACCACGAACTGATGAAACGCCAAACCACGCCGCTTGCGGGCAGAGTCCAGCAAACGGCTTAACCGGAGAAACCTTATGTGTCCCGCATGCTTTGCCACCATCGCCGCGCTCGTCGCCAAAGGCGCCGCTTCCTCAGGCGGGCTCACCGCCCTTGCCATCAAAGTTCGCCGCGCGAGAAAGAATTCCAAACAACCGGCGACGATGGAACCAACCTCGCCGTCATCACAGCCATCAGGCCGCGTGGAATGACGCAATATCTCGTCGGGTAATGGTCACTCCGCCGACCTGCCTCCACGGTCTCAAAGGCAGGCATTGTTACGTGTTGCAATCATTCTGGTAGAAAGTCAGCTGATAACTGGTAAGTTCTTCGAACTCGGAGTCGTCAAAGTGCACTGTAAAGCTGCGTTCGGGAAACTGCCAGGCAAGCTTCGCGGTGTAAATCTCACGGAGCACACGCCCGAGATAAACCACTCGCTCCCGGCTGATGTCTGGACAGCCCAGATAGTGCGTATCTGCGATGTGAATATGGTTCATCAACGATTCGATGGCTTTGCGATCACTGCCCTGACGCTCACAAGCCCGAAGTCCTTCAATAGTGAACCCTTCGCGCAAAACGTAGCCTTCGAACGCAACAAACGATGGCCAGAAAAGAGTGCTGTAGCCGATGGCGAGTTGAAAGCCGCCTGAGCAGCCGACCCACGATCCGACGTCAATGCCGTCGCCATTGTTCCAATCCTTCAATTCGGGAATGAGTACGGTATAATCGGTCATACACCAGGCAGTTCAGGGTGTCGGAGGTCGAACGCCAATGAATCGGCGCAGGAAATTATAATCGGGCGGTTCTGATCCGACCTCGATGATATCCTCGCCGCAGCCTGTGCGGGCGTCGGTGATTCCGATAGTGAAATCGTGGTGAAACTCGCCGCGCAATTCGATACAAAAGCGAACGACTGCCTCCACGTCGGAGAACCAATCAGGTGGCTCGTGATCCGGATCGGGCAGAGAAAGGTTGAGGCCAAGCTCCCAGTCTTCAGCACTACGCTGCTGATTGACCGCCCAAACGTCGGAACAACGCCACTGCTGACTTGCGATGAAATGGTTCACACGCTCAATCACCTGTTCAGCGATGGCGCTGAATTCGAGTCCGATGGCGTAAGCATACAAGGCGTAATGAGCCATGATGGTGAGATTAGACGTCTTTTGTTTGCGGGAGAAGCGTGGGGATTCCTGAGCCCCGAGCACAACAAATGGCACGCTGATTGCGACCGCTGTAGCCGTCACCGTTCGCTGCGGCGCATCGTTAGCCTTCATCGCTTATACCCAATGACCCGGAAAAACTGCTCCGACTCCTCGAACGGAGCGCAGACCTGTCCCAATACGGAACGAATGCGCTCTCGGGCACATCCGGCCGGATCAATCTCAAGCCACTCGATCGAACAGTAATCCGGTCCAACGTGATGAAACCACTCACGATCCCAGTCTGACATGTAACCGGTCAAGAGATCGAGTGTCCGCCATCGCGGTTCTTTCTCGAAAGAACTGAAAGCGCTACAGAGCTCCCGCCACTTTGTGCTATTCATACAGCTGACCAATCCCTCTGCCTCAGCTTTGAGGCGACACTGGTTGGAAAGAGCGCTCATGCAGGCTAACTGAGAGTGAATACAGCGCGGTTGGTTAGTCGACGTCCTGCAATCTGTGGAACGCGATAAAGCTTCGCCATGATTGCAGCGCTGCGCGGAAGTCAGACACAGCAAGGCAACAGCAAGTACCGTCGTCATACTCACATTGAAGCGATGCTACCCGCGAGTCGAGCGTAAGAGTGAAGGTGTTACCGGTGCCCTCCCAGGTGGGTACAACACGATGGTCGATATCCTGCAAAATGGAGAGCAACTCATCGCACCAAGTCACAGATGACTGCACATCCTGCTCAAGAAATCCAGCAAGTGCCTCGAGACCTTCGGGAGATTCAGCCCGATTACGACCGTGCGCATCGAGATATGGACGAATCATTATATGATCAGGCGCTTCCGGATTCATCGGGTTGACGACGGCGGCAACGGCGGAGGACTTGAGGCGCGAAGGCGAGAGAAAAAGACAAGCGAGATAACGAGAATCACAATGCCGGCAGGACAAAGAAAAAGGCCAATGGCAGTGGAAAGCAGTGTCGTGCCGATGCTGTCTGCAAGGGCTCGCGGATCGGAGACGCCCGCATTGCCCAACGTGGCGAAGGCGCGAGTCATGCCAAAGACCGTGCCGAGCAATCCGAAAAGCGGAGACAATGTCAGCGTCGATCCAATGGCAATGCCCGCTATACATAATCTGCGCTTCGCTTTCATGGTTGGCTTGGAATTACGGGAGACTGTCCTGTTTTCGTTCGCGGGAAGCCAGAGGAAATGCCGAACGGCCTAATGTTTCAGTGCCCGTCCAGACCACAAGCAGTGAACCGACACGGCCACTGCCGCCAGGGGCAGCTCACTGGAGCGATTGAGCGTTTGCCTCATTGCGCTGGGTCTTTCGAGTGATGAAGGCCTGTGCCTTGGCATCGATACAATCCAGTGGCAGTGTGGAAAACTGCGAGCGTGAAAAGAGAATGAGCCAGAAGCGCGGGTAGCGCCAGACCTCCACGATGGAGGACCAGGGTAATGTGGCGCTGCCCAGCTCGGACGCGACGGTAAACTGCTCCTCGGTATAAGAAAACGATGCCTCCGGAACCTGCATCTCCCGGAACCGTCCGATGGTATTGCGATAGTGGGCGAGATAAATGACGAGAAAGAAGATGCCAACGAACAGAAGCGTCGCCGCAAGCGCACCAACCACCCAGCTACGGTCACCGTGGAAGACAAGATATGCTACGTTGACCGCCAAAAAGGAACAAACAATGAAGAAGCGCCATCCGAAACCGCGCATGATGGTACGGATCACAAAAACACGGACCGCTTCGCGCAAAAGAGGTTCGGAGTAGCGAAGTTTTATCTCGTTCATATATCGGCCAGGCGATTGCGCATCGAACTGGTTGAACTATGGATCATAGAATTCCCCCTCCTCGCCCTGCACTCTGGCCTGGAGCTTTGAGGCGATCTCCTGCATTTTCGTGATGACCTCTTCATCGGGGTTCTTAACGACTACGTTGCCGTTTCGGAAGTCGAACCAAACGACCTCGCCGTCAGAATGGCCGCTCCATTCTGCGAGCAAGGGGTTCTCGTAACGCAACGTACTGCCGTCAGGAAGCGCAGCTTCGGCGGCTCCGGTCAGACGCATCTCTGGATCGGATGCGAGATAAGCACTCCAGTCTGCATCGGAAATTTCAGATCCATCCTCAAACCAGTCGGCTTTTCTTGTGATATACAGGTCGTATCCCATGGAACACGTTAGTAGTCCGATGGCCCAAACTCAGCAACTGCGATGGCCATCGTCGTGGCGATCGGAGAACGGTGGAGTGCAATGTGAAAGCAGAACGGCTGAGGGCGCTCCCCAGCCAAGTGCGCGGTAAAAAGGTTCAGCGGGAGGATACACGTCCGCGACGACGAGCCGGCATCCGCGACGGCTCAGTGCTTCCTCAAGTGACCGCAATAACGCTTTGCCGATGCCGGCGCGCTGATGCGACTCGGCGACGACAAACTCGCTCAGGTACGCGCGAAATCCAAGGTCATGGCCACAGATAAATCCTACGACCTGCCCCTCCTCGACCGCGACAAACGCCAGACCATCCGCAGCGGAAATAGCGCGGCACACTGAGTCGAAACGCCAGTCCAGTTGCCAAACCCCTTCGATGGACTTCAACAAGTCGGTGACGGCGTCGCTATCTGAGATGGTAGCGGATCTGATCTTCACGGGAGATGAGCTCATACGCACAAAGCCACGTCACTGGGTGCTCTCCATTTTCATTCGCCGGCAGGCCGCGGCTCTGTTTTTCAAATCCATGCTCTCGGCTGCCTCCGCAAACGCCTCCCAAACGTTCGGCGGTAACGAAGAACTTTCCGCCAGGTGCTCTAGAGCATCGAGAGCCAACTCCAACTCATTATGCTCCAATACATCGTGATACCACGCAAAACAACGCTCGGCCTCAGCATCGGAGCGAATGCTCTGCAACAGACCAAACGCCTCATCAAGCCGCTGACGCGTGATAGCCCAACGTCTCTGAAATGGTTGAATCATCGCGTCAGAAAATGGACGGACGACTGAAAGCTCAGCGCCAGGTGGACCCGTTCATCGTTGCATCTGGTTGCGCGCTGCGGTCACTTCGGTTTCGCTGGGCTCAGCTTCGGACGTCGACCGGCCACGCGCTGATGATCTGCCTGAGCCGTCTGTGCGCGTTCGATACTCCCTTTGGCATCATTGATCGCAGCCGTATACTGGTCGGCAGAAATAGCACCCTGCTGGATCAGCAGACGAATCAGGACGCCCACGCGCAAGCGCAAATCGTCGTTCTCCTGCTGCATCAATTGGATAAGCTCGGCCTGGCGGGCAACGGTCGCGCTGCTTTTGACGCCCGCCGTCGTGAGGCTCTCGCGAAGTTCGTTGATCGCCGAGTCCTGCGAGGTGTTCCACCAGAGGTCAATGATGTCCATAACTCGGCATGTACAAGCAATGCCTGACGATCTCAAGCACGGCCGCACAACATCGCGGTTGAGCGAGCTGTTTCACCGTGGCACATCGCTCTGCGTTGCCGTCATTTCCAAAATTGCCACCATGGTTTTGGCGGAGGCTGAGGGAGACGCGCCGCTGATAGCTCATACCATCGGATATTCGTCGAGCGCTCTCCCGATATGAAGAACTCTTCCATAACGATGAGCGCCTGAGAGTGTGGAACCGTATAGCGTTTGGACATAGGGGTCGGCTCATAATTGTCCGCCAAAAAATCGACCTCTTCATCGGGGTATTCCGCATCCTCAGAATAGGACGAATACAGCGAAGGTCCTTCGCTTCCGATATAAGCCCGCGGAACATTCGGGTTGGTCATCAAATCCAAGGTGGAATGCTGGGCAGCGCGATCGGACGAAATGAAAAGAACGTAGGAATCGTCACCGTTGATCATGACCGCCAACTCCGCGCCGCTATCGTGCCAGAGCCAGAATGAGCCGTAGAAGCCCCGGTCTCTGGAAAGAAGGTGTTCGTGAAGCTCGGCCAGATTGTTTATGTCAACAATATCGCGAAACTTTGCAAGTTTCATATCTCTCACTTAAGGGATACGTGACATTACATTGATCGTCGTGCTACAAAAATGGCCAACGCTACACATACGCATAACGTATAACTCAGCAGAACAACAGCGAGAACTGGCGCAATCCTCCATCGCCGGATACCTAAAACAAATGCTGCCGCAAAAAGAGGAAACTGAACCAGTGTCAGCAGCACATGAAGGAGGTCATCCGGCAACCGGACCAGGATCAGAATTGGGAACCACAGGATCAGCTTCTGCAGCCGCGGCTCCTTGTAAATCATCACCTGCTGCCAGCCAATAACGGTCAGCAAGGCCGCAATCACGAAAGCAAGAATGGTAACAGAACGACGCGACATTCAAAGCGGTTCAATGCCGATGGTTGGGCGTAGCGTATTTTGGATGAAACGATCGCAGGCCCAGGCGCAGGCGCTCGCTGAAGAGCGCGGCCAGGCAACACTCTTTGTTGACCTGCTTGAGCTCCGCCGCCTTGTCTGGCAAGGGCCAATTGGAGTTGGACGCTTCACGGCGAAAACCTTCGACAGTGGTTTTGCCGTTAGCCGTGAGAGATCCGTCGCGATCAAACGCGGCGTATGGTCACGCAACGCAGCGCTCACGCTTCGATCGCAATACATTTGCCAAAGATCGAATGCGGACCAATCCAGCCGTTGATACCACCACGGTTGTTGCTGATCTGAAATCGCTGACCTTGGATGGCCTTGATGAGGTGAATGTACTCGCAGCCACGCACTCGGCACACAACAATGTCGCCGACGCGCAAGGTGCCGGGGTCAACCGGCGCTACGGTGCAGAGCTGCCCCGATTCTATGCGCCCCGTCATGGAGTTGCCCCGGGGGCGAAAAGAAACCGTTTCGCCCTGCTGTAACTTGGCAATATGTCCTGTAGCCCAGCCCATAATTATTGGAGGATGCGTGCGAAATCGCCCAACGGCATTAATCTCCGCAACCGCGAAGTGCGGCGCTGCGCTTGCACGGCTGTGAAAGCAGCCACCACAATGCACGGAGCGGTTCGCAGCGATGAATGGTTAGGCAATGTTTGTATCATGGAAGATCGGCATCGAGGATATCAGTCTCAATCGCACGGAAAGTATCGAGCAAGTCGGGATCTGCCTGCATGGAGGACTCTGCCACTGTCCGGGCTCGAGCGAGCGACGCCCGAAGTGCGTCACGCTCGGCCGCAGAGCAATGATGCAACATTAATGTGAGCGACTCCAATGCGCGAATGTCGTCATCCGCGCGATCATCGTCTGCCGGAGCAGTGCTGATGTATGTGATTGCTGCAATAACTGCATCGGCAAGTGTGTTCATTGGATGGATAACGAGTGAAGGCCCTGAGCCATGAAGTGGATGAGACTTCTATTCAAACTGAAAACGGCGTATGTGAAAGACGGAGCCAGGCGATGTTACGTTCCACAAAACGGTTCGTGGTTTGCGACTTTGTACGAAGCCTAACGTGCGCATTCCCACAGGCTCTCCCCTTCCGAAAGCGGCGTTGCGCCGCTCGCAAACACCTCGACTCGAAGTATCCTTGACGCACCCACCACCCCAAAACCTCGCAACAACAAGCTGCCGCCCCTGGCCACGACGCGGTTTTTACCGCCGCCTCGCTCCTGTCGCACGAATCCGCATTCCGGATCTCTTCTCAGCATTGCGACAGGATTAGCTCCGAAGGGGAACTCATCGTCAATTCGAAACACCACCTCCCCCCCCGTTCGCTCCGGGTGCGCGACTCACACACGCACCCAACCCTCCCGTTTTTACTGACGAGCCATCACTTCTTTTCGACGACCCAGATATTCCGGAAATACACCGGATTTCCATGGCTTTGGAGATAGATCGGTCCGGCCTCGGTTGTCTCTTTCGATCCGCCGGGAGTCGGTCCGGGAACCTCGACATGATCCTGCACGAGCACGCCATTGAGCTTCACCGTCAGCACTGCATTCTTTGTCTTCTTGCCCTCGGCATCCCACTTCGCCGCTTCGAAATCGATATCGTAGGTTTGCCAGGAGAGCGGCGGGAAGGCCATGTTCAACTTCGGCTTCGAGACGTGATAGATACCGCCCAACTCATTGTCTTCCCCTTTCAATCCGAATGAATCCAGCACCTGGCATTCATAGCGGTTCTGCACATACACGCCGCTGTTTCCGCGCTCCTGTCCGCGGGCTGCGGGCTTGAAGGGAATCCGGTATTCCACATGAATCGTACAATCGCCGAACGCCTGTTTCGACGTGGCGCCGGAGACGAGCAACCCGTTTTCCATCTTGCCTTTCCACGCATCGGCATTCGAGCCGTCGAAGAGGACAGTCGCGCCTTGCGGCGGTTTTTCACCGAGCGTCGGGCTCTTCCGTTCCGTTTTCTCCAGGCTCCAGGAATTACCCTTTTCGTTCGTACCATTCAGCTTGGCACCGACGATTTCCCCTTTCCAGCCATTGCCGTCGAAGACCACTTTATCGCCCTCTCTCCGGGCATCGACTTCGACTTTCTTTTCGAAATCCGAAACCGCGCCCGGCAAACCATGGCCCCAGCCGACAATGTGAAACTTGCCGTCACCCAGGGCCACCACCTGGGCGGCGCAATTATCGCCCGTGTATTCGCCCTGGACGGCGAAATCCGGTCCTGCCTGGCTGGGATCGGTATAGACTTCGGGTTTTGCATCGGCGCAAAACGCGACGGACGAGATCAGGGTACTGATGCCGGCGACGAGGAGGAATCGAGGGAGCATTGGGAAGCAGAATTGGTTTATAGCGAGGGGAAGTCTGACGGACCATTTGGGTAATGCCGGACTTTCCTCATCACAGCAACCCTCCAGCCGACTAATCATTTGGGTGCACCTGCTTTCCGATGAATCCGGGCCGCAATCAACGCGAGTTCCTCCAAATAACGGCTTCCACTATCCCGCCGCCTGCCTCAACCCTTGCTGACGAAGCACCCTTCACAAGCCATCCTTTCTGTTTACAAGACCCTGATGGCCGCGTCATCGTACAACCGAACACGCGCGGATGCCTTTCCATGCGAAATTACCTTTTGAACAAGCCAGCACCGCACGTGTCTGACGACAACACACTCTCATGAAGAAATTGACACTGTTACAGACAAGCATTGCCTTGCCTCTCTTCCTTGCCATCGCGCCTTTTGGATACTCCGCGGATGAACCGGCAAAGGGCGATAAGGTCATGCCGGCGATCAAATATGATCCGTCGCCGCTTCCGGGCAATGCGCCGAGCTACGCTCCGATTGTCGAAAAAGTCGCACCGAGCGTCGTTACGATTTCCACTTCCAAAGTCGTCCATGGAAATGGCCAGAATGGGCCATTCGGCGGCAATCCGCTCTTCAACGACCCGAATTTTCGCAGGTTCTTCGGAATCCCCGATGACAATGATGACGATCAGGCGCAACCTCCGGCCCGCCGCCAGCAAAAACGCGATAATCGGAACGACAAGAACGACAAGGGGCATAAGCAGGCCCTCGGGCTTGGCTCCGGCGTTATCGTCAGTTCGGATGGCTACATCCTGACGAATAACCATGTCGTGGACGGCGCGGACGATATTTCGGTGACGATCGGCAATTCCACGCACGAATACAAAGCGACGAAGATCGGGACCGATCCCGGCACCGACATCGCGGTCATTAAAATCGAGGGCAAGGATCTTCCTGCCGTGACCTTCTCGGACAGCGACAAGCTCCGCTCCGGGGACATCGTCATCGCCGTGGGAAATCCGTTCGGTCTCACGCAATCGGCCACGATGGGCGTGGTCAGCGCTGTCGGCCGCGGCAATATGGGAATCATCGACTACGAGAACTTCATCCAGACCGATGCCTCCATTAATATGGGCAACTCTGGTGGCGCGCTCGTCGACTTCGAAGGGCGCCTGGTGGGCATCAATACGGCGATCTTCTCCCGCAGCGGAGGCAATCAGGGAATCGGCTTCGCGGTGCCGGCAAATCTTGCCCGCACAGTCATGGAAAGCCTGTTGAAGTCCGGAAAAGTCGAGCGCGGGTTCCTGGGCGTGGGCCTGCAACCGCTCAACGATGATCTCGTCAAGGCCTTCAAGCTGCCGGATGACAACGGCGCCCTGATCTCCGAGGTGCAGCCGGGCAGCCCGGCCGAGAAAGCCGGCATCCAGACGGGTGATGTGATCGTCTCGATCAACAACAAGAAGGTGGAAAATCCGCGTGAGCTTCAGCTGATGATTGGCGCCATGACCCCCGGTTCAAAAGCAGATGTCAAACTCGTGCGCGATGGCCAGGACAAGACCGTAGCCGTAAACCTCGTCGAGCGGCCGTCCAAAGCCCTTGCGGCGGGAAAGCCGGAGCCAACGGAAGATGAACCGGATGTGCTCGACGGCGTCACCGTGGGCGATATCGATGCGGATACCCGCAAGGAATTCAATCTCGGAGACAGCGCCAAGGGCGTGGTGATCACGCAGATCGATCCGGATTCACCATCCGCCACCGCCGGCCTCCAGCGCGGCGACATCGTGGTGGAAATCGATCGCCAGCCGGTAGCCAATGCCAAGCAGGCTGTGGACCTGAGTGAAAAGGTGAAGAAAGAAAAGAAGGTTCTCCTCCGCGTCCAGTCCCATGGAACGACGCGGTACGTGGTCGTGGAGCGGAAGTAATCGCCGACTCGCCACTCATCACTAATTGTTAACTGCTGCGGCCCCGGCTCTCGCCGGGGCCGCTTTCTTTTTCCAGTCTGCCGGAAACCACAGCCCACCGGAAATCGACCGGATTCATTCTTTGTGAGATGAACCTTATTTTTCCGACAGATTTCGACGCCATATCACTGGCTCGAAATGAGTTGCGCCCGAAATATCCGTAAAATTCCGAGAGCGGCGCATCGCCAAATCTGTTAAAAGCGCATTTCCTTCCATGCATCTTCCGCGTTCCGACTCCACCCGCGTTGCTCTTGGGCTGACGCTTCTGGCCGCGTTTCTTGGATGGATGTTCGACGGCCTGGAGATGGGAATTTTCCCGATCGTTGCCCGGCCGGCCCTGCGGGAAATGGCTCCCGGTCTCAGCGGGACGGCTTTGGATCAATTCATCGGCTTCTGGATGGGCTGGGCCACGGCCGCCTTCCTCTGGGGCGCGGCGCTCGGCGGCCTGGTTTTCGGATGGTTGGGAGACAAGCTCGGGAGAGTCCGCGCCATGAGCCTGAGCGTGCTGACTTATTCGCTCTTCACCGGCGTCTCTTACTTCGCCAGGCAACCGGTGCATCTCCCCTGCCTGCGTTTTATCGCCGCTCTGGGAATGGGGGGCGAATGGTCACTCGGTGTCGCGCTGGTGATGGAAGTGTGGCCGGAACAAAAGCGCCCGCTCATGGCCGCCTTGATCGGTGCCGCCTCGAATGTCGGCTTTGCTCTCGCCGCCAGCCTGGAACTCGTGATCCCCTCAATCCACGATAAGTGGCGCATCCTTCTCCTCATCTGCACCGCACCGGCGCTGCTCACGTTTTTCATCCGCCTTTTCGTGCCGGAATCGGAGCGCTGGAAAGAAGCCGTGGAAGAACGAGGCGGCACCCATCCGCTCGCCGAGATCGTTCGGCCACCGATTCTGGGCGTGGCGCTCATTGCCATCGCAATTGCCTCGGTCGCACTTATCGCCACCTGGGGTGCGGTGCAATGGCTGGCCCTCTGGGCGCAGCAGCTCGCAGGTCCGGCCCTGCCCTATGCGAAGAATTATGTCCAGGTCACCTCCGCGATCGGTTCGGTCTTCGGCGGATTCCTTGGCGCCGGACTAGGCAGCCGTCTGGGCCGGAAACCGGCATACTTTTGGCTCTGCACCGGCTCGCTCATCATCTGCAGTGTGGTCTTCCGCAGCCAGCCCCATTTCAACGCGCTCTTCCTTTCCGGTGTCTTTTTCATTGGTTGCCTCACTGCCTCCTTTTACGGATGGATGCCGCTCTACTTCCCCGAACTGTTTCCCACTCGCGTACGGGCGACGGCGCAAGGTCTGGCCTACAATTTCGGACGGATCCTCGCCGGATTCGGAGCCTTGCAAATGGGGGCTTTGATGCAGAAATTCCAGGGTGACTACGCGAAGGCGAGCGCAACCATCGTTCTCGTATACCTTGCTGGAATGGCCTTGATCTGGCTGGCACCGGAGACTTCGGGCAAACCGCTCCCCGACTAAGGTCATGGCTCCCACAGGAATCCATTTTGACGTTCAGCTGCCGGACGGCTTGTTAGCCGACCCCGGGCTGCAGGTGCGTCTGGTGCGAATTCTGGAGGGCACGACGGATTACGTGGCCATCGCCACCCCTTCCGGGACATTGACTTATCTGAACGCCGCGGCGCGGGATGCCGCCGGTCTCTCGCCGGACGCCCCGCTCGATCACTTGACCTTTGCACAGCTCTTCCCTCCCTGGGCCTACGAGATCGTCGGACAGGAGGGCATCCCCGTGGCCATTTCGGAAGGCGACTGGCGCGGGGAAACGGCCGTCCTGCGGCACGATGGAAAGGAGATTCCCGTTTCCCAGCTCATCCTTTCGCACTTTGGAGAAAACGGGGTGGAATTCATCTCCTCCATCATGCGCGACATCTCGTCGCGAAAGAGGGAGGAAGTGGCGCGCATCGAATGGGCCAACCGCTACGACGCCGCGATCCGCGCCAGCGGACAGCTCCTCTTCGACTGGGACTCCATTTCCAATGAGATCACCTACGGCGGAAATACCGAGCAGATCCTCGGTTATCCCATGAGCGAATTGCGCGGCGGCCTTGACCGGCTCCGGCAGTTGATTCATCCCGAAGATCTCCCCGGCTTTGATCAGGAAATCCAGCGCGTGGCCTTGAATCGCGATCCGTTCTTTGCCGAATTCCGCGTCTATCGCAAGGACGGACGCTGCGTCTATATTCAGTCCAAGGGTTACTTCTTCCTCGACCGCGAAGGCCGCCTCAGCCGGATGATCGGCTTCCTCGCAGACATCACAGAGCAGCGGCATGCCCACGAAGAAGTCGCACGCGTTCACGACATGCTGGAAGCCCGAGTGGAAGAACGGACCGCTGAACTGGCGCACGCTTACGCCGTCATTCAGGATCGAGCGCTGCAACAGGAAGCCGTGGCCCAATTGGGACAGCGAGCGCTGGCGGGCGCAAACCTGAATGAGCTCCTCGCCGAAACGGCGGCGACGGTGCGAGAGATTTTGAACGTTGATTTTTGCTCGGTCATGGAGCTTTCCGAGGATGGCCGGGAATTCACCGTGCGAGCGAGCGCGGGATGGCCTGAGGACGTATCACGGCTGCGGATTTTAGCCGGCACCGAGTCGCAATCCGGATATACCATTCTGACCGGCGAACCCGTCATCGCGGAGAATTTCTCCATCGAAAAGCGATTCAAGATCGGCGACATGCTCCAGCACTGCAAGATCACGAGCGGGATCAGCGTCATGATCGCGGCCGGCGAGCAGCCAATGGGTGTACTCGTGGCTTTCAGCCAGCCACCGAAGAAATTCACCCAGGACGACGTGCATTTCCTGCAATCGGTGGCGAACGTTCTCACGGCCGCGATCGCACGCCAGCACGCGGAAGAAACGATCCGCCAGGCCAGCGATCAGGCCGAGAAGGCCAATCGCGCGAAGAGCGAATTCCTGTCGCGGATGAGCCATGAATTGCGTACCCCGCTCAATGCGATCCTGGGCTTCACGCAATTGCTGGAGTTGGAAAAAACGACACCCAGCCAGGCCGAAAGCATCGAGCACATCTCCCGCGCCGGCCGGCATCTGCTCTCGCTCATCAATGAGGTGCTCGATGTCGCAAGGCTGGAAGCGGGGCGCCTGGCGTTGCATATCGAGCCGATCCAGGTATCGGAGTTTCTTCGCAGCACGGTGGATCTCATTGGGCCGCTCGCACAGAGGCACGAGATCACCCTGGCGATCGATAACGGCAATAGCCTGGGTGAAATGCATGTGCTGGCCGATCGGCAGCGTCTCAAGCAAGTGCTGCTCAACCTTTTGTCGAACGCGGTCAAGTATAACCGCCGCGGCGGCAGCATCAGCGTGGCGCTTTCGATGCAGCCATTCGAACGGCTTCGGATCAGCGTCGTCGACACCGGCTCCGGGATCTCGTCGGAAAAAATGGCCCGGCTCTTCATTCCCTTTGAGCGGCTGGGCGCGGAGTCCACGGAAATCGAAGGTACAGGCATTGGCCTGGCCTTGTCCCGTGGCATCATGGATGCGCTCGATGGCGATCTCGGCGTGGAAAGCATCGAAGGCCAGGGAAGCACTTTTTGGGTGGAGTTGCCGATGGCGGATGAGCCACCTCCCCTTGCCCCCATCCTCCAGGCACCACCGATCCTGCCCCCACTCCCGACAATCCGGGCGAGCACACTGCTCTATATTGAGGATCAGGACCTCAATCTCCGCCTGGTCGAGCGGATCCTTGTTCAGCACCCGGAGTACAAGCTCATCTCCACGATGCAAGGCAGACTCGGACTGGAGTTCGCCCGGGAACATCGTCCGGACCTGATCCTGCTCGACCTCAACCTGCCGGACATCCCCGGCGAAGAAGTCCTCGCACGCATCAAGGCGGATCCCGATATCCGCGGCATTCCGGTGATCATGGTCAGTGCCGATGCCATGGGCGATCGGATCGAGAAGCTCCTCTCTTCGGGCGCATCGAATTACCTGACCAAACCGTACAAGGTCGCCGAATTCCTGCGCGTCATCGGGGAAACCCTCGCGAATGCTTGAACCGATCGGGTTTGGTGCGGTTCGCTTTCAGTGAGTAAAAGGCCTTCCGTGGCAAAACCTCTGCTTCACGAGCCCACGCCTTTTTGGCTAATTCCACTCGCTAAAACCTTTGCCCCGCTTGACCGCTCCCTCTCCGCGCATCTCTCTTCTCCTCCTGGCGACGCTCTTCGGAGCGGCAACGTTCGGACTCTCCTGGTGGCATTGGTGGAATTATCAGTACGGCAGCTTCGATCTGGCTTTCTACGTCCAAAGCCTCTGGCTGATGCTCCACGGAGTCTGGCAGGTGTCGCTGCTCAATGTACCCCTACTCGGAAATCACGCCGAGCCCATCGTCTTTCTCCTCGCGCCGCTTTTCGCCATCGTTCCGCATCCGATGCTGCTCGTCGCCGTGCAGGCCATCGCTCTGGCCACAATGCCTTTCACGGCCCGGCGGATCGCGCTCGGCTTGGGAATCGAGGCACGAACCGCCACGATCCTCGCTTCGACGACTCTCCTGATCCCGGCTTCGGGATTTATTTCCATTCACGAATTTCATCCGGAAGCCTTCGCCGCGCCTTTACTCCTGTTGCTGGCTGAAGCGCGCCTGGCGCGCAAGATTGCGCTTTTCTGGGTCTGGTTCGTCCTCACCGCCGCCTGCAAGGAAAACATCGCGCTGATGCTTTTCGGGTGGGGAATCGTGCACGCCTGGCATGACCGGAAACAAAGCTGGAACTGGCAATGGCGCTGGAATTTTGCGCCCGCGCTGACCGCCCTTGCATGGGTCGGGCTCTACGGCTTCTGGCTCGCACCGCGGCTGAATGGAGGCCTTGTCGACTATGGAAATCTCTACGGGCATCTAGGCAATTCCGCGGGCGACATCGTCCTCCGCTTTTTCACGGAGCCCGGCCGCGTCCTCAGCGCTCTGCGCACCAGTATTGTCACCGGCAATCTCGTCTGGTCGCTCCTTGTTTCATTCGCTCTTCTCCCGCTCCTGAAACCGCGCTGGCTGCTCATCGCCGCACCAGTCCTGCTGCAGCACCTGCTGTCAATTCGTCCCTCGGAGTGGGTGATCAGCTATCACTATGCCGCGCCTTTCGTGCCCCTTTTCTGGCTCGCGGCCGTCGAGGCGTTTGCTTCTCTCCGGCTGACTCCGATTTTTGCGTGGCTACCTGCCGGCGCGTGTCTTCTGTTGCAATTTTTCATCGGGCCATTCCGCGAAGTACCGGCCGATTGGCAAGGGATGAACCTCGCCCTTTGGAATCGTGAATGGAAATCGCACCTGGTCGAGAAGTTGGAAGCGGATCCTTCGCTCCGGGTCACGGCCGGGCTCGGCTATCTCTCGCACCTCGCCAAACGCCGCGAACTCTACTCGCTCCACCTGGTTATCAAGGGACTGAATACTCTTGGCAATACCCGGTACAACGACTCTTACCAACCGGACGCGGTCCTGCTGGACTATAGTGATCTTACCACCTTCAACCTGGAGGCGCGTTACTACCATCCGCCGGGTCAATTCAAGGACACCGTCCTGCCCTCGAGCGATGAGTTGCTCAACCAATTTCTCGGCCGTTATCGCTGGACTTCTGAATCGATCAATTCCGCCACCCTGCTCCACCGCATTGGCACAGCGGCGAAAACGGAAGCGCCTGCCACAGGAACTCCAGCCACCGGCGCGAATCAACCATTGGTGGCCTGTGCCGCAAGTCAATCGCTCGGGAAATCGACGTTTCAAGTGGGTCTGTCCTGGCAATTCATTGCGCCGCGCAAGCGGATCGAATGGCTGATGGTGATACTTAAGAGCGACGGCGCGCAATATCCGATCACCGTGGGAATGTGTTCTCCCGAGATCGCGAGCGGCCCTGTGCTGGATCAACGGCAAATCCTCTTCCCACCCAACCTTCCGGACGGCAAGTACCAGGGAACAGCGATCTTCTTCGATAAAATCGAAGCCTTGTGGCAACCGAACGAGAACCCCGTCCTCTTTAGTGTTCCCTTGGGTGAGATAATCTGCCAAAGACCATAGCGAGTTCACCCGCTCTCATCGCTATATGCTGCGCTTCATCGCCAAGCTCGCCGTTTTCATCATCGTGATCTGGCTGGCCTCGCATTTCTGGCCCTGGCGCGAAATCCGGCACGCGCCGGGCGTATTGGTCAAGGACGACCCGATCCAGACGAACATCGATGCCATGTCCCTGCCTCCGGTGAAGGACTACAAAATTGAGGCCGTGGCGTTATATGACATCACGGCCAGGGTGTTGCATACGAAACGCTATTGGGCCGGGCGTGGAAGCGAGCTCGTTCCCATCGACGTAGCTGTTTCCTGGGGGCGCATGTCGGATCAGGCGGTTCTCGATCAGCTCTCCATTTCGCAGTCGAACCGCTTCTATTTCTACGAATGGATGGGGCAACCACCGATTCCCCTGCAGGAGATCATCACGCACTCGGCAAACATGCATCTCATCGCCGCGACTTCACGCGTGACCGATTCCATCAGCCACCTCCGCGCCGGACAGGTCGTGTCGATGCACGGGTATCTCGTGAATGTATCTACATCGGACGGCTTTCACTGGCGCACCTCGCTGACGCGGTCGGATACAGGCAATGGGGCTTGCGAGTTGTTTTATGTGGAGAATGTTCAGGAGTGCCCGGTGAAGCTGTAATTCACCTGTATTCTTGAGGGCCTCGCCGCATTCCTGAGGGACGAACAGAAGCAACGAACACGGTAAACCGATTCAGAACCTCGACACCGGCAAGGATTGAAACCGCAATCGTTCCTGTATGGGATTTGCCCGTTGAGTTACTCTGCTTCATTGCCAAAAGATTACCTCTACGTCGAATATATTCCTAACCGCGTCATTCTCCCGCTCCAAAGCGTTTTCATACAAAGGGATTCTGCGAGCAAGATACCGGACAGGACCCAAGCCAGTTATAACGACTCTTTTATACCCTAAAGGGACGTGATGATTGATCCGTTGAATGACGAAAGCAGGCATCCAGAATACCACAGGAAAGAAAAAGTAGATTATGAAAACGACGACAAAGATTGAAGCCGCTACGGTTCCACAGGGGGATTTGCCTTTCGCTTCGTTCTGATTCTCGTTCATGCGGCAAATCCAAGCTGGTTTAAGTCAAAAAGCTCACATCCTCTGTTTCCCGTCGAAAATTCTATCCACGAAATTAAATTCCCCGAAGATAAACCTCTGGCAGGCAGGAAACCGGTCTTCCAGCGTATATATCGGACCCATAAGAACGAAAAAGACCTTCATCGCTTGCTTCGGAGCCACCTGATAGATCGCGTGAAGAGGGATGTAAAGGACGACTGGGAAAGCTATATAAATCGCGAGAATCGCGGCAACGACTATCCCCGCAATCGCTCCTGCACGCAACTTGCTTCTGCCCTTTGCGCCGGTTTCGCACTCGTTTTCGTTCACGGCGAAAGAGTAGACATAACTACACGGAAGGCAATGACAGACATCGAGCTTCCACTCTGTGAAGCAACGGTGCAGCGATCATCAATGCCATTCTCCCGACCCGACACAGGAAAGTTGGCCGAAAGTGCGTTACCCTACGGGAATGAGCCGTGGAGTAACGAGAGAAGAAGCCACGTTCACCAAGATTCACCGCCGTTCGGCCATCGACGCGCTCCAAGCGGCGGGACGCCGCTTCCACTATGTTGGCTTCACGCCTTAGTTTGCAGCGCTAAACTGCGGTGCATTGGGATTCCCGGCGCTTTCAAGATAAGCCAGCAGGTCCATGATCTCGTCTTCACTTAGCACGCTCAAAAGTCCCGGGGGCATTGGTGAAATCGGCGACATTTCCTTTTTCTGAATCTGCGACTTGGCAACTTCCTGACGGGTACCGGCAAGCGGATCGGTCAGCATCGTGAGGTGATCGTTGTTATCATCCACGACCAATCCAGCCACGGTATCGCCGTTCTTCAGGGTGACGATAAAGTTCGCGTATTGTTCGGACACGGCCTTGCTCGGTTCGATGATCGCTTCGAGCAGGTCGTGCAGATTGAATCGGTTTCCCACCGCGGTGAGATCAGGACCGACGTTTCCACCATCCTGGGCGAAATGATGGCACTGAATGCACTGCACGCTGGAAAAGATTTCCTTTCCGCGGGCGAAGTTCCGGTGGTGATTCGCCTTATCCAGCGCCGGAGATAGTTCCGCCACCGTCCAGGCTTTGACGAATTGCCGGGTGGGCGCGGCTGGCTTCGGAGCGGCGGGTTCTTCGCGTGGACTCAAGATTGCGGCCAGTTCGGCGCGTTCCGTCTGATTCAATCTCGCGACACTCTCTTCCTTGATCTTCTCGATGAACTTCGAGAACGAGTTCCCGCCCTTGTAATCACGCGCTTTGTTGAACCAGGCAAAGAAACGTCGCCGCTGATCCATCGTCCACGGACCTTCATAGGCTCCGAGCACGCAGGCGAACCAGATCTGGCCGTCGGGCTTTGGCGATCCTTCGAGCAGGCCGAGCGTTTTCTCCACGACATCCGGTGCATTCAACCAGACAAGAAGCTGCGAAAGCTCGTGATTCATCGGGTAAGTCGCCGCCGGGTACTGGCGATCCAACTTCGCGGTGCCCATCTCAACAATCTTCTCGGCCGGACGCCCGTGCCGGATGAAGGCGAGTTCGATGACCCGCATTTTTTCCAGCTGCAATGGTTCCTCCAAACTATCGATCGGCCATTTCGTGAGCGCCATCAGCACAGGGTCTTCATCGGTCTTGGAACCACAGCGCACCAAAGCGAGCAGTGCCGTCAAACCAGCACGCGGCTGGGCCTCGGCCAAGGCGCGATCCCGCCATTTTTCGACTGGTTGACTCTCCACGGCGATCCGCGCCGCATAACGCATGAACCGGTCTTCACTGTTGAGTTGCGGCCATGCGATATCGAGCGCGGCCGGATCCTCTTTTCCATGAAAAGCCTCCAAGCGGCGGCGAAGGTCGCGCGCGGCTTTTGCTTCCGGAGTATCTTCCGGGGACAACGGCTTCTCCGTGACCGGCTTCGCCGCATCCCCCACATAACTTACTCGATACAACCCCGATTGCGTCCCACGCCCGCCGACGACGAAATACATCGCGCCGTCGGATCCAAATTCGAGATCCGTCACGGGCATTCCCTTTCCTTTCAGGAAATCCTCAGACACCCCCTCATAACTCGCACCGTGCGGCTGCAGATGCACCGCGAGGATTCGGCCAAAGGTCCAATCCATCGCAAAGAGCGCACGCTTGTATTTCTCCGGAAAGTTACTCCTGGTTCCAAAAGCGATCCCGGTCGGCGATCCGCGGCCGATCACACAGATGGAAGGCAGCGAGTCCGGATACCATTCGGGCCATTTCGTGTTTCCTTCGCGGAAGCCGAATTCCGCACCGCTGGTGATATGCAGGATCCGTGTGGGGCGATACCAGGGCAGGCCTTCATCCCATTCCATATCGCTATCGTAAGTAAATAACTCGCCTTCGGGATTGAAGGCGATGTCGTAGTGATTGCGGAAACCGGAAGCGTACAGCTCCCATTTCGTGCCGTTCTCGTCCGTGCGCCAAAGCTGGCCGTAAGGCACCTTCAGTTTGTCGAAGAAAGTCGCGACCGGATCCTTGATACGCGGCAGGAGATAGTCTTCCGCGTAGTGATGCACCTGTGAATCGGGAGCGATGCCATCCATCAGCGGCGTCGAATTCCCATTGGCAATATATAGCTTGTGATCCGGACCAAGAACGATGGCGTGCGCGCCGTGTTCGCCTCCGCCGCCAGGAATCTTTTTGAAAAGCTCTGCCTTGTCGAGATTGTCGTCACCATCCGTATCGCGCAGACGATAGATCCCCTGCCCTTCCGGCCCCTGCCCGCTGACATAAAGCGAATCAAACGCCCAGAGCATGCCCATGGCTCCGCCGATCGGGACCTTCACTCTGTCCCACTTGGCGACCTGTCCATGCTCATCGATTGTCACGCGCACGATCCCGCCCCAATCGTTCTTATTGCTGAATCCCGAGCCGGGGACGGCGTACTGCGGCGAGATATAGAGCCGGCCTTTGTCGTCGATCGCCATAGAGACCCAGGAGCCGTCGCGCGATTCCGCAGAACGGAGCAGTTCCACTTTGAAGCCGGCCGGCACCGTAATCTGATCCGCCGGAGTCGCGCTCGCGGCATCCGCATTGAAAACATTTCCCCAGGGCGCGGCACCCAGCTTCGCAACGAGAGCGACATTCGTCCAGTCGTGCGTGTCGTAGCCGGACTGATTCCAACCTTCATGCACCGATGACGAAGAAACCCAGGAACGATCCGTCATCACAACCTGGCGCTTGTCGTACTCCTGGTCGAGCGAGAGGACTGCGACGACAGCGCCACGATCGGCCGGTTGTTTGGCCTGGATGGCGATGACATTGTCACCGCCCCTGAGATCCGCGCCGGCTTCGCGCTTCAACACCTGCCCGCGCTTGCCTTCACCTACTCTCTTGCCATTCAGGAAAACGGTAAATTCTTCATTCCCCGCCACGTTGAGGTCCGCTTTGTTGACCTTGCCCACGACGGTGAAATTGCAGCGGAAATAACGTTCACTCCCGGCTGTGGGAGTGGCGGCGCCTCGTTCATCGCTCCAGACCCATTCCGCGGTTTGCGAATAAGCGCTGCGGCAGACCAGAAGCGCAGCCAGCATGGCAAGGAGGGGCGAGAGTCTTCTCATAGATAAAAATGGGACGTGTGGGGACGGGCGAAAAAGCCACCGCAATTCGCCGTTCTCGTAAAGGGAGAAAACATACCCCAAACGGAGTATTGCAGGGCGGAAGGAGCAGTTACTCCTTCAATGCAGCAACCACAGCCTTTTCCAGGGCCGCAAAATCCGGAGTTCCTTCGACCAATGACCCGCCTGGATGCACGAAACGAATCACGCCCGCCCGGTCGAGGACGAAGCTCACCGAGGTCCACGCGGCATCGGATTGGCGGTCCAGCCACCAACTGTGCAAAGTTTTCCAATCGCGATCGATTCCGATTGGGAAATGGATTCCCAAGTGGTCCGCCTGCTGGGCGACGTGCTCCGGCGTAAGCGGCGCGTGTGATTTATGGTGATACATGCCGATCACCACCAATCCGCGGCTGCGATACTTTTCCCAGAGTGCATCAAGACTCGGCGCACTTTCCGCGCAATAGGGGCAACCCGGCCCGGTCCACCAGCGCACGACAACGACTTTCCCCTTGAGCCCGGACAAAGTCAGCGGCGGGGAATTCAACCATTCCCTGGCCGTCCATTCCGGCGGAGCTGTGCCGACCACAGTTTGCTGACTTCCGAAAACGGGCGCCGACGCCACGAGTCCGGCGAGCAGGAGCACGAAGAGGAAGCGGCGCATGTCTCATTGTGGCACGACTTAAAGATTTACCCAAGCGAGATGGCACAACGAGGAATGTGTTGGATTCATCCCGTCCGCAGTGGTTAGCTGAAAGCTTCCCATGGCCGCTCAGAATCGATCCATCCCCGAGGGCGAACGGCTTCAAAGCCAGCCGCTTGCCCTCCGCCTTAGCCTGCGCTTTGGGGCTGTCCTTTCCATGTCGCTTTTCCTTACCGCCGGAACCTGCCGCGCGGTGCCGGAGGCGACAACGAAGAGCCTCGCCGAGCAGGCCCGCGGCGCGGCGGAACGCGGCGCTTATACGGAAGCGGAGACGGCCTGGCGGAAATTGGTAGAAACGGCGCGCCATCAAAAAGATCGCGCCGCTCTGGCGGACGGGCTCACCGAACTCGGCAGTGTCTACCATGCCGCGGGCCAATTTCGTCGTGGAGAAGATGCGCTCAATGAAGCGCGCGATCTCGCTGAGCAAATGCATGACAACCGGCGCATGGCCGCGATCCTTCGCGCGCGCGGCGCGCTTCGCACCTTTTCTCACAAGGCCGAATTTGCGGAGTCCGACCTGAATCAAGCCATCGCGCTGGCCCGAAAAGCAAAGGATCGCGCGGTCGAGACAGCCACGCAAAATGATCTGGGCATTCTGCTGGCCGCGACAGGCAAATACGCGGAAGCGGATCAAGCATTTGCCGAAGCCGCCGGGTCGGGAAGCGATCCGGCGCTGGCCGCAAAAGCCGCCGGAAACCGGGCCGATTGCGCCGTGCAAAGCGGTGATTTTCATCGGGTCCGTGAATTGAATCAGGCGGCCATCGCCGCCGCCGATCACCTCCCGGACTCCCACGACAAACTCTTCTGTCTCATTCATGCCGGCAAAACGTGGGAAATCCTCTTCGAGCGCGGCCCCGAACACGAACAATCCCTGCGGCTCGATGCGCTGCGTATCTATCAACGGGGCGCGCCCATTGCGGAATCGATCGGCGACAAGCGCGCGCTTTCCTATGCGCTCGGCTACTCCGGCCACCTCTATGAGCAGGAGAAAAAGTACGACACCGCGCAAACGCTGACTCGACGTGCCTTGTTCCTGGCCCAGCAAGCCCAGGCACCGGATATCCTCTATCTCTGGGAATGGCAGACAGCCCGTCTCGACGCCGCGCAGGGCCATCGCGAAGAGGCCATCGCCGGATATCAACGGTGCATTCGTATTCTCGACACGATCCGGAATGATCTTTCAAATCGCCTAGGCAATGCCAATGCCCGGTCTTCATTCCGGGAAGCCGCCGGTGAAGTGTATTTCGGCTTGGCCGATCTGCTTTTGCAACGAGTCGACGGCATGCGCGACGAGGCAACGGTCCAGGCAGCCCTCAAGGAAGCACGCGATACTTGCGAAACGCTGAAGGCGGTCGAACTGGAAGACTATTTTCAGGACGATTGCGTCAGCCTTCTCAAGGCGAAGACGAAAGGCGTGGAAGCTGTTTCGTCGACCGCGGCGATCATTTATATCGTTCCCCTTAAAGATCGCACGGAGATCATTACGAGCGTCGGCGGCAAACTCGACCGCATCAAGTCGGCCGTCACGGCGGAAGAACTGACCACCTCCGCCCGCGCTTTCCGGCAGCATTTGCAGACGCAGACGACCGAGGAGTATCTGGGTGAAGCGCAGCAGCTCTACACCTGGCTGATCCAGCCTGTGGAATCGCTCCTGCAAAAGCACAAGATCGATACACTGGTTTTCGTGCCGGATGGCGCCTTGCGGTCCATCCCGATGTCGGCCCTCCATGACGGCTCGAAATTCCTGATCGAGAAGTATGCCATCGCCGTCACACCGGGGCTGACCCTCATGGAACCTCAGTCCGTCAAGCGGACGAATGTCACACTGATGGCCAACGCACTGACTGAGCCCGTGAATCGCGAAGGCCAGCAATTCCCCGCGCTGCCCTACGTCAAGCAGGAGGTTGCCAAGCTCCACGAACTCTATGGCGGTACGACGCTGATGAACCAGGACTTCCGGCTGCCGCAAATGGAGAAAGTTTTCTCCGGGCAATCCTACACGGTCGTGCACATCGCCTCGCACGGTGAATTCAGCTCGGATGTTCATAAGACCTTCCTGCTGACCTACGACGGCACCATCACGCTCGATGGACTCGAACGCCTCATCCGCCCCAGCCAGCTTCGGGAGCATCCGGTGGAAATGCTGTCGCTGAGCGCTTGTCAGACAGCCGCGGGCGACGATCGCGCGGCCTTGGGCCTTGCCGGCGTCGCGGTAAAAGCTGGAGCCCGCAGCGCCTTCGCCACGCTTTGGTACGTGAATGATGCGGCATCGACTCAGCTCGTTTCGGATTTTTATACTTTGCTGCGCAAGGAGCCTGAACTTTCCAAAGCCAAAGCCCTGCAAGAAGCCCAGGTGAAACTACTTTCCCAACCCGCCACCAGCCACCCTTGTCTCTGGGCGCCTTATATCCTCATCGGCAACTGGTTGTAGCTAAAGCCCTCAATGCGCCACCTCCTCAAACCACCTTTCATTGCAGCCGCGATTGCTCTTGCCGTTTTTGCCGCCGTCACCGCGATCCAGCGAGCCGGATGGCTGAAACGCTGGGAACTCGCGATCTATGACCGGATGCTCGCAAAACGGCATGATCCGGCTGCGACCGACCCACGTATAACGATCATCAAGATCACCGATCCCGACATTAATAAACACAACTACCCCGTTCGTGACGGCGAATTGGCGCGCCTTTTGCAAATCGTGCTCAAGGCCGAACCAGCTGTTGTCGGACTGGATTTGTATCGTGATCTGCCAGAACCGCGGGAAGGGAATGAGTTGTCCACATTGGAAGACGTGTTCCGGAATGCAGATGCGCTTCGGGCGATCTATCTTACTCCGTCGAGTCGGACGCCAGGCGTTCCGCCCCCTCCCTCGATGAAGGACAGCCCCGATCGACTGGGCTTCAACTCTTTCCCCACGGATCAATTAGGAGGCCAAAGTGAAGGCTATATCCGCCGAACTTGGCTCTTCATGGAACAGGCGAGTGCAGATTCGCCTCCTCCTCAGTCGCTCGCCTTGAGTCTGGCCATCGGCTATTTGGCGACACTGAATGACCCTTCGGTCGCTACCTTGTCCGGCTCGGATGACCACAAGACGATCTACTTCGGAAAAGCGGTCTTCCACCGTTTCGAAAAAAACGACGGTGGGTTCGTCGATGCACGGGACGACGGCTTCCAGATTCCAATGGATTTCAAAGGACCGAGCCATTTCAAAGAGTATTCCCTGGAAGACGCTTTAAATGGCCGGATTCCCGCAGAACGAATCAAAGGCAAAATCGTTCTCATCGGAACAAATGCGGAAAGCATTAAAGACGAACTTAAGACGCCACTGAATATCGACACGCCTGGAGTGGAGGTTCACGCCCAGGCAGTAAATCAGATTCTGCGAAACGTGCTGGATGGCGCTCCCTTGACCCGCTTTCTGCAAGGATGGCAGAAATATGCGTGGCCGCTGCTCTGGGCAATTTTAGGAGCGGCGAGTGGCCTGGCTCTACTGCGCTGGCCGGTGTTGGCGCCGTTCGCCATGGTGATTGGCGGCCTCTTGCTGGTGTGGATCACCAGAGAAGCCTTTGAGCATCTCTGGTGGCTGCCGCTCTTTGAGCCTGGGCTGAATTACGGTGGGGCAGCCCTCGGAACGGTCGGGCTCATTCACTTTTGGGAGCGCCGGCAGCGCTCCGATCTCATGCATCTTTTTTCACGGCACGTCTCCGAAAAGGTGGCCAAGAATATCTGGCAGGATCGGGAGACCTTCCTCGAAGGCAAACGTCCCCGCCCCCGCTCAGTTACGGCAACGGTACTCTTCACGGATTTCGTGGGATTCTCCAGTGCTTCGGAGCGGATTGGCGATCCGGCAAAGCTGCTTGATTGGCTGAATGAGGGGATGGACCACCTCGCCCGGTGCGTCGAAAATCATGACGGTATCATCAACAAATACATTGGTGATGCGATCATGGCCGTTTTCGGCGTGCCAGTTCCTCGAACAACGCCAGACGAACTCGCACAGGACGCGACCAATTCCGTTCGATGCGCCCTTAGTATGGGCGAGACGCTGGAAAAGCTAAATGCGCGCTGGAAGAAAAACGGCCAGGAGGAAATCGGCATGCGCATCGGCATCTTCACCGGCCCGCTCGTCGCCGGCAGTATGGGCAGCGCCGAACGCCTGGAATTTACGGTCATCGGCGACACCGTGAATACTGCCTCGCGCCTGGAAAGCACCGGCAAGGATGAAATTCCGGCACCTCCGGGAACGCGATGCCGTATCCTGGTCGGCGAATCGACTTATAAACTGCTCGGCGGACGTTTTGAAGCCGAGTATGTCGGCGAAATTCATCTCAAGGGCAAAGCCAACACGGTGGCTGTCTATCGAGTACTGCGCGAGGTGACGCCTCCCGTCGCTGCGACCGCAAAGGATTCTTCTGAACCTATCACTATCCCCAAGCCATGAAACTCCATACGATCCGAGTCGCTCCTGCCATCGCCCTGACCGCGATGATTGCCGCTGGAGCCTTCCTGCTCCCCACCATCCGCAGCATCGGTGAAGAGACACCTGCTGCTCCGCCGTCCACACCGGCTGCGACAGCCACTCCAGCCCCGGCAACACCAGCGCCCAAGCGCATGGCAGTCAAGATCTCCTACAAGGCGCCTCCAGGGTCGCTTGGCGTCGCCACTTCCCGTGAAGGCGGCGGAACGCGTGGCGCGGGAGATGCCCTGCCCGCGCTCTACGTCCTGGCACCCGAACATGTCGCAATGACCACGAAGGCTCAGCCGGTCCTCTTCTGGTTCCAGGGCCAACCGGCCAAGGCGGCACTCGAAGTCACCTTGACCGAACCGAAGAAGCCGAAACCGTTGCTTTCCGTGAAGCTGGAGAAAGCGGACAAGGCCGGAATCCGCGCACTGTCGCTGGCTCAGCACAACGTCACGCTTGAACCGGGCATCGAGTACCGCTGGAGCGTCTCACTCGTTCCGGATGCCTCCAATCGCTCAAAGGACAAGTTCGCGAGCGGCGTGATCAAACGCATTCCCACACCATCTGGGCTCGACGAAAAGACCGAAGCCGCCTCGAAAGCGGAAGCCGCCGCTTTGTATGCGCAGTCCGGACTTTGGTATGATGCGCTGCAGTCGATTTCCGAAGCAATTACCCAGGATCCCTCCGATGCATCCCTCCACCAGATGCGGGCCGCCCTCCTCACTCAGGGCAAGCTGGCTGAGGTTGCGAAAGCGGAAACGAAGTAACGCGGTGCCGCCGCCTCGCAAGTGCGCTATCTAGCTAGCGCCTGCGAGGCTGGATGCGGTTCGATTGAATCCGAAAGCCGTTATCGAGATGCGGCCGGTTTTGGTCGGCGGTATTACGCCTCGGTGGAACGCGATCTTCTGCCTGCCCAAATAATCATTTCAGGTTTAATCTGAAAACGGATTTTGAATTTGCGAGTGCCCATAGTGGAAGCGGCGTCCCGTTGCTTGTGTGCGTGGGTGCAATGGGCGCCGATCTTATCTTCGCCGCCCAAAACACCCAACTCCCAACGCCAAACTACCAACATTCAACGGCCTCAAGCTCGACGCCCTTGTGTCACGCTACGCTTGAGTATTGTGCATAGGTGGGGACGCTATGCGTGCCGGATTCAGGTTAAATCGTGCATCCCACCGCTTCCAAGCGGCGGGACGCCGCTTCCACTATAGGCACTATCCCCACGCGCTCGAACTTACAGGTTCGCGCCGGGAACCGGAAATCAAACTGACTGAGAGCTGACGTTAGCAGTCCGGCTGGCAGCCAGATTTGGCGCGTTTTGCTCCACTCGTGTCAGACCACTCCGTTCTCCGGGGCGATGCCAGCCGCAGTGCTTGCAGCGCCAAGGGCGGAAAACGCAGCCGATCCACATCGAAACCCAGCTAATGAGCCAGAGTCCTGCGGTGAGCACAGTGAGGGCAAAGTGCAGCCAGTGCCGAATCGACGCACGCTCAAATATTTGGTCGTGTCGACATCTGGGGCAATAGGCACGAATTCGATTCGGTCTCATCCTGGGTAGTACGGTGCCGTACATTTACAACAGGTTTGGGCAAAACCGCCATAGCGGATTCCTAGTATTTTTAACAAAATTATCACCCAAGAACTTTTCATAAGACCCTGATTTCGAATCGGAACGAGCGAAAATAAGTACTTCAATTTAATCGTAAACCACTAGCGATGAGGGGAATATAACGCAGCAAACCAATCGATTTGGTGAGCGATGCGGCCCGGAGAAAGGATGCCTGAAATTTCTTGTTAAGGTGGGGCGCTTTTCGCGCGTCCATGCTTCGGTTCCGCGTTAAGGGGTGATGTACTGGTGGCGGATGGCGTACCGAACCAGATCCGCCACCGAAACGATCCGCAGTTTCCGCATGATTCTCGCGCGATGTGTTTCCGCGGTTTTGACACTGATCCCCAGTGCGGCGCCAACTTGTTTGTTGCTTTTGCCTTCCGCAAGCAGCCGCAATACCTCTCGCTCTCGTGGAGTCAGAATGCCGTCTTCACCTGGAGGTTTGGTCCTCGGCGGTCCCACCGGCGACGGGCTCACATTAAAAAATGTGTTCCCATTCCAGATAGCATCGATCGCCGTCACCAGTTCCCTTCCTCCATCGCTTTTCAGGACGCACCCATGCGCGCCAATTTCCTTCAGTTCCCTCACAAGCTGATCCGAGGTGTGCATGCTAAGCACCAGGATCTTCGTTCCCGGACACTCCAGCATGATCTGCCGGCTCGCGTCCATGCCATTCAACCCCGGCATGCTCAGGTCCATGATCACAAGATCCGGCCGGAGAATCTTGGCACGCACGATGGCTTGGAGCCCATCGATCGCGTGTCCGCACACTTCAAATTCCGGCCGCGAAGCCAGCAAGGCATTCAAGCCATGAAGAACGACTTCATGATCGTCCACGAGCAGGATCCGAATGAGGGATTGACTCATAAAATGCGAGGCAAAGTGGCGTAAACCGCAGTCCCGGCCGGCCCGGTTTCGATGCGGAGGGAACCGCCTAGTTGGGAAAGCCGCTCGCGCATGCCTGGAATCCCCACCCCACGCCCTTCGTCGGGCGCACGCAAACCACAACCCCAATCGCGAATTTCCACCTCGATCGTGCCGCCCTCCAGCCGCACCCGAACGAGCGCAGCCGCACTCTTCGAGTGCCGGTGAACGTTGGACAAACTTTCCTGAATGATCCGAAAAATGGCGGTCTCGCAGTGCCGGCCGAATCGCTCGGGCCCATCCGGAATTTCCAGATCCACGCGGATCCCGCTCCGTGCGGCAAAGCCTTCCACATACCAGCGAAGAGCGGAGGCGAGCCCGCGCTCATCGAGAAACGGCGGATGCAACAGGTAGGATTGCGTCCGGAGATCACGCGCCGCCTCTTCCGCAAGCGTCCGGCAGTTCGCCAGTAGAGCGGCATGTTTCGGATCTTCCGGGATCTGCCAGGAATCGCTGAGCACCGAGAGATTGATCGCCAAAGCCGCAACCGTCTGAGCGGTGGAATCGTGCAGCTCCCGCGCGATCCGGCGGCGCTCTTCATCCTGCGTGCGCAGCAAGCGCCAGGAGAGACGCCGCAATTCGCGCTCCGCTTTCTTTCGACTGCCAATGTCCCGCACCATCCCCACGGTTCCGGTCACCTTACCCTGTTCATCGTGGAGGGCAAAAGCGGAGAGTGCCACCTCGAGCCGGCGGCCGCCCTTGGCCAGCCGCACAGTTTCGATTTGCTCGATTGCTTCTCCGTTGCGGATTTTCGCCTTCAGTTTCAGCGCTTCCCCTTTCAATTCCTCGGGGGTGAGAATGAGGGACGTCTTGCCGAGGATTTCGTCTTCGGAATAGCCGAACATCCGCCGCGCGGCGCCATTCCAACCTGTGATCGAACCCGCCCAATCGGAAATGACGATCGCCTCATCACACGCACTCAATACCCATTCCGCAGACTGGATCCGGGCGCTCCGCCTCTCTGCTCCGATGTCCAAACGACCACACATCTGACGCAAATCTTCCTGAATCCTCCGCAGGCCGGAAATATCCGCCACGGTACCGACGTATCCAACTACCTGCCCATCCCCCATTCGCTCTGCCACCGCTTCGCACAAGACCCAAATGCTCGTCCCATCGGGTCGGAAATACCGGTGCTCACTTCGAAAGCTGCTTCGTGCGGGTACGGAGAGCAGCTTCCAATCCTGCTCAACTTGATGACGGTCGTCGGGGTGCACGGCTTGCAGCCATCCCATTCCGATCCCTGCCTCTGCCGGACGTCCCGCAAGGACGCACCACCGGTCGTTTACAAAGGTCCACTGTCCATCCAGCGCCGTTCGAAAAATCCCCACCGGAGAGGATCGCGAGAGCACGCGAAGCCACTCGGTATCCTGCCCTTCGCCACCGAGTGGTCTTGATAAGGGGCCCGCCTGTCCAGTCATTACGGCACGGACGCTATCCTATTCCATTCGATAAATACCAGTCATAAGTTTTGCGAATTCCTTCCCGCAGCGGAATGGCCGGCGCCCAACCGAGGCTTTTCAGTCGCGAAACGTCGAGCAGCTTGCGTGGCGTCCCGTCTGGTTTCGTTTCGTCAAAAACCAGCCGCCCTTTATAGCCCACCACGTCGCAAATGGTTTCCGCAAGTTCGCGGATCGAAACATCTTCGCCGTAGCCGACGTTGATGACCTCTGGAGAGTCATAGTGCTCCAGCAAAAAGCGGCATGCCGCAGCCAGGTCGTCGACATGCAGGAACTCGCGACGCGGTGTACCCGTACCCCAGACAACCACTTCAGGCGAGTTCCCTTGCTTGGCCTCATGCACCTTGCGCAGCAGAGCGGGCAGCACGTGGGACGTCTGCAAGTCGAAGTTATCTCCCGGACCATAGAGATTCGTCGGCATGGCGGAGATAAAATTGGCCCGGTATTCCTTCGCGTACGCCTGGCAGAGCTTGATGCCGGCAATCTTGGCGATGGCGTAGGCATCATTCGTCGGCTCGAGCGCTCCCGTCAGCAGGGCGGATTCCGGAATCGGTTGCGGGGCAAATTTCGGATAGATGCAGGAGCTTCCGAGAAACAGGAGCTTCCTCGCGCCAAAGTCCCGCGCAGCCTCGATCAGGTTGTTTTGGATCTTCAGATTCTCCAGAAGAAACTCGACCGGAAAGTCGTTATTCGCTTTGATGCCTCCGACCTTCGCCGCAGCGACAACGACTACCCCAGGACGAGCTTCGGCGAAAAAGCGGCGGACGCCCTCACGATCCGTCAGGTCCAGTTCCGCACGTGTGCGGGTCAGGAGATTCGTGTATTGCTGTGCCTGGAGCTCACGCAAGATGGCGCCCCCGGCGAGGCCTCGATGGCCGGCGATGAAAACGGATTCGGACTTTGACACCGCGGGACCGTAGCACGAGTGACACCCGAAGCGAAAAGGCAGAAGTGCGTTCCTCGAAACTGAGTGGCGTTCTTTCGTCGAAAACCGCGGGCGGTGTCACGAAAACGTTTCATTTTTACGGCCATTACCTGATCCACCATGCGTGCCCTATTGCTCATTCTCGACGGCGTCGGCTGCGGAAGCGCTCCGGATGCCGCGGCTTTCGGAGACGAAGGCGCGAGCACTCTGGGAAACATCTTCCACACGGTGCCGGAGCTCTCTTTACCGGCTCTTTTTTCGCTTGGGTTGTGGAAGTTGCTCACCGCCGACGTCTTCGATCCGCGTTCACAAGGCACTCAGGGGCGGTGGGGAAGAATGCGTCCCGCGTCGCCGGGAAAAGATTCCGTGACGGGCCACTGGGAACTCGCCGGCGTCATTGTCGACCGCCCATTTGCCACTATCGAGGACGTCGTCAAACCGTTCATTGCGGCGGTGGAAGCGGACGCCAAAGTTAAATTCATAGCGAGCCGTCGCGGACCAGCCTCACTCGCACTCGAAACAGCCGGCAAACGGCATTTTGAAAACGGAGAATTCATCCTTTCTTTCGACCAGGATTCGATCGTCGAAATCGCCGCGCATGAATCCGTCCACTCTTCCTCACGGCTCCACGACGTCTGCCGGATCGCGCGCCGCCATGCGAATACCTTGAGAATCGCCCGAGTCGTCGCCCGACCACTTTCGGGTCAGCCAGAAAAGCTGCGGTACAGCCCTGGCGGAAGAGAGTACGGAATCGTTCCGCCACGCACCGTCCTCAATGCTATCACCGAAACGGGACTGCCGGTTCATGGCATCGGAAAAGTCGGTGACCTTTTCGGGGGCAGCGGGATCACGAAATCCACCTCCGCTACTTCAAACGCGGGGTGTTTTGCGGAAATCGATCGCGCCTGGGATGCTGGAGCCGATGGGCTCGTTTTTGCCAACCTGGCGGATTTCGATGCCCTCGGCGGTCACAAGCGGGACCCGCTCGCATATGCCAGCTTGCTCATGGAATTCGACGACTGGATCGGCTCGCTTTTGCCGCACATCGAACCGGAGGATCTGGTTATCATCACCGCGGATCACGGCAACGATCCCACTTATCGCGGAACCGCGCACACCCGTGAGGAAACGCCTTTGCTTGTCTTGCACGGCAGTGAAGCCGGCCCACTCGGAACACGCCGCACCTTCGCAGACATCGCCGCCACGTTTTCGGAGTTCTTTCAACTCCGCCAGCGATGGCCCGTCGGAGAATCGTTCCTCCGCGCTCCCGGCACGCCCGTTCCAAAACGGCAAAAGAGGCGGTAATACGGGCAGGCACGCTCCTGGGACGTTCCCAATTTTGTAATTTGGAAAAAATACTAACCGTGCCTCCGACGTCGAACTTGTAACCTTTAGACGTTGGCAGTTTGGCGTTGGGAGTTGGTAGTTATCCCCTATTCCGCGTTTCGGATATCCATCTCGTCAAGCCACCACTTCGCCGGCTCCAATCCCGGGCTGCTGAATCCCAGCCACTCGAGCTTCTTCGCTTCGGGGCTGACAAACTTCAGTCCTTCAAAGCGCCGCGGTTCTTGTCCGTGAATCGTCACCACCAGCGTCCACAGGCCGGTGCACCGCTCCCCGAGCGCCGCTTCCGTCTCGAAATGCGTCCATTCTCCCGGCGGAATCGTCATCAATTCGCGGCCGTCGGCAGTCAGCTTGCCTTTCTCGATCTTAAAGGCCGGCCCGGTATGGTACGGCACAGCCGAGTCACGCCATTCGTGCGCGACCACCGCAGCGGCGTCTACTTTTAAGTCAAAGGAGATATGGGAGACGTTGTGAAAATGATGGGGGCGATAGTATAAGTGCGGATTCCACGATGGCGCCGCATCCGGCCCGTCTTCAATGAGCAGGCAATGTTTTCCGACACTCGGCGAGTCATCCACAATGCGGATCGCCGGACGCCGGCATCCGTTTTCAAAGTGGCCGATTCCCGGATGCGCTCCAACTGTGCCAAATTCGAATCCTTCATGAAGTGCTAATGCCGGAACTTCCGTGCGAGGCGGATCAAAGCTCATTTGCGGGTATTGCCGCGTGTCCGCCAGCTTCCTCCAAGCGTCATCGCCTTCCACTCCCGCCTTCTCGTAATCAAACGGGACGAATCCAATCTGGGGCGTGGGTGAGCCTGGCTTCAGATGAAAGTCGCCGGTTTCCGGCGCAACAAACAGAGGATCAGCGATGATCGAATGGAGGTCCTGTCCCATCTCATGCCACGCATCCCAGATCTTTCCGGCAAAGATATACCTCGGTGACTCCTCCCCGACTTGGGAATATTTCCAGTATAAGTTGTGATCGAGTTTGACCTGGTCGCCCCACCACGACTGGTCCACGTGGCCAAGCAGTTTTCCCTGATCCCATACCACCAGATTCCGCTCAAAAGTAAAAGCGAGATGCTTTTCCACGCGGCTGTGCCGGAGTTGCATCTCCCAGCCAAAGGCAAAGATGTTGTTCCGCACCATATTGTCTTTGCCATAGTGCTGATGAAACCCCGCGGACTGCGTGCGATAGACGAGATTATCCTCATAGAGTATACCCGTACTACCTTCATCCGGGTACAGCCCCCAGCCTCCATAGGAGTAACAGGAGATATCGTGCACCCGATTGTGGCGAACCGTAGTTCCGGGTGAAACGCCAAGTGAATAAACCGCTCCCATGTCACTCAGTACGCCCCAGCCGAGATGATGCAGGTGATTCCAATCGATATGATTTCGCACGGCGACACTCGGATCAAAGCCCCACACCCAGCCGACGGAAATCGCGGTATAGTAGAAATCGCCGATGTCGTTGTGCAGAATGTCGTTGTCTCCGCTGTGTCCGATAAAGACGCCGACGGCTCCGGGAAAATAACGCCCACCGCCCTGAATGATGCAATTCTTCACCGTGATGTGTCCCGTACCCGCCGGACCGCTACGCGCCGCCGATGTCTCACCGATCCTGACTCCGCCCGCGCATAGGTCGTGAAGGTAGCAATGATCCACTCGCGAGTCACTACATCCGCGCCGGAACCAAAGAGCATGGTTGCCCGTCGCGGTGATTTCGCAGTTCTCGAAAACAAGATCGCGCACACCGTCAGCTTCGATCGAGGCGCCGAGCTCCGCATCAGCTTGCGGATCTGACCAGCCCTGTGCTGGAAGCAGGAATTGCGAATGCGCAAAGCGGATCCCCCGAAAGCGAAGATGCTCCACGCGCTTGTCCTTCTCAGCATCCCCGGCAAAGACCAGCCAACGCGGGGTGACTGGTGCGATAACTTCTGCTTTCTCCATGTCTTCACCCGGCTTCGGGATATAAGACAGCACGCCTTTCCGATCCAGAAACCACTCCCCGGGAGCATCCAATGCGCCGCGATAGTTTTCAAAAACGAGCCGATGGAAGGGCTCTTGCTGGAAAAAGTTCCAGCGCGCGGGGCCGGTGAATTGCAACGTGCCGCTGGTTGCATCCACTCCCGCCATACGATGCCGGGATGTATTCCATGAGTGATAGACGATCGCATTGACGTCTTTCAATTCGTCAGTCGGCACCGCGGCAACGCTTGCCACATCCTCGGGGCGCGCCGTCAAAACTGTTTTCTCCAGAGGTCCAGCCAATGGCACTCCCGCCACTGGCGAACCCGCCGGGCCCATGGCGAGAAACCATCCCGTATTTGGAGTCCTTGCGCGGGTAGCCAGCGCGCCATTTACCCAAAGCTGCTCGAAATACCATTTCCCTTGGGTAACCTCCGGGATTTCGGCCGTCCATACGCCATTTGCGCCAGGCTTGAATCCAGAGATCCGGCGACCGCCACTGATCGTGGGATGTGCACCCGACTCCGCCGCATAAATGACGGGCTGCGCCTCCGTCCCGCCATCGCGAGCATCAAATACGACCGGCGCACTGACGTGGTAAACACCATCGGCAACCAAAACGCGGATGGGCTCTCCGGGAGCGCCTTTTTCTTTCCAATGCCGGACGGCATCGCGCGCGCCCTCCAGGGAAACAAGCGGCCCGTCGGTCTTCTCGGCGTTCGTCCGCTGGAGAAGGCCCGACCACGCATCGTTTCCCTCCGGCGAAACATGGAAATCGACACCAAAGCTCTGATGAGCAATCGCAAGCGAAATGAAAAGGAAGGTAGCAAAGCGGGTCATGGAAGGCGAAGGAAGAGACTGCGCCGTTTTTCATGGGCAGTCTCCTCCTAAAATCCTTCACCGGCCCGAGCCTTTGGGGCCAACCGTCAACACCGTTACGAATCACGCTCCGTTCCGTTTGCCCAAAATTTCCATCGCCAGCGGCACTGTGGTGATCGCACCAACGGCAGTGAGGATGAGACCTGCCGTCTCGCGCTGTTGATCGGAAAGGCGGGGCGCCACCAGCAGTGCAATTCCAGCCCCAAGCATCGCCCGTGTTGCGGCAATCAGGCCCAATTCGGGCAACGTCAATGTCGTCGTTCTCATAGCAAAAAATTGGTTTACGTTCGGTTCCGGTTTCTGATCTCAACCGGGTGTGCCTCTGCTCGCAGTGCGATCAGCACCTGTTCTCTATTGTTTCGCTCGAATTTGGCTTCGTGGCTGTTTGATGAGCGGTTCAGGCGCAGCTCGCCCCTCCACGACGCTGACGAAGCTGCGCCCTCCAACACGCCAAATTTCCGCCTTTTCCTCAGGCAAGGCGCGGAGCTACGTCTTCTTTAAATGTTGGGTGTTTTCGAGGGGCGGGGTAAGATCCGTGTGAGTCCTGCACTCGACGCCTTCCAAGCGGCGGACGCCGCTTCCACTATTCTCACGCCCACGCCCGCTCGATGCCGATGGCATTTGTCCACGCCTCGATCTCCTCCGCCGAGATCGCTCCGCGAATCGTCCGCGCATCCTGATAACCCCACCGCTCAATATCAGGAAGGTATTGCGCACGAGAAACCAATGTCCCCTGGCAAACTTTATCTCCGCTTCTCGGGTCCGCCGTTTCCTCCTGTGCACTAGTTAAAAGCCTGGACATCACGGATGCCGGAACCAAGTGGCGTTCCGCGGGATAGATAAAACCGAATAACAGGAGATGACTGGCCAGCACACGCCAATCGCCGGCAAATCGTTTCAGGAGATGTTCCCAATCAATGTCCGCGGCGCAGGAACGCAACAAATGCGCGATATCCGCCCCATCGAAGCGCTCGCGCTCCATGATATATGCCTTCTGCCAGATCATTTCCTCCGGCGAAACCAGATGGACCTCTTCGCCGAGTAATTCGCACTTTTCATCGCCCCGGAACCATAACTCATCGACGTCGCATAAACCGTTTCCGGCGCGAAAGATGATATCGATGAAATTCTCTCCATAGTGCACCTTCGCGAGCCAATGAGTGAAGGCAATCTCCGCCCGATAGCCTGCGCTGCGAAATGCCGCCAAGGCGGCCTTCACGTCCTGCGGATGCAAGAAAACGTCAAAGTCCTTCGTGTCCCGCACCACTCCCGTGTATTCCCGCAACGCGTAAGCACCACCGACGAGAAATCGAATCGACGCTTTGCGAAGAATTCGAATGGCGTCGACGTAGAAGTCCAACTCGTTGGCGATATGGGGAAGCTTTCGCATCGCTCATAGTTACGGGCGGGAAGCGAAAGTGGGATGTGGTCCGTCTAAAATACCGGAGCCCTGCCTTGCCTTGGTTACGTTCAACTAAGCTCCGCTACCTGACGCCGGGCTACCTTTTGCCTCTTCCTCCGATTTTGGCACCACCACCAAACCTTCACGCAAATCATCCGTTGGATTCATCACCACCCGCGCGTTTTCGGAAAGGCCCTTCACCACTTCCATACGGGTGCCAAAATCGCGACCGATCTCGATACTCTGCCAGTGAATGCGATTCTGGTCGTCAAGCGTGGCAACCTGCGCTCCCTCGCTGCGAAACACGAAAGCGTTCGCGGGAATGATCAACGGCCCATTGGGATTCTTGATCTGAAACTTCACCTGTGCATACATCCCAGAGAGCAACACGTTGTCGGAATTGGGAATCTGTACCTGTACGAGTAGCGTTCGGGCTTGTGGATCCAGCGCTCCGGCAGTCCGGCTCACCGCCCCCTTGAACTCACGGCCGGGATATTCCTGCACGAGAATCTCCACCGGCAGGTTATCCTGTACCAGTGGCGCCTGAGACTGCGGAACACTGACGTAGACATCCACAGGATCAGTCTTTGCGATACTAAATAGCGCGGTTCCAGCATTGCCACTGCCCGCGGAAACCAGCGCCCCCACATCGATCTTGCGGGAAGTGATTACCCCCGCGAAGGGCGCGACGACGCGTTTGAACCCCTGGATCTGCTCGAGCCGCGCGACATTCGCTTTATTCGCCGAAAAAGTTGCGGAAGAAGCTTGATAGGCGGACTGGCGCTGATCGTTGTCCTGCTTCGCGACCACTTTGCGATCGACAAGCTGCTGCCAGCGTTCGGCACTCACCTTGGCGAATTCGTAGTCCGCCTGTGTCTGCTTCAGGGTATCTCGCGCCTGAGCCAGTTCCTGATCCACCTCGGGCGTCTCAATTTCCGCAAGCAGTTGCCCTTCCTTTACCTTGTCGCCGATGTCGACGAGCCATTTTCCGATATAGCCATTCGTGCGGGCGTAAAGCGTTGCTTCTTCAAAAGCCTGGATATTACCGGGAAGCACAAACTCCACGGGCTTGTCGTTTGGTTTTACCACGACAAATTCCGCCGACACTTGTGACGTCTTCTGGGCGAAATCTTCCTGCTGCCGGCGCTCCTGGATATGCCGCCAAATGCCTCCGATCAAAGCCAGGGCCAGCACGAGCACGACGAGCAGCGGTCCCCAGATGGCCACCCGCCTGGCCGGCGGCCGACGAAGTTCGGGCACCCGTTCATCCCGTTTCGGTTCTTTCAATTCGGTGACCATAGGCTTGGACACAATAACTTCGCGCCGGGCGGACTAATCGCGCGCCCCGGCGGTTTTCGGATCGCGCTCCTGCTCGTGTGCTTCGCGTTCAAACTTCTCGTCCTCATCGCACTCGAACTCTTTCCGGCGAAGCAGACTGTAAACAACCGGCACAAAGAAGAGCGTGGCAAAGGTCGCGAAAAGCAGACCTCCAATGACTGCGCGGCCCAGCGGGGCATTCTGCTCACCACCTTCTCCAAGGCCGAGGGACATCGGAAGCATGCCGATGATCATGGCCAGCGCCGTCATGATGACCGGACGGAGGCGGGTATATCCGGCTGACAGCGCCGCGGCACGGGCATCCTTGTCCTCCTCACAACGTACATCATTGGCAAAAGTCACGAGCAGGATGGAATTCGAAGTCGCGACGCCGATGGCCATGATCGCTCCCATAAGGGATGGCACACTCAACGTCGTGCCAGTGAGAAACAGCATCCACACAATGCCGCACAAGGCTCCCGGCAGCGCCATGATGATAACGAAAGGATCGGTCCAGGACTGGAAGTTGACCACCATCAAGAAGTACACGAGTACGATGGCAAAGAGGATGCCGTATCCCAAGCCGGAGAAAGACCGTTTCATGCTCTCGACCTGCCCGCGCATCACGACAGTCGTTCCTCGCGGCAGATTTTTCTCCACATCGGAGAGCACCTTTTGGATATCTCCGGCAACCCCACCAAGGTCGCGTCCTTGCGCATTCGCCAGCACATCGAAAACCGGCTGCACGTTGTAGTGATTCACGATCACCGGAGATTCACTGCGTGCGATCGATGCGAGGTTACTGAGTAACTGCGGGGTCGGCAGCGACGGCACCACGATCGGCGTATTCTGCAACGCGCCAAGGGAATCCATGCGATACTGCGGCGTCTGAACCGCCACCTGATAGTTCACCCCCGTCTTGAAATTCAGCCAGAAATTCGGCGCCGACTGCCCGCTGGAGCTCAGTGAAATCAGCATGTTATTTGCGACGTCGCGTTGCGTTGCGCCAATCTGTTCGGCCCTTGTGCGGTCGACATTTACCCTGAGGTCCGGACCATGCACCTGCTGGTGAAGATGGACATCCACCGCCCCGCGAATCTGCGCCACCCTGCCCTGGATCTCCTTGGCAATATCATAGTTCTTCGGGTCGCGCCCCATGACCTGCACATCAATCGGCGCCGGCAGACCAAAGTTCAGGATCTGGCTGACAATGTCCGGAGCTGCAAAATAGAATTCCATTCCGGGAAACTCGCGGTGCAGCCGTTCACGCAGGAGCCGCATGTAGCGCTGACTCGATCCGTGATGCTCAGGGTCAAGTGCCAGGAGAATCTCACCATCCGCGGAACTAACCGTGGCGTTATCGGAAAAGGCCAGATTGATACCGCTCACCGGCAGACCAATGTTATCGAGCACGGTCTTTACCTCCCGCTCCGGGATGGTCTCACGAATGACGCGGCCGACATTGTAAAAGCGCTGCTCGGTCGATTCGAGCCGCGTTCCTTCAGGCGCACGCACGTGCAGGCGGATCTGACCGGCGTCGACCACCGGGAAGAAATCCTGGCCGAGAAACGGGATCAGGCAAACCGAAACGGCCAACAGCACACCCATGACAACGAAAGTGGTGACACGATGATCAAGACACCAATCGAGTGCGTGCACATAGCGTTCGCGCAGTCTTTCGAAGGCGTGATTAAAGCGATTGTGAATACCATGGAAAAAGCCGCCCACCCACTTCGTTCCCCGCCGAATCCAGCCGAAGCGCGGCTTTGTCTTCGATTGGGTACCTGGCTGGCTGCCGTCATCCAGTTGCTCCAAGTCACTTGCATGTTCCGGCAGAGCAATCGGCACGCGGCCCGCCGGCAATGCGAGCAGAGGGGCTCGCGCCATCGTCCGCGGCCGGCGGGCGCGGCTTCGTTCCTTCCGATCCGCCGGCGGACGGCTTTCCGTCGCCGGCTCAGGCCCGTTGTTTGCCGCTCCTTCCACTTCATCCAGATGATCCCGAAGCAGGAACTTCACCATCGTCGGCACCACGGTGCGTGACAGGAGATAGGAGGCGAGCATGGCAAAGATAACCGCCATGGCCAGCGGCTGAAACAGGAACTTCGCCGTACCGCTCAGAAAGAAGACAGGCACGAACACGATGCAGATACACAGCGTGGAAACAAACGCCGGCACGGCGATCTGCTGCGCACCATCGAGAATCGCGCGAACCATCGGTTTTCGGAGGCTCAAATTGCGATGGATATTTTCGATCTCCACCGTCGCATCATCCACGAGAATGCCCACGGCCAGCGCCAGCCCCCCCAGGGTCATAATATTCAGCGTCTGGTGCAGAATGCTCAAAATGATGATCGAACAGAGGATCGAGAGCGGGATGGAGGTGGCGACGACCAACGTACTTCGCCAGCTTCCCAGAAAGAGCAGGATCATCAGCGCCGTGAGACAAGCCGCGATGACGCCTTCCTTCAGCACGCCGTTGATCGATGCGCGAACAAATACCGATTGGTCAAAGAGCTGAGTAATCTGCAGCTCTTTGGGTAATGTCGCCTGAATCCCCGGCAACGCTTCCTTGACCCGGTGAATGATATCCAGCGTGGAAGCATTCGCCGCCTTTAGAACAGTCAGGAGCGCCGCCCGGGTCCGATTTTGGGCCACGATATTCGTCTGGACCGCATAACCATCGTGAACCGTGGCCACATCCCGCATATACACCATCGAACCGTTCACTTGCTTGATGGGCAGGTTGTTAAGCTCTTCCAGAATCTCCGGACTGCTGTTGAGACGAACGTTATATTCCCGATCCCCGATTTTCTGCGTGCCCGCCGGCAGAATAACGTTCTGGGCCGTCAGCGAATTACTGACATCCGTCGGCGATAGTCCTTTGGCAAAGAGCTTTTGCAAATCCAGATCGACCATCACCTGTCGCGCTTTTCCGCCGTAGGGCAGCGGCACTTGCGCGCCCTGTACGGTGGCGAGCTGGGTGCGGACGAAATTCAGCCCGAGATCGTAGAGTTGCTGCTCCGAAAGCGACTTACTGCTCAGGCTGAGTTGGAGGATCGGCACGTTCGCGGCACTGAATTGAATGACCAATGGCGGAGTAGTACCCGGCGGCATGATCCGCAGCAGGGTCTGCACGATCGAAGTAATCTGCGCCACACCCACCTCTACCTTCGCCCCTTCGTGAAAGAATACCTTGATCACCGAGACTCCATTGTACGATTGCGACTCAATGTGCTCGATGTCGTTTACCGTCGTGGTCATTGCCCGCTCGGTCACCGTGACGAACCGTTTTTCCATTTCCTCCGGAGCAACGCCGGAGTAACTCCAAATGACACTGACAACCGGAATATCGATGGAGGGAAAGATATCCGTGGACATCCTGGCGATCGTGACGATCCCGAGGAGCACGATCATGATGGCCATCACCGTAAAGGTGTAAGGCCGGCGAAGAGCAAGGCGGACGATCCACATGGCGTCCCAGAGATGAAGACAGACCTATTTCTTCGCCGCGCGGGTGCGAGCCGCTTTCCGGGCTGAAGCCGAGCGTTGACCGCTCGTGCGGGAATTTGCCGCTTTTTTCGCGCTCTTCGAACGTTCGGCAGCCGTCCGCTTCGACGCCGCTGTCCGCGCCTGGCGGGACAAGGCTCTGTGAGAACCAGCCGCCTGGCTCTCCTTCTGCAGCGCCCCCTTTATGGCTCTCGATCGCTTGGCCGAGGGCTCGGTGGTTCCTTTTGCGCCTTTGGCCAGATCACGTTTCGCTTGTTTTCGGACTTTTTCCGATTGCGTACCTTTCTCAGGGGTCGGCAGTTTCACACCCGCGCGGCGGGCCTTGGAGAGGCCGATGGCAATCGCTTGTTTGGTCGATCGGGCGCCGTGTTTGCCTTCCCGGATGTGCTCGATCTCTTCGCGGACAAATTCACCGGCTTGCGAAGAAGGCGCCTTGCCTTCCTTTTTCGCCCGGCGAGCCCGCTCAATAGTCTTTTTCTCAGGCATAGCTATCAGTGTTCGCGCGGGCAGGAGTCTTCGGACTTGCTTTTGCCTCTCGAACAGAGACGCACGCAACGGACCACACATGCGAAATACAGGAGATGGCTACTTTCAATCGCCCCCGCATCGCCGCCACAAGCGACCTCCATTATGTTCGGAATTCCAAAGGGCTCTGGAAGGATCTCTTTCTCTACGCATCGGAAAATGCCGATGTCCTGGCCATTTGCGGTGATCTGACCGACTACGGCCTTCCGGAGGAAGCGCAAGTTTTGGCGGAAGATCTCCGCGCTCATTGTCACATTCCGGTGGTGGCAGTCTTCGGCAACCACGATTTCGAATCCGGCGCGATTGGCGAAGTGACGAAGATTCTCGAAGGAGCCGGCGTGCACCTACTTGATGGCGAATGCGCCGAAATTCAAAACGTCGGGTTTGTGGGTGTGCGAGGATTTGGCGGCGGATTCGGCTCGCGCATGCTCGCAGCATGGGGTGAACCGGCGACCAAACATTTCGTGCAGGAATCCGTTGACCAGGCGCTCCATCTGGAACGCGCCCTGGCCCGCCTCGAAACCACCTACCGGATCGCGCTTCTCCACTACTCTCCCATTCGCGACACGATTGTGGGAGAGAATCCGGAGATCTTTCCCTTTCTCGGCTCCACCCGGCTGGAGGGCCCGCTAAACCGGTTCAAAGTCGATGCCGCATTTCACGGCCACGCCCACAATGGCACCCACGAAGGCGCTACTTCCACCGGCATCCCGGTCTACAATGTGGCCGCCTCTCTGTTGCGAAAACACAACCCGAATCACCCGCCCTGCATGATTTATTCACCACCACAGCGCGAGGAAGACGAGGCGGCGGCTGAGGCGGGTGCGGTGATGATCTAGATATCGTCTAACGCTGGCTCTATTGCTTTGCCCCGCATTACTTCTTTGGTGACTGCTTCGGCACTAATACTTCGACGGACCGGATTGGCATCTTGACCGCGTTCGTATTCGCATTCGCGGCCTGGCCCTCGATTAGCGGGACGAACGTGAGCGTGAGGTTGTGATCGCCACCCAATTTGCCGTGTTTCAGAGCCATCAGCGCGTCCTTGAGATCGAGCGCGAAACTTTGCGGCGAGGCATCTGTCGTGGCTTGAAACGACACCGCACCGACAAAATGTGGATCGTTCTCGGAGCTTTCCGCAGTCGCATTCGGCTTGTCGATATACACCTTGAATCCGGAAACCTTGCTGCCGGCATCCGGCGGGACGACGCCACTTACCGAAAGCTTTACCGTCTTCGGTGAATCGCCTTCCGCCAATGCCTGCTCGATTTCCGCTGTCTTTTCCGCTGTCAGCGGAACCTGCACGGTCGCAGGCTTTTCGGTCAGCACCACACTTGCGGGCGAGGGAGTCGCGGAAGCGTGAATTTCGCCAGGGGACGCTCCTGTCGCCCCGCCGGCCGACGGAGCGCCGTCGTCCGCAGCGGCTCGCACCTGGAGAGCACAGAGATGCATCAATCCCGAGATCATCGTCATCGATAATAGAAGAATCTTTCGTTGCATCAAAGGGTAGACGGATGAAACCCGGGATTTGTTGAACAATTTTTTTGCGGGCGCCCGCCTCCCCCAGCACGGGCGCCACGCAAAAAGATGACGTCAGGCTGGTTTTGCCGCCGCAGCCACCACCTCGATCGAGACCTGTGCCGGATTGAGTTCCTGAATCGTTGGAGCCGCTGCTTCCTTGCCGTCCTCAAAGAGCGGCCGGGCGACGACACCCACTTTCAACGGCTCATTCGCCGTAAGCGGACGATCCCCGTACAGCCGCCCAAATGCCGCATTCAGGCTAAAGAGGAATGACGCTTCGTGCTCTTCATGTCCTTCGTGGGAATGCGAGAAGAAGGTGCAGCTCGCGACATAACTGGGATCCGTGATCTTCACGTCCGGGCCAAGGTTCTTGCAGTTCACAAAGAACTCCAGCATCACGTCCTGATCCTTGGGCACGCTCACGCCCGAGACCTTCATACGAATCGTCTGGCGTAGTGGTTCGGCCACTCCATCCACAATGTCCTGGAGACGCTTTGCCTCATCCGCCGAAGGCTCCAGCGCAAACTCGCTTGCTCGATCCATCAACCGCGATTTCGATGCTTTCGGGCCGGCGAAGAGCTGGGGAGTAAATCCTGCGATAAGCCGCGGCTTCGACGGAATCGGGCGATCCTGATAACGATAGCCGAGATTTTCCGTAGTCTGCACCTTTCGCACCGAGATCGTGTCGAGAGGTTTTCCCTTCCGGTCGTAAAAGCCGTACTTCCCTTTGAAAACGGTATCCAGCCAGTTTGCGTCATCGGGAGTTCCGTCCGGGTTGTGCCGTACCCATTCCGCCCAGAGCCGATCGATGTTGCAGTGGTGCAGCCAGAAAATGGCATCATATGGCGAACCGCCGCTCGCCATGTCTCCGCCGACCCAGCGATGGATAAAATTGTGCGGAGCGTTTTCCAGCCGCCCCTGGAATCCGCTCATGTCGTCAAGATTATCAACCTTTCCACCCGCAAACGTCTCGAAGTCCGAAATCCCGAGTATTTGGGAAATCACGTTGGGCCCCACGAAGCGATCGATATCCGACTGCGGGATCTGTGAACTTGGAGTCAGCCCGGATTTGCGGCCCGATCCGGATTCGCCAGGACGCGGTGGGTTGTTCAGCGGATTCCCATTCCCCCAGAAGGGGCCTGGAAGGCTGTATTCGCGCGACCAATCCCAATACGGCAGCGCGAATTGCTCATCGCCGCTGAATTCCCTGATGAGCTCCTCGAAGGCATAGAGATAGGCCCGATGCCACGGGAGAAAGTACCAACTGGCATGGCGGCACGAGCCAAATGGCCCGAGAATCGCGCCGTGGATCTGCGCCTGGTTGCGCCAGCCGCGTTTGTCCGACGGATCCGATTTTTCCAGCGCCTTCATTTTCTCCACAGCCTTTCGCATGGAGACTATTTCCGGACTTTGATCATTGAGCGTGGCGATGTTCTTGCGAACCCGCAAGGCTGGCTGCTGAGCACCTGCGCGGCTTGCGGCGAGGGCCAACGCCGCCCCACCCGTAGTGGCAATGAAGCGGCGGCGTGAAATGGAATGATCCATAAAGACGAAGAGACTGATTTCTTGGTTGGGTTAATTCTCCAGCCCGCCAACCCTCCCGGAATTACAGCGGCACCGGAAATGGACACCGAGAGTAGCACTTTTCCTTTGAGGGTGTCTGTCCGGGAACAAGCATGAGTTTTCCGCCTCGCAATACCTGACATCGTGCCGCGCCAATCCGGGGGAAAAAGCCGACGCTGCAGACGGCGGGAAGGACGCACCCCCTACAAAAATGCCCCTTACAGAAAAGCCGCATCAGCGAGAGCGCGTTCAATAAACCACCACTTACTGCAGTAAGTAACATTCGGGACAGGAACTGGAGAAATGGAAGTTTTCAGAGCACCATGCCAGCTTACTACTCCGGCGGGGAAATCGGGCCCGACCATTCCCCGTCGACCGCATAAAGCGGAAGTGGCTCCGCGTGACCGGGCGGAACTACGTATAACTTTCCCCACATGCGGAATACCTCCACCTTCTCCGCTGTTTGGCCACGCTCCGCGCGATACCAGAAAAAACCCGGCTCCAAAGGCCTGGCGCCGGTCCATTCGCTGCGCTTCATCGGAAACTCCGGACGCAAGCCGTCGAGCCGCTCGCGAATGAAATCATCGAGGTCGCCTTCCGCCCATTCCCACGGTGCGCCTTGGGGAGTTTCTGTCGTGCCATTCGCCCAATCGTTCAGTGCCTCCATGAGATCGAATAGCCGGTCCGAAATCTCTTCGGCGGACCAGCCGTCCGCGGCTCGCCGCTCGACTTCTTCACGAAACCACTGAGCGCCCTGGAGGATGCCCCGGCGAAAGTTTGCTTCTGCACTCATCACCTTTTCGTAACGGAGGCGGGGTCGTGATCCAACGCGAAATGAAGGGCGACTTGCGTCGCAGGGTGATTGTCCTGCGCGCAACCATACCGACCGTTCGGCGCAAAAAAATTCCCCCCATCGAACCAGACTTCATTGCCCTCACTGCCGAGTTCCCCCTCTTGCACAATCGCACTTCGCCTGCGTAGGCTTTCCATCGTGAAGGTTTCCACCGAGATCGACCGTGAAAAGAAGCGTTTGTTCGTCCGTTTTGTCGGGCGGGTGACTTATTCCCAGGTCGAAGAAATGATCCTCTCGTCGGCAAAACAAGGCATCGTGAGTTATCCCCTGCTCATCGATGCACGCCAGGTCACCATCGATCTCTTTCCCGAGGATGTGAACCGCCTCCGGGATTTGCTCCTGGATCTGAGCACCAAAACCGAAATCGGTCCGACTGCTGTCCTGATTTCCGATGATCTCTCGGAACAAGGCACGCAGCTTGTCGGCATGGTGACGAAGGGGCTGTGCGAAGTGCGCGGCTTTGCCGAGCGCGCCGATGCGGAGCAATGGCTGGGTTGGGAGGCGAAATAAACCGAAGGCTTACTTCGTCTCGAGGACATGCACCGCGTTCCAGCCCTCCGGCACCCCGCTCTCAAGCAATTCGACGCAGCGCGTATGAAAGAGCACAGCCGCGCGGTTGCCGGGTGAAGCTTCGATCAGATCCGCGAAGAGGCTGATGGCTCGCTGAAGATTTGAGGCAAAGTACTCGGCCAATGCAGCTTCGTATAAATCACGACGCTCAAGTATTTCCGCCGAAACTTTCCCCACTTCACCCAGCAATTCGTGGACATCCGTCGCCTGCTTGCGCCCATAGACGGCCACGCGGTCGACCCGGCGCCACTCGAATCCTTCGCCAGCCGCAACACGAGTCGCTTCGCTGACCAGGATGTCCGTGCCGTAGAGTTTATTGAGCCCCTCCAAACGGCTGGCCAGATTCGCTGTATCGCCGAGGACCGTGTAAGCGAAGCGTTCAGCAGTGCCAATGTTTCCCACCAACGCCTCCCCCGTGTGGATACCGATCCGGCTGCGCAATGGCGGCAAACCCATTCCGGCAGGCCCGGGCAGCGCAGCCAGGCCATCGCGCAAATGGAGCGCTGCCAGACATCCCCGCCGGGCGTGGTCCACGAGATCATTTGGCGCATTGAAAAATCCCAGCACACCATCGCCGAGAAACTTATCGAGCGTTCCGCCAAATTCTCCCTCCAACGCTCTCGCGGAAAGCTCGAAATACTCACTCAAAAGCTCGACCACTTCCGCGGGAGCAAGATGCTCGCTGATAGAGGTAAATCCCGCAAGATCGGCAAACAGGATGGTGAGGACACGTTCCTCGCCGCTGCGCGTGGCATTCTTCTTTAGCCGAAGGAGTTCCCGCACCAACCCTGCCGGAACATACCGCCCGAAGGAACGCAAGCCGGCTGTCATGCGATCCACGGAGTCACCCACGATGGCGATTTCCCGGATGATCGATGTGGGCGATTCATCAGCGGGAAGGTGGAATTGCGCGACCCGCTCCAGGCGGCTGCTCACTTGTTCCAGAGGTCTTGCCAAAGTGCGCGCGAGCAGTACTGCCACGAGCAAAGCAATGGCAACGGCGGCAATGCCAATCATCGTGGTCATGCGAAGGTTTTCTCTGGCGATCCCCAGAAATTCCGCATTCGGCGCAATGACGACCGTAATAAACGGCGGTAACATCGCCCGATGATAGACCCGGTACACCGCCGTGCTCGGCTCCCCGCGGTCCTGGAATCCGACCGCGACAGGTTGATTATCCGGCAGCGAACCCAGCGGATGCCCCAATTGCCGGGCGACTGAGGCGAGAAACTCTTTTGGTCCACCGGACGGCAATTTAAGCGACGAAACCACGCCCACGAGTTCGCCGTGTTCGGTCAGAACCGCAACGAGCCGGCTCTGATTCTGGATAAAAGTGGCGAGCGCCGCGGAAAGATCGGCAAGAGAATAGTCCGCCGTAAAGACACCGAGCAGTTCTCCGGTCTGCGGAGCAAAACAGGCCATGGATGCCGTTATCCCCCGCTCGCCTTCATGGAACGTGTAAGGCTCGGACCACCATACGCGACCGGGCAAGGCCACCGCCTGCCGATACCACTCCTTTTCACGCGGATCATATCCACCAGGAAGCGAGTTCGCGATCGGCGCCCATTTTCCATTGGCAAGAGCCCGCCATTCTTTTGGCTGCCCGCCATCCCGAACGGGATTGGAGCGATTCAATATGACGGTGCCGTCCGCGTCGCGGCGGAAACCGGTGAATTCTCCATCTGTCGCACTGCTGTAAGTCAGCCAGGTGAGTGTGGGAGTATAGCGAAGGCATTCCCCCATTCCGGCTTGCGCTGGTTCGAACTGTCCGTCTTCTGCGTGGCGCCTTTCGCACAAATCACAGAATTGCCGCAAGACGCGGTCGGCAGTTTCTGAAAGACGCACTACTTCGCGAGAGGCCGTATCGGAGACCAATCCATCGTACCTTGTCTTGAGGTCCGCACCCGCGGCCGCGAGACGGGCGTGTGCGACGATCCCGATCGCCGTAAGCGTACCGCCGAGCGTGACCACTACGAGCACCAGCATCAAAGTCTGGAGGCGAAACTTCGTCATGCGCAAGCCACGCCATGGTTTCTGATGGAACACAAAATTGCAAAACAAGAAGGTTCCAACTTAAAAACTTTCGGCTGGCGGATCGCAGGCCATTCGGGCAGCTAGGTGACCATGCGTCTAACCCATGTATCCGGCATTTTTGCCGTATTCCTCCTGGCCATCGCCAATATTTCATTTGCTGGCGATGCCTCTCTCACCAGCCGTGCAGATTCGCTGAAAGACGAGCTCAGCAATCTCCGCAAGGTCTTCGGACGCCGCCCAGCGAGCTTTATTGCCTCCACTTCCGAGGTCTTTCGAGTCATTGACCGCTCGCGCGACGCCGCGGAGGACGTGCAAAAACTCTCCGGAAAGAATGAATCGAACAAAGCCGTCGGCGGCGCGGTAGATAATCTCAGTGAGCGCATGACCAAGATGCGGAGCTTCATCAATCATATCCCGCTCACCGACCAGGAGCGGGCCACCGTCCGCAATGTCGACGTCAAATTCGGCGAGGTGCTCAGTGCTTGGGATGCCTATCGCAATGGCAACAGCGCTCCGGTTTATCCCGGCCCTGGTCCCTCCCGGCCTGACTGGCGTCCCGATTCGGGGCCTGGTTATGTCGCCGGAAATGATCTCGATCGCCGGGCACGCGGTATGGCCGTCCGCTATCTGAGCCAAACTTATGGCGTCTATGAACGCGATGTGGATGTCGTGAAAGTTTCGAATCTCGGAAACAGTCATCGGGTCGTCGCCTTTGTCCGCGGCCGCCGTCGTGTCGTGGACCTGGACGCCTATTCCGGCCGCGTCTTCTCCGATCGCGCAGTCGACTAACTCAATTCCACCGACTTATCAGAAGGCCGGCGTCCTCATTGGATGCCGGCCATTTTGTTGGCGATTTACAGATCCGATGCGCTGCCTTTCTCGTCTGGCGGAACCCAGGCGGACGGCTTCGGATTCACCACAGTTAGTGGTACGGTATCTCCGATTTCTTTTTGCTGCGCGGCCAGCAGCGTGAGCATGGCCGTGACTTTCTCCGCGTATTCCGGCCGTCCCGAAAGATCAGTCATCTCATGCGGATCATTTTGCAGGTCGAAAAGCTGCGTCTTATCAACCTTCGGATACCGGATCAGCTTCCACCGGTCATCGCGAATCGCACGCTGGACATCGCGATAAGCCGTCAGGAGAATATTACGGACCAACTTCTTTTCGCCACGAATGACCGGCGCAAGGCTGATTCCGTCGATCTTCGGTTTCGTGATATTGGCCAGATCACAGGCGGTCGGCAGAAGGTCGTAGAGATAGACCAGCGCATTTGTCTCGCCTTTGGGCACGCCTGGTCCAGTCACCGCCAGCGGCACGTGCATTCCACCGAATTCGTAGAGGTTCTGTTTCCCAAGCAAACCGTGTTCACCCAGGGATAGCCCGTTGTCACCTGCGACGATGAAGACCGTGTTTTCGTATTGGCCCGCATCTTTGAGTGTCTGAAGGATCCGCGACACCTGGGCATCGAGATACGAAATCGAAGCATAGTAGCGAGCCAGTTTGCCCGTCACATTCTCGCGGGTCCGGGGCCAGGAAAGGGTCTTTTCGTCGCGAACGGTCATCTCTCCATTATCAAACGGCTGGAAGGGCAGGAACGCAGCCGGCAGCGGGATCTGCGCCGGCTGATACATCTCGTAAAATTCTTCCGTGGCAAATTGTGGATCGTGCGGTTCGTGAGGAGCGAAATAAATGAAGAGCGGCTTGGTACCGGCGTTTCGGTGAATGAAATCAATCGCCTTGTCGGCATTCTGCGCCGCATTGCCCGGATCGTAAGTTTCATCGAAGGTCGCGGTGACCCCTCTGGGAGAATTGTCATTCTTCCCTGTGTGCAGAGTAGCGTAACCAGCGGCTTTGAAGACCCGGGCGAATGTCACCTCCGGCGCGCCTTTTCGTTCGAAGGGGCGGGCGTGCGTCATGTTCAAGCCCGTCAGCAATTGCGTGCGGCTGGGCAGGCAGACCGCCGGGACGTCCGCGCCGTTCACATAGGCGCAGTGAAAGATGAATCCTCGGCTGACCAGCGAATCGAACGCTGGAGTTTTTACGACCGAGTTGCCGAGCGAGGCCAGGCCGTCAGGGCGCAGATCATCGGCGAGAAGGAAGACGACGTTCGGGAATTTCGCCGCCGCATCCGCGGAGAACGCGGACGGAGCGGAGGAAAGCGCCATGCAGGCCAGAATCGGCAAGACGGCGAATCGATGAAAAACGGGAGGGAGCTTCATGGCAGGCGGTGAACAAGCAGTTCTACCAGTAACCGTGGCCAGGAAGTGGCGTTAGGAAGTGGAACGCCATGACGTGTCATATACGCCACTAGGAGCACCGCCCCGCGCTCGACACGGAAGCGGTTTCGCATACCCTCAATTCGCCGCGATATGCCCCAATGATTAAACAATCTCTCGCAGTGTTCCTTTTCATGGCATGTGCAACGTTTGCCCACGGCGAGGAGCCATCGCCGACACCGAAGACGTTTAGCGCCCACATCTGCGGCTTCATGGGCGAAAGCTATCAGATCGAGTTGCACGGAAAGGCCATCTCCTACACGACATTTGGTCCGGGCCATAGCCACACCAGGCAAACCACAATTACGCCCACCGAGGCACAATGGCACGAGTTTCGCCAGTCACTCGACGAGCTGAATATCTGGCAGTGGCGCAAGGATTACCCGAATCAAGGCACCATGGATGGCACGCAATGGTCGTTGGAGATTGATTATGCCGATCACGCATTGACGACCAAAGGCGATAACAGCTACCCGGAAGCGGGCGGCAAACCAAACGGCCGGCCTGAGCCGGCAAAGGCTTTCCGCCAATATCTGGCTGCTGTGCAGAAGCTAATTGGCGGAAAGGCATTTCAATAGGCAGCGAAAACAAGCCATCCCCAGTCCATGTCCTCCCCGAACGAGAATCATCCCCTCGCCAGTTTCGTCGATGCCTGCCACACACTTGTCGGATCGCTGATTCTGTTTTGGATCGCCTGCATGCTTGGATACGTCCTGACGATGTATGATTTTAACGGCGGCTTTTCGATTTTGGAGATATCGTCGTTTTGGTTTTTCCTTTTGGTAGGGGCAATCATCAAACTTATCGGCCTCCCCTTCGCAGCGGTCCATTTTTGGACGCTATATCGCTTCCTCTATACTGAAGACCCCCGATTGAAACTGTTCTTCATCGCGTGCGCCACGCAATCCGTGATCTGCATTTTCTGCGTATGGCCCTACGCGTTTTCCGATCACTGGTTGCGTTATTTTATCGTCGCCGGTGTTTTGACGGGCGTCTATTTTACTTTGAAGAAGTTCGGCCTTTGGACGGAAGTGGAGTCGATCTGAGTGCTGAGGGGATTAAGATTAAGAGTAGGAAGATCAGGGCTCAGCGAGCACGAGCGCCAGAAGAGAACACCCAACTACCAACGCCAAACTACCAACCTTCAACGATTCCCGGCGGCGTTCATTCGCTGCTTCTGGCCACCGGGCCTGATCGCGATCCTTCTAATAGGACAGGCACGGAGCTACGCCATTGAACGTTGGGAGTTTAGCGTTGGGAGTTGGGTGTTCTTCCGGGGCAGCCAAAGTCATTAAGTAACTTGGGTGCCTTTTAGCCGCGCTATATTTTAGTTATAGCTCTCCCAATGCCTTGAGACGCTGGGCGGAAACGGGCTGGGCCGTACCTAATTCCTGGGCAAAGAGTGACACACGAAACTCTTCAAGCAACCATCGGAATGCTTCCCGGTTCGCGGCAGGAACACGTCCCTCCCATCCGGCAAATGACGCCAGTTGCTTCGCCTTCTCGATGTCCTTGGCTGGACTCAGCGAAGCGCGCTCACCACGGGTGAGCATCGCTCGCAGATATCTCGGCAAGTGCCCCAATTGTGCATGCGGCGTGGAAGAAAGGAAATCGGGTGGAACGAGACGGGCAAGGTCGCGTTCGAGGCCTGTATAGCGGCGCGAAGTGCTGCTGAGACTTCGTGACAAGGTGAGGATTTCCTGGGTGAGTTCGCTGACTCGGCGGGCGACCGCCGGAAGTGTTCGCCTGGCGGCATCGATCATCTCCTGAAACCGCTTCTGTGTCAGCGGCAGGGCCGGCTCCCATGAAAAAAGATGCAGGATGATATGCTGATAAGCACTTGTGGCCAGAATCTCCGGCTGGAACCCGCCCTCTGCAGCGCGCGCCCCGGCCTGAAGGCTGCGGCTCACGGCATCGAGCGCCGCGCCGAAAGCGGCCATCGGCTTATCGCGCGGGATCCATCTTGGAGAAAGGACGCGTAACTCCTTTTGCAGCCACGCCAGATCCCGGGCGATAGCCATTTCCGCCAGGCGGGACACCGCGGCCGGCGATTCGCGTTCCGCTTCTTCGTGCTTGCGGTAGAGACGAACATCCACTTCCTCCCCACGCAGGTTCAGGCCGGGATAACCGAGCAAGGGCGTGCCGCCAACCATCTCGACGGTAACGCTCTCCGGCAGATCTCCGAAAGACCACGTCGTCACCGCCGGTTTTTCCCATCGGCGCTCCGCTTTCTCCCACGCATCCGATTTAAGATCACTCTTCTCCAGTTCGCCGCGAACGGCGTGTAAGTCACGGCCCGCCGCCAGCGTCTTGCTGCGGCGATCGACCACCGCGACGCGCGGACGCAAATGATCCGGCAAACTCTGCGGCGGCCAATCTTCCGGACGCACGGTGATACGATACTTACGGGAAAGATATGCCGCCAGTGCCGGGAGAAACTCCGCCTTGCCAGGGTGAAACTCCGCCGCGATTTCCGGCACCTTGGCATCGAGTGGCATGAGTTGGCGGCGAATCGTTTTCGGCAGCGCGCGGAGGAGTACGGAGATCTGTTCTATCCGCAAGCCCGGCACCATCCATTGCAATTCTCCTTCGCTAAGACTCTCCGCGACCGGCAACGGCACGCGGACAGTCACCCCATCTTCATCCGTACCTGGTGCATAGGCATAGCTCAGCGGGAGTACCGCATTCTGAATCGCAACCTGATCCGGAAATTGCTCGCGATTGAAAGCCACTTCCTTTTCGCCAATGAGATCTTCCTCCGTGGCACAGAGGAAATCCGGTTCACGGGTTACTCGTGAATTAACCAGCCGGTTCAGATCGTGAGTCGACGAAACTTCATGAATACGGGCTGCGTAGAAACGGTAGAACGCTTCATCCAGATCATGCACGCGACCGCTCCGCACACGCGTCAGCGCGGTCTCGATCTTCTCCCGTAACTTCCGGTTCTCGGAAAAGAAACGCTGCGGGATCTGACCTTCCTGGGCGACGAGCGCACCGCGAATGAAGAGCTCTGTAGCCTCGACCGGATTAATCCGCCCGTGATCGACCTTGCGGCGCAGCACTTCCAGGCCATGGACCATGACTCGTTCCGAAACCAGCACCCGCCCCGCTTTTGCGCTCCAGTGCGGCTCGAGATAGCGGAACTGGCAAAGATGCGCGCCGAGTTCCACGACCCATTGTGGATCGATCCGCGCGAGCATGCGGGCAAAGAGTTGCGAAGTCTGGACGATCTCACCGGCGACGATCCATTGCGGTTGCCGCGATGAATCTCCCACGGCGGGCTTGCGCGGCGCGGCCTTGGCCGTCTTTTCGCGGCGTTCGTAAAGGGATGATCCGGGAAAGACTGTCACCTGCCGGCTGCCCGCAGCCTTGTAAGTATTACGTTCCTCCTTTTGCGCGATTTGTCCGAGCAAGCCGGCGAGGATGGAACGATGGATGGCATCGTAACCAGTCTCCCCTTTCTTCGCCGCAGGCTTTTCCGTCTCATCGTCCGCAAGTGTTTCCGAGAGCTGACGATAGATCTCCCGCCATTCCCGCATGCGCGAGACCGAGAGATAGTTTGTTTTGCAGAAGCGGCGCAGCGCATTGTGACTCGCGCCCTCCGGCGGAGGCGCCTGACGCCAGATCTTGAGCAGAGAAAGGAAGTCGGAGGCCGGATCGGAGAACGCACGATGCGCCGTTGCCGCGGCTTCTTTTGCATCGTCCGGCCGTTCACGAGGGTCCGGAACACTCAGCCCGGCGGCGATGACCAGCAACTCTTGCAGAACGTTTTCATTCCGCGCCTGAAGCAGCATTCGCCCGAGCGTCGGGTCTACCGGAAGACGGGCCAACTCACGGCCGAGCGGAGTCAGTTCATTCGTATCCGTCAGTGCTCCCAACTCATGGAGCAGAACATAACCCGCCTGGATGGCTTGTGAATGCGGCGGCTCGAGAAACGGAAAGGTCTCGATATCGCCGAGCCGGAACGCCTTCATTCGCAGGATGACTTCGGCCAGATTCGCCCGCTGGATCTCGGGCTGGGCGAAGCGCGGGCGTTTCTCGAGATCGTCCTGTGCGTAGAGCCGCACACAAATACCCTCACGGACACGGCCCGCGCGGCCTGTCCGCTGATTCGCACCACTCTGGGAGATCGGCTCAATGGGCAAACGCTTCGTGCGGGTGCGCGGATTGTATCGGCTGACGCGGGAAAGCCCCGTATCGATCACGCAACCGATGCGAGGAATAGTCAGAGAAGTCTCCGCGATATTCGTCGCCACAACGACGCGGCGGCGTCCGCCGGGATTGAAAATCCGCTGCTGTTCCGCAGCCGGCATGCGCCCGAAAAGCCCGACCACTTCTATTCCGGAACCGAGCGAATCCTCCAGCAGATCGCGCGTTTCGCGAATATCCCGCTCCGTCGGCATGAAAATGAGGATATCGCCGGAATCCGATTCTATGAGGATATCTTCGGCGATGCGGGCTGCCGCATCGATGTAATTGCCTTCCTCCGTCTCGCCCTCGCCCGAGGTCAAATCCATCGACTCCAACGGTGCATAGCGGATCTCCACCGGATGCAGCCGTCCGGAGACTTCAATGACGGGAGCCCCGCCAAAGGCCTTGGAAAAGGCTTGGGTGTCAATGGTCGCCGAGGTGATGATCACTCGCAGATCGCCGCGCCGTTTCAGCAGCGTCTGCAGGTAACCGAGGAGAAAATCGATATTCAGTGAGCGCTCGTGCGCCTCGTCAATGATCAGCGCTGAGTAAGAACGCAGCAGCGGATCGGACTGGATCTCGGCGAGGAGCATGCCGTCCGTCATAAATTTGATCCGCGTGTCCCGGGAGGTGTCGTCGTTGAAACGGATCTTGCATCCCACTTCGCGCCCCCACGTAACGCGCAGCTCTTCGGCTACCCGGCGCGAAACGCTCATCGCCGCGACGCGGCGTGGCTGGGTACAGCCGATCTTGCCGTACTGATCGAGCCCAGCTTCGAGGCACATTTTGGGAAGCTGGGTCGTCTTTCCGGAACCCGTTTCGCCTGCCACGATGACAACCCGGTGCGCACGCAGCGCCGCGACAATCTCGTCGCGTCGTGCGCTGACCGGGAGATCAGGCGGGTATTGGATATGCGGTTCCATGGCAAAAAGGGCGGGCACGGTACACCCGACCGGGCACGGTGGAAAGTCCCTATCACCTCTTCCTCATCATCTTCATCTTTGTCTTCATCCTTCCGCTTGGGTGGGGCGGTGAGGGATTATGAGGAAGAGGAAGAGGCCTGCCCCTAACCTCCTGCATGAGCCCCCGGCCACAGACCCGGCGTCACCTCCGGCATTTCCTTCAGATGCTCCTCCGTCCGCACCAAACGAAATCCCCTCGCCTTATAGTTATCCAGCGCCCCAGGATGATCGAACGAACAAGTATGCAGCCACACTTTGTCCGGCTTCTTTTCCCAGGCCCGGCGAACCGCGGCAGTCAGCAAAGCCCCGCCATATCCTCTCCCGACAAAGGCCGGCAAAAGACCAAAGGACAGGATTTCGACGGGCTCGCCTTCTTTCCCTTCCAATTCGAAATAACCAGCCGGCGTTCCGTTAACGTAGGCGATCCACGTTTCGTGACCAGGCCGCCGCAGGAAATCGAGCCAATCCCGATAAGTCCACCCGAGGCGATCCACCCACCACCAGTTTCCTCCCACAGCCGTGTAAAGGAATCGGTTCACTTCAGGTAGCGGTGGCTGCGATTCCCGAAAGTCCAGTTCGCTCGGTGAAAGGCGGCTGGGACACAAGTCCTGCGGACGGCTCATCTCGAGATAGTAAATGATTTCTTTCTGGATCATGGGAAAGGGCGGCAAGCCATTGATTCGCGAGTTATCAAGCGACCTTACTCGATTCCGCGGATGAGACGCTTCAAAAATGGCGCAGCGACCGCCAGCAAAAGCGCAACGCCGCCGGCAAATGCCGCCACCTCCAGAAACAGCGTCGGCATGGTGCCGACATTATCGCTGCTCATCATTCCGCCAAAAAGTCCGGCGATGAGATTTCCCAACGAAGACGAAAGATACCAGATTCCCAGCACCTGTGCCCCGAGCCGCGGTGGGGCCAGTTTGGTCATGGCGCTCAGGCCCACCGGGCTCAGCGCAAGTTCGCCCCACGTGTGCAGGAGGTAAGTGGAAATGAGCCACACCGGCAGCACTTTCCCGTGCGTCAAAGCTCGATCCGCCGCGAAATGCATGACGACAAAACCAAGACCAAGAAAGAAAAGGCCGGTGGCGAACTTTGCCACTACGGACGGCAATCGGCCTCTCTTTGCCAGAGCCACCCACATCCAGGAAAAGACAGGAGCAAAGGCCATCACCATGATCGCATTCACCGTCAGCAGCCAGCCGGCAGGCATTTCCCAGCTTCCGATATGCAGTTCGGTATAGCGTTTGCCGAAGAGATTCATCGATGAGCCCGCCTGCTCAAATCCCGACCAGAAAATCGCCGACGCAATTACGAGCACAGCGATCATCACGAGGTGTTTCTCTTCCTCCTTTGTCAGCCCGGCAAAGAACCACGTCCATGCAAACCAGGCCACGGCAATTCCAGCGATCACCATGCCAGCTCTGTGGGCCAGCACGACGGGATCCACGGGGATCACGCCAGCCATGGCGAGGCTGGCAAAGCCAACCAGCGCCACCACGCCGCCTGCCACCCAACCCCAATGTCGCAGCGGTGTCGGACTTGGAGATGCAGGGTGAATACCTGCGTCACCGAGGCTCCGATTAGTCAGAGCGTACTGCACGACACCGGCGACCATGCCTACCCCGGCCGCACCGAAACCATAGTGCCAGTTCACGCGCTCACCCAGATACCCGCAAACGATTGGCCCGAAAAACGCCCCGAGATTCACCCCCATATAGAACAGGGTAAATCCGGCATCGCGCCTCGCACCACCTTCCGGATAAAGCATGCCGACAAGCGTGCTTGCGCTGGGTTTCAGAAGAGCAGTCCCCAGAACAACTAGCAAAAGACCGGCAAAAAATGAAAACTGGCTTTGAATCGCCAGCGTAAAGTGACCGAGCGCGATGATGATTCCTCCGGCAAGAACCGCGCGGCGCGGACCGAACAGACGATCGGCAATCCACCCGCCCGGCAAGGCAACAAGATAAACCGCGCAGACATATAAACCATAAATTGCCGACGCAGTTGTTTCCGAGAGCCCCATCCCACCTTTTTCCACGGCCGCCACCATATACAGGATGAGCAAGGCCCGCATGCCGTAGTAACTCATCCGCTCCCACATCTCCGTGAAAAAGAGCGTATAGATGCCGCGCGGATGTTTCTGCCGCGGCGTGTCGGAGATAGTCGGTTGGTGGGGAGGATGCATTCGTTGGGTTAAATAAGTCGAGCACTCAGAGCAGGTCCTCAATGCCGTAGACCAGGCGATCGATCACTGCTTCATCCGTCTTGGGGTTAAACAGCACCGCTTTCCAAGCCGGAAGCGCGATGCCGTGTGGCATATAGCCGATGCTCGTCGTGAAGCTGATTCGCGCATCCACCGCCGGATCGAGCGACTTTTCACGGCGCTCGAAGACGTGGCGAATCTCTCCTGCATACCGGGCAAATTGCTCCGCGGGCAACTTACCGGAAATGATACCCTCAAAGATCTCCTTGGCCTGACGCCCCTTCGGCAGGACCCACCACACCACGCTTGGGCCGGTCGTTCCGAGGTTCAGAACCTTGCAGTTATTCAGCCGTTCCAGCTTTTGCTTCAAATATTCCGCCAGTTCCAGCGACCGCGCGACGAGGGTTTGCCAGCCGGTCAATCCGATCGCATTGAGCGAAGCCATCACCGTGTAAGGCCCCAGAGCCGGCCGTGAACATTCGAGTGTGAAGAGCGCAGGATCACGCCGGCCATCCGCATCGGAAAAATAAGGCGTCTCCGCCACCGTCCGCGCCAAATGACGCAAGTCGCTTCGGCGGTTCACCAGGAAAGCGCTGCCCGGATAATGCCCCCACCCCATCTTGTGAAAATCGATCGTGATGCTATCCGCGTAACGCAAGCCTTCGGTGTATTGCCTGGCCTTGCAAATTAGCGGAAGGACATTCGACCCAAAACTCGCGGGATTCGCCTCGACATCATACTCAGCGAGAAAGCTCAGGACCCAGCCCACGGCCGCATCGACATGCAACTGCGGCGCGGGAATTCCGTTTCTCGCGGCGAAATCGTCGATCACGCGGCGTATGCCGGCGACGTCATCCACGCCGAATGCATCCGTGGTTCCGAAGGTAGCCGTAACAAAAGCGGTGCGGGTTCCCTGATCGTGAAGATGCTGAAGTCTCTCAGCCAGCACATCGAGCCTCATCGCGACAGCCCCATCGGTCGGAATCGCATGCAAGTGCTGTGTTCCGAGCCCGAGCCAACCTGCCACCGTTTTATTGCTGTAGTGACCAGCTTCCGACACGAGGCCAGCGATTTTCGCGCCTTGCAGACCATTTTGCATCGCACCGGGCAGCACCTTCTCCAGGCCAATTTTGGCTCCATAGAGATTCGAGATCGTCCCACCCATGGTAAAGACGCCCCAGGGGTCTTCGGTATGATAGAAAAGCAAATTCGCCAGCGCCGTCACCGCCTTTACTTCCAGTTCATTCGAACGCTGGCTGTAAGTGTCCGTGCAAAGGTTGGGATTCTTTAGCAAACAGGCCAGCGCCCCGATGAGAGACGCATAGTTGGCCGGGCCTTTTACATTTTCGAGATGCAGCGCGGAAGACCAGCTATCCGTGCCCCAAAAGTAGGGAAAGACCGTGTCCCGGGCATCCTTGAGATTGCCTGGTAAAACGTGAATCTCCGGGTTCGACGCCGCCGTCTCGTAGTTCTGCGCCATATGTCCCGCGGGCGGCAGCGTTTCCTCCGCCTGCATAGCCATGAGAAATTCACGGAAAATATCCGTGATCGCCTGTGGATTGCAGCGAAAGAAAGTATCGACGACTTGTTCGTGGGGAGAACGGTCCATATTGGTGGCACTCGTCCGGAAACGCATCCGGCGGATGCCTCAAATATCTCATCACATTCCCCAACAGAACAGGACCTTCCGGTCGAGCATGTTCAGCCGTATGACGCGCGGGAATACACTCTTTTCGTCATTCAGCGTTCGGAGAACGACAGGTTTCATGTAACTTTTTCGTGGAGAGCCGCGAATCCCCTCACGAAATCGCACATGAAACTACGTTCCTTCGTTCTCGCCACAACCGCGCTCTTCGCGGCTGCGACCGCATCCTTCGCCGCGCTCGAAGCGGAAGCAAAGCCGCAGGTCGATTGGTCTGTCCGGCTCTATCCCAATCAATTTCAAGCAGGCGTGGCCGGCGATCTTCTCAAGTCGCTCGGAGCCATTCCGCTTCCGGAAAAGATCCTGCCCGACATCCAGCTTCCCAGCGTCGAGAAGATCGAGTTCGCAGGGATGGGCGGAATCGGAAAACCGGCACCAGACAGCTTTTTCGCGGATATCCAGATCCGGCCGGACAAGACTTCCGTCGATGCGCTCGTTGATTCGCTGAAACAGAAATATCAGGGAATCCAGGAAGATATCGCCGGTCATCCTGCCGTGCGTTTCAATGTGCCTCTGCCGCCCGATTCCCCGGCTCCTTCGCAGAATTTCTGGATCGCCAGGCTGACGGAAGATCGGTTTGTCGTCAGCCCCAACCGGTCGATCATGGAGTTCGCCTTGAGCCGCGATCCCAAAGACTCCAGTGCGCTCGGCGCCCGCCGGGAAAATGAATTGCTCGGCGGACTAGTGGCGATCGACAAACTCGCAAAAGGGACCACGGACTCGGACCTGCTCGCCATGATCCAGCGTCTGGAATTTCACCTCGATAGCACCGCTGATGCCTTCCATTTGGCCGCATCGGCCGCTCTGCAAGATGCCAAATCCGCGAAACGCGCCGCACGTATGATCGAGGGAATGATCACCGCGATGTCCCTGGATGAACCGTCCGCGAAAGGCCCCAGCCTGGACGAACGGCTCAAGGTCACGGCGAAAGATAGCGAACTAAATGTCGACGTCTCGCTGGATGCCAAGGAATCCCGCGAATTGATCGAGTCCCTTTCAGAAGGCCTCCGCGATCGCCAGGCAACCGGCCATCACAAGCGCCACTAACTGCAAGCACAGGCTTCGAGCCCGTCTCATGCCGACCCTGCAAGACAGCTCCGAATCGGATAATGAACTGGCCCGCCGCTGGCAGGCGGGCGATGGCCGCGCCGCGGAGTTACTCATCGACCGGCACCTTTCAAAACTCCGCGCTTTCCTCGCCACCCGCTGCGGCAGCCAGACCGAAGCGGATGACCTGGCCCAGGACGTCTTCGTTGCGGCGTGCCGCCACATCGAATCCTTCCGCGCCGACGGCAATTTCTCCGGCTGGCTCTACGGAATTGCCCGCAACAAGGTTGCGGACTTCTGGCGGCGGCAGCATCCGACGGAAACCTTTGAAGAACGCCACGCCGGCATCGATGCGCGGTCACCGTCTTTGATCCATGAGGAGTCCGATCGCGCCGCCCAGGTCTGGGCGGAGGTTTTTGCCCGGCTTCCAGAAACACAGGCCGCTGCACTCTGGCTGCGCATCCAGGAAGAGATGCACCTGGAAGAAATCGCCTCCGCGCTCGACGTCACACTTTCCAATGCCAAAGTCCTCCTCTTTCGAGCCCGGCAAACACTCGCCGCCCATTGGAACTCCCGAACTGCTCTGTCATGAATTCAGACTCTTTCCCATTGGTTACCGAGGGTTGTGATGCCATTCAGTGGCGCATCTCGGAATGTGCCGATGAAAGGCTTCAACTGCCAGGCGATATCAAAACACATGTTGATTCGTGTGAGGAATGCGCGGGCTTCGCGAGAGCGTGGTTCATCCGTGAAGCTGGTCCGGCAAGAGATCTGGAGGCGTCCAGCACGGAAGCTCCTTCGGAGCTCCGCCAGCGAATCGTGGCAGAAGTCACCTCCCTTCTTTCCGACGCGGTCATCCCGTTTCCGGCACCTCGGAAATCGGTGCGGTGGTCGTCGGTTCTCGCCAGGATCGCCGCCGTCCTCGCAATCGGAGGTTTGGCGTTTTGGCTATTGGATCCACATGTCACCCAGCGCGAACCGGTTCGCAGTACGGCAACGGCCCGCATCGATCCAAACACACTCCTGCGTAACGTCGCGGCGATCGAACGTCCCATGACGCGCGAAAAGAAAGCGCTTCGTGAAGCAGCCCTGGACGGCGCGGATCAGCTTCGCGATCACCTGCAGTGGACCTTTGCCATGCTCGAAAAATGAGTCAGGACGAGGACGTGAACGGGCGAGCTGAGGCTGGGGTAAAAGTACGGAACTTGCGCGTAGATTACAGCCGCCGGGCGACGGCGGCGGTAGACAATCTCGACCTCGATATTGCACGCGGCGAAATCTTCGGTTTGCTCGGACCAAATGGCGCGGGCAAGACGAGCACCTTTCGCGTCATGGCGACGCTTCAGGAGCCGACGCACGGAGAGATCTTTCTTTCCGGCCGTGATGCGCGGCGAAATCCGGAAGAGGCCCGGGCAATCCTCGCTTACATGCCCGATCTGGCGCCATTGCCTAATGATTTGCGAGCCGAGGAATACCTGCGTTTTCTCGCGGAATGCCACGGGCTTAACGGGCAGGTACGCGACACGCGCGTGCAGGAATGCCTGGAAGCCGTGGACCTGTGCGATCGCCGTCGCGAATTCTGCCGGCAGCTTTCGCTCGGAATGCGCCAGCGCCTCGTACTGGCGGGCAGTCTTTTGCATCGGCCGCAGGTTCTCATTCTCGACGAACCCGCGAGCGGAATGGATCCGGTCGCGCGCGCCGCTTTGCGTGATGCCTTGCGAAATCAGGCGGCAACCGGGGCGACGATTATTCTCAGTTCGCATGTGCTTTCCGAACTGCAGGATCTCTGCACGAGCATCGGTCTGATGCGGGAAGGCCGATTAGTCGACTCCGGTCCACTGCGGGACGTGCTGAAACGCCAGGGTGCACGAGGCCGCCGTCTACGGCTGCGAACCATCGGTTCCACCGATGCGCTCCTGCGATGGCTGGCCGGTCCCGATGGCCCACCCCATGCGGAACCGCACTTGGTTCATCACGAGGTGGAATGTAACTTTCCCGCGAGCGATTCGGAACAGGCTGCCTTCTTCGAGCGCATCGGCGCAGCGGGCCTAGGCATCGTGTCGATGCGGGAAATGGAGACGAGCATCGAGGATGTCGTCCTCGGGCTGAACCGAAACGGAGATTCAAAATGAATGCGGCCCCACCCCTTTGGAAAATCTGGCGGAATCCGATCGTGCGCCGCTATGCGACTGCGCGGTTGAGATGGGGCGCGCTCGTCGGCTGGAGCATCCCGGTCCAGGCGCTCAGCGCGTTCTTTTGGCTCGTCGTCTTTTTGTACTCCACGAAGTACGGGCACATCAGCTCGCACGAAGCCGCGGCCGCAGCCTGGATTCCGATCCTCATTCTTCAGGGGTTCCTCTGGATCATGAAGGGCACTTTCAGTGTAGCCGTCGGAATCGCCCGTGAAGGCGTGGAAGGTCTTACCGATGCCCAACGGCTTACTCCGCTGAGCGCGTGGCATAAGGTGCTTGGTTATCTCTTCGGACTGCCCATTCTGGAAACGGTCCTAGTCGCTTCGCTCCTTCCCTGGACGGCGGCCAGCGTGCTGATTGGAAATATCCCGGTGGCGATAGTCTTTCGCGTGCATCTGCTGCTTGTCACCGCCGCGGTCCTCCATCATGCCATCGGGCTCGTGACGGGAACAGTGATCCGGCAAAAGATCGTCGCCGGAACCGTGTCGCAATTGCTGGTTATCGTCCTGCATTTCATCGTCCCATTCTTCTCGCGGCTCGGTGCAGGACCTCTCGGGCATCTTGGCGTGGAAACAGCGATTACCGGGGAACTTCAGCCGCTCTTCCTGAGCCATCCGAAGAGCTTTCTCCGCACGGTGCGTTTTTTCCAATTCGACCTGGCGATGACGGGATATCAGTGGCTGGTCATGGCGGTGTTGCTTTCGTTTTTGCTCATCATTCTTTGGCGGAAATGGAAGCGAGCCGGAGCGCACCTTTTGAGCAAGCCTCTGGCCGTTGCATTTCTCGCCTGGATCGTCGTCATGAGCCTTGGAGAAATCTCGCCTCTGGTGCGGGACGGCACCCTTTTCGATCCGGCGGGAAGATCACCTTCGAAATGGATGGCACACGGAAGTTCCATTGCCGAACCCGTCGCCCGCCAGGGGATGATGATCATCTGGGCCGGCACGGTAGGCTGCATCGCGCTGCTTACGGCGATGCTTGTGGCCACGATCATTACTCCGACGCTGGAGCAGCACTGGAGCGCTCTACGCGCGCTACGTTCGAAGGGACCGCGCCGCATCGCGTGGTCCAGTGATCCGTATAGCGCCCTGGCCTGGACCGCGGGGCTCGGTTTGCTGGCCACCACCGGCTGGTACTATCTCGCCCGTGAAGTCATGGAAACGCCTGGGTTATCGTTCTTTCTGCGTCCGGATTCATCGATGCCCGTCATCTTCATCGCCGGTCTCTTGATTCCGCTTCTGACCTGGGCGCTGCTGCTCGAGTGGCGCGGAATGAAAGCAGCCTTCGCCGGCGCCTTCATTTTCTGGATCGTCCCGATCATGATCGTAGTCGTCGCCGTGTTATCAGGTACACACGCGGCGGGGTGGCCCAAGTGGCTGGCGGCGATGTCCGGCTTTTCGCTGCCGTATCTCTCGCTTGTTCAATCTTCGCGCGGGCTCGAACACTTTCCCGGCATGCCGGACCTTCACGGGCCGTGGCTGGTTTCGCTAAGCGCTCACGGCATTCTTGCCGCGGTTCTTTGGTATCGTCTGCGTCAGGCCCGGACGCTCGATCCGGCGCCGGCGCACGCTGCCTAATAATTCATTGCGGTCACTAGCGACGCCGGGCAAAAGTGGCGTCAACACATGTTGCCGCCCCCTGCCAATGCATCGGGACTTATCGCTCGGCTGGATCTTTCCGGGCTCCAACTCGGACTGCCGATGGAACGGCTTTTCGATGAGTTACCGAATGTCGTCTTTTTTATAAAAGACCGGGACGGACGTTATCTCGCGGTGAATCGGACCCTCATGGAGCGTTGCGCCATGTCGGACAAAGCAGGTCTTATCGGGAAACGTCCCCATGATCTCTTTCCCTCAGCCCTCGCCGAACGCTATGAACGGCAGGACCGGCGGGTCGTGGAAACGGGCAAGCCGTTGATGGATTCTCTCGAACTCCATCTTTATCCCAACCGTCGCCGCGGCTGGTGCCTGACTAACAAGTATCCCGTGCATGATCTATCCTCCGGCGCGGTCGTGGGGGTGGCGGGAGTTTCCCGGGACGTGGAAACCTCCCCGCGCGGTTTGAAGGCCCGCGGCTTCCCGGAACTCGCGGCCGCCATCGAACAGATTCACGCACGGATCGACAATCCACCCAGCACCGAAGAGCTCGCCGAAGTGTGTGGACTTTCACATCCTCAATTCGTCCAGTTGTCGCGGCGTATCTTCAGCCTGACGCCATACAAATTGATCCTGAAAGTGCGCATCGACGAAGCCCTGCATCTTCTCGCCGTGACGCAGGACAGCCTCGCGGATATCGCCTTTGCGACCGGCTTTTGCGACCAGAGCGCTTTCTCGCGCCAATTCCGGCGTTTCACCGGACTGCCGCCGGGAGCGTTTCGCGCACAGTTTTCGAAGGACGGAGCGTAGAGAAGTCCTCCCAGACGATGCAGATGAGGGCTAATGGGAGAGTGCTCTTCAGTCTTCACATCCCGACCGCGTGCACTGCTATCCATTGGATTCGCGCATCGTTGAGCGGGATTCATCGGAATTGTTAAAGATCTTTGCGAACCTTCGCGCTCTTCGCGGCCTTGGCGTTTCCATTCGGTTCGTCTCATACCAAAAGCCGCCTCAAACGGATCGATGGTACAATTTCGCGGGTTTTTGCGGGGATAATCGCCACGACCAACCGGCGGCAATCCTTAAACTGTCTCGCATGTTTCCTCAGATTTCCGTCCGCGTGAACCCCAACCACCCGAACCACCATATCTGGAATAACAATGGCACGTGGTTCATTCACTACGTCATCCATCCGACACCCCTCACGAAGAAGCGGGTCCGCGTTTCACTCGGAACCAAGGACGTGGATGAAGCCCGCAGGCTGCGCGATATTTATCTCGCGGATATTTATCGGGAGGAAGCCATCACGGAAGTGCTCGACTACCGTGGATTGATCGCCCTCCGGGCGCGGCAGTCGGTGGAGATACCGAATCGCCGGGCGGCGGCTGCAACTGCGTAGATCGCGGTTGGTTGTCCCCTATCCCCTTTTTCCCTTCGTCATCCCACGGGAGTGGGGATAACGAGAACACAAGAGAGGGTCGGACTCACAGCCGTTGAATGTTGGTAGTTTGGCGTTGGGAGTTGGTCGTTTTCCCTCTCCCATAGATCCCATCCGTCCTATGAGTCCTATTTGTCCCATTCCATGGAACGTCATGCCGCGCGCTCAGTTCCACGCAACTCTTTCATTCCACGCACACAAGCGGCGGGACGCCGCTTCCACTATGGGCGTTGCAAACCACGGATTGGTCCCCATTCTGGGCGAATCCCCATGCCCTCGCCCAACGCCGTTCGCCGGCTGCTTTTCGCGCTCGCCCTCAGCGCATCTACCGCGCTCGCGGATAATTCCCAACTCTCCCCGATTCAATATCGCAATCCCGGCCTCACCGTGGATCTCGCCGTCGGGCTCTGGGCGTGGCCGATCCCGGTGGATTACAATGGGGACGGGAAAGTCGACCTGATCGTGGTCTGTCCCGATACACCTTCCAACGGGACTTACTATTTCGAGAACACGGGAAGCGATCCCACCATGCCGGTTTTCAAAGCGGGGGTGCGGATCGGGAAAGGCGCCTTCAATATCTGCCCGTCCTATCCCGACGGCAAACTTCGTGTCCTCGGCCCGGGTGTGGAGTACCCGGACTTTCTCCACACGAACCTGGAGCAACCGGTAAAGCTGGCTGCGGCGAACGGATTCCACAAAGGCAAGGTACGCGCCGATCAATGGAGATATGTGGACTATGACGAAGACGGGAAGCTGGACATTGTCGTGGGAATAGAAGATTGGGCCGACTATGGATGGGACAATGCCTTCGATGCCTCCGGCCGGTGGACTCATGGCCCGTTGCATGGCTTCGTCTATCTCCTCCGCAACAAAGGCAGCAACGAGCAGCCGGACTATGAAACACCGGTCCGCATCGAAGCCGGCGGAAATCCCGTGGATGTCTTTGGAATGCCCTCGCCCTGCTTCGCGGACTTTCGCGGAACGGGAAAGCTGGACCTGATTTGCGGGGATTTTCTTGGCGGGTTCACTTACTTCGAAAACATCGGAACTCGCACGGAACCGAAGTACGCCACCGGCCGGCCACTAATGAGAAATAGCAATCCGCTCGCCATGGATCTGGAGATGACCGTGCCAGTCGCTTTCGATTGGAATAGCGACGGCCACGTCGATCTCATCGTCGGGCAGGAAGACGGCCGGGTCGCACTCATTCAAAACACCGGCGAAGTGGTGGACGGCACGCCGCGATTTCTTCCTCCGAAGTTTTTCCAGCAAGAGGCGGCGGATGTGAAATTCGGCGTCCTGACGACTCCAGTCGGCGTCGACTGGGATGGAGACGGACTCGAAGACATCGTGGCCGGGAACAGCGCGGGCTATATCGGATTCATCAAAAATCTCGGTGGCACGCCACCTCGCTGGGCCGCTCCGAAATATCTCGAGGTGGCCGGCAAACCGATCCGCATCACGGCCGGCGCCAATGGCTCGATCCAGGGTCCCGCCGAGGCGAAATGGGGTTACACGACACTCAGTGTCGCGGACTGGGATGGAGACGGATGACCAGATCTCATCGTTAACTCGATCCTCGGCAAGGTCGTTTGGTATCGAAACATCGGCACCCGCACGAAACCGGAACTCGCTCCAGCCCAGCCGGTCGAGGTGGAATGGACGGGCACACCGCCAAAGCCGGCCTGGAATTGGTGGAATCCCACGGAACACGAACTGGCTCCCCAATGGCGAACGACTCCGTTTGTTTACGATCTGAACGGGGACGGCCTGAACGACCTCGCCATGCTCGATCACGAGGGCTATCTCAGCTTCTTCGAAAGAACACGGCGCAACGGCATGCTGCAGTTACTCCCGGGCAAACACATTTTTTCAGGAGAAAACGGTTCCGTGTATGACCCGGGTCACAAATTGTTGAACAAAGCCCCAGGGTTACTTCAGCTCAATGGCAAGACCGCCGGACTCAGCGGCCGCCGCAAGATCTGCCTCGTCGACTGGGATGGAGACGGAAAACCGGACCTGCTGGTCAATAGCCGCAACGTGAATTTTCTCCGCAATGTGGCGGCCCATCCCGGTGAATTCCTCTTCCGGGATATGGGAGCCCTGGATTCACGGGCGCTCGCCGGACATGATACGTCCCCAACAGTCGTTCACTGGGAGAAAGATGGAATCCCCGATTTGCTAGTCGGCGCCGAGGACGGGAGAATGTATTTTCTGCGGAATCCCAGGCACTAACCCGCAGGCTAAAACTGGAAGTAAATGAACGGCTTGTATTTGGTGGGCATGAAGAAGAGCGCCACCGCCACGCCGATGCCCAGCAAAGCGGAAAAGGCCCAGTCCGGAATCCGGCGCCACCAGGTAGCAAAAACGCGCCGGGAGCAAAGCCAGTGTACCAGCGCCAATCCGACAAACAATGCGAACGCCTCCCATCCGAAGCTGCGTCTGTCATTGTTCTTCAGCAGAATAAATGAACGAGTCACGATCTTCGCGACGCCAAATCCGGTCTTGACCAACTCGTGTCCGATTACTTTTCCATCGGGGCCTCTCACATCCTTGAAGATCGGCATGGCACGAAAGAAAATCCACGTCACGCAAATCCAGTAGAAGGTGAGGGGCACGGCAAGCACGACGACGATCCGTTTGAATAGAGCCGAGGCATTTTCGGTGACACGCTGCCACTCCCGATGGATGACGAGCGCCACACCGTGAAGCGTGCCCCAGATCACGAAATTCCAGGATGCGCCATGCCATAGGCCACCAAGCACCATCGTGAGCATGAGATTGCGGTAGGTGAATGCTTTTGAGCCCCGATTGCCCCCAAGCGAGATATAGAGATAGTCCCGCAACCATGTGGAAAGGGAGATATGCCAGCGCCGCCAAAACTCGGTCACATTCTTCGAGAAGTATGGGAACTCGAAGTTCAAGGTCAGTTCGTAACCTAGCAGCCGCGCCGTGGCGATCGCCATGTCCGAGTATCCGGAAAAATCGCAGTAAATCTGGATGGCATAGAAGAGCACGCCGATCCAGATGCTATAGGCATTGTATTTCCAAGGCTGGGAGAAGAGTTCGTCCACCACCGGCGCCACGGTTTCCGACACACATGCTTTCTTCACAAAGCCAATAAAGAACTGGGTCATGCAGGCTCGAACATCCACCGTACTCCACGAACGCTTCACAAAGACCTGCGGAAGAAAAGTCATCGCGCGAACGATCGGACCGGCCACTAACTGTGGAAAAAAGGCGATGAAGAAGGCCAGGTCCAGAAAACTCCGGACCGGTTCCAGACGCCGCCGGTACACGTCCACGGAGTAACTCATCGACTGGAACGTGTAGAAGGAAATGCCGTACGGCAGGAAGATATTCAGCGTCCAGTGACTAACCGGCAAATGGATCCAAGCGAGGAAATCCTCCGCTGAAGCGATGAAGAATTTGAAGTATTTGAAGAAGCAAAGGACCCCAAGGTTAACAATGAGGCTGACCAGCAACCAGGCCTTCCGCCCTCCTTCTTTCTTCGCGCCGGCAATCCCGAGACCAACGGCATAATCCATGCAGGTCGATCCCATGAGAACAAATGGGAACCACCAGCCAAGGGGTAATTTACTCCACTCCCCCGCGTGCAGGTGCTGCCAGAACTCTCCCGGATTCCCAATAAAGAAGCATGCGTAGAAGGTATGGCTGCAAAGCAGCAGCCAGGCTTTGCGCCACGTATTGCTGGGAATGGCCCAGTGGACGCAGAAAACGATGAGGAAAAAGACAAAGAACCGGAACTCGACAAACAGCATGGGCGGCGAGGATTAACGGATAAATGGATGGCGCCGCGGGCTAGGAGAAAGGGCGGCAATGGTCATGGCGTCTGGCATTCGTTCCAAGAGGATCAATTCTTTTGCGGCGGCTTGGCCAACTCCGCAAATCGCTCCACGAGGCATTGGGTAAAGACCTTTGCTCCGGGCGTATTCAGATGATCGGTATCCAAGCGATACTGCTCGTCATATAACTCCGGATACCGTTGAAGGTCCGCGAAATCGAAGACCGGCGGAGCGACTCCGTTTCTCAGCGCCGGGTAAAAGTTCTTTCCCGCGGTGGTCGGCGGGACAATCAACACAGGCGTGGCTCCGATCGCTTCGATCTTGCGAATCATCGCCCAAAGCGCCTCCTGGCTCACATCGCTGCCAAAATCCACACGGGCCGGGTGTTCCTGGCGCACGGCGAGCATTTGTTCATATTTTGTCCGGTCATCCCGGCTCAAATGCTGGCGATCTTTCACTTCGAGAAAGCCGTCGCCGGACTTTCCGTTTGGCTCCCAATAGACGGGAGGCCAAGAGGGATGAGCCAACCGGGTCGAGACAAATGCCCCCCGGCCTATATTGCTCATATTCACCACGAAGAGCTGAGCATGCTCGTAAAAGTCACCCAGCGGCGCCCAAACAGCACGTACAACCCCGGCAGGGTGATGCGGCCACTTGATATTGAATGACTCAAAAAACAGCAGCTTCAGGCGCGGCCAATCGTGCCAGTACACGACCCGGTTGGTGCCGCGCTTCCTCGGATCCACCGGCACGCGGATGGAATCCGATTCCACGAAAACCCAGCGCAGATGTTTCGGATGAAACTTCAGAATTTCATCCAGCAAGTAGCCATCCTCCGGCGCGCGCATTCCGTCCACGCCGGCATTGAAAGACTTGGTTGGAATTCCCTTTTCGGCCGTCAGTTGATCGAAAAGCTGCGGGATGATGTGATGATAGATGCGGCTCGTTCCGATGAAGAGAGTATCGTAGTCGTCGCCGTGCGCCTTCATCTGCTCCAGTTTCGACTGGACCGTGCTTACATCAGGCACCGGCAGATTGTGATGGATCAGGACGCATGCGACCGCCAGCGTGATGAAGAATACCGCGAAATTGGCCAGCGCGGCAAACAACCTCCGGAAGAAAGCCTTCATTTCGGAGGCGCAGGTTTCGCTTCTTCTCCGGCATTTAGATAGCCGGAAAAATCAGTAGCCAGGGCTGTCGTAAACAAAACGGCGCCCTTCGGATTCAAATGCCAGCTATCGTAATGAATGGCCGGATCGTACAAACCAGGGTGCTTTGTCGGATCGTTATAACCAAACAACGGAACGTTGACCGGGGTCGGTGAATAGTTTTCCAGGAAATTGACGGTCGGCGCGATGACAAAGACCGGCTTGGCGCCCACACCGCGCGTTTCATGGGCGATCTCTTCCGCCGCCTTGGCAAAAAGAGCGCTCATGGGAATCGGGTCCAGTTCCTTCTTCATGCGCTGCAGCCGCGATTCGTAATCCGCCAGTTCCTTTCCCGAGAGTCCATTTTCATCACCCGGGCGATAGCCTTCGATCCCCCGCCATTCCTCGGAGCGATCCCGCTCATTGTTATGCGAAGCCAAAAGGACGTTCATCATCTCGGCACCACGCCCGAGATTTGCCCATTCGCGGATCATCAGTCCGAGATGCTCGAACTGCATGCTCTCCGCTTCATCCTTCTTCACGAGATGGGTTCCCTCAAGCGCCTGCCAGGCCAGCTCCGTATGCTTCAGATCGTGCCAGTAGCCGAGCCGGCGGGTTCCGCGATTGCGGTCATCGATTCTTGGATCGAAATCCATCAATTCAATGAAAACCCAGCGTAAACGTTGCGGATGCAATGCATAGATCTTCCGCAGGAAATAGTAGCTCTCCGGTGGCCACAACGCATCGCACGAAAGATTGAAGGAGCGGAAATGCTCGCCGGTCGCGGCGGAGACTTCGGCGTCGAATTGCTTGGGAATGATCTGATGGAAGAACCGGCTCGAGCCGACAAAAAGCACATCGTAGTCGTTCCGATGCGCGGCAAAATGACGGTACTTCGGACCGATCGTGGGAATGTCTGGAAAAGGCAGATAGGCCCCGATTCCGAAGCAAACGGCGGCGGCGGCGGCAAAAAAGATGCAGCCGTTCATAAAAAGCCGAGCCACGCCAAGGCGAGCCCGTTGTGGAAGAGGGGCCTCAGCCGGGCCAGCTTCTTGGGTCACGGCGCGGAATGATAGGGACCGAAAGGGCTCCGGCAAGTGCTGATTCTCAAGTTGCGCCTCCTCCCGTCACAAAGTTTGCCAGATTTTCACCGATCGTGATCGCGAGCGGGCGAGCCAGATGTAAGCGCCTCGACTGGTGCCGCTTGTGTCTCTGATTCACAAGCTTCCGAAAGGCGTTTTGGCCCGGGCAAAAATTGTACACGGAACGAAACATGCTAAAGAATCGATTGAGAAAATGGCCCCAGTACCATCACCCCACCCCCAAGGCCGCGGCGGTAACGGCATGAATAGCCGTCGCTATCATGCACCGCCGCCCGCTTATCGTGGACCCGTGGCGTCCATGCCCGTCCCCACCACTCAAGCTGCAGTCGACTTCCTTTTTCAAAATCGAGCGGAAGCCGGAAAGCAACTGGCTGAAGCGCTTTCCGACCTCAAGGGCCGTGACGACGTCGTCGTCATCGGTGTGCCCCGCGGCGGAGTCGTCGTCGCTTCCGAAGTCGCTGCCGGTCTCGGAGCCCCTCTGGACATTTGGGTCTCGGCAAAACTCGAGCTGCCTGGAACGACCGGATCCATCGGCTACGTCTCCGAAGATGGGGACCGGTTTGTCGATGAAGCCGCCGTCGCCCGCGCGCGGATTCAACCCGCCGTGCTCGTCTCGGAACTCCACCGGCAACGGCAGGACGTCCGCCGGCGTGCGGCGCTATACCGCGGAGATTATCCCGCGCTCGATTTGCATGAAAAAATCGTCGTCGTAGTCGACGACGGTTTGGCCACTGGCGCCACTGTTCGCCCGGTACTGCTCGCCGTCGCCCGCAGTCGGCCAGCCCGCTGCATCCTCGCACTTCCAGTTGCAGCCATTCAGCCGCTGGAAAACATGGCGGACCTGGTAAATGAGCGCGTGGCCCTGGCCACCCCTCCTGGATTTCGCTCGGTCGCGGACTATTACATGCACTTCATGCAGGTGAGGGACGCGGATGTGATTCAGTGCGTGAAAGCGCGCCGTGGCGAAGTTGACGAACCAAAAGGCGGAAAGCCGTTATTCGATTTGCAACCCGGCGATTCTCTGGATGGGATGGAGATGTTCTTCCGCTCCGTCCATGAAAATCATCCGCCATCAGACCGCACCGGGAATCATTGAATATGCCGCGCTGAGAGCCGACGGAACGGCTCTCGCTTTGCGCGGTGATCCGTTCTCCGGGTTTGAGGAAACCGGGCGCGCCGTCACCGTCGGGAAGTTGCTCGCTCCGATTAACCCGGCGGCGATCCTTTGCATCGGCCTCAATTACCGTCAACACGCCGCCGAAACGGGCGCCCCGCTGCCGAAGTTTCCCGTGCTTTTTATGAAGATGCCGGGCGCCGTACAGAATCCGGGCGATCCGATCCAGCTGCCCCGTGGGTTGCGGAGCGCCAAGGTTGATTTCGAGGCCGAACTGGCGGTGGTGATCGGGAAAACCTGCAAGAACGTCAAAAAAGGCGAAGCCCTCAGTTATGTTCTCGGCTACACGGCAGGGAACGATGTGAGCGCTCGCGACTGGCAAAAGGAAGGCGGCGGATCGCAGTGGTGTCGTGGAAAGACCTTCGACACCTTCGCACCGCTGGGTCCCTGCCTGGTGACCCGCGATGAAATCCCAAATCCGCAGAGCCTGAGACTGCAGACAATCATCGGCAGTGAAACTCTCCAGGACTGCTCGACGGCGGACATGATCTTCGATGTTGCGACGCTTATTGAGTTTCTGAGCGGCAGCACGACTTTGCATCCGGGCACGGTCATCCTCACCGGAACCCCGCACGGCGTCGGAACGGCGAGAAATCCGCCGCGGTACCTTCAACCCGGCGAAACCGTGACCATTCGCATCGACGGCATCGGCGATCTGTCCAATCCCGTCGAGGAAGAGACCGCCGAGACCAACGCCAGTTTCCTGTTGTAGGCCCAGCTTTAGCTGCCGTCCGAGTCGAAAAGAGCGGGACCTGCCACGTTGCACATCTCGACAAAATCTTCCCATTGCAACTCGAGCCAGGGATCAACGGACTGAATATATCTTAGCGTGGCTTCTCTCACGTCCTTCCGCGCCTCCTCGATCGATCGGCTGATCGTCGACATGTGGCACTTCCACATGCGCGCCAGTTCGTCCTGAAAGAGTCCTTCGCGGAAATAAAGTTGCAGCAGGACAAACTGCTCCGCCTCGCACGTTTGGAAGCCGACCTCAACGGCATCCCGGATCAATTTCAGCAACGGCGCCTCGGTCGCATCCACATCGCCTCCGGGTGCCGCCATGTTCTCAATCGGTTTTTCCTCTCCATCCGCATCGGGAGCTGGAGCCGGCACCAGGATCCTTTTCCGGCGTTCACTCGATCGTTTGAAATCCAACAACTTGTTGAGCGCGACCGTTTTCATCCAGGTCCGCAGCGACGCCTGCCCGGAATAGCGCTGGAAGGGAGGCGTCCGGCCGGGATGACCGACGAGACCATCTGCCCAGAGTGAATCCACGACCTCGTGGGTCTCCGCTACCGTCGCGCCCGACCCTTTCAGAAAATCTTTTAAATCCGCTGCATACTCGTCCACGAGCGCCCTCACCGCAGATTCATCGCCCTCCAAGGCTTTCTGCATCAGATGAAAATCGTCATGGAAAGGAGTGTGATAAGTCACGCGAGTAAAAGTCGAAAACGGCTTAGCATTTTCAATGCTAAAAGCAGGTTGGTTGTTCAGGAACAACGCAAAAACCGCCAACAGCGACATCTGGAATCCCGCTCACCCAGCCCCTCTTCCCCCACCGATCCCTTTTCCCCAACCATCCACTTTCCCCCGAACTCCGCTGCCATTTTCCAGATGTCACTGTCGTTAGGCCCCCCCGGCAACCTCTGCCTACTGAGTTAGACGCGCCACATCCGGCCGAGTTGCAGAAAATCGAAAAAAAAAATGCGCACAATTTCTCAATGGTTCACAAGCCCCTTCATTCATTTGCGCACTTTTATGCACTTTCCGGCCAAACGGGAATTTTCATAAGAAAAAGCGAGACGCCAATGAGCGAACTCCCTTTCGATCCCACACCTCGGAGTCCCTGAAGAGGTTAGCGCCGTCAGACGCCGCAAAATCAGCCCAATTTCGTGCTACTCGGCCACAGCCTTGCCCTTCCTGGCGCGAGGCGGCGGAGCCATGGTTTCCCCGTTACGGATCTGGCAGCCGATGAAAATGTGGTGGGGAGACCCAAACCGTTTGGAAATCATGTCGCTGAGCCGTCTGGCGCCAGTAAAACCGATTTCCCGGTAGGGGATCATCGCCGTGGCGAGCTCAGGCGCGTCGGCGGGTCGCTGAATGCCGTCAAATCCCGTGATGGATACGTCTGCCGGGACATCGAACCCCCGCTCTTTCAACGCGGCAATCAAATCGTATGCCTGATGATCCGCCGCGCACATCCACGCCGTCACCCCGGCCTTGATCCGCTTCGCTACGCGGTCGAAACTTTCCTCGAGCGTCGGGAAAATGTGCGGATGCACGTTGACGACGTCATCGAAAGAAAAAGCGCGCTGCATCCGTACGGTCTTCTCAACGTAGGCGCTGAAACGATGAAAGGACCAGCCCGGTTCCACTTCGTAGTTTCGCGTGTAGAAGCCAATGCGGGTATGACCTAGAGCGACGAGTTGGCTGATGAGTCCGGCCATCCCGTTGAAATGGTCCGCATCGACGCAATTCGTGGCCAGCGTACTGTACTGCTCGACGAGTGAGAGCAAAGGAAGGCGTTGCTGAAGCTCGTCCACGACGGCGTGGGGAAAAGGATAAAGGAGCAGGACCCCATCCCAATCACGCCGCCGGAGCGGCTCGATCTCCTGATAAGATTGCCCGGCAAGCGTCTTGTCCCGTGGGTCCACATAGCGCAGGTCGAGGCGGATCTTGTGCAGTTGTGCGTACTCGCAAATCCCCGCATAGATCGCCACGCCGGGACTCTCGTACGCCGAGCGGAAATACTCTTCGATCTCCGTGCAAACCAGTACGCCGATATTCAATTCCCGGGAAGCAGCCCGCTTGGCTGGCACACGGGTTTCCATGTGCTGGTAGCCGATCTTCGATGCGTACTCAAACACCTTTGCCCGGGTCATCGGATTGATGCCGGGATGATTGGTGAAACACCGCGACACTGTAGTCCGGGAAATGCCAAGCGCTTCGGCAATGCGCTCCTGGTTTACTGAATTCTGATCGAATTTCTTGCTCATGGAATGGCGGTTCACCGTCACGCCTGCACTGCAACGTCCGGTTGGCCGATTCACCTGCGCTTTGAGAGGAGCGAGGCAAGTGGCGTCAGCCTGGAACGTCCAGCGCCTGTGAGAGCGGGAGTGGTCGACAAAGCTATCGAATCACCGCCCGTTTACAATGCAACCCGAAACAGATTTCCGTTGCACGCTATGCACATTTATGCACAATTAAAGACAATCGCTCCTTCCACCCCCTTCTCTATTTCTCCGTGCACGATACGATGATCACCCTTCCTCCCGCGGAAAAAGCCGTTGCACCGCCGGTTTCGTCCACCCGTGAAAACGGCAGCACACCGTCTTCGCTCGGCCTCAATCACGAACCGTATCTGTGCATTGAGCATGTGGACCAGCTCGACCCATTTCTCATGAGCCTGTCGAGTTCCGGGAATCATTGGCTTTTCGTGGGCAGTAATTCCCCATTCACGGCAGGACGCACCGATCCGGACAATGCGTTGTTTCCATACCAGACGGTCGACAAAATCCTGCGGCATGCCGACTCCGGCGGCGCCATTACATTGTTCCAGATCACGAAGGGCGGCCGGACCGTGCTCTGGGAGCCCTGGCAGCGGCACGGAAGCCGAACGACGGTCTCCCGCCATCTCCACAAACACGCGCACAACACCTCGGTGGCGTTCGAAGAGATCCATCATGATCTCCAACTCGATTTCCGGTGGAACCTCACAACTTCGGTCGAGTTCGGCTTCATACGCCGTTGTGTTCTGCGAAACCATGGAACGACGCCGGCGACCATCCGCTATCTCGATGGCTGGCATCAGATCCAGCCTCCGGGGCTTTCGGCAGACATGGCCGGAAGATATAGCTATCTGGCCAATGCCTACATGCGGCACGAAGCGGATGGAATCCTGGGCATTTACACCCTCAACGCCCGGATTACAGATCGAGCCGAGCCCTCCGAATCGCTGCGCGCCGCCTGTGCGTGGTCGATCGGCCACTCCAATCCGGCTCTTCTCCTCTCGGGCCGCCAGATGGATCGCTTCCGAGCCGGGATGGAGACGGAGGCTGAAGGCGAAGTGCGCGGGGTGATTGGCGCACATCTCATCGAAGATTCCGTCACGTTGGAACCCAGCGAATCGTTCACCTGGATATCGGTGATTGATACAGGCCTCGACCACGCCGCGATTGCCAATCTGCGCAATCGACTACAAGAACCGAATGGCCTTCAGCGTGATCTGGAACACGCCATTCGGAAGGACACTGACCGCCTTCGCCACAGGATCGCCGCTGCGGATGGCATGCAGGAAACCGCTGATCGAGCCGCCAGCGCTCACCATTTCGTCAACGTCCTTTTCAACTGCCAGCGAGGCGGGACTCTCCTGGACGGCTATTTCTGCCCCGCCAAAGATTTCGCGGATTTTCTGCAGAGCCGGAATGTGAATATCAGGGGGCATCACGACCGGTGGCTCTCGACACTTCCCTCCCAGATTTCCCTCACGGAATTGCGGAGGCGCACGGCATCGCTGGGCGACCCGCATCTGGAACGACTCACGTTGGAGTACCTCCCCATTCATTTTGGCCGGCGCCATGGAGATCCCAGCAGGCCCTGGAACCGCTTCTCCATCCGGCTGGAGCATGAAGATGGAACGCCGTTGCTCGGATACGAGGGAAATTGGCGGGACATTTTCCAGAACTGGGAAAGCCTCGCCCACAGCTACCCCGAGTGTCTGCCCTCAATGCTCGCCATCTTTCTCAATGCATCGACCGCGGACGGCTACAATCCATACCGAATCAGCCGCCAGGGAGTGGATTGGGAAGTCGTGGATCCCAATGACCCGTGGAGCCACATGGGCTATTGGGGCGATCATCAGATCGTCTACCTCCTCCGCATTCTCGAAGCCTGCAACCGCTTCCATCCCGAGATGCTGGCAGCGAACCTGCGGCGGCGAATCCACGCGTATACCATTGTGCCCTATGAAATCGCCGGCTTTGCGGCACTCGCCCGCGATCCGAAGCATTCCATCCGCTTCAATGGCGACTTGCACCGCTCGCTGCAGGAACGAGCGGAAGCCATCGGCAACGATGCAAAGCTCGTTTCGGACAGCCAAGGCAACGTGATTCTCATTTCGCTCGCCGAGAAACTTCTCGTGCCGTTACTCGCCAAGTTGAGCAATTTCGTTCCAGGCGGAGGAGTCTGGCTCAACACGCAACGGCCCGAATGGAACGACGCCAATAACGCGCTCGCCGGATGGGGGCTGTCTGTCGTCACGACCTGTTATCTCCGGCGCTACCTCGTTTTCCTCGATGACCTCTTTGCCAAGACAGAAGGAGACATCTGTCTCTCCGCGGCAGTGGCGAGATTCATCCGTGATCTGGCGACGATTCTTTCCAACGGCACACTTCAGGCGGAGCGCCGTTGGGATACAATCGAAGCGCTCGGACACGCCGGTGAAACACACCGTGCCTCCGTGTATGGAAACCAATTGGGAAGTGAGGTGGCGGTCTCCATCAAGTCGATCCGGAAGCTTCTGCGCGACGCACTAATCGCTGTCGACTCCACTATCCGCGCGAATCGCCGCCGAAGCGATTCCACGTACCACAGCTATAACGTTCTCTCCCTTTCCGATAAAGCCGCAGCCGTGGAGCATCTTCCCCTCATGCTCGAAGGGCAGGTCGCAGTTCTAAGCAGCGGGCTGCTTTCCGCAGAGGAATCCATATCGCTTCTGGACGCCATGCGGCAGAGCACGCTCTATTGCGCGGACCGGTGCAGCTATCTGCTGCAGCCGGAACAAGAGATTCCCCACTTCCTCCGCCGCAACCGACTTTCGGAAGATGCGCTGCGTCTCCCTCTCTTCGCAGCGATGGTCGCGGCGGGTGACCGGCGGGTCGTGGCAATCGATGAAAATGGCCAGGCCCATTTTCACGCCGACCTGACGAATGCCACCGACCTGGCGAGACTTCTCGACCGGATCGCCGCGGAAAGCCGGTGGAAACCGCTGATCGAGAGGGATCGATCGGCCGTGCTCGACTGCTGGGAGGCTGTCTTCCGGCACCGCTCGTTCACCGGCCGCAGCGGGACGATGTTTGCCTTCGAGGGAGTGGGAAGCATTTACTGGCACATGGTAGCCAAGCTGCTGCTGGCGGTGCGGGAATGTCACGGGATTGCGGTGGCGGGAAAGGCCACGCCGGATGCGATCGCCGCCCTTGCCCACCACTACTACGAGATCAGGAGCGGGCTTGGGTTCACCAAGACAAGCGAGCGCTATGGCGCCTTTCCGATCGATCCCTACTCTCATACGCCCCGAGGTCGCGGCGCGCAGCAACCCGGCATGACCGGACAGGTTAAAGAAACCATTCTCACGCGCATTGGCGAATTGGGTGTCGAAATCGAAAACGGACGAATCCGTTTCGCTCCGGTTTTGCTGCGCGGCGAGGAGTTCATTTCCTACCCGCATGCCTTTCTCCATCTCTCGCAGAGCGGAACGGAGACATCCTGGAATCTGCCGGCGGAGAGCCTGGCTTTTACCTTTTGCCAGGTTCCGATTTGTTACGTGGCCGGAGATGCCGCAGCACTCACCATCGAGTATGCTTCCGGGCACGTGGAAGTGCTGGCCGGCAATACATTGAGCGACATCGACAGCCGTTCGATCTTTGCGCGCAACGGCAAAATCTCCAGAATCCTATTCACCGTCCCCGCTTCGACCTTGCTCTCCCCAATCCCCCGCGAACCATGAAACTCTCCTTTCAAGAGAAGCTCGGCTACGGCCTTGGCGATACCGCCAGCAATTTCGTCTGGGCGACCATGATGTCGTTCCTGATGTATTACTATACCGATATCTTCGGGATTACGGCCGCCGCGTTAAGCGCGCTCCTCTTCTTTGCCCGTACCACGGATGGCGTGGCCGATTTTGCGATGGGCGCCATTGCCGATCGCACAACGACGCGCTGGGGCAAATTCCGGCCCTATCTTCTCTGGATGAGCGTCCCACTGGCCCTGGCGGCATTCCTCGTCTTTACCACGCCAGGCTTCGGCCCGACGGGAAAGCTGGTTTACGCCTGGATCACTTACAACTTGCTGATGCTCCTCTACACGGCGGCGAACATCCCCTATTCTGCGCTTTCGGGGGTGATGACGGATGACCCAATCGAGCGAACGAGTCTGAACTCCTATCGCATGGCACTCTCACAGGTGGGCGGCTTCATCGTGAACGGATGCATGTTGACCTTGGTCGTTTTTTTTGGCCGTGGAAACCAGGCGGCGGGTTACCAGGCGACCATCGCCCTTTTCGGCGTCATCGCGGTCGCGTTGTTCCTCGTCACTTTCTTTTCCACGCGGGAACGCATCTCACCTGATCCGTCGCAGAAGACCCGTCTTACGGACGATTTGAAGACGCTTTTTCGTAATCCACACTGGGTTGTCATGTTCGTAGCGGGTCTCACAGCCCTGACCTTCATCATCGTGCGTTGCAGCACCTTAATGTATTACTGCAAATACTTTCTGCATTTCGATGAGAGTCAAACGAGCACATTCCTCGTTCTGGGAAATGTCGGTTTCGTTCTCGGAGCCGTTGTGACACGTTTCATCGTCAAACTGGCGGGGCGGAAAGCCGGGTACATCCTGACCCATATCGCCCTCGCTTTGAGCTGTGCCGCTTTCTATTGGATTCCGCCACACTCGGCGGGCCTCGCCAATCTCCTGCAGGTCCTCAATGGGGCTGCTGGAGGTGCCAACGCCACCTTGTATTGGGCGATGATTGCCGATACCGCGGATTTTGGGGAATGGAAATTCAACGTGCGAACGACGGGAATCATCTTTTCGGCCACGACCTGCTCCCAGAAAGTCGGCATGGGGCTGGGAGGCGCGCTTACGGGTTTACTTCTCACGCACTTCGGTTACGTCGCCGGCGCTGTCCAGACACCGCGGGCAAATCACGGCATCCTGCTGCTCGTCAGCCTTATCCCGGCGGCTGGTTTTCTCTTCATCGCAACGATTTTCTTCCGCTATGGGCTGAACGAACACACGTGTTCCATGATTCGAGCCGACCTGACTCAGCGTCGACTGGAGCGCGAGACGCCTGTCGAAGATCTGGTGCTGGCGGAGAACCTGCGGTAGCGACGGACGAGGCGGGTGAAGAGAAATGAGCAGGCGCAAGTGCTTCACCCAAAGCGAAAAACACCAAACTCCCAACGCAAAACTGCCAACATTCAACGAGTTGGCGATCCATGCCCCCACCGGGCCCCTGACAGATGGCGCCACGAACCCACCAGCCCTTCCACTCTTCCACCTCTTCCCGTTTCTCCCCATACCCCCTTCTGCTCCCCCTTTGCCTGCGTGCCCTCGCAGCGCCATCTGTCGTTAGGCTTTCCCCGGCAACCTCTGCCTACTGAGTTGGACGCTCGAGCCTCGGAAGGTTTGCAGAAAATCTTCAGAAAAAATACGTTTGCTGTTTTTTGAAAATTCTTGCGGAATTTGTGCAAACAGGCGCGATACGCGTCGTCTAACTCATCGGAGTGAAAACAGAAGAAGACATCGGCATACTTTTCAACTTTCTCGACCAATTCGGGCCGGAAGCGGCCGGTCGGGGAATTGCCCAACCCCAGGCAGACACCGCAGCGCTTGATCGGTTCATGCAAGGAAAATGCGATCCGACCGAGCGGCAGGCTATTTGCGACATGCTTCGGCGGCACCCGTCCTGGCTTCGCTGGCTTTCCGATCGGGTCAAAATGGACCGCGTCCTTCGCACCTCGGCAAAGCCGATTTAGGCTTTCGCCTGCTCAATTTGTTTCCGGTTAGATCCAGGCACGGAAGCGCAGATGCGCTTTCCTGGTGGCTGTCAGGTGCCTCGCGTTCAATCACATAGGGTAATCATTCGGCCCCGTGACGCTTCTCGTCCACGGCTTTGCGATGTGATGAAAGAGTACCTTGGCCTGTAACGGCGTGAGATCGTTGTGAACGGAGAGCAGACAGGCCAGCATTCCGGTCAGCCGTGGCGCGGCAAAACTGCTTCCGGTCATTTTCTTTACGCCGCCTTCGTTCCAAAGAACATCCACATCCACCCCCCGGGCCGCAAATTCAACCATGTTTCCCGACCGGTAGTAGACCGCTTCTGCTTCGGGCGTATAGGCCATATTGACTGTCATCACGGAGGTAAAAAATCCGGGCCACTCGGGCTGGCGGGCATCCCGATTATTGCAGGCGGCCACCACGTGCACATTCCGGAGATAAGCGTCATCCACCCAGTTTTTGTACATCATCACATGGTTCTGCATCCCGCAGCCGAGGCTGCAATTCAGAATGTGATACCCGCGCTCCATGGCCAGGTACGCGCCCTTCAGGATGATCGAAGTACGCGCAGCCAGCGACTCGCCAAGGACCCGAATGCTCCCGATTTCCGCTTCCGGCGCCGCCTCGCGGATAATTCCCGCAACCGCGGTTCCATGACCGTATAAATCCCGTCCTTCGCCCGGCACGGCGCAAAGCCGCGTGCCGCTTTCGACGATCGCAATGTCGTCGCGCAGGCATAACCCTTCGAGCTTGGGATGGCTGGTTTCGATTCCCGAATCCAGGACGGCAATCCGGATCCCTTTTCCTTTCCCTTCCCGAAGCGCCGCAGACGCTTGTTGCGGATCGATCCAACGGCTCATCCGGCGAACTCCGTTCCAAGGACAACGGTCAGCAGCCGATGTTCAATGAGGCGGGCCAGTAAATCGGCAGTCCGTTGCAGGCGTTGGAGGTTTTCCACCGTAAATCCAGGCGGGTCCGGGTCCGGTGAATCGGCCGGTTTCAACTGCACTGCGGAAACCACGCCGCGCAACTCACTCGCGTAGTAGAGCGGGACGGCAATCATGGCGCAGGTCTGCAAAAGCAGTGCCCTGTCGAGAGTTCGATCCTGACGTCCGTTTTTGTGCACTTCATTTTCGCAAATCGGCAGTTCAGTCGCGACGACCATACTGATCATTCCCGCACGCAAGCTTTGCCGAAAGTGCCCAACAAATTCGGCGGCTCGCGGCCCGGTGTTAAAGCGCGGAATCAAATATTCCCGCGCCTCGTCCAGAAGCCACACCGTGCCCTCGTGTGCATTGGCCTTGGCCAATCCTTCCACGAAAACGGCGCGGATCGCCGGATCGACAACTTTATCCCATTGTTCTCCGACGACTTCGGCCACCGCTTGCATGCCCGATTGGAGCATGGCGTGGACTTCCGGCAAACGAGTCTCAGAGGGCACCTGCATTCGTCCAACCATCATGCAAAGACGGTTAAGTGGTGGCACCGGCTTTGTGAAGCAAATTCGCCGGAGGGGCTGTCTTGATCTCCGGGGAAAAGGTGCACATTCGGTCTTTGCTGCAGCCCTCTTATCGACAGCCGAAGCGCCGGGAAAATACGAAACCTTTGTTACTATGACTAACCTCAACCTCAAAGGCCGCTGGAACGAAATCAAAGGAAAGATGAAACAGAAGTACGGTGAATTGACCGACGACGACCTCACCTTTACCGAAGGGAAAGAGGATGAGCTTCTCGGACGCCTCCAACAGCGCCTGGGCAGGAGTAAGGAAGACCTTCGGAAGGAAATTGAGCAGTTCTAGCTCAGAGGGAACTCCGGTTCCCAATTGATAGATCAGGGATTGCGCGCCGGCTAAAACAGCCGGCGCGCAATTATTGATTCCGGTCGAGAATGGCGCGCGAACCTATTCAGTAAGTGCCGCATCAGACTCACTCGCCCAAGAATCGCCCTTTCACGAGTTACAATGCGCAGCAGCATAATTGCCGTTGTCGGACGAGTGAACGGTGGATTCTTTGAACGCCATTTCCACTACAAGCGGAAAGTGATCGGAGGCGATGCGAGTCAGCGGAGTTCGGGGAACCTCCACCTTTGAGATATCGAATTCCGGGCTCACGAAAACGTGATCGATGCGCAGAAAGGGGAAAGTGGTCGCAAACGTACTTACCGGCTTTCCTCCAGCGATTTTCTGAGCGTCCCGCAGCCGGCCAGACAGCATTCCATGTACGACCCGCCCGGAAGGAGAATTGAAATCCCCGCACACCACCAGAGGCCCACTCTCGAGCGCGGCGCCGATCCATTCGTCCCCGAGAAGGGCTTGGGCTTGCGCCCGGCGTTCCGTGCGCCCCAGTCCGAGGTGGGTATTGATGACCTGGACTTCGAATTCCCCGACGGCAACCGAGATCCAAAGAGCTCCCCGCGTTTCCTTCAGGAACTGACGTTTTACGGAAGGAAGCGGCCCCGCCTTGATCAACCGTAGCGGATGCCTGCTCAAAATGGCGTCGCCGTATTCTTCTTCCGCGAAGCGCATCGCCGGATGGAAATGTGCCTCCATCCGCAACAATCGTGCAATCTCTCGCGCTTGATCCACCATCCCGCTCCGTTTTCGTCCAGCATCAAGTTCCTGCAAGGCAACGACATCGGGATTGATACGCTCAATCACCTCCACGATTCGTTCGAGCGATAATCGGCCGTCCATCCCAACACACCCGTGGACATTATAAGTCATGATTCGCACGCTAAAGGTACGTGCGCCGGGTGGTGTTTGTATGTGAGGAATCCCTCTTCATCCTCATCATTATCTTTATCCCGTCTATCCCGGACCAAGCTGAAGACTATGAGCCGTTTAGCGCCAGATTCTTACCGCATCGAGAACTAGATCCACGAAGATCTCGCTCTCGACGTGTCTCAAGCGGCGGGGACACCACTTCTACCATGCCACATGGCTCAATCGGGCGTCTCAGTGGTCGGATCCGTCTCAGCCGGTTCCTTTTTCTGGATGGATTGATCGTTGGCAGGCGGTTCCGGTTTCTCTGACGGTTTCGCGGTGGGAAAGCCATCGCCTCCCGACAAAACATCGCTCGTTCCGTTGAAACTTCCCTGCGGAGTATCCGTCCGGCTTTCCGGTTTGGAATTCGCCTCAAAAGGCGCAGGCGCGATCTGACCATCGAGCTGGAGCATTTCTCCGGAGTTCATCTGTTTCGAGGAGCCGTCGGGCGCCACGACCTTTCCGTCAGGTTCGACTTTTCTTCCATCGGGAAGCGACATTTCGTTTTGCAAACGGCTTACGATGTACGCCTTGCCATTGTGGACGAGCACGCCGCCAAGTTCGCCCTCGTTATTTTTGGGCATGGCGGTCTTTTCAGGAATGCCGTCATTGGCGGTTTGGGTCGCCTGATCCACCACAGGGTATTGATCGGGAGATGGGGTCAGTTCGGGATCGCCCGCACGGGAAGCTATCGGCAGGAGCAACAGCCCCACGGCGGCGGCAAGAAGAGTTGGCTGATTCATACAAGTAGATCGGCCCACCGGAGCAGCCTGGCCATCAGGGAAACGCCTTGCCGAGAATCGGCAGCCTGACTTCGGCGCCAGGCTTCCACATCAGAAACGGCCTTCGCAAATCGAAGACGAACGGCGGAAAACCCGGCCTCATGGATCGGCAAACGCCCGATACGGCGTTAGACTTCCCGGCCAAGTCCGCGATCAATCGGCTCACCGTCCGCCGGACTCCATGCCGGGTGTTCAATCAGATCGTGAAGCGCGCGGATGGGCACCACCACCAGATGCGGCCGGTAACTCCATTCGTTATTAATTTCCGCAGCCGCACGATCGAGCACAAAGACATCGATGAGCAAGGCCAGGTCGTCACGATTGTCCGGCACAAAGGACGCCTGCCCCACCGTCTCAGCATAAGCGCTGACAAATTGCTGGATCACGTGGTTCGTCCAAATCCTCGCCCATGGCACGAGGAGTTCCATATCCGCGGGTTGCATCCGGCTCAGAGCATTATCTGCCGCATAGTCGAAAGACCGCATCATACTCGCGACATCTCTTAATGGAGAGCGTTTCAGATTTCTCTCGCTCAGCGGCCGCGTGGGATCGCCTTCGAGATCAGCGATCACGAAATCCTTGCCTGTGTTGAGGACCTGCCCCAGGTGGAATGCCCCGTGGACGGCGATCTTCGACGAGTGAATCTTTCGCTGCAGCAGCCCCCCGAATCTCCCCAGGAGCGCAGGTTCGCTGCGCAGGATTTCATCGGTTGCCGGTCGTACACTCTCCGGCAACTCATGCCGTAGTTGTCCCAACAAGCGAATCGTGCGCCGCAACTGTCCGCGAACCGCCTGGTAAAGCGAGCGCTGATACAGCGAAGTAAAAGGTTCAGGGGCAAATACCGGATCATCCGGATCACTGCCCAGCGCGAGATGAAACTCTGCGAGCCGCTGTCCTATCTGCCGCACGCGTTCCGGCTGGATGGCGCCGATCATATGCAACAAGGCATCAGGGTCCCCCAACACCGGCCGCGCCGCCAGCACACGCTCGAAGTAGCGGCCAATGGCATCCACCACGTACGACCAGCCATCACCCTGATTTTGCACATAGCCAAGCAGCAAAGCGACCGTTGAAGTAAGTCCGGCGCCAGTACTTGTATAGCGCAGCGAACCTTCATATCTCGGCGTGTGCGCAAACTGCCGCCGCTCCGAAAGATAACGGGTAAGCTGCTCCTCCGGCTGGGTTCCCCATTCGAGCCTGCGATAAAGCTTCAGGAAGAAGACTCCCCCATATGAAATGGTGCTGTTGGAGCCACTGGAATCAATGACTTGTGAATGCGTCATGACCTGCCGCACCGCAGCGGAATCCAGGGAGCTTCCCAGACTGACCTGAAAGCGCCGGGCCGGCTGAACGAAACTCTCGAGTAATGCGGTCCGGAATGCCCCATCGTGAACTGCATCGTGGAGTACCTGTTCCTCGGCGCCACCGCCAAAGCGTGCAATGACGGCCCGTGGAGTGTCAGCAAGAATGCGGCGTCCGGATTCGCCCTGTGAACACTGGAGTGGAATGATATACGTCTCGGGCAATCCCTCAGCGAAAGCGGCGTGCACGAGCAGAACGCGCGCGGAATTTTCCTCCGGCTGAATGCGAAGATCCTCGATGATCCGCAATTCACGCAATTGCCGGATCTTTCCCGGAAACCACCGGCAATTCTCGAAGTACATCGGTAACAATTCACGCTCCAGAAGTTCGCGCGTTTCGAGCCGCAGCGGGCCGCTCCACTGCAGGACCTGATCGACCAGGGGCACGGACAGCGCGCCTTCAGCAGAGCGCGTAGATCCCCGGCGGCGCAGGGCAATCCAATAGAAGTCGTGCGGCCCCAGCGTGAACATCGTGCCGCCCTGCCGGATCTCCGGCATTTTCGCACGGGAAAAGACCTCCATCGGGACGAGTCCGGCGTAGGAGGAAAGGTCGATCTCCGCGACCTGCGTAAAGCGGGAAAGATTCGCCACGACAAGGACGGTCTCCTCATCGAGTTCCCGCACGAAAGCCAATACCTTCGCGTTCTGGGGCTGGAGAAATTGAATCGAACCCCGCCCAAATGCTTTCCACCGCTTTCGTTCCGCAATCAGCCGGCGCATCCACCAGAAAAGCGAAGAGTTATTCCTCCGCTGATTTTCCACGTTACTCGCTTCGTAGTGATACTCCGGATCGATAATCGCCGGGAGATAGAGCTGCTGCGGGTTGGCCTTGGAGAATCCGCCATTGCGATCCGGGGCCCATTGCATGGGCGTACGCACTCCGTTGCGGTCGCCGAGATAGAAGTTGTCTCCCATGCCGATTTCATCGCCATAGTAAACAATCGGTGTGCCAGGCAGTGAAAAGAGCAGCGCATTGATAAGTTCGATGCGACGACGGTTATTGCCGAGCAAGGGCGCGAGCCGCCTCCGAATGCCGAGATTAATCCGCGCCCGAGGATCATCGGCATAAACGCGATACATATAATCGCGCTCCTCGTCCGTTACCATTTCCAACGTCAATTCATCATGGTTCCGCAGAAACGTCGCCCACTGGCAGCAATCCGGAATCGCCGGGGTCTGGTCGAGTATGTCGACGATTGGAAACCGATCTTCCATCTGCAGCGACATAAAGAGCCGCGGCATGATGGGAAAATGGAAATTCATGTGGCACTCATCCCCTTTTCCAAAGTAAGCAGCGGCATCCTCCGGCCATTGATTCGCTTCCGCCAGCAGCATGCGGTTGGCAAACTTCTCATCCACGTGCTGGCGCAGCTTTTTCAGAAACGCATGCGTTTCCGGCAGGTTTTCGCAGTTAGTCCCTTCGCGCTCGTAAAGATAGGGTACGGCATCAAGGCGCAGCCCGTCCACTCCCATGCCAAGCCAAAAATCCAGCACCTCAAAGACAGCCGCATGCACCGCCGGATTGTCAAAGTTCAGGTCCGGCTGATGATGAAAGAAGCGATGCCAGAAATAGGCTTTCGCCACAGGATCCCACGACCAGTTGGAAGGTTCGAAATCCTTAAAGATGATCCGCGCCTCCTGATAGCGGTTTGGAGTGTCGCTCCACACATAAAAATCCCGCTCGTTTGACCCCGGAGGCGCCCGCCGCGCCCGTTGAAACCACGGATTCTGGTCCGATGTATGATTGATAACCAACTCGGTGATCACTTTCAAACCTCGCGCATGGGCCGCATCGAGAAATTCCTTGAAGTCCTCCATGGTTCCAAAGGCGGGGTTCACGGACATATAGTCCGCAATGTCATACCCATCGTCACGAAGCGGCGACGGGTAGAACGGCAGCAGCCAGACTGCGGTGACGCCGAGTTCGGTGAAGTAATCGATCTTCTCGATCAATCCACGGATGTCCCCTACCCCATCGCCATTGCTGTCGTAGAAAGACTTGATCGGCACCTCATAGATCACTGCGTCCTTGTACCACGGAGGATTGTTCATCGATTTGAATAACGCGACCTCGGGTCACTTCGCGTGCATCCTGAGTGCGTCTCGAAACTCTTCTGGCCGTCAGTGTTAGGTACCGGCGCGAAACGGCCGGGTATTCCGAGTGTCTTGCACCCGACCATTCCGGGGATGCCGCGAACCTGAGGCGTCTTCCCGGGCGGGACCCGGCAAATCTCGGATCTTCGGATCGGGCTACATCCCGAGGCCCGACGGCTTGCGAACCACTTAGGGTGATGTTTTCCCGACACCTTTTCCGCCGTCGAGTTCCTTCCGCTTGCATCTGCACTTTTTCAGGTGAGCGGACATCTCCGGCCACGCGATGAATTCCCCTGCACTCACAACCTTGGAGGGCCGGTGGGAAAGCCATAGTTTCTTTTCCGCGATCGTCCGCGATCTGGGCGATGCCATCTGTCTTCACGATGCCGATCTCCAGGTCCGCTATGCCAGCCCGGCCATCATGGATGTCCTGGGTTACGATTCAGCGGAGCGAATCGGAGCCTGCGATCTGGACCTGGTGCATCCGGATGATGTCCATGTCGTACAGCAGGCCCTCGAGGCGATCCAAAAGCCTGGGAATCTTTCCGGACGCTTTGAAGCCAGAATGCGGCATCAGTCCGGCAAGTGGCGCTGGATCGAAGCCGTCGTCAAAAACCTGCTCGATGTCCCGGAAATCCAGGCCTTTCTTTCGGTGTATCGCGATGTGTCCGTCCGAAAGGAGAAAGAGGACGGCTTGCGCAGAAGCTCGGCCGAAACGCGGCAACAATTCGAAACACTCATTGCGGCCTCCCCACTTAGTATTATCGCCGTGGATCGCGCTCTCCGCGTCACGATCTGGAATCAAGCCTCGACCGAGCTGTTCGGCTGGAAAGAAGAGGAAGTTCTGGGGAGACCGTTGCCCATCTATCCACCAGCGGAGCAGCCGAAATCCTTCGACGAACTTCGCGAAACCCTCCTCGATTCCGACGCCGCCTCCATCGAGACAAGGCGAAAAAAGAGGGATGGGACATTGGTGGAGGTCAATATCTGGCGGGCACCCCTGCATGATTCCTCTGGAGCGATCTCAGGCTGCATGGCGATTCTCATGGAGACGACCGAACGGAAGCGGCTGGAGCGGGCTCTTCTGGAAGCCAGCGAGCGCGAGCAACGGCGAATTGGTCAGGATCTGCACGATGAACTCTGCCAACAGCTTCTTGGAGTCGCCTGCATGCTCAAAGCGCTCGTCAAGGGAGCGGAGGCCGACGGCTTCCGGCAAATTGGCGAGCTTCGGAGCGCGGCAAAGCTCGTGAATGACTCTGTCCAGCAGGCGCGCGATATCGCCCGAGGCCTGCACCCGGTCCAGATGGACGCCGAAGGCCTCATGGCGGCACTTCGGGAGCTCGCCGACCGAACCACGTCACTGGTGCCCTGTCAGCTCGATTGTCAGCGGCCTGTACTCATCGAAGATCGCGATGCCGCGATGCATTGCTATCGCATCGCGCAAGAAGCCGTGACCAATGCCGTGCATCATGCTCACGCCGGCCGGATCCTGATTCGCCTGCGAGAAAACCCCGACGCATTTATTCTTCAGGTGGTCGACGACGGCATCGGCCTGCGGCCGGACGAAAAATGCCGTCCAAAAGCCATGGGGCTGGATATCATGAATTATCGGGCGCATGCCATCGGCGGGCGGCTGCGAATCGAACCACGAGGATCAGGCGACGGCCTCTCCGTGACCTGCACGATTCCTAAAACCAGCCCATGACAACCAGCCCGCTCTGTGAATACCCCAAAACCGCGACAGGCGGTGAATCCCCCGCTGCACCCCGCAAAACGGTTTTGATCGTGGATGATCATCCGGTCCTGCGGCACGGCATTGCCCAGATCCTTCGCGCCGAACAGGATCTGGCCGTCTGCGGCGAAGCGGACAGCGCCCCAACTGCTCTGGACGCCATGCGCCGCCTGAAACCGGATATCGCGCTCCTCGATATTTCCCTGCAAGGCACGAATGGGATCGAGCTCATCAAACTCATGAAGGCGGAGCAGCCGAAGCTGCCGATCCTCATGCTTTCCATGCATGACGAATCGCTCTACGCCCTGCGGGCTCTTCGCGCCGGCGCGCGTGGCTATGTCATGAAAGGCGAAGCCATGGAAAACGTGCTCTCCGCCGTACGGAAGGTGCTCGACGGCGATATCTACCTGAGCCAGCGGTTTTCCGAACGGCTCGTCTTCAAGGCCATCCAGTCACTCGATGGCGGCATGGGATCTCCAGTGGACATGTTATCCGATCGGGAACTGGAGGTCCTGCAACTCCTGGGGCGCGGCTTCGGCACCCGGGAAATTGCCAATGATCTGCACCTCAGCATCAAGACCATCGAAACCCATCGTGCTCATATCAAGGAAAAGCTCGGCTTCAAGGACGCCGGCGAAATGGTGCGATTTGCGATCGATTGGGTGGCCCAGGAAACGGGGTGATGGGACATGGCCTTTGAGAAAGGCTCGATCATCGGAATGAGCGCAGAGGGCGCAGTCCTTGTTTCTCACAAAGAGACAACAGTCAAAGATACAAATCGTCACCACCAGTTGACAGGTTTCAACCGTTCTATTGGCGGTGCTCCGGAAGCTCCCGCATCCGGACTCCAAGAACGCATGACCACCAGCTATCCTTCCATTCCGACGGCGACTTACCGGCTGCAATTCAACAAAGGTTTTACCTTCAACCAAGCCTCGGGGCTGGCCGGCTATCTTGAAGGGCTGGGAATCAGCCATGTGTACTGTTCACCGATCTTTCAGGCGGCTCCCGGCAGCTCCCATGGTTACGATATCTGCGATCATAACCGGCTGAACGAGGAAATCGGCTCGCACGAGGAGTTCACGGCAATGGCCCGGAATTTCGAAGAGCATGGCATCCGGCTCATTCTCGACTTCGTCCCGAATCACATGGGCATCACCGAGCCGCATAACCAATGGTGGATGGATGTTCTCGAACACGGCCCCGCCTCTCCCTACGCCAGGTATTTCGATATCAATTGGCATCCGCTGAAGCGTGAGCTCGATAACAAGGTGCTTCTTCCCATCCTCGGGGACCAATATGGGCGAGTGCTCGAAAAGGGAGAACTGCGTCTCACTTACTCGGAAGGCACCTTCTCCCTCCACTACTACGACACAAGGCTCCCGATCGAGCCATCGAGCACGCGTCCCTTGCTGCTTTCCGCCCTGGACCTCTGCCGGAGTGAGACGATCAGCGATACGGTCAGCGAATTCGAAAGCATCATTACGGCACTGGAACATCTGCCGCCCTGTGCAAAACCTCAGCCGGAAAAGGTCGCGGAACGCCACCGCGAACAGGCGATCATCAAACGGCGCCTCAAGGCCGTCTGCGAGGCGGATTCGTCGATTCAATCCGCCATCCAAAAGCGCGTGGAGGAAATGCAGATTCCGGGAGACGAAAGCGGTTACAATGCGATGGACCGGCTGTTAAACGCACAGAACTATCGCCTGAGTTACTGGCGGGTCGCCGGGGAGGAGATCAATTATCGCCGTTTCTTCGACATCAATTCCTTGGCCGCCATTCGCATGGAATTGCCGGAAGTCTTCGCAATTTCTCACAAGCTGCTTTTTGAGCTCATCGCCGAGGGCAGCGCCACGGGCATCCGCATCGACCATGTGGATGGTTTATACGATCCGAAGCACTATTTCGAAGCTCTGCAGCATCTCCACAGCGAGACACTCGGATTGCCGGCTGGTTCCCGCGGGCTGTATCTGCTCATCGAAAAGATCCTCGCCACCGAGGAACACCCACGCACGGACTGGGCGGTCCATGGAACCACTGGATACGAATTCGCCGCTCAATCCGCGGCCATTCTCGTGGATGAAAACGCACAAAAGACGATGACGGAAGGTTATGAACGCTTTACCGGACTGAACGAACGGTTTGCCGATATCGTCTATGATAGCAAGCTGCTCGTGATGCGGTCCGCCATGGCGGGTGAAGTCAACGTGCTCGGCCACATGCTCAACCGCCTCTCGGAGACCAATCGCTGGTACCGTGATTTCACCTTGAACGCCCTCACCACCGCGGTGCGTGAAGTCATCGCCTGTTTCCCCGTTTACCGCACTTATCTCACGCCCGAAGCCCCACCCTCAGAGCAGGATCGGAAGGTCATCGCCCGCACGCTGGATCTCGCCCGCCGGCGGAATCCAGCCATGGAGCGCACAGTCCTGGATTTCCTCCGGGAAGTACTCCTTCCCACTCCGGGAAATCCACACGCAGTCGCCGAAAAACCGCGCCGGAAGTTCGTCATGAAGTTCCAGCAATGCTGCGGACCGATCACAGCCAAGGGCGTGGAGGATACGGCTTTCTATATCTACAATCGTCTTGTCGCCCTGAACGAAGTGGGAGGTGATCCAGGAAACTTTGGATCCTGCCTCGAAAAGTTCCATGGCCAGCAGAGTAATCGGTTTGACGAATTGCCACACTCACTATTGGCAACTTCCACGCACGATACCAAACGGAGCGAAGATGTACGAGCCCGGATCGCCGCCATCTCCGAGGTTCCCCAGGAGTGGCTTCGCGCCGTGCGCCGCTGGCACATGGCAAACCGCAAGTTCAAACACCAGGCAGACGGCGAAGCTGCTCCGGACGCAAATGAAGAGTATCTCCTTTACCAAACGCTCGTTGGAAGCTGGCCGCTCGAGCGAATGACAGCTGAGTCGCTTCCGAATTACGTGGAGCGCATCCAGCAGTACATGGTGAAGGCGATCCGGGAGGCCAAAGTCAACAGCAGCTGGATCGAGCCAAATGAAACATGGGATGAAGCAGTTCGTTCGTTCGTGGCCGAAATTCTGACCCCGAAACGATCGAACCGATTCCTCGGCTCGCTAGCCGCTTTCTGCGAAAAGATCGCGGGAATCGGCGCCATCAATTCACTCGCGCAGACGGTCTTGAAGTGCACTCTTCCAGGCGTTCCGGATTTCTATCAAGGAAACGAAGTCTGGGATTTCAGCCTCGTGGATCCGGACAATCGCCGTCCGGTCGACTACGGTTTGCGCAGCCATCTTATTAGTTCTCTCGGCGAATCGCCATCCGCCGGCGATCTCCTGAAAAACTGGAAGGATGGCCGCATCAAGCTTTTCGTCATTCAGAAGCTGCTGGCTTTCCGCCAAGAAAACGCCGCTCTCTTCCGCGAGGGGGCCTATACACCAGTCATGGCACGCGGAGCCTTCGCGGAATGTTGCATCGCCTTCACCCGAACTCTTGGAGAACGCAAACTCCTCGTTGTCGTCCCGCGCCTATCTTCAAAGGTAGGTACTCCTCCGCTGGGAGAACGGTGGAAAGACACGTCATTCGAGATCTCGGGCGCATGGCGCAATCTTTTCACGAACGAAGCGCACGAGGGTAATCAGCTTCTCCTGAGCCAGATCTTCTCCACATTTCCAGTCGCGGTTTTGATTGCAACTTGAGCGGAGCCGGTTAGCGCTTGCTTATCCGGCCATGGAAAAACAGCAAAAAAAACGTTCCACGTTATTCATAGGATATTTGCTGACGTGGGTAGTCATTCCGCACGTCCTTCTCGCCAAAAAGCGCCCCGTCTCCACCCTGGCGTGGGTATGGTCGATCATTGCCCTGCCGTTTGTCGGACCTATCGCCTATTTCATGTTTGGAGCCGATCGCATGCAGCGGAAGCGGCTGCGAAAGGCAGCGCGCCTCGGTCTCCTGCATAGCTCCGGCCAAAAACAAGAGCCTGCATCGGCCCAGGGTTTCTCTCCGCGAAAAAAAGAAATGCTTCGCGTCCTGAGTGAGATCAATCAGATCCCATCTTCCACCGCCTCCAAAGTGGAGCTTCTGATCGATGCCCGGGAATTCTATCCGGAGCTGGAACGACGGATTGCGGAAGCAAAGCATCATATCCATATTGAATTCTTTATCTGGCGCGCGGATGAAATCGGGCGCCGGTTACTCGAAGCGCTCGCGGCGGCGGCGCGAAGGGGCGTCAAGGTTCGCTTGTTACTTGACCAAATCGGGTGTTTCGGCGTCCAAAAGTCTTTCTTCTCACCCCTGATTCAAGCCGGCGGACGATTCTCCTGGTTCTACTCGCTTCCCCTCTGGCGGCATTCGCGCTTCATGAATTTGCGCAATCACCGCAAGCTCCAGATCATCGACGGTGAAATGGCCTTCGTGGGAGGTATGAATATCGGCAGGGAACACCTTTATGGCTATGCCGGCATTGATTCCTGGCGGGACGCTCAACTTCTCGTCGCCGGACCGGTCGTCAGGCATTTGCAACGTGTCTTCGCGGAAGATTGGTTCTTTGCGACCGATGAAAAGATCTCCGGGCTGGAATACTATCCCAGGAACGGATCCGCGGAGGAAAAGGTCGTACAGGTTATTTCGGGAGGGCCTGATCTACCACGTGAACCGCTGCCCAAGTCGATGCTCGCCCTGCTCAATGGCGCACGGCACAGGGTCTGGCTCACGACGGGATACTTTGTACCCAACCAGACATTCCTTATCGGCCTCCAGCTATGCGCCGCTCGCGGAGTGGATGTCCGGTTGCTCGTTTCAGAAAAGAGCGATCATCCCTATCTCGTGCAGATTGGCAGATCCTTTTACGAAGATCTTCTCACTTGGGGAGTGCGCGTCTTCGAGTACACCGAGGGAATCAATCACAAGAAGACGATGCTGATGGACGATGAATGGCTGATGATCGGCTCGGCAAATTCCGATAACCGTTCCATGCGGCTGAATTTCGAACTCAACTTACTGGCTCACGATCCCGCACAAGCGGCAAGGCTCGAGCAGGTGCTTATCCAGGAATTTGCCCTGAGTAATGAGGTCCTGTTGGACCGGTTTCGGGCTCGTCCTTTCCGGCGCAGGCTCCTTGAAGCTGCTCTGCGTCCGTTGGCTCCGATGCTATGATGGCAAATTCCAACGGCCGTTCTCCCGGCCTGAGCCCAATCACACTTTTCATCTCCGAAACCTTTTACACTTTGATGCCATGACGCTTCTCGAACGAGCTATTCAAATTGCGGTAAATGCTCACGCGGGACAGAAAGGAAAGGACGGAACGCCTTACATTCTCCACCCGCTGCGGCTGATGATGAAGGTCCAGACCGAGGAGGAAAAGATGATTGCCGTTCTACACGACGTTGTGGAAGACACGGATGTTACCCTTGCCGATCTCCAGCGTGAAGGATTCCCGGCCGCCGTACTCAATGCCGTAGAGCTTCTGACGCATGACGCGGATACTCCTTACGAAGACTACGTTCAGCAGATTAAGACGAATCCGCTCGCAAAAACGGTCAAACTGGCGGACCTGGAAGACAATTCCGATATCCGGCGCCTCAGCGGAATCGAAGAGAAGGATCTGCAGCGCCTAAAGAAATATCATCGAGCCTGGCTAATCCTGAAAGGATAGCAGGAGACGCATTGACGGCGCAAAGCGCCTCTGCCTTTCCGCCAGCAAGGAACCTGTTATCAGCAATCGGCTGTAACCCATCCGCTGAAAAGCACGAAAAGCAGAGACCGGCATAAGCCGGCCTCTGCTCCTCTAATCTGGTGTTGACGTCGCCGAAAAGGCGTTATTCGTCAGTTAACGGGTCTTTCTTATAGTGCGGATCGGTGGCCGAATGCGCCCCTTCTTCGCGAAGATTGCGCTCCTCCTCGGCGTCTGTCTGTGGATGCTGCCACCCGCGATAGAAGAAGGCCCTCTCCTCGGGGTCAACCGCGCAGCCACTGACAAAGATAGTGCCGAGACACGCGGCTATCGTATATGCGATGGCACAAAGCCAGCCGCGTAGTGGAATCAACACGGTTGCTTAGCGTCCCTTCCGATGAGCTGCCCAACGACGGCGTGCGGCGGCGGCGATCCGCGCCCGGCCTTCCGGACTAAGGGTCCGCTTCTTCTTCGGTGATGCGGAGGTCTTGCTCGCTACCTTGACGCCAGATACAGCGGCTGCGGCAGAGCTGGAAGAACCTTTGGTTTTGGCCCAGCGGCGGCGCTGCGCGGCAGCGATTCTTTCACGGGCTTCGGCCGAAAGCGGCCTCTTTCCACCTCTTCTGCTCGCTCTCACCGGCTTAGCTTGAGCTGCTTTGTGACTGGCAGCAGCGGTACTCGCGGCGCTGCTGGATAGTTTGCTATTTTCGAGGACCGAAGCCAGTTCGGATTCCAAACGATTGATTTCCTGGGCGAGTTCCAGGGCTCGTTTGAGTTGCTCGACAGAGGGAGTTGCGGAGTTTGACATAGGCAATTTGTTGTAACTGCTACCCAACGAGTAAACACGATATTTTGACAGGGCAAGTAGATTTCAATGAATAATATCTTATCTTCGTCTGGCAAAGACTGGCCCTTGCGACGACAGACCCATCGATGATCGCGCTTAGATAGACGTCTAATTCCACCTTTTGACCTGAATAACAGCAGTCTCCGGAGGAAAGAATCGGATCATTTCAAAGAATTTTGATCCTGCGAGTACCAAAAGATGCCAACCCTTACTGGGCCATCTTATCCTCAGCTTACGGAACCATCCGCCACCCGTCGCCTGCAGGTCCATTCGCGGAGAACCCGTTCTTATGAAAATCATCACCGTAAGGAAATAGCTGACACCCCGTTAGGTTTAACCCGTATATTGGGCAGACAAATCCCCCGACAGCCTGCGGTAAATGGACTCAACGTGACAGGCCTGTTAGAATACCTAGCTTGGAATTTCCCGTTATTCAGGCAAAATGATTGACGTCTTCAGATTGACTGGGAAGACATCTCATCTCTACCGCACACGTGAATACTCTCTCCCCGATCGAACAGGCCAGCATTCAATACAAAGAATGGCTGGGTAAGCACACATTTGTCGTCGAGGGTGATCTTGAGCACAAATACCGGAAGATGCGCAGTGACCCCGCGGGGTTCATCTTCTTCCGGGGCACGTTCTACAGATGGGCGAAGCTCTGGGAAAAGAAACGAAAGGAACTGCGCGACAAAGGGCTCCTGATAGGTGGAGCCCCGGAAATCTTTTCCATAGGAGACCTTCATATTGAGAATTTTGGTACCTGGCGCGATGGAGAAGGCCGGTTGATCTGGGGTGTCAACGACGTCGATGAGGCCTACTGGATGCGATATCAGAATGACTTGGTGCGGCTTGCCACAAGCGTCCTCTTTGCCATTGATCCACACCACGCTCCGGCCAATTGGAAGCTTTCGCCGGAAGAGTTTTGCCGGCTGATTCTCGAAGGTTATCAGGAAGGCCTGCAGAAAGGAGGGAAGCCATTTATCCTGGAGAGGCATCATCCATGGCTCTGGAAGATCGCCACTCACCCGTCCCGAACGCCTGAGCAATTCGCCTCCGCACTCGAGCAAAAGATCAAACTCGTGAAACACTCCATGCCAGAAGATATTCTGGATCGTGCCACGAGGGCGCTGGATGAGCTTGCGCCGAAAAAGACCAAGGGAAGCGAGTTATACCGTCGCCGGGCGGGCGTTGGCAGCCTTGGCCGTCCGCGGTTACTCCGCTTCTTCAGTGGCACCTGCGGGATCGTCCTTCGCGAGACCAAGGCGGTCATTCCCTCGGCGTGTGTCTTCCTCGGACAGGGAAAGGCCATAAGAAATGCCTATGGGAAGATACTGGATAGTGCGGTCCGAGTGCAGGATCCGATCTTTGGGGTATTTGGCCGCTGGGTTGTTCGCCGCCTCGCTTTTGACAGCAGCCGCGTCGAGGTAGAGTCTCTGAAAACCCTCCAGGAAGCCTCTGGCTTCTTTCATGCCATGGGTTTTGAGATTGCCAACCTTCACCTCAGCGATCCCGAGGCCAGCGCCATCTTACCGCATCTTCGCAAACAAAACCGGAAGAATCCTCATTGGCTGCTGAAGGCGGCAGGAGAGATGTACAAGTTGACCAAAAGCGACTTTGCGGACTATCTCGAAACCGGATTTGGGCACGAAACGGAGGAAACCGCGAAGCCGGCGCCCAGGAAAAAGAAGAAATAAGTCACTCACCCCGCTTCGGAAGAGCACCCGGGACCTGCGAGAAGTCGAAATCCTGGATCGCTTCCGCGGATAACGTTCCCAGCCGCTTCCACAAGCTGATCACATTTCCCTTCCCGTCGGGGTGATTCCGATTCGTAAGGAAGATCATGAAGGTCTTGGAGAACGGATCGATCCATAGCGCACCGCCCGTCCAGCCGGTGTGTCCGTAACTTCCGATGGGAAAGTGCGTACCACGCGGCCCGGCATAAGGTGAGTCGATATCCCACCCCAGCCCGCGCCGGTCTGGAACTCCCGAAAGACTCTGGACGTGCGTCATAAGGTCCACGGTCTCCGGTTGTAAGATCCTCACGCCATCGAGTTCTCCACGTCCCAGAAGCATCCGGGCATAGCGCGAGACGTCACTAACCGTCGTAAACAGTCCTGCATGGCCCGCCACCCCACCCATTCGCCTTGAAGTAGGATCGTGCACGATCCCGCGTAGCATCTTTCCCTCCGCATCCGTTTCTGTGGGTGCAATGCGGGCACGAAGCGCCTCTGCCGGCAGGAAACCGGTATCTTTCATCTGCAGTGGCTCGAAAACGTGCGTCTTGCAATACACATCGAGGGATTCACCGCTTACCGTCCGCACCAACTCACCGAGCAGGATGAAGTTGATATCACTATATCGGAAAGCCGTTCCCGGAGTGGACTGCAGGCGCACCGTACATGCCAGAGTCAGAGCCTTTTCCCGGCCTGTCCAAGGCGGCAGCGGCGGTAAACCTCCCGGCAAACCCGATGTATGTGTCAAAAGATGCCTCACGGTAATATTCTCCCTGCCGGGGCCGGTAAACTCCGGGAGATAACGGCAGACCGGCGCATCGAGCTCGATCTTGGATTGTTCGATCAATTGCATGATCGACGGCGTCGTCGCGAGCACCTTGGTCAAAGATGCCGCATCGAAAATGGTATCTTCCGTCATCTCCTCTGAGGCCGGCACCAGCGCTCGTTTACCGTACACTTTCTGATAAGAAACTTTCCCATGCTCCAGATAAAACGCCGCTCCGGGGCAGCAATGCTCATCGATAGCCTGGTTAATCGCGGCATCGATTGCGGCGAGCGATTCGGTACGAAAACCGGAAACCTGTTCCTGTGCGGGTGCGGATCCCATCCAGGCGAGAAGGAACGCAGCAATCAGAATACGGAACGGAGGGCAATGGCTCATAGGGACGAACAAATGGAGCAATCCAACCAATCTGAGTAAATTGGCGAATTTTGGGCTCTTTAACCGATTTTCCGGCGAAAAGCGATGTCCGCAGCGGTAAGTGTGACCACTCCGATCACCAGAAGGGGCCAGGCATTGGCAGCTACTTCGGCAAAATCGATATTCTTCAGAAACACACCTTTCACGATGATGATAAAATGCCTGAGGGGATTGAACCAGGTAAGGCGTTGCAGCCACATAGGCATATTTTCGATCGGGGCCGCAAAGCCGGAAAGTAACACTGCGGGCATCATAAAAGAAAATACGCCCAGGAAAGCCTGCTGCTGAGTCGAGCAGATGGATGAAATGAAGAGGCCGAACCCGATGAGCGCGGTGACGTAACAAACCATGCTGCCATACAAGAGAAACAGCGAGCCCTGAAATGGCACGCGATAGAGGAAAACACCCGCCAAGAGGATAATCGTCGCCTGCACGGAGGCGATGAGGACCGCCGGCACCGCCTTGCCGATCATGATCATCCCGGGTGTAAGTGGCGACACGAGCAGCTGTTCAAAGGTCCCCTGTTCCCGTTCACGCGCCACGGAAAGCGCCGTGACCACCAGGGCGCTTACCGTGGTGATAATGGCAACCAGACTCGGCATGACTGACCAGACGCTATCCAGGTTTGGATTGAACCAATGGCGAACGACGAGTTCAGATGAACCTGTCACTGCAATCCCCGGCGTCATTTTCTCTTTTTGATATTGCTGCACGATTTGTTGCAGATAGCTGAGGGCCACCTGCGCACTGTTCGAACGCCGCCCGTCGAGGATGGCTTGCATCATGGCGGACTGCCGCGCTTCGATGTGACGGGAGAAGTCCTGGGGGAAGCGGAGGACGATTAGTGCCTGCTGGAGGTCGATGATCCGCCTCATTTCCTGCTCGCTGTAGACGATCAGCATTGCGGGAAAGGCCTGCGCCTTCGAAAAGCGCTCAGTTAGCTCGACGGACGCCGCTCCGGCATCCTCATTGTAGACGGCCAGCACCTCATTCTTCACTTCGAGTGTCGCCGCCGTGGGAAAGAGGAGAAGTTGCAGGACGACCGGCATGATCAACATGTTCCGTCCCTGTGGATCCCGAAGGAGCGCCTGAAGTTCCTTTCGAATGAGAGTCAGGATTCGGTGCAACATAGTGGGTCAATCGAGGCGCCGCCGGGTCTGGACGGCGGTAAGTCCAAGAAAAAACACGGAAGATCCGGCGAGAAACGCCACGTCCAGCCAGAAGAGCTTCGGAACATATCCCGCCTGGAAGAGAGTCAGGATCGAATCGACAAAGTATCTTGCGGGAATCAGATAGGTGGCGACACGGATCGCCACCGGCATGCTATTGATGGCGTACAGCAGGCCGGAAAGCATCATGCTGGGAAGGAACGCCGCATTGAGAGCGCCTTGAGCCGCATTGAATTGATTCCTCGTCGCCGTGGAGAGAAGCAGCCCCAGCCCCAGCGCACTAAACAGGAAAAAACTCGAGACAAGCCACGTGGCCAATAGTGGTCCCCGAAACGGCACGTGAAGAACAAATGTCGCAAATGCAATGCAAATGGACTCCGAAATGATGCCCAGGAAGTAATAGGGAATTAGTTTGCTCAGCAAAAGCTCACTGCGCGTCATCGCCGTGGAGAGAAGTGCTTCCATCGTCCCCCGCTCCCATTCGCGCGCTATGACCAGTGAAGTAAGCAGCGCACCGATGACAGTCATGATCAGGGTAATGGACCCGGGAATGATATAGTTCCGGCTCAAGGCCGACGGATTATACCAAAAACGCGATTCCAGGCCGATCTCTGGCCGTTCTGGCAAGCCCCGTGCCGCGGCGCGTTCCTTCTGCCACACCTGCCAGGCGCCGCGCGCGTAAGCTTCGACAAAGTTTGCCGTATTCGGTTCCGCGCCATCGGTGATGACCTGCACGGAAGCGGAATCTCCGAAACGCTCGAGCTTATCGGTGAAATCATTGCCGATGACGATGATCCCCCGAATCCGGCCATTTCTCAGCGCCAGCTCCATCTCCGGGCGCGCCCCGGTTATGACCTGAAGATATGGAGACCCTACAAAACTCGCCGCCAAGCGTTGAACCTCCACACCGCTATCTTCCGCTACCAATCCCACCTTGATGAGCGAGGAGTCGAGATTGATCCCGAACGCAAAGATCAACATCAGAAGCAGCGGAAGCACCACGGCAATGAGGATACTCGTCGGGTCGCGGATGATCTGGACGCTCTCCTTTCGGCACAAAGCCAGGAGTCGCCGGAAAAAAGCGGATTTCTTGGGACGGTTAGCCACGGTTTCGTCTGATGAGTTCGATAAAGGCGTCTTCCATGGTGGGATCCGGTTGTTCATCAGTCGCTGCCGACTCTTTCAAGTCATCCGGAGTTCCCACGGCGATGAGACGCCCACGAAAGACCAGGGCCATGCGATCGCAATACTCGGCTTCATCCATAAAATGCGTCGTCACCAGTACCGTGACTCCTTTTTCCACCACCCCATTGATATGTGTCCAAAACTCGCGCCGGGTCACGGGATCCACCCCGGAAGTCGGTTCATCGAGAAATAGAATATCCGGCCGGTGCATGACCGCGCAGGCCAGGGCAAGCCGCTGCTTAAAACCAAGCGGCAGCGTGTCTGCCGTGCTGTCGTTGTAAGATTTCAAGCTGAAGATCTCCACCATCTCGGAAACCATTTCCTGCCGCTTCTTCCCCTTCAAACCATAGACGCCGGAGAAGAAATCGAGATTCTGCCCGACGGTCAGATTGCCATAGAGCGAAAATTTCTGCGCCATATAACCAAGATGCTGCCGCGCATCGCTGGCACTCCTTTTCAAATCGATCCCCATCACGTGAGCGGTGCCGGAGGTCGGCTTCAGCAACCCGCACATCATCTTAAAGGTCGTCGACTTACCCGCGCCATTCGGCCCCAACAGACCGAAGATCTCTCCGCGCGCCACTTTGAAGGTCACATCGTCCGTGGCCGCGAAGTCGCCGAATTTCTTCGTCAGATGCTCTGCCTGGATGACTGTCTCTCCATGGCCAGCCATCTTATCCAGGCTTGCGGCCAGGGCGGAATCACCACCCGGACCACCACCAAGGATATCGATAAAAGCATCTTCAAAGCGCGGTTTGACTGGTGCGACCTCCGCATCGGCTCCAGCGCTGAGCTCTTCAGCCGATGGAGCCTTTGCGTCCTCCTGGAGGAGGAGGCGGACATTGCGGCCTTGGATCACGCCGTCCATAATTTCCTGCCGCTTCAGCGCCCTGGCCAGAAGCTGGCGCCGGTTACCCGATATATTGCGCACCTGCAGAGAGCGCTCCTTTACGCGGCCCGTCAGCTCGGATGGTTCGCCGGCAAACAGCAGCTTTCCCTCATTCAATAGCAGCACCTCGCCACATAACTCCGCCTCATCGAGATAAGCGGTGCTCCACATCACCGCGATGCCCTGCTCGATCAAATCCTGCACCATTCGCCAGAGTTCACGCCGCGAGATGGGATCCACTCCGACACCTGGCTCGTCGAGCAACAATAACTTCGGATGACCGAGAAGCGCGCAGGCCAGTCCGAGTTTCTGTTTCATACCTCCCGACAGCTTGCCAGCCAAGCGGCCGGTGAACTGTGCAAGATCGGTAAATTTTAGGAGCCGCTCAAACGTCTCCTCGCGCTCCTTACCCAAAACCCCACGTAAGTCGGCGTAAAGGCCCAGATTCTCTCCCACCGTGAGATCCTCATATAGCCCAAACCGCTGCGGCATATAGCCGATGAAATCCTGCAACTCCGTGGCATCGCGAATGGGATCACGCCCATCCACCTCGATCTTTCCGGAAGTCGGGGTCAGCAAGCCGGCGATCAAACGCATGAGTGTTGTTTTGCCGGCGCCGTCCGGCCCCACCAGACCCGTGATCACTCCAGCGTTGATTTGCGCGGTCAGCGCCGCCAGCGCCGGATGCCCATTTCCCGGGAATTCCTTCGTCAGCTCTTGGAGTGTGACCACCGCCATATCACGACTTTTTCGGGTTCACTCAGCTGCCAGGTTCATGGTTACCGGCATACCCTGCCGCAAGTCCGCTCCAGGATTTGCCACCGTCACCCGGAGACGGTAAACCAATGAAGTCCGTAGTTCGGGTGTTTCCACGCTCTTTGGCGTAAACTCCGCACGCGGGGAGATGTATCCCACTTGTCCGACATACGGCTTCTCCGGATGCGTGTCGCTCCAAAACGTCACCTTCATTCCGGGATGGACCTCTCCCAAACGATCTTCCGAAACATAGGCACGCACCCATACAGGGTCGGTCAACGAAACCGTCAGCACGGTTGAGCCAGCCTGCGCGATGGCCCCGGGTTCCATCGCCCGAGTCATCACCACTCCATTGCTCGGCGCCACGAGCTCCGAATCACTGACCCGCAAGCGCGCCGAAGACAGAGAAGCTTCCGCTTTGGCCAGATCCGCTTTGGCTTGGGCGATTTCCTCCTTGCGATAACCGGCTTCCTGCAAAGCCAGCGCGGCGCGGGCGGCATTCAGGCGAGCCTTCGCCTCATCGCGCGCCGCGATTGCGTCTTCATAGTCCTGCTGCGGCCCCACCTTGCTCGCCGCCATTTGTTGTTTCCGGATCAATGTCCGTTCCGCATTGGCCAGGATCGCCTCGTCCGCATGCACCGTCGCACGCGCTTGGTCGATATCCTCCTGGCGATAACCCGCCTCCACCATTTCCGCCTTCGCCTTGAGCGAAGCCACCTGCGCCGCCGCCTCATCCGCTTCGCGCCGATACGGTTCAGCATCCAGGATGGCAACGACCTCACCCACTTTGACCTGATCTCCCTCGTCCTTCTTCACTTCCTTTATTTTGCCCGAGACACGGAAACCAAGGTTCACCTCGCGGATATCCACATTCCCATAGAGCGGCTGCTTCTCCTCGCGCCCGTGCGCGCGCCTATACCAGAAATAATATCCACCCGCAGCCAGGGCGAGCAGCACGATAACAATGATGACCTTTTTCATTTTCAGCGCGACGGATGAACGGCAATTGGCCCGCAAGATTTCCCGGCGGCCCGAATTTGAGGTTGCGCAAACATAGGAAACTGGAAATACTATTCCAGTTTCCATCGGATATGTCCAGCGCCTCTTTGCATTCTTCCCGGGAATCAGCAGACAACCCGAATCCGCCGTCAGAAATTCCCTCACGCGAAAGAATCGTCACCGCGGCGCGCCAGCATTTCTTCGCCCACGGTTTCCGTAGCGTGACCATGGATGACCTGGCCGCGGAACTGGGTATGAGCAAAAAGACGCTCTATGCGCATTTCCCGGGAAAGGCCGCGCTTCTTCAGGCAGTCATCCTGGACAAAGGCCGGCAGATCGAGGAGGACCTCGATCGAATCGCGGCGGACTGCGAGGCGGATTTCGAAGCCAGCTTGCAGCGCATGCTCGCGTGCATGCAGGAACATACAGGTGAGATCAGCCCGCCGTTCGTTCGCGACATGCGGAAGGAGTCGCCGGAATTCTTTACCATCGTGGAGAAACGCCGCCGCGAGATATTCGAGAGGTTCTTCAACAAGCTCTTTCTCGAAGGGCGGAAAGCCGGCTTCATCCGCAAGGATATCCCGGTTAAAATCATCCTCGAAATCCTGCTCGGCGCGACGGAGGCGATGATGAATCCGCAAAGAATCAGCGAACTCGGTCTCACGCCGAAAACGGGCTATGCAGCTATTATCTCCGTCATCCTCGATGGCGTCATCGTCCGCAAAACACCTACCAAAGGGTAAGTCATTCAATTGGAGCCCAAACCATGCACCGTCCCCTGCGTTCCATCCGCCTATCACTTTCGGTGATGGCACCGTTCCTGGCCCTTGCCTTAGTCACGGAAAACTCCGCGGAAGCCGCCTCAGGAGATCAATTGGCAGCCGTACCTGATTCCACTCCCTCCCATTACAAGAATACCCCCGAAAAAGCGCGTCCCGTCGCCGGCTCAGTCACTCACCGGCAGATCGGCGGAAACTGGTGGACGATCTTTCACGATCACACCCTCGACACGTTGGAGACATCAGCGTTGACGGCCAATGATGACTTAAGATCGAGCGTCGCCCGGGTCATCGAAGCACGCCAGCAGATGCTCGCCGCGGCGGCCGATTTCTATCCCCACCTCGATGCCGCTCTGCGCGGCTCACGGCAACGCACGACTAATACCGGCCCTCTCCAGCACGGGCGCTTTCTCGGGGCACCCGCCTCTTCGCTCACTGCCGGCCTTCCCGGCGCTGCAGCGTCGGCTAATCCGCTCGGCAATTTATTTGAAAAAGCGATCACGACCCAGCCGCTAACCGCTACTTATAATGACTTTCGCACTCCGCTTACGCTTACCTATGAAGTCGATGTCTTCGGCCGCATTCGCGGTACTTATGGCCAGGCGCGAGCCACAGCCCAGGCCGTGGAAGCTGATCGCCGGGCGGTCGAACTCAGCCTGACCGCGCAGGTTGCCACGAATTACTTCGCGCTGCGTGCCTTCGATGCTCAAACAGCCGTCCTGCGGCGAACCGTATCTCTCCGCCAGGAGGAAGTGCGGCTGCAAAAGGAGCGGGCCGACCTGGGCGCGGGAAATGCGCTGGATGTGGCTCGGGCTCAGGTCGAACTGGATAACGCGCAGAGCGATCTCGCGGATGTCGGACGGCTGCGCGCTCAAGCGGAAAACGGGCTGGCTGCGCTCTGCGGGCAAGTCGCGAGCGAGTTTCATCTTCCGCCGCAGCCTCTGGCCATCGAGCAACTCCCCACGGTGCCCACGGGCATCCCGGCCCGCCTGGCCGCCCAGCGGCCCGATCTTATCGAAGGCGAGCGGCGAGTCGCGGCCACCGCCGAAGGAATCCGCGTCGCTCGGGCAGAACTGCTGCCCAGCTTTAATCTTCAAGGCGACGCCGGTTACGAAAGCGCCCATGCCGGAGATCTCACAGAATGGCAGAGCCGCATTTGGGATATCATGGCCACCGTAAAGATTCCGATCTTCGAAGGCGGCCGCAATCTCGCCAACCTCCGCGCGGCCCGTGCCAGGCGTGAAGAAGCGCTGGCCGCCTACCAGCAAACCGCCCTCAATGCTTTTAAGGAAGTGGAGAATGCGCTCGCGGAATTACACCAGCGCGCCATCCAGGGCAGCGCCAGGGAGAAAGCATTTACTGATGCCGGTCTGGTTCTGAAATACTCGGAAGACCGCTATAAAGAGGGAGCAGTAACTTATTTCGAAGTGATCGACGCCGAGCGGCTTCTGCTTTCCGCGGAGTTGGGCCGCATCGAAACCTGGAATTCCCGTTACGCCGCGACGATCGAGCTCGTCCGCTCACTTGGCGGGTCTTTCGCGGAATCCGATGCGAAATCGCGCTGACGCAGGTTTGGCAGAAAAACGTCGCGTTCGTGTGGCATCGGGTGAATGCCGAAACAAAGAGAGAGCAGGGCGATCCCGAATCGTCCGAGCCGAATCCACTTTGATCCGAATTTCCAAGAAATGCCGTCACACCTCGGTTTATCTTTCTTTCTGCTGCTCAGTCTCACGGCAATGGCGGTGGACCCCGCTAGCAAGCTCGTTTCCGTTTCGCCGAGCGGAAAGCTCAGCTACACGGCCTACGACGAACAGGGAGATAAAATCCCCGATTTCTCTTCGTGCGGATATGGAGGAGGCGGTGCGCGAATTCCCTCGATCCCCGTCAAAGAGACTCTGTCGCCGGCGCCTGGAAATACCGACGACACCTCACGCATTCAGGCCGCGCTCGACTCAGTCGCTCAACTGCCCACAGAAGCCGATGGATTCCGCGGGGCGGTCCTCCTCCGGCGCGGTCACTATCGCTGCGGCTCCAGCATCAAGATTGCAGCCAGCGGCATCGTGCTGCGGGGCGAAGGTGAGGGCGAAAACGATACCGTTCTCACCGCCACCGCTAACCAACAGTACTCCCTTGTGGAAATCGGAGGTCCCGGACGACCGCGTGAAACCGCGGAGACTAAGGTTGAAATCACGGACAAGTATATCCCCGTGGGGAGCCGGAGCTTCACTGTGGCAAATGCGAAGGAATTTGCTCCCGGACAAACCGTGTTCGTCATCCGGCGAAGCAATGCCGCATGGATTCACGAGATCGCGATGGATCGCATTGTCCCGCGACCGGGTCACCCCGAAGAAACCAAGCAATGGTCACCGTTTGAACTCCCCTTCGATCGCACCATCATCGCGGTCGAGGGCAATCGGATCACCGTCGATGTCCCGATCCTCTGCGCCATCGATGAGCATTGGGGCGGCGGAGCGCTTGTCCGCTATGACGATTCCTCCCGCACCCAGAAATGCGGCGTGGAAAATTTGCGCGCTGTCTCGGCTTATGATCCGGCCAAGACGGCGGAGTATCGCGGCGAAAAGGTTTTCACGGACGAAGCCCACGCCCTGTATCTGGCGCGGTTCGGCAATGCGAAGAACTGCTGGGCCCGCAATCTCACTTCGGTCAGCTTCTATCACGGAGTAGCCACTTTGACCGAAACATCCAAGTGGGTCACGGTTACCGACTGCTCGGCTCTCGACCCTGTCTCCGAAATTACGGGCGGACGTCGCTACGCCTTCGACATTGCCGGCCAGCAGGATCTCGTGCAGCGCTGTCGCACGCGCGGAGCGCGGCACGCATTTGTCTTCTCCGCCCGTGTCCCCGGTCCAAATGTCTTCCGCGATTGCCGCTCCGAAAAAGACTATGCGACCAGCGAACCCCATCACCGCTGGTCCGTGGGCGGACTATACGATGATGTCCGCGCCGAGATGGCTTTCCAGGATCGCCAATGGATGGGCAGCGGCCACGGCTGGGCCGGCGCAAACTACGTCGCGTGGAATTGCGAAGGGTCACTGGTCTGTCAGCAACCACCCACAGCCCAGAATTTCGCCATCGGCTTTATCGGCAAAAAAGAAAACGGCGCCTTTAAAGGCGCCGTTTTCTTTTTGGAAAGCGAAGGCCGCCACGTGAGCCCGCACAGCCTGTATCTTGCGCAGTTGCTCGACCGCCTCGGACCTACCGCCGTGCAGAACGCCGAAGACAAATAACGATGTCCACCCGGTCCATAGAGTCCATCAAGTCCGCCCATCGCGGCACCTCTAGCTCCATCCAGTGAGGCGCTGCTGTACCGGCAAGTAATATAACGTTGTACGCGATAACATCAGCCCTCCTGACATGACAACCCAAGCTCGCATCCTATGTTTTGGGATTCACCAAAGCTCCGATGCCCGCTGCCCTCAGCCGTTCCAACCTGCCTCACCTCTCCGGCGACCGAGAGAGCGCGCCCGCGTGGCAAGAGTCCCTCGCCTTCGGGAGAAGATCGCATCTGCAATCCGCTATTTTCCGTCTGGTCGCTATTCTCGAGCGCCGGTCACGCCGGCTGCTCATGACGATGATTTGCGTCCTGGTCGGGGTGGTCTCGGTTGTGGACTACCTCACGGGCTATGAGATTACCTTTTCGCTGTTTTACCTTGGCGCCGTCGCGCTCTCGACCTGGTTCATTGGCTGGAGATTTGCGCTCGGGATTTCGATTGTCAGCCTCGTCCTCGGTTTCACTGGAGACCTGCTCGCAGGCGCCACGAAGGAGAAGCTCTTCATGGCCATCTGGAACGAAGTGCTGGCTTTCGGGTCCTACCTGATCGTCGTCATCATCCTTTCCACACTGCGATCGCTGCAGTTGCACCTCGAACGGAAGGTCACCGAGAGAACTGCGGCGCTCACCGATGAAATGGCGAAACGCCAGCATCTGGAGAAAGAAATCCTTGGCATCAGCGAACGCGAGCAACGGCGAATCGGGCACGATCTTCACGACACCTTGTGCCAGCATCTCACCGCGACGACCATTGCTTGCGAAGTCATGCGCGAGAGATTGGAGCGCAAAGGCCAGCCCGAAGCGGTGGAGGCACAAAAGGCAATATCGCTCATCCGCGAAGGGATCACTCTCGCCCGCGACCTCGCGCGAGGCCTGGCTCCCGTCGCACTCGAAGCGGAGGGGCTGATGGAAGCCTTTCGCGAGATGGCCAAGACAACGCGAGAACGCTTCCGCATCGAATGCCGGTTCGAATGTATTGATCCCGTTTTGATTCACGATTCCGCAATCGCCATCCATCTCTTTCGCATCGCCCAGGAAGCAATGTCCAACGCCATCCGGCACGGCGGCGCCAGCTCCATCGCCATCGTCCTCTCCAGCGATCCAGACAAGATCAGGCTGCAAATTCGAGACAATGGGTGTGGGATGGATTCACCAAAACCGGGACACCGGGGAATGGGCCTGCATATCATGAAGCATCGAGCACAGATGATTGGTGGCGAGATCGTGTTTAAAAGTTCGAAATCCGGGACCGTGATCACGTGCGCGTTACCCGTTTCCGCAGACGCGCCATGAATGATTGTTTGGATAAAAAGCAGGTCTTCCTCGTCGATGATCATCCGCTGATTTGCGAATGGCTCAAAGAGCTGATCAATCAGCAGGAGGATTTATCGGTCTGCGGTAACGCCGATACCGCTCCGGAGGCTTTGCAGCTTGTGGAAAAACTGCGTCCCGATGTGGCTGTCGTAGATATAACGCTGAGGCGTGGCTCCGGAATCGACTTGCTGAAGGATATCAGGCGGTGCTCCCCAAAGACCCTGCTCGTGGTTCTGACCATGCACGAAGAATCGCTCTACGCGGAACGCGCGCTGCGCGCGGGAGCGAGAGCCTACATTCGAAAGCGCGACGCAACCGTGGCGATCATCGAAGCCATCCGGACCGTACTTCAGGGCCATACGTTCGTGGCTCCCGAGTTTGCTTCGATCTTTCTGGAGCGATTTATGGGCACCGAGAGCGCCCGGGAGCAATCCCCTCTCGATCAACTAAGCAACCGCGAACTCGAAGTCTTCCTGATGCTGGGAGACGGATTGGATGTCCAACAGGTCGCCGACGCACTGGGTGTCTCGGCCTCGATGGTTCACCGTTGCTGTGTGCGAATCAAGGAGAGCCTCGGAGTGAAGACCTTCGCGGAACTGGTGCGGGACGCATTGCGGTGGCGTCACGCGCCGCAAGCTTAGAGGATCTTCACTAACACTCTTGAACCGGCAAAAGGGGAGCGGCGCTCCTTGCACTTGCTTTTCCCCGGTTGCCAGAAGGCGGGCGCCGGGATTATCCTCTGTACTTCAGCCCGAATCTCCACCGCTCATGCCCCAACCGCCCTACCCCGCGTTGCGCGTCATTCGCCGCCTGGGGGTGTTTTGTGCTTTTGCTGCGGGGTTTGTCGCCCTCCCCTCTCACGCGGGCGGCGTCCATCTGGACGGAAGTTTCGGCACGAGCGGCGCGTTGACCGGCCCGAACTACCTGATCCCTGCTTCGGCGGGCAAACAGGCCGGCGGCAATCTCTTTCATAGCTTCAGCCAATTCGACCTTTCGAACGGCGAAATCGCCACTTTCCAGGCGCCGCTCACGCCAGCCACGATCAATAACATCCTCGCGCGCATCAACAGCGGCAGCATGTCGAGCATCGATGGGACGATTCGCTCGGAGATCAATGGCGCAAACCTTTACCTCATCAATCCCGCCGGATTCATGTTCGGCCAGCACGCGCAACTCGATATCACCGGTTCTTTCACCGCGACCAGTGCGAGTTCGATAAAGCTGAGCGATGGCGCGCATTTCGACGCGCATCCTGGTTCCGCGGATCTCAGCCTGAGCTCAGCGCCCGTGAGCGCCTTTGGCTTTCTCAGCGCGCCCGGCCCAATCACGGTAAAGGGCTCCCTTTCCGTGCCAACCGGCAGCGGACTCTCGCTTCTGGGCGGCAATATTTCGCTGAACAATGCGAGCCTGTCCGCTCCCTCCGGTCAGATGGCCCTGGTCAGCACCAAACGTGCGGGCGACGTCAGCGCCAGCTTCAAGGCCCCCAAGGCGAGCGGCTCGATTTCGCTCAGCAACTCGACGGTCGATACGAGCGGTGCCAAGGGCGGCGCCATCGTCATTCGCGGAGGGCAGTTGGCCCTGAATCAAAGTACAATCAGTTCCAATACCTCGGGCTCCGGAAAAGGCGGGCGCATGGACGTGCATATCGGCGGCAATACGGCCGTCACTTTCCGCGGCACGATCCGGACGACGACCAGCGGCCCGGGCCAGGCTGGAGATCTCTCCCTGAGCAGCGGTTCGCTGAATCTCTCCGTAAATTCTTTCATCGGCAGCCAGGCGCTGAGCACGGCGGCAGGCACAGCGCGCGCCGGAAGTGTCAACGTGAATGCGGGAAACTTATCCGTCTCAAACGAAAGTGAGATCTCCACTTCCACCTTCGGCTCCGGGAAGGCCAATCTGGTCTCTATCTCCGCTGGGAACATTACCCTGACCGGCGATTCCTCCGGCCTCGCGACCGGCATCTTTTCGAATAGTAACGTCACCGGTACCGGAGGAGGAGGCGGCGGCATTCACGTTTTTGCGACGGATACGCTGGAGATTCTGAATGGCGCATCGATCAGCGCCGACACGTTCGGGCTCGCTCCCGGCGGAAACGTTTCCGTGGCGGCGGGAAAGATCTATATCGATGCGCAGACTTCCCCGACCAAGACGGGCATTTTTGCGGACTCCCAACCTTTAGGTGCAGGCGGACATGGCGGAGATTTGAATGTCCAGGCCGGCACGCTTGATATCGTCGATGGCGGGCTGATCTCCACAAAGACTCTCGGCAGGGGCGCAGGCGGCGATACGGAGATCAACGTGGGCAACCTCTATATCGATCGCCGGGACTCGAATTTTTTCACTGGCATCGCCGCCGATACACCGGTGGGTTCGGGGGCGGGCGGCATCGTCCGGGTCTTCGCCGATTCCATCGACGTCGCGAATGGCGGCCAGATTTCCGCGAATACCTTCACGACAGGTCTTGGGGGAAGCGTTCTGGTCGTGACCAGTTATTTGCAGCTCATTGGCAGGCCGGATCTGTTCACCGGCATCTCGGCGGATAGCAATTTTACCGGTTTAAAAGGTGGGCAGGGTGGGAACGTCACCGTGGTGGCGGATTCCATCGAGATCTTCGATGGAGCCAGAATTTCGGCCAATACCTTCGGCGGCGGCCAAGGCGGCGACGTGAATGTCACGGCACAGACGGCGCTGATCTCCGGCTCGGATCCGACCACTTTCACCGGCATCTCAGCGGAAACGGATTCCACAACCGCGCCCGGCAAGGGCGGCAGCGTCTTTGCGCGGTTCGATCGTCTTACCTTGCAAGGCGGCGGAACCATCGCCGGCAATACTCTTGGGCCAGGTTTGGGCGGCGACGTGAATGTCTCTGTAAATGTCGCGCAACTAGTGGATGGCGGGCGCATCTCCGCCGACACCTCCGGCGCGGGAAATGGCGGCAGCGTTTTTGTCACGGCCAATGATCTCTCGATTTCGAGCAAACACGGCCTGCGCGCATCGGGCATTTTCTCGGATAGCCTTCCGTCTTTCCTGGGCGGCAGCGGTGGCCGCATCCAGATCCAGGCCGGGCATGTCGCTCTCACGGACGGCGCCAACATCCAGGCCACTTCCAGTGGCAATGGCCTGGGTGGCAGCGTCGATCTTACGGCCAAACAACTCACGCTCGACGGTGATTCCAGCATCGCGGCTTCCGCCACCGGCATGGGAATGGCCGGCTCGGTGACCATCTCCGTCCAGGATCCGCTGACCATCAGTGGCCGCAGCAGCCTCAGCACGACTTCCGGCGTCAGCGACGCGGGCACTGTGTCCGTGACCTCCGCGAGCGATATCGATCTCAACCAAGGTGCCATCACTGTCCAGGCAAGGCAGGGAAATGCCGGTCAGATCGAACTCGCCGCCAAGCACGAGGTCCATCTCTTCGAGAGCCAATTGCTCGCCGAATCAGGCTCGAATGGTGGCAACATCACCATCGACCCAACCTTCGTGATCCTTGACAACAGCCTCATCAGCGCAAACGCGGCCGCAGGCCAGGGCGGTAACATCACGCTCGTCGCGCAGTATTTCTTCAACTCGCAGACACCGATCACCGCCACTGGCGCCCAGGCCGGCACGGTGAATATCGAATCGCCGCAGCTCAATCTGGCGAATGGCCTCGTCACACTGCCTTCAGGCGTCATCGACGCCTCCTCGCAGATCCGTGAGCAATGCGCCCAGCATCTGGGACTCGATTTCAGCTCGTTCCTGGTGCTTGGACGCGCGGGCGTGGAACTCAGCCCAGCTGAGTTGCAGCCAAGTGCGCCTCCAGTGGAGAAAATCCCGGCTGCTTCGGCAAAACCCGCGTTACGCCAGTAAGGTTTTCACCACTTTGCCATGCACGTCGGTCAGCCGGAAGTCGCGGCCCTGGAAGCGGTAAGTGAGCCGTTCGTGATCAAAACCGAGTAAGTGCAGAATCGTGGCCTGGATGTCGTGCACATCGAGCGGATCTTCCACGACGTGGAAGCCGAGATCATCGGTCGCTCCATAAGTCAGGCCCGCTTTCACACCGCCACCCGCCATCCACATGGTGAAGGCCTGCGGATGATGATCCCGCCCCATGGCCCGGCCGAGTGCTGGGTTTGTCTCGACCATCGGCGTGCGGCCAAATTCGCCACCCCAGATCACGAGCGTATCGTCGAGCAGGCCACGCTGCTTCAGGTCCATAACCAAGGCCGCGCTGGCGCGATCGGTCTCGCCGCACATTCTGCGGCTGTTTCCTTCCACGTCACTATGTGCGTCCCACCCTTCGTGATAGATATTCACGAAGCGGACGCCGCGCTCGATCATGCGCCGCGCAAGCAGGCAGGCACGGGCAAAGGACGGCTTGTCCGGATCGCATCCGTAAAGATCCAGCGTCTCCTTGCTTTCGCTCGAAAGCTTCATCAGTTCCGGCGCGGAAGTCTGCAACCGGTACGCCATTTCGTAGTTGGCGATGCGCGTGGCGATCTCGGGGTCGCCGTCCTGCCGCATACGCCGCTCATTGAGGGAGGCAACGAGATCGAGCGTATCGCGTTGCAGGCGCGCATCGATACCCGCCGGGCTTGAGACATCGAGAATAGGGTCACCCTGCGTCCGGAAACGGATCCCCGAATAGATCGTCGGCATGAAACCGCTCGACCACAGGGCCGAACCGCCACTAAGTCCCGCACCCGTGCTCATCACGACAAACGCCGGCAAGTCCTGCGTCTCCGCGCCGAGACCATACAGCGTCCAGGAACCAATCGACGGCCGCCCGGGCTGCTGAAAGCCCGTATTAAACAGGATCTGCGCCGGTGCGTGGTTAAATTGATCAGTCTGCACCGATTTGATGAGGCAAATCTCATCCACGATCTTCCCCAGGTTCGGCAGCACTTCGGACAATTCCGTCCCGCTCTGGCCATATTTGGAAAACTGGAACCGCGGCCCGAGCACAGCGGCATCCGGACGAATGAAGGCATAACGCTGGCCACCGATCACCGACGGCGGCAATGGCTTGCCTTCCAGTTTCGATAACTCCGGCTTGTGATCGAAAAGATCGAGCTGGCTTGGAGCGCCCCCCATGAAGAGATGGATCACCCGTTTTGCCGTCCCTGGAAAATGTGGGGCTTTCGGCGCAAGCGGGTTCACGGCGGCAGCGGCCCGCGCGCCCGGAGAGAAAGCGTCGGTCAGCAACCCGGCGAGAGCGATCTTGCCGAGCCCGACACCGCAGTTATGCAGGAAGTGGCGGCGGCTGATGCGAAGGGCGTTTTCTTGTAAAGGATTCATGGATCAACTCCGGGTTACGGATTCATCGAGATTGAAAATAGCGCGCACGAGAACGGTCCAGGCCGCTCGTTCATTTACATCGCCCGGACCATCGCCCGCCACAGCCCTGGCATCGAGTTCGCCGCCTGCGAAACGCGCTTTCTGCGCGGCGAGGAATTTTTCGAGCGTTTCGATTTCCTCCCGTGCAGGCGGCCGCGAAAGACAGCGTTGAAAGAGCGTATCCACGCGCCATTCGACGGTGCCCGTCTGACTAGCCATCTCTTTACCTAGTGCCCGCGATGCTTCGACAAACACCACATCATTGAGGAGCGCCAGCGCTTGAAGCGGTGTATCCGAACGATCACGCCGCACGATGCACGCCTCACCCGTCGGTGCATCGAAGGTATTATAGAGAGCAAACGGTGCGGTGCGTTTGCTGAAGGTATAAATACTGCGCCGGTAACGATCGGGGCCATCACTCGCCTTCCAGGCCGGGCTGCCATACGCCACCTCCGTGACTCCCACGGGCTGCGGGGGCCGCACGCTCGGACCGCCGATCTTGTCCGAAAGCAGACCGCTTTCGCGCAGAGCGCCATCGCGAACAGCTTCCGCATCCAGACGAAACCGCGGTCCACGCGCTACCCACTTATTCTCAGGGTCGCCAGCCACCTGCTCTGGAGCAGCCACCGATGACTGCCGGTAAGCCGCACTCATCACGATGAGCTTCTCCATCTTCTTCATCGACCAGCCTTCCTTCACAAACTCTACAGCGAGCCAGTCGAGTAACTCCGGATGCGATGGCGGATCACCCTGAAATCCAAAATCTCCGATCGTGCGCACAATGCCACGGCCAAAAAATGCCGCCCACTCGCGATTCATCACCACTCGGCCGGTGAGCGGATGGTTGCCCGATACCAGCCACTTCGCCAGGCCGAGGCGATTCTTCGGCGCATCCGCGGGAAACTCGCCGAGCGCCGCAATAGTACCGGGTTCGACACGATCTTTCGGCTGAAGAAACTCGCCGCGATGATGGAGATACGTCTTGCGCGGATTCTCCGGCGGCCGCTCCTGCAGAACGAGCGTCGTGGGCCACTTCACAGGATGGCGGAGCGAAGTGATCTCCGCGGTCGCGGACTGGAGTTCGCTCGCATCGAGGAGGAATTCATTGCGCAAAGTGGTGCGTTGTTCGGCGGTAAGCCGAGCGTCAGGGATGAGCAACAGATTGCCCACGTCATCGGACATCTCACGCGCCTCCGCAGGCGCGGGGTCTGTCGTGACCGAAATGCGAAACTTGCCAAGGCCCGCCGCAAAGTAACGTTCGCAAAGCAGCTTGACCACAAGCTCACCCGAGTCGGTCATTGGCGCGGCGAGATTGAAGACCGCTTCGTGCCGCATCCCCTGCCCTCCGTCGATCGACCAGCCCGATTGTGGATCTCCGTCGATGGTCTTTGCGGCAATGAAAGCGCCTTTGTTGAAGCTGCTCGTTGCTTTCGCGAACGGTACTTTGCCGCCATTCGCAAAGAGGGTGAACTCACTCAGGAAAAAGTCGCCGTGGCTGCCTTCATAGTAAATACGGCCGGGGCCGTGTGCAGGCAGACGATCGTCGGGCAGCACTTCCAACCGGAAAGCAGTAATCCCACGCAAATCGGTCCGGAATTTCAGCTCGTACAGATCGCTTTTCGTCATGTCTCCGCTCACGAAAACCGCGCCATCTTTCTCGACCGTGAGCAGAGGCAGATTCGACTTCGTTTCGATCGGCCGCAACACGGTCCACTTCACCGCGCGGGCCCGTTCCCGCTCCAGCCATTCGCCAAACTTCTTCTCCATCAATTCATGCCGCTGCACCTCCAGCGATCGCGTGTCAATAGTTCCGGCGCCCACACTCAGCCGCACCTTACCCAAAGTATGTTGCCTTCCATATTGCTGACTTAACTTCACCGTGATGATCGATCCCGCCGGCGCCGGCTTCTCCAGGGTAAACGAGGCCGTGCGATTGACATTGATCGAGCCATACTGCGTATCAATCGCCCAGCCGGTCTCCAGCTTGCCATCGACCGCGTTTTCAATCGGGAAACCCTGCTGTGAAGCATCCGCCTCCGCATGAGAAATATGGATCGGCTCCGCCTTGTCGGGCGCGTCCTTCGGCGCCACCATCACGGAGATTTCCGAAAGCACGAAGTTACCATTCACAGCGCGCCCAGGACCATTCTTCGGCAGCGACGGATCGGCCAAAGCTTCCAGCCTGAGCCGCTGCACCTCGTGCTCGCCCGCTTCGACCGTGAGCGTATCATCCACTTTGTCCGGAATCGGTCCAGGGAAGAGCACGGATCCATCCTCCTGTATTCTGGCCTCTTCACCGTCGGTAGATTCCACATGGCTCGGTTTGCGTGTTTCCCATTGCAGTTCCGGGACGGGATATTTGTCCGGCAAGTCAGTGATAAGCTTCGTCAGGCGCGTCTCGCGTTTGTGTAACTGATCGGCAGCATCTGGCGGCGGCAGATCCATCTCCGGCTCATCCGCATTATCCAGAAACGCCATGAGCCGATAGTACTCGCGCTGTGTGATCGGATCGTACTTATGCGTGTGGCATTGGGCACACTGGACAGTAAGCCCCAACCAGGTCGCGCCAGTCGTCGCCACACGATCGACCATCGCCAGATAGCGATACTCCAGCGGATCGATTCCGCCTTCCTCATTTAACATCGTATTACGATGAAAGCCCGTGGCGATCTTTTGATCCTCCGTCGCATTGGGCAGCAGATCGCCCGCGAGTTGTTCGATCGTGAATTGATCGAACGGCATATCATTGTTAAAGGCGCGGATCACCCAATCCCGGTAAGGCCAGATCGAGCGTTCGCGGTCCTTTTCGTAACCGTTGGTATCCGCATAGCGCGCGAGATCCAGCCAACGCCGTGCCGCCCGTTCTCCGTAGTGAGGCGACGCGAGCAACCGATCGACGAGCCGTTCATACGCGTCCGCCGACTGATCGTTAACAAAGGCCGCAACTTCTTCAGGAGTCGGCGGAAGGCCGTTAAGATCATAAGACAACCGGCGAATCAAAGTATAACGATCAGCCTCCGGTGACGGCGCCAAACCTTCGTGATCCAGACGGGTGAGAATGAAATAATCGAGCGCATTGCGGCACCAATCCGGGCGGTTCACGGCGGGTAAAGGAGCCTGCACCGGCTTCACAAAAGCCCAGTGTACGTCGTAATGCGCCCCCTGCAAGATCCACTGATCAAGTATCGCGATTTGCTCGGGCGAAAGCTTCTTACCGCTCTTCGGCGGCGGCATTTGCTCGTCCTTGTCGGACGAGTGAATGCGAGCATGCACGTCACTCTCCTCGAGATCGCCTGGTACGATGGCCTTCACTCCATCCTTCTCCGCGAGCGATCCTTCTCTGGTATCCAGACGGCGCCCACCCTTGCGCGTCTCCGGGTCGAACCCATGACATTTGAAGCAATTATCCGAGAGAATCGGGCGCACCTGGGTATTGAAATCAACCAAAGTCGGCGCCGCGCAGCTCGTTGCCGTCAGGGCAAGAACACACGCAAAAGGGCTCAGTGCGCTGCGAAATGGGAATCGGGAAGCGGAGGGCAGCATGTGGTATACGAGGAAAGTAAATTGGACAACCGCTCACGTCCAAGTTGCTTTGTGAAACTTTTCCGCATCGGACTATGACATTTAAAGGCGCCGGATGCATTTGCGCTTCTCTCTTTTGCGGTTACTTTGTGGCCCCACCTCCTTGCGGCAAACGCTTGCTGCAATCCCGCTAATCTCCAGCTTTCACGCCCCCATGTCTCTCCCTCCAGCCAAGGCGTCGGCATTTTGTCCACCAAAGCCCCTCTCAATCGGACACGTGGATGGCGGAACAACGTCCGCACTGCAACTCGCTGACCGTTTAACCAACGCCCGCACTCTCGCTTCTGACGGGCAATTCGCCAGTCTCTGCGAGATCCTTGATCAAGCCCTCGCGGATTTGGCGAACCTGCAACATAACGTTCGCGAACTCGAATCGGAACGCCATACGCTCGGTAAACAAGCTGCCCGCGCCTCCGCCCTCGAACGTCGTCTCGCCATTGCCGTGGCCATGCTTGGCGCCATCGAACGGTCCAAGCACAATGATGCACCGGCCACCAAGCAAGACCTTCCTCCGAGAAATCTGAAGCGCCGCCGGTCGTTTGCACAATGCGGAAGATAGGAGTCCTACAATAAGTCGGATCGCGATATAACTAGCGGTGAGCGCGAGCGCTGGAACTCTGAACCGATTAGCCGGTCTCCGCGGGATGTCGCCTGTGTAAACGAGTGGACCCGGGAGCAGTTCGGCGCGTCCACTTCGTCCACCCGGTCCATTCAGTCCACCCACCCACACGGACCTTCCTACTCCCACACCGCGATTTTATGACAGCAGCGCAGCATCCGCCCGCGGAAAAAAGCTCGCCGCCAGAGCGCCAATCCCGTCAACGTGAGCATGGTGTCAGACACCCGTTTTCCGATTCCATGAGCCTTACACTTCACGTCATCGACGCTTTCACGAACCGTCCGTTTTCCGGCAATCCAGCCGCCGTCTGCGTGCTCTCCACGCCGCGGGACGATGCGTGGATGCAACTCGTCGCCCGTGAAATGAATCTTTCGGAAACGGCCTTTCTACATCCGGAGGACGGCGGCTTCTCCCTTCGCTGGTTTACGCCAGCCACGGAAGTGAGGCTGTGCGGACACGCCACGTTGGCCAGCGCTCATGCACTTTGGGAAACGGGCGTGCTTCGTCCCGATGACTCAGTCCGCTTTAACACCAAGAGCGGTCCGCTGATCTGTCGCCGCGCGGGCGACTGGATCGAGATGGATTTCCCTATCCAGCCAGTGGAAGAGTCCGCGGACGTCCCTTTCGCGCTTGCTGAAGCATTGGACACGATGCCGGTCTTCGCGGGCCATGCGGGACCAAATTGGCTCGTCGAGGCCGTGAGCGACCGGGCGGTACGGGAGTTGAAACCAAACTTCCGGTCCCTCGCCGAATTGCCCGTTCAAGGGATCATCGTCACGGCCCGATCCGAGTCTCCGGAATTCGATTTCGTTTCCCGCTATTTCGCACCCGCTACCGGCCTGAACGAAGATCCAGTAACCGGGTCGGCGCACTGCGCGCTCGGAGCCTATTGGAGGGCGAAAATCGGCAAGGACGATTTCACCGCCTATCAGGCGAGCGCACGAAGCGGCATCGTACGCGTCGGTGTGCGTGGCGAACGTGTGCTGCTCGGTGGCCAGGCAGTCACGACGAGCCGGGTGGAGTTGGTGGATTAGGCACCGTTTTTAGAGGTGCGAAGTGATCAAATGCGGCTCATGGGACTTATAGGACTGATGAGTCGCCGAAGAGCGTCGAACTCGAGGCCGTTGAGCGTTGGGAGTTGGGTGTTCTCGGCGGTGAAGATAAGACCGATATCCCGTTGCACCCTCATGCACACAAGCGGCGGGACGCCGCTTCCACTATGGGCACTCACGACTTCAAAATCCGTTTTCAGGTTCAACGTTTCCGGCCTTCGGAGTCGACCATTACTTCGTCCCCTTCATCTTCTAACTAACCATTCACGGCATCCAAGGCCGCGCGCGGGTGGCCCGGCTTTTCCCCCCTCAGAGATTGGCCAGGCCACCTGCACATCCTTTGCCTTAGCGCGGTCCCCACCACGCTTCGACGGGCATTAAGATGCACGATTCGGACCTCAAGCACAAGAGGTGCACCGTGTCATATGTTTAACATTTTCGATTATTCACATTTCCACCCTTCTCACTCGGCACAAGTCACTAGATGCAAACAACATGCATAACAAACGTTCGGCGGCCATGGAGAGGAGATACCCCGATTTATGACGCTACCAGCTCTCGCTTTCGCTTTTGTGCAGCGTTTTTGCCAAATTGGATCCCTCGAGGTGCGTCGATAATTATGTAAGACTCGTGAAATAATATTCGTAAATTCCCGGCGCACGGTTCACACTCTTTCCGTCCCCCCTAAGACAATGTCGGAACGTTACGACTCCATTCGCCGGATCAAAACACGAGCCGGGATTCGCTATGAGGCAAATGACCGGGTCACCGGAGATGCCGTTTTGCTCCAGCGTCTTCCGGAAAACATTCAGGTGTTGATGCTGGATGAAAAAGCCTTCGCTTCCGCCGTCGATGCCCTGCCGCAATTGCGGCACCCGAATCTCGTTCCTGTTCTGGACCTAGGCCGCGACGAAAATGGGGCTTTCGCGGTCACGGAAAAGGTGGAAGGCCGGACGTTAACGGAATGGCTCGTCTCCAGCGGTACGCTGCAACTGCCGGATTTTCTTTCGGTTGCGACTGATTGCCTGCAGGGAATCGAGGCAATGGAAGCCGCCGGGATCTCGCACGGCGATGTCGAGCCTGATAAGATCGTTCTGAAACAGGATGAGGAGTCGCGCGTCGGAGCCATTTTGACCGATCCGGGCCTTTCCCGGCTCACAACGCAGAGAAATCCCAAACCTGGCATCCCGGAAAACCGGATGATGGAATTCGTTTCTCCGGAAGAAATTCGCGGACAGGCCCTCGATATCCGCACCGATCTATACACGCTGGCCTGCACTCTCTATTATAGCTTTGCGGGCGTGACTCCCTTTCAGGGAAAGAGCCGCATGGACGTGATGAATGGGCATTTGGAAGGACGCCCCACGCCCATCACAGACCGATGTGAAGAGATGCCGGCTGGAATCGGGCGCTGGCTCATGGCCATGCTTTCATACAATCCCGCACACCGCCCCCAGACGGCGGCGCGCGCTTTGGGTATGTTGCATGTGGCGGCGAGTCAGCCGTCCGGTGTCATTCCCATGCCGCAAATGGCTCCCGAACCGCAACCGCCCATGCCCGTGGCGAAACCAGTTCCGGTTCCTTCAGCAGCCCCGGCTATTCCGCGAATTCCCGTACCGCACGCCGTTCCGAGGGTTGCCGCAAGCGCTCCTCAACCGGTTCCCACAGCCGTGCCGAAAGTCGCCGCCATCCGTCCTCCCACAGCGGTTCCCGCCCAACCCACGGCCATTCCTCGCCCCGTCGCCTCTCCTCGCCCCTTAGCTACACCCGCCACACCACCTGCCCCAAGACCCACCGCAGTCCCACCGCAGCAGCCCACAGCCTCGCCGTCTACGCCGAGAGCCACTCCCCGCGTGGTGGCCACTCCTGCCACTACCACCCCTTTAATTCCAAGACCGACCGCACTTCCACAGCAGGTGCAAACGCCCCGTGTCGTGGCAAAACCGGGTGTGCCGGTCCCGGTTCCCCGCGCCGTCGTTCCAAGAGTTGTCGCTACGCCCCAGCCCAAGCCGGGAGTTCCTCCGCAGAAGTGACGGATTGACTTACTGCGGCGCTCCGATTTCGAGAGATCCGCTTTTAGATGGCCCAAGGAAGAAGCCGGCAGCGGTGTCCTGTCGCTGCAATACAACTCCGTAGACGTGCATTTCCTTGCCCGTTACCGGATGCACAAACTGCCCACTGATCAAACCCGTCGTAGTCGTAATCGCAAGCTGTAGCTGAATGTTATTCGGCGCCGCGACCTTGAAGTGATTGGGTGCGAGAAGGGACACCGATTCCGTATCCGCACTCGCCAGATCTCCGGCGCTCAGCGTCAACTGGCGATTTCCCGCTTTGATCACGGTCGTCGTACCTGCCGGCGTACCGAACCGATCGCCATTCAACGAAACAGTCGTGTTGATCGCGACGGCGTATTTTCCGCTCTTGGCATTGGCCGGTTTGTGCCAATCCGCGACGCCGCTGACCATCGGCGCCGTCGCCTGAATTGCCACCTGGCCAGCGATGAATCCTGTCCCCTGGTAAAGCGCCCCATAGAGCGGCCAGCTATTCTCGGCAGCCAATGGACCGCTGGAAGATTCCGTCAGCAACACGCTCTCGCTAAAGGCACTGCCGTCCGCCAATCGCGCTGTCATCGTGACGTTTCCACTCGCATCGATCTTCGCGGTTCCGATTCCGTTCCCTACTGGAGCGGCGATATCCGTTGGATCCGGCTGGAAGATGAAGGTATAACGCCCAGCTTGCGGGAACGGGTGAGTCTTGGCATTATATTCAGCCCGCGCCGCATCGAGAATCAGGGTCCCATCTGGATCGCTCACCGTTCCCGAAATGGAAGCATTGGTGCCGGAAACCAGCGATAGATTCAGCACCAACGCGTTTGGACCACTCGCCGGTGACGCCGCGAGATACGAACCATCCGGCCCAAATCGGCCCACCACACTGCGTTTCTTTCCGCCAATCCAAACGCTGCCCGTGAAGTTTCCACCCGATGTCACGGCGAATTTCGCCATCCCTGCGTAGGTCTGATCGCCACCTTGCGAAATCAGCGTTCCCACATAGTTACCGCTGAAATCCGTCGCACCCGCCGCGTTCACTGTCAGGGTCGTGACCCCAGATGCACTGTGTGTATCGTAGGCAGCAATCGTAATCACGTTTTCACCCGGAAGCAGAGGAATTGAGGGGATGGACCAAAGCGCCGTCCCCGCCGCCTTCCCCGATCCACCTCGATCGTTTGACCAGGCCACAACACGAATCGGATTATTTCCCGCGGCACTGCCCGCAAGTGTAATCGTGTTTCGGATGGTGTTATATGCCGCCGCCTGCGTCGGTACACTGATCGTGATGACCGGCGCTCCCGCGGTTGTTTCGGGAACGAAATTCGCCACCAGGTTAATATCTTTCGTCACAGTTATGTGGAAAGAGGATGCCGCGCTTGCCACTCCGGTGGCGCCGGTCCATCCCACAAACCGGAACCCAGTCGCCGGAGAAGCGGTGAGCGTGACCTTGGAGCCTCCTTTGTAAACTCCTCCGCCGCTGGTCGTCCCGCCATTCGCCGGCGCGGATGCGGTGCCGATTACATAGTCCCCCGCGGGATTTGTCACGATGATGGTCTTCGTATAACCATTGTCCGCCTCATTATATTCGGCAACCTGATTGGCCGAATCCGCCACGATCTCCACGGTATGTGTACCTGGAGAAAGCTGTCCGATGGCATAATCGGTGGCTTCGGCAAAAGAGCCCGGGGTGAGCATGGCATTTTGTTTCCAGATATTCTTCAGGACGCCATCCACATAGAGCGAACTCTGAAAGCTACCGGCAGAGGTGAGCCCCTCATTTTCAATCGCCCAATCGACGTACAGGACGTCCGTCGACGAAAGAATCACATCATCCGTAGTTGCTCCCTGGGTCTTGCTGACAACGACTCGATCAGACCATCCAGAAGGCTTGGCGGGAGCGAGATTCGGCATCTGTGGCAGATCCACGGTAAGTACCGCAGCATCACTGGTCACACTTCCTGCGCCATTGCTGACAATCACCGAATAATTTCCCTGATCCTCCGGCTGTGCATTCGCCAGCGTCAGAATCGCACTGGTCGCCCCATTGATCGCGGCACCGTCCTTCTCCCATTGAAACTGAAACGGCTCCGAACCGGTAGGCACCACGGCGAAGCTGACCGAGTTTCCGGCAAACACCGTCTGCGGCTGCGGTTGCAGCAGGATCTTCGGCGCCTCAGTATGAGTCACCGCGATGCTATAGTTATCGAAGATCATCTCGTTTGAGCCGGGCCGGAAAGACGATTTAGGGCTCCAGACCGCATCCACATCGCCAAGATTCAACGGCGCGCCCGTTGTCGTAAGGGGTTGATTGGAAACGATCTGGGTATTGTTGACCGAAGCGCTCCAGAGATTATTTCCAAAATCCATCGCCACCGTCAGCGTGTAGATGGTGAAGTTATCGAAGGCAAATCCAGTGCTCTGCACGCCCGTACCATCATCCAGTTCATAGCCAATGCTTAACTGGGAGTTGTCGAAATGAATCGCGAAGAGCAGATCGGGATTGGTTCCGATATTGTAGACCGCCCACACAAAATCATCCCGTGAGCCACTCGTCGAATCGGTGATCTCGAACGCCACATGGAAAGTGATTTTATCTCCCCCTTGAGGGGTATAGTTGATCGGTTTCCAGACAAACGTCCCTCTTGGATCCCCATTTCGCTTGCCGATATAAGCCTGCTGGCCCATTCCCGGGAAAGCACCACTCAAGATTCCATTCTGACCATTGCCATCATGCAGCCATCCGTTTTGCCCAGCCAGGCTCAGGGCTGTCGAGTATCCTTCAGCCGCTTCGAAACCAGTGGAAAAGAGCGAGTCAGAACTGACTGGCGTGATCGAAAGTTCAATCGTTCCCGTGACGCCATTCGCCCCGTCCACGGCGATATCGTATACCGTTCCCGCTATAGCATGCAGGACCAGGAAACTTGTCTGCCCGCCACTCGGATCATTGTCATCGCTGGCCACCGTCGTCAGGCTGGCGACATCCGTGCCCGTGTAGATCCCCAGGAGCGTGTCGAAGTTACTCCCGAGGGTTGAAATATTATAGTCTCCAGTGGTGGGCGCAGTCCATTTCCACCATACCGATGCGCCACCATCGTTTCCCGCATGATTCGGTTCATTCGCCTCTTTCGTCGCACTCACATTCGTCCCTGAAACCACTCCGGTCCCGGCAAACGTGGCGGCGTCGGCAAAGTCGTCGTTCGCCGGCGCGCTGTTCACCGTAAAACTATCCACACTCGTCGCAGTACCGCTGATACTTGTCACTGAGATGGGCCCACTTGTCGCCGAAGCCGGAACAGTCGCCGCGATCTGCGTATCGGAAAGGATGACATAGCTTGCCGAGCCCCCATTGAAATCGACCTCCTGAACACTCGAAAATCCGGCTCCGGAAATCGTCACGGTCGTTCCCGGTCCCGCGCTGGCCGGCGTGAAACTACTGATCGCCGGCGCCGGAACATTGGCGGACCAATTCAAAACGATGTTGCCAACCACACCGCCTGCTCCATCAACGGCAATCTTGTAAGTCGTTCCCGGGATGGCCGCAAATGCCACGGTGCTCGTAATCCCGCTTCCCGCATCGTCGTTGGACGCAACCTCCGTCAGGGCATTGACTGCCGTACCCGTATAGACGGCGAGAATCGTGTCGAACGAACTTCCGAAAGTGTTGAAACTCGCATTGCCCGCATCCGCCGGCGCCGTCCAGGAATACCAGACCGAATGTCCACCCGGATTGCCCGCATGGTTCGGCTCTCCAGTCTCCTTGGTGGCGCCTACATTGGAGCCCGCAATCGTGCCAGAGTCGCCTGTAACCGTCGTAGCCATCGCAAAGGTATCATTCCCTGGCGGAGTCAGCACCGTAAATACCCCGGCACTCGATCCAGTCCCATTGGTGGTCGTTACGGAAACGACGCCAGTCGTCGCGCCACTTGGAACAGTCGCCGTAATTTGCGTCGGGGAATCCACACTGTAGCTGACCGCGGCGGCGCCGCCAAAGGTAACGGCGGTCGCACCGCTCAGGCTCGCTCCATTGATCGTGACGACTGAACCGGGCGCACCCGAAGCCGGCACGAAGCTATTGATGGTCGGCGTTGACGTGTTGAGCGCCCAGTTGAGCATCACGGAACCGGTTTGCCCACCGCTTCCATCCACGGCGATCTTGTAAGTCGTACCGGCGGAAGCGGAGAACGATGTGGCACTGGTAACTCCCGTTCCTGCGTCGTTGTTTGCCGCGACGAGCGTCAGACTATCCACGCTTGAGCCAGTGTAGATGGCAAGGAGCGTGTCGAAGCTGCTCCCAGCCGTATCGAAGGTATAAATCCCCGTCTGTGGCGCCGTCCATGAGTACCAGATGGAATGTCCGCCCGCGTCCCCCGCATGATCGGGCTCACCTGTTTCCTTGGTGCCCCCGACATTACTCCCGGTCGTCGTTCCAGAGTTACCCGTGATGGTTTGCGCGCTGGCGAAGTTATCGTTCGAAGGTGTCGCAGGAAGAACCTTGAAACTGGAAGCACTGGCGGCCGAATCCGTCGACGCCACCACGGTAATCGGGCCGGTCGTGGCACCCACTGGAACCGTCGCCGTGAGTTGGGTGTTCTGAGTCGCGGAGTTCGAGGTAAATACCGCCGTCGTGCCGTTAAATTTCACCGCCGTCACCCGGCTTAGATTCACGCCATAGATAGTGACGCTCGTTCCAGGCGCACCGCTCGTGGGATTGAAGCTCGTGATCGAAGGCACCGCACTTCCTCCCCCGGCCAGCGTGGTCAGCAGCGTGGACATGTTTGGCACACCGATGCCTGTCACCCGGTCATATCCCACACCAGCCGTATAGGAGCCATTACTCCCACTCGTAATGTCTCGAAAATTGCTCGTGCCGATCAGCGGATAAATTTGGGGATTCAGCAATCCCAGCGGTACTTGCGATCGATTGGCTCGGGCCTCATTGATCAAAGCGGCAAACCCTGCCCAGGTCGGCGCACTCCAACTCGTTCCCGCCACGCCAGTCGCTTTGCCCTGAAAGTAAAGATAGGCGTAGGTCGTATCGGATGCGACCAAACTCACATCCGGTACGAGACGCATCGAACCGGAAGGCACCCCGGTTCCCTTCTGCCAGGAGGGACGGCTGAAAACCTGGCTGACACCACCACCACTTCCCGACCAGCCGGTCTCGCTTGTCACCGTTCCAGTTGCGGAATTCAAAATCAGGTTCGTTCCACCCACACCCGTCACACTTGGATCCGAAGCCTCATATTCCACCTGCAATGGCCCGGGACTGCTTGCATCATTGTGCCCGGAGCTATCCGGATTCGATCCCGCATCTCCGGAAGCCACGAAAACGGACACTCCACTGGCCGCCAACGTTGCAAAAAACTGCGACTCCGTCTGCGTCTCACTGCTCCCCGCAAGATAAGTTTCGCCCAGGCCAAGGCTGATCGAAAGTTGATGCAGGTTGGGCTGGCTCGGCAGGTCGCTAATGATCTGCTGCAACGCCTTGTCGATGTCGGTGAATGACAAATCTCCCGTCGCATAAATCCGAATTACCGCGTTCGGCGCCACGCTGCTGGACCACTCCACATCGAGCGTCGCCTCGCCTTCAGTATCTGTCGGGAGGGTTCCATTGACGTTCACCTTCTCGATATTCGTCAGACTCTGCTGCGAGATCTTATTCTGCGACCAGAAGTTGGTGAGATCGCTATTTCTCGGCACGGAATCGATGAGGATCGCAATGGTCTGGCCTGCCCCCGTCACCCCGAGTCCCGTCGCGTTATAAGCACCCAGCACTTCACTCACGAGATATGGCGGCTGGTTGGCAATGGACGGCGATGGTTGCACCAGATGGCGGTGCGCCTTGAGATAGGGCTGCAAGCCATTGACCCCCAAAACGGGTCCGGCGATTTCCTCGGGCAGGCTCGGATGCGTGCGCGCTGCATTGTAAGTCGCACCACTCACTGTCACTTTCACCATCTCCACCTGGAGACTTTGCTGAATCCGGGACATCGTTCCGCGGGCAAAGATGCTGAGCCGATTCGGGTCGGTTTGGGTAATGGTGAAGCCCTGCTGCACCAGCCACTGCCGGACCGCTTCGTAGTCCGCCGCGGATGGCAGATGATCCCGTTCCAACTCCACCTGTGTCACGCGCTCGCCCCGCCCGATTTTTTCCAGAAGCTGCGCATAACCCCGCATCTTCAGGGGAATCTCCACTTCCAGTGTTTCACCAAGATTCTCACTCCGCAGTTCCCTCACGCTCCGGGCCGCTTCCGAAGGAAGCGGTCCCACACTGTTGGAAAAACGGACGCGCCGGGCGTCCGTGGCAAAAGCAGAACCAGCCGCTGACATCAAAACGAACGCGGCAAGAATCGACAAAAATCCGCCGAAGCCGAACCGCGGGCGGGTGGTGCGGGCAGAAAAGGCACTGGTCATAGCGTTAATCGGAGCTCTGACAGGATTGCTAAAGTTTTTTTCAGACTATCAATCACCCAAACCACTACAAGCTCAATTTATTGTCGTACTCCGTACTACAACAGCACCTCCAAGGATCTGGGATTGAATAAAATAATTTCTCATACGGTTTTCCGCCGAACTTAAAAGGGTGGAGATGACGTTCAGCAGGAAGCCTGCTCACACGTGGCAAAAAGCCAGCAACGCAAGACGCCCCGTCTCATACCGGCTTTTCCTCTTCCCGGCAACCAAACCCGAGCGGAACACACCCCGTTGCTCGCTATTGGGCCGGCTTCGATCGGCCACGCCTTTTAACAATCACCAGCGTTACGAAAGCCGCCAGCGCACAAACCAATGCTCCGACACGGATGGTCGCCGGCACACCGAAAGCGTGAGCCACAACACCGGCCTCCAGGCTTCCGAGCGGCATCATCCCGCCAAAGACCAGCGCCCATACTCCCATGACCCGCCCGCGCATTTCATCCGGCACGCTGGTTTGCAATGCCGAGTTCGACGTCGAGAAAAAGAGCATCATGCCGAAACCCGAGACCGCGAGGATCGGCAAAGCCGCGATCAGGCTCTGATTCAGCGAGAAAAGGAGGAGCATCGCGGAAAAGATCCAAACCCCGCTCAGCGCGAGCTGGCGCGGGGTAAAGCGGTGCCCCATCCCAGCCACGCTCAAGGCGCCGATAAGTGCGCCGATTCCATTGGCTGAGAGCAGCATGCCATACGCTTCTTCACCCAGTCCGAGGACATCGCGTGCGAACGCCGGCATCAGCACCGAATACGACCACCCGAAGATTCCCACGACGGCAAACAGCGAGAGAATCGTCAGCACCCGCGGATTGTTCCGCACGTAGCGGAACCCTTCGAGGGAATGCGCCCAGGCGGATCCCTCCTTGTGCACTCTCACCTGCGGCAGCAGGCGCATGAGCAAAAGGCCGGCGATCACCGCGATGAAACTGAGCCCATCAAAAAGAAAACACGCCGCGATGCCAAAGCGGGCCATAAAAATCCCGGCCAGCGACGGGCCAACGATCCGCGCACCATTGACCATCGAACTATTCAGCGAGATGGCATTCGTCAGGTCTTCACGGCTCGTCATCTCGATGACAAACGACTGCCGCGCCGGCATGTCGAAAGCCATCACTACACCGCCTAGCAAAGCCAGAACGATGATTTGCCACACCTGGATGTGGCCACTCCACACCAGATAAGCGAGAACAAGCGAGAGCACCATCGACGCCGCCTGAGTTACGACCAGCACAGACCGCTTGGGATAGCGATCGGCCACCCATCCGCCGAAGGTTGAAAAGAAAAGCATCGGTCCGGAAGACGCCGCCGCAACGACGCCGAGCAGCGCCTTCGAACCCGTCAACTGATAGACGAGCCACCCTTCCGCCGTGTTGTTCATCCACGTGCCGACCAGCGAGATGAGCTGCCCGGAAAGGAACAGGCGATAGTTCCGATGCCGAAACGCGGAGAACATCCGCCGGAAGCCAGTCGGTTCCGTGGCCACCCTCCGCGGTCTGCCTGTGAAGTCCTCGGGGACGGATGCGGTCTTCGTTTCGGTCGTGGACATGGAATACAATGAGCGCCGCAAAAAGATCGGCGCGCATTACATGTACGCGTGCGTAGCGCCCGTGCAGGCGGAAAGTGAGCCCGCCCTGAACGATCACGCGCCCATCAGGTCATTCCGTCCGCTACTTCCCCGCCGCGTCCGCCGCCTTCGAGAAAGTTTCCAAATCGCGGTAGTTATTCGCCCAGGTCGTATACATCACTCCGAGCACCGCCCCGGGTGCCTGTTTCGCCGCCTCGAGCCAGTCGGCGATTTTCGCGGGATTGCTGTCGTAATAGCCGGCGATGACTTGTTTGTTGCCGCGGTCAGCGAAGAACTTGATGCTTTCCGCCCGCTTCTCGTAGTACCAATCGAGAACGATCACATCCTTGTCCAAGCCCTCCCAGGAGCCTTCGAGCGAACCATTGACGAGATAATACGGCCCTTTCACGGCGTTGTGATTCGGATCGAACATATCGCTCCAGGTGTAAATACGGCCGCCGGGATTCACCTGCTTCAGGATCTGGATGCATTGCCGGACATTGTCGGCCAGGATCTGGCCGGGCGTAAGTTTCCGCTTCTGGCAAGCCTCGCACCAGTCCAGCACACGAATCTCGTCGTGGCTCATCATATAGCCCTTCGCACCCCAAAGTTTGTGCATGCGTACCGCCTGGTCGCGCAACAGTTCCACCGTCTTGGGCTCACTCGGGCAGATCATCGCCTGATGGTCGTAGACCGTTTGCGCATTATAGAAACTGGCGAGCAGCTTCGTGCCATCCGGCAGCTTCGTGTGCAGGACCGCTGGTTCGTGGTAGGTATCGTATTCACCCGTCCACGGTTTCTGGCCCATCACCGGATCCTTGAGCGGCTCGAAATCGCGCCCTTCAGTCAATGGCTGTCCACCCTCGGCCCGCGTCACCGTCAGCGGGCACCCTGGCCGCCTCGGCATGTTCATAAAAGCGATCTCCTCGATCTTTGGTTCGCTCCACTCGATCGTGCCGGGCCCTGCACCCCAGACGCCAAAGTACAGCGTGATCACTGAGTTCCCCTCCGAATTGAATACCGCATGATGCAGGGTCCAATCCCGCGTATGCTTCACGCCCAGATTCTCCCACGAGAGCTGCCGGTCGGCCAACGCTTTGATCTCCGGACTTCCGTGAAAATCCTGCGTCTTGATTCGCACGGAGACATGATACTGCCGCCATGGCTGAACTTTAAGTTTCAGCGAAATGCGCGAGTTGCCCTTTGGATCGACGGCCTTCGCATTGCCATTTTCCGCGACGAGGTTTTGATCGTGGTAACCCCACTTCTTCCAATCTGAAAAATCCGCCGGCAGTTTTGGTGCATCCGGGTCATCAACATGCGCCACACCACCTTGTACGGTCAGAGGCACGTTCTTGACCGGCAACGCTTCGATCAGATTCACGTCACGGCCGAGAATCTCGTTGGAATACCCGATGGGAAAGAGCGCCGGAACGATCTCGATGTGATACTTCGCCGCCAGTTGTTTGACGCGATCCACGTTGTGAAAATAGCGCTGATCCATCTCCGCAAGCCGTCCGGACTTGGAGTCCGCCAGAAGCAGGTGATCGTAACCCGCAGCCTGCCCCCGCTGCATGAGTTGATCGAGTTCATCGACACTTTTATCGAGGAGCAGGTTCTTCTGAACGTAGATCCATTTCTCCATCGCTTGTGCCGGGAGAGCCGCACAAAGAAGAAGCAAAGAGAGGGGGAAAAGTTTGCGCAACATTGGGAGGGGAAGGTTCATTCGGATGATCGGAAACGGAATAGGTTCTTAGATTCTTAACCGGTTTTGCGGCAGGCTTCAGTCCCGCGTTTCAAGCGCCGCGATCAGTCCGTGATCCCGCTCCACCGCGTCGAAAAAAGACGGATAACCCGGTATCCAGCCGAGTTCACGCAGTCTGGCATTACTGACTTGCTTGTGCGTCCATCCACGCTTGCGGTTCGGATCAATCGGCCCCGTTGGCGGCAGCGGATGGCCAAACCATTCGGAAAGCCATGCGTATAACTCGCGCTGCGCAATCGGGAGATCGTCCGCAACGTTAAAGACTCCCGGCACGCGTTTTGTCGCCAGCGTGTGTAAAGCACCAGCCACGTCATCGCGATGGATCTGATTGATCCAGCGGCGGCCGTCTCCTTCGATAACTGCTTCGCCGGAGAAGAATTTCTTCAGTAATACGGAACGGCCCGGACCATAAATACCCGCGAGGCGCGCCGCAATCCCACCTCGCGCACAAACGAGATCCTCCGTCTCGCGAAGGACGCGGCCTGTTTCCCGATCAGGATCGGCCGGGCTTTCTTCCGTGACCCATCCGCCATCCGTCTGTGCATAAACAGATGTGCTGCTCGTAAAAATAAGCAGACGCGGAGTAAGCACGTCGGCAAGGTTTCGCGCTCCTTCGAGATAGACAGAGCGGTATTGATCGGCACCGCCGCGTCCCGAACTCGCACAGTGAATGACGACGTCTAAACCATGAAGATCACGATGGCGCTCCACGCTATGACGTTCCGCAATATCGCAGGACCGCACTTGGAATGGCTCCGATGAAAGCGCCTCCGCGGACTCCACGGAATGTGTGCACCCAGTCACCTCCCAGCCTTCACGGTGAAAGAGTCGGGCCGCCGCGAGCCCGACAAATCCACATCCCGCGATGAGAACAGTCGGCTTGCTCATGGCCGGATGAATTCCTCCCGGATTTCGATTTCCTTGGAGAGCATCTGTTCCCCGTCAAATTCGAATGAAGCCAAAAACGGCTTCGCCTCCAGCATAAGCGGCAGCCAGTAGCGATCGTCCTGCCACATGCCGTCGTAGGGAATCTCGTCCACCGCGCACCAAAAAGGATCCGCCTCATCCGTTTCGATCAGGTCCCCTTCCAGATCCCGTGCCTGAAACACGATGCAGTGCAGGCTGTATCCATCGGTAAACTGAAACTGCAATTCGCCGCGCTCTTCGATACCCAACGGCGTTACCCCGATCTCCTCGCGCGTCTCACGCACGACCGCTTCGCGCGGCGTCTCACCCGGCTCGATCCGCCCGCCTGGCCCATTGATCTTCCCCGCTCCAAGCCCACGCTTTTTGCGGATGAGCAGAATGCTTCCATCCTTCACAATAAAGCAAAGAACGGCGCGCTCACGTGGAGTCCAGGTAGGCCAGTGCATAAAGGAGAATGGATACCCGGCGGATGTGGGACGCCTCAAGCATGGAGGTGAGAGCCGATAGTCCAGAGCGCCTGCAATAAAGCTGTCTCCCGCCCCCTGAAAACACCCAGCGCCCAACGCTAAACTCCCAACATTCAACGGCTCCAAGTTCGGAGCTCTTTTTTGTAAAGATAGTTTGGGTCGAAAACTTTTGGACGCTGAGCGCGTTACCGCGAAACGTTAAATGTTGAGAGTTTAGCGTTGGTAGTTGGGTGTTTTCAGGCACAGAGGGAAAGATCCACAACGAGCTCGCATTAACATGTCCCACGTGGCTCCACCCTACACAGCAAACGCCCCATTGTCGTTTTCAGATTGCACCTTTCCCCTCCTTCGCTCAAAGCCTCTTCACTCTCGATGAAACGCTCCCTCGAAACGCTCGTCGCGTTGCTTCTCCTCAGCCTCCCCTCGATGCATCCCCAGGCATCGGCGCAATCTCCCGCGGCCGAACCCGCCCTTGGCACTTACCACTGGCCCAACGGCACGAAAGGTGTGGACGCCTTCGCGCAATGGCTCGGACGCCCCACCGTGTGGGGTCTCGATTTCATCGGGAGCGAATCCTGGAGCAATGTCGGGTGGCCCACCTGGTGGCTGGAACATTGGTCCGGCTGGGTTCACGAAAAACCCGGGCGCAGACTGGTGCTCTCCGTCCCAATGCTCACCGGACCGGTAAATGGCAGCGGGCCAACTCAAGGCGACAAAGGCGTCGGTATTCCCGTGTCGCTCGAAAAGGGCGCCAGCGGAGCTTACAACGCTTACTTCAAGGATCTCGCGGAGAACCTCGTCCGCTATCGATTGGGCGACACGATCCTCCGGCCCGGCTGGGAATTCAACGGTGGCTGGTACACCTGGCACGCAAAAGGACAGGCCGAGGCTTTCGCGGAATACTGGCGGCAAATCGTGGCGACGATGCGGGCGGTTCCGGGCGCGGAATCGCTGAAGTTTTGCTGGAACCCAACGCTGGGCGAACAGGACTTTCCGGCTGAACAAGCCTGGCCGGGTGATGCTTCAGTGGATTACGTCGGGCTCGATGTCTACGACGAGACGTGGCATCCGGATACGTATCCCTGGCCGGCGAATGCGAGTGCTGCGGAGATCGAAGCCCGTCAAAAGCGCGCCTGGCAGGAATGGATCATCAACAGCCCGCGCGGCCTCGGTTTCTGGACGAAGTTTGCCCGCGATCATCACAAGCCGCTGGCGATTCCCGAATGGGGCGTCGTTGCCGCCGACCACAAACACGGAGGACTGGATAACCCTTATTTCATCCGGCAAATGCACGCCTTTCTCACCGATCCGGCGAATCATGTCGCCTTTCACTGTTATTTCGACATCAACGAAACCGATCTCCGTCACGAGCTTTCACCGGGTGTCCCAGGCACCGAGAAGAAAGAAGGAACGGAATTTCCGAAATCAGCGGAGGCTTTTCGCACACTGTTCAAACGCTGAGCCAGGCGAAAAGAAACGTAACGTTCCCAACTAACTCCGCCCTTCCACCAGCTTCATCCGGACGCCAGATAGATGATCCACGGCCTCAACGATGGCCGGCAGGATAAGCGGCAAGCATTCGCCAATCGCTCTCGGGTTTCCCGGAAGATTGACGATCAACGTTCGTCCGCGCGTACCTGCAGTAGATCGCGAAAGAATGGACGTCTTCACTTTGGCGAATGATTGCATCCGCATGATTTCGCCGAAGCCGGGAAGCTCCCGTTCCAGAACCGCCCGGGTCGCCTCCGGCGTGACATCACGCGGCGCTGGACCGGTGCCGCCAGTCGTCACCACGAGGTGACACTCCTCTTCATCACAAAGCCGCCGCAAGGCTGACTCAATTCCCGCGCGATCGTCGGGAATGAGCACCCGCACCCATTCCATCTCATCCGCACAATGTTCCGCGAAAAACGATTCGATGGCCGGACCGCTACGGTCTTCATATACGCCTGCGCTGGCACGATCGCTCAGGGTGATGCGGGCAAACTTCATAGCTTCAGTTTCTCCGTGACGCGGATGCCGCCGATGACCATCTGCTTATCGACGGCCTTGCACATATCATAGATTGTCAGTGCCGCGACACTGACCGCGGTCAGTGCTTCCATCTCCACACCAGTCTTCGCGACCGTGGAAACTTCCGCGCGAATCCGCACAAAATCATCGCCGATCTCGAAGCTCACATCCACCGCGCTCAGTGGCAGGGAGTGACAAAGCGGGATCAATTCATCCGTGCGCTTGGCCGCTTGAATCGCCGCGATCTTGGCCACGGTCAACACGTCCCCTTTCGGCAAGGCCCGCTCACGCAAAGCGGCGATCGTTTCCTTCGCGCAATGCACCGCGCCTTCCGCCCGTGCGATCCGGCGCTGCTCCTGTTTGTGGCCGACATCCACCATGCGGGCGTGGCCTTCGGGATCAAGATGAGAGAAATGTGGGACCGATTCAGGCTGGCTCATGGAAATGGGCAAATAGGTCAAAACTCAGAGAGAACGAGGCACGGCATTAAGTCAGATCCCGGTGAAGCGCCGCCTCGGATCTGGATAAGAGCATTTGCCCCCACCAATCCGCGCAGGTCACCCGAGCTTTGCCAGGTCAGCGGATGAACACTCCAGGCACCCTCGCGAATTCGCAATTGCGCCGGCCAGTAAGTCTCGCGTGGATTGCTCCTGGTCGGCAAAGGCGCCGAAAGCGCCGCCTGAACAAGCGGCCAGGATGGCTCCACGCCTTCCAGACATTGCAAAGCGGCACGGATAGCCACGTGAAAAACGACGAAATGCGAAACAGGATTACCCGGGATGACAAAGGCCGCCTGCCGTCCGCGGGTGGCAAAGATCAACGGTTTGCCCGGCCGCAAATCGATTTGTGGAAAGTGGATTTCGAAACCGAGATCCGCCAGAGCACGCCGGCCGAAATCATAGTCACCAACGCTCGCGCCACCGGAAAGCAACAGAAGATCCCACGAGTCCTCAGGCGCGCTGCGAATTTTGTCTGCGAGCATCTGCAGGTTATCGCCGCACCGGTGCTGCATCACGAGTCGTACACCGCTTTCCGCAAGCAAGGCGGCAATCAATGTGGAATTCGAATCACGGATCTGGCCAGGGGCGGGCTGCTCCGCTGGGGAGACCAACTCGTTGCCCGTCGCAAAATGAAGCACGCGCGGCTGCGGCGAAACGAGCGCTCGCACCGCTCCGAGTTGTGCGAGTAGCGCGGCTTCCCCCGATCCCACACGTGTGTCAGCCTCAAGCAAGACATCCCCTTCCCGGGCATCTTCGCCACGATATCGGACATGGCTTTCCGAGGAACGGCGCGTAGGTTTCATCCATTCGCCATCGCGTTCGACATCCTCCTGCATGATGACCTGCGAAGCTCCCGGCGGAATCGGCGCGCCGGTGAAGATGCGCACACACTCTCCTTTTCCCACGACCACGGCTGGCATCTCGCCCGGTTGCGCCTCGCCGATGATCTTAAACCGCGCGGAATCGTCTTCCGCGATTGCGTAGCCATCCATCGCCGATCGATCGAATGCGGGAAAATCCTCGCGGGCCGCAACGGCTTCGCGCAACACACGCCCATGCAACTCCGCGAGCGGCAGCGTCACCGGCGCAAGCGGCCGCACCTTCTGCGCGATGATCTGGCGAGCTTCGGAAAGGGGAATCATTTGAGTGAAACCATAGCCAATAACGCGCGGCGTATGTCGATTGGAATTCCTCATCTTTATCCTCATCCTCGTCATCTTCATCCCTGACCAAACTGGACAGACCGTCTGCCAAAACAGGCAAACCGGAAGCTCACTGCACTCTCTGAACCCAACGCCCACAAGCGGCGGGGACGCCGCTTCCACTATGGCGGCGCGCTCCGCACAAAATCCCCTTTCCAGTTGAACCCCACACACCGACTGTCTCCCTTCTCCACATGCAGGTGCGTCTCTTAGCTTTTGCCCATACCGAGCAGCAGGCCGGATTTCGCGAACGCGTCGTCGATTGCGCTCCCAGCGACACGCCGCGTGAACTCTGGCGCCGCGCCGCGCCATCGATCGACCCACAAGGCCTTCGTGTCGCCGTCGATTGCGAATACCACGACTGGGATCAACCCATCGGCGAAGCCATTGAAATCGCGCTCATCCCGCCAGTGAGTGGCGGATAACTCTACATTCACCAACTTCGCCAAAGTGACCACCACTATTCAATTCTCCGGTCAACCAATCGTCATTCCCGCGATTCAATTTCCGACGCGGGAAATCGGCGCTTGCGTGGAATTCCAGGGAATCGTCCGCGAAATGGAACGCGGCGAAGCACTCGGTGGCTTGCACTATCAAGCTTACGAACCCATGGCCACACGGCACCTCAAGCGGATTTTCGGGGAACTCGCCGTCACTTCACCGTGCATCGAAGTGTTATTCATCCATCGTCTGGGATGGGTGCCGGTCGGCGAAGCATCACTCTATCTAAGAATCCTCGCAAGCCATCGCGGCGAAGCGCTCCGCTTCTGTGGCGACGCCATCGACCGCATGAAAGCCGAAGTGCCAATCTGGAAGATGGCGGCGTGTCCTCCGTTGAACGTCGAAAGTTGAACGTTGAACGTTTTTAGCTCCCCCCATTCAGCTTTTCCACCACCGCCTCGCACAGCCCAATAAACGTCTCCTCCGCCAGGCTCAGCCTTTTCCCCCGCCAGTGCAGCACTCCCCAGCGCCGCCGCAACTTCCGCTTCCCGAGTGGCAGCGCCACGAGCGAGCCTTCCTGTAGCTCCTTCCTAGCCGTCCACGGCGCAAAAATGCTGACCCCCAGACCGAGTTTCACGAGCTCCTTGATTGCTTCCATGTTGCCTAGTTCCAGCGGGCTGTGCAGCGCGATCTTCTCCTTCCGGAAGTACTCTTCGATCATCTGGAAAGTATAACTTTTCTTTCCGTAGAGAATATAGTTTTGGCGGGCGATATCTTCGCGATCCACTTTCTTCGCCTTTGCCCATGGGTGCATGGGGCTCAGCAGGAAATGCAAGTCATCGGTAAATAGCAGCCGGAAATCCAGCGGCGCCTCGCGATACGGCTCGAGGCACACGGCAAGATCGATCTGATGCGCCCGGAGGGCTTCGATATTCTCCGGCGTATCACCGGGCTGAATCACAATAGCGCAGTGGGGAAAGCTTTCCTTGAACTCCCGCAGCACGGCCGGAAGCACATACTGGCAGGCGGTCGTACTAGCACCCAGCCGGAGCCGCGAAGTCCCCCATTTTCCCAGCCGTCCCAACTCCGCTCGCGCCTCTTCCATCTCTCGCAGGATCTTTTCCGCATGCACCAGAAGCTGTTCGCCCGCCTGCGTCGGCACGACTGTTTTGCCCATCCTGTCCAAAAGACGACAACCGATCTCCTCTTCGAGTGAACGCATGGCATGAGAAATGGCCGACTGCGTCAAATGAAGCTCCCGCGCGGTCTCCGTGAAACTGCCGGTGCGGACAAGGATGGAGAAGGCGCGAAGTTGTCTGCTATCCAGCGGTTGCGACATGAATGAATGAAATTCATCATTAACATAGAAATGTCGCAATCCATTTCTATGTCTTGCTGGCACAAAGTCCGCTTAGGCCCGGCAGCACAACACTTTTTCAAATAGTTCGATGCCCAAAAAAACTCATCACGCCGAACGACCGATTCATGTCGGCTTCGTGGCCCTGGCCGATTCCGCGCCGCTCATTATGGCGCGTGAACTGGGGCTTTTCGCGAAGCACGGCCTGAATGTCGTGCTGCATCGCGAGGTCGGCTGGGCAACGATTCGTGACAAGATTCTCTACGGCGAACTGGATGCCGCTCAGGCTCCAGCCGGTCTCGTTGTCGCAGCCAGTTGCGGGCTTGGCACCGTTCAGGTGGAATGCCTTACCGGACTCGTTTTGAATCTGCATGGGAACGCCATCACCCTCTCGCAGGATCTTTGGAAACGAGGCGTTCGCGATGGTCAATCACTCCGCCAGGAAGTCTATTTTTCACGTCGCGAACCGCTCACGCTCGGCGTGGTGCATCCGTTTTCTTCACATAACATTCTCCTCCGCCAGTGGCTGCTCCGGCACAATTTGCAGCCCGATCGCGACGTACGCATCGTCGTCGTTCCCCCTCCGCAATTGCCTGGAAATCTCAAAGCCGGACATATCGACGGCTATTGCGTGGGCGAGCCGTGGACCTCGATGGCGGTGCTATCGCGGACCGGCTGGTGCCCGGCGATCAGCGCCGAACTCGCTCCCGATCATCCCGAAAAGGTGCTCATGGTCACGCGGGCTTTCGCGGAGCAGCATCACGAACGGCACATCGCACTAATCGCCGCACTCATTGAAGCCTGCCGCTTTTGCGAGCGGCTCGAAAACCGTGATCGCATCATGGAAACGCTCGCTCTGCGGAAGAATGTTGGTGCGCCCATTCAGGCCCTGCGCATGAGTCTGGGCAGCACTTTCGACTTCGGGAATGGCCGGATCGAGAAGGTGCCACATTTCCACGTCTTCGCGGAGGGCAACGCCAACGACCCAACGATCGAGCGCGCTCGCTGGGTCATCGATGGACTGCAGACCTGCGGGCTGGCAGATCCGGAATCGGTCCCTGAGGAAGGCATCCCTCGCTGGTTCCGCAGCGACTTGTACCGCCAGGGCTGCGCACGAGTCGCTCAGTTCTGCAGCGACGACTCGAAAGGATTGGAGACGTCGGAGGGCCATCGGCGTGATGAGAGTTGTCATAACGAATCGGCATAATCGTGATGCCGTCATTCTATTTCCATTACAACAGCATTAACCGGTACGTTGCGTCATTCGCCCGGTTCCCAGACGGTGCCCTCCTCCTCCCATTCATTCCCCCAGTCATGTCGCACGCCACAGATTCCGATGTCCTGATCATTGATGTGGGTCCCGTGGGTTCCCGCACCGGAGCCATTCCGGCGGAGTACGAACGCGGAGCCCAGAAGGCAAGTGCGTGATCGCAGCTTTTCCTCTTTTCTCTTTCAAATTCCCGGCCGTCATGCCCGGCGGCTGCCAAACCAACCCACCACCACTATCAGCGGAAGGGCATATCCGCTTGCCTCACCCATCCTCATGCAACTTGCACCCAAAAAAAGCGGAGCGCTGTTTGCAGCAGCGCTCCTGACCAGCAACATCGTAACGGCGCTTGGCGGCACTCCGGTCACGACTTCAGCGGCTGATAAGAATATAACTCCACCAGTTATCGAAAACAATCCGCTTTGCTTTGCGGACGGCACGCTGTGCTTCGATTTCCAGGAGCGTCTTCGCGGCGAAATCCGGGAGAACAATTTCGACTTCGACAGTTCCGTTCGGTCGCGTACGGACGACGCCTGGCTCTTGAACCGAGTGCGTCTCGGGGTCATGTGGAAGCCCACTTCCTGGCTGCAAATCTACGCCCAGGGACAGGATTCCCGGGAATGGTTTTCCGATCGCGTCAAAATCCCCGGCCTGAGCGGTTCGGAAGGATTTGATTCCTTCGATCTCCGTCAGGCCTATGTGCAGATTGGCAATCCGGACGAGTTCCCGCTCGTCGTGAAAGTCGGACGGCAGGCGCTCTCTTACGGTGATGAACGCCTCATCGGAGATTTCGATTGGAATAACTTCACCCGCACGTTCGATGCTGTGAAGCTCTCCTGGCAGGAAAAGACATGGCAGCTCGATGCCTTCGTTTCATCGGTCGTGGTGATCGATCGCGGAGACTTCAATACATCAGACCTTTTCAACGGGAACGACAATCACCGGGACCAGATCTTTAGCGGCCTCTATTTCACAGACAAAGGCATGCCCTGGGGTTCGCTCGAGCTCTACACACTTTGGCTTAGCGAAACGAACGGGAACACGTCGAACATGCAGGGCGCCGTTTCTCCCACGCGCCCGACGACCGGTCTGGCCTCGATGCACAGCAGCTTTGGCACATTCGGCGGCCGGCTCCATGGCGATCCGAAAAAACTGCACGGCTTCGAGTTCGATGTGGAGGGCGCCTATCAAAACGGCACGGTCACCGGCCTCAGCCTGAATGCCTTCGCTGTTCATGCCGGACTCGGATACAACTTCGATCTGCCACTCCAGCCTCGCCTTTGGTTTGAGTATAACTACGCCTCGGGTGACAGCGATCCGAGCGATACCCATAGCGAGACGTTTCAGAATCTCTTCCCGACGAACCATAAGTTCTACGGCTACATGGACCTGATCGCGTGGCAGAACATGCATAACCCGCAGGTGAGCATCCGGTTTACCCCGATAAAGAACGTGACCGCCGAAGTGGCCTATCGCGCCTACTGGCTCGCCTCGAATGACGACGTCTGGTATCGCGCCAACGGCCTCACCGCTGTGCGCCCACTGACGCCCGCTGCGCGAAGCGCCAGCAGCTTCCTGGGATCCGAACTGGACTTCCTCGTGAACTGGAAGGTGAACAAACACCTCTCCTTCCAGGGTGGTTACAGCCATTTCTTCCCGGGGCAATACCTCGCGGATACCGGTCCGTCGGATCCGGCGAATTTTGGTTACCTCATGGCTACGATCAACTTCTAGCCGGCGCGCGATTCTCTGTTGGTTGGTGACGAACCCGCCGGGCGATCAAAGCTTCGCCTGGCGGGTTCCCTTTTTTATCTCTTCCTCTTCATCCTCATCTTCGTCTTCCTCAAATCCCAACGACGAAGCTCCTTAAGCCGACTTACAACTTCGCCGTCCGGATCAACTCCGCCAACACATGCCGGTGGCAATGCTCTTCATCCGCCGCGCAGTGGCAAAGCAGCGTCACCGGCTGATCCTGCGCAATTCGTGCGAGAAGGCGGATCGTGAATTTCTGGCCGCTGTTGCGGAGTTTTCGATTCGGTTCTTCGTAACCGTCTCCTTCGAGCATCTCCTTCCGATACCGGGTGCGAAGTTGCGGCCATGTAATTTCGTCGTGGAGGAACGCCTCCAGCAGCGGATCACTTGGCCCCAAATTCGCCATCCAGACGTCGTAGCAATCCTTGGAAAGCCCACGTCCACGAAAGCGCGACGCAAGAATCCTCAGTCCGTCACCCTTGCGATCGATCGGTTCATGGACACTTTTCGTGGCAATGGACATGAGTCACCATCGGCCATTGGTGTATGGGTGGCAAGATTGGGGCCGCAAGTGGCCTCGTAATTAAGACTAGGATTCCGATTAAGAGCCCGCCGTAGGACCCGTGAGATGACGCAGGACATCCTCGCTCCCCACTACCATCTCTTCACGCGTGGCGAGGGTCTTCACTTTCACCTGCGGCCATTCGTCACCGACGAGCACCGCATAGCGTGCGCCGAGTTGTTCAGCTGCCTGGAATTGCTTACCGACCTTGCCGCCGACGAGCGGGAAATCGACTCGCTGTCCGGCCTCACGCAGTTTTTGCACAATGGCGAGCGCTTCCGAACGCCGCTCTTCCTTCGCCACGACGACATACACGTCCGCTGCATGCTGGCGCGCAATCCATTCTTCCATGCGGGTTTTCGCCGCGGCGTTGTCACCGATGAAATTCGCCAGCACGACGTCGCCCATCCCGAAACCGAGCGCGGGCATCTCCACTTTGCCATCGCTCATCAGGCCGAGGAGCTTGTCGTAACGCCCGCCACCCGCGAGGGCGCGTTCGTCCAACTTGCGGTCGAAGATCTCGAACACCACGCCGGTGTAGTAGGCGAGCCCGCGCACGATCGCGTAGTCGATTTCCACATAGGCTCCCAATCCGCGGGCTTGAAGGTCGGCCAGAATTGGCGCGATTTCAGCGGTTGGTTCCTTTGATCGCATGAAGGCGAGAACGCCTGTGGCATTGATGCCAAACTTCTCCAACGCCGCGTCGGTTTTCTCCGGCGGATTGCGTTCCGCTTTGTCAACGACCTGGAAGAATTCGTACTCATCGTCCGCGGTAAGGGCCGAGCCATCGGTCTTGCGCGCATTGACGGCAAAGTATTGCTGCCAGGCAGTGCGTGACGACAAGCGGACTTTGAAGTCGCTTTCGCCGAATCCAAAGACTCGCATCATATCAATGGCAATGGCGACCAACTCGGCGTCCGCCGAAGGCGAGGCTTCGCCGAGGATATCGCAATTGAGCTGATAGAACTCGCGCAGCCTTCCGCGTTGCTGCCTCTCGTGACGGAAAAACTGAGGAACACAAAACCACTTCAGCGGTTTTTTGAAATCGCGACCGCGGGAGGCCACCATGCGAGCAAGTGTGGGCGTCATCTCCGGCCGCAGCGCACGCTTGATATCCGGCTCTGCTCCCTTTTCTGCCTGGTCACGCCCCATCGTCCCAACGGTGAACAACTGGCCAACCAGTTCACCCCCGCTCTTCTTTTCGTAGAGCGCGAGCGGCTCGACGGTCGGACCGTCATACTCGACAAATCCGTACCGGCGCGCGACTTCCCGCCAATGCGTGAGGATATAATTCCGTCGCGCACAGTCTTCGGGATAGAATTCGCGGAAACCAGGTAGCAATTGCATGGGGCGGGGAAGATGGAGGATGCGGGGCAGGTAGGCAAGCGGAAGGGTGGTCTCGCGGCGGGCTCTTAATCGTAATCGCAATCTTAATCTTAATCCCTCTGCGAAAGGCGCTTACACAGACATCACAGCTTCGATTAAGATTAAGATCAGGATTGCGATTAAGAGCCAACCCGCAATCCACACCGAAAAAACTCCCCTTCCCATGCAACACTCCCCACCCTCCTCGCCCAATGCTCCGATCCTTCAAAATCCGCCACTTCCGCTGCTTTGAAGCGCGCGAGGTGGAGTTTGCCGAAGGATTGAATCTGATCATCGGGCCAAACGCACACGGCAAAACCTCGCTCCTCGAGGCCGCGTGCATCCTCCTCCGCCTCCAGTCCCCACGCACTTCCCGGCTCGGCGATGTCATCCAGCACGAACGGCGCGGGTTCGTCGTCGACGGCTATTTCGGCGAGCGCCATATGCAGTTCTACTACAGCGCAAACCGCAAGAAGCTTGCACTGGATTCCGTGGAGCAAAAGAGTTCACGGGAGTATCTGCAAATCGGCCGGCTCGTTTACTTCGCGACGGGAGATATCGAGATCGTGCGCGGCTCCGCCGAAGCCCGCCGGCGTTTCCTCGACTTCGTCGCCGCCCAACGGGATGCCGGATACCGAAAAGCGCTTCGCGATTATGAACGGGCAATCCGGTCGCGGAATACTCTGCTGAAAATGCCGATGGTTCGCTGGAGCCAGGTCGACGCCTTTCGCGAACCGCTACTCGCCGCTGGAACAGAGCTGAGCCAGATGCGCCGGCGATTGATCGACGAACTGCAGCCATGCGTCGAAGCAGCGCACCATACGATCAGCACAGCGCGCGAGACCCTGCGATTGGAGTACGCCCCGGGCGCGGGAGAAGATTTTGCCGCCTCCCTCGACGAAGCGCGCGGCGAGGATGCTCGTCTGCGCCAGACCAGCGTTGGTCCGCATCGCGATGACATGGGATTCCTCGTGAACGGACAGCCCTCCCGCTTTGCTTCAGAAGGTCAGCAACGGACCCTCGTCCTCGCCCTCAAACTCGGCGCCGCGCGTTTGCTCGAAGAAAGATTCGGCACAGCACCGCTTCTCCTACTCGACGATATCTTCGGTGAGCTCGACCTCTCCCGCCGCGCCGCGTTACTCGCAGCCCTTCCGCGAAACGCCCAAAAGCTAATTACCGCAACTCATCTCGATTGGGTGCCCGAAGGCATGGAGACGCAAGTCTTGTGGATCGGTTAACACATAAGTCCCATTGGTCCCATGTGAGCACGACGCACAGCCACTCCAAAACTGCCTCTACTCCGCCCGCGTCGCCGCCGATTCCGAAAGCACCAGCCGCATCGGGATCATCTTCGAGACAAAGAAGCCATGGGCCTTGAAAAAGCGCTGCCCATCTTCATTCAGCCGATCCGTGAGCAGAGTGATCCGCAGGAAATCCTTTTTCTTCGCGTATTCGATGGCGTGATGCAGCAGCTTGTCGCCATACCCCTGGCCGCGGTAGTCGCGATGCACCACGACGTCTTCCAGCAGGACGACAAAACCGCCTTCTGCCGTCGAAATGGTGAAGAGCAGGTTGATCATCCCGAGGATCACTCCATTCAACCGCAGGACAAAAATCCGTCCGCGGTTGGGTTGCTCGAGAATGAGGCGCAGACCGCGTAGTTGCTTGGCCCGATTCGGGACAAAATCCGCCTCCTGCGTGAACAGGTCAAAAAGAAGATCTGCCAACTGCGGAAGATCTTCCAACGTGGCTTGTTCGATGTGCGGTTCGTCCATCGAGAGCGCCTTATGTCAGAAAGATGGGAGCGTGAAAATAGGGAAACCTCGGTATCCGCAAACTTTCAGTCGAGACCCCGAGATTCTCCCCACCTCGCGCACCGCTCCGGAATGGCGTCACGGAACGATGCGTAAGGATCCTCAAATTCTAGAGCTTCTCGATATGCGCGAGGATCTCCGCCTTGGGCACGCGATCCGTAAAGTCGGCGAAAGTTTCGCCGTCCTGCTTCAGCGTGTCGTACGTCTTGAGCACTTTATCGATGAAGAGGTGCACGTCCTTGGCGATGATCTTCCCCTTGAGCAATTCGTTGAACCGCCGGTTGTGTCCGAGCCGTCCGCCGATGAAGGCGTCGTAGGCGTCCACCATCTCGCCGTTCACCTTCGTCCGCGCACCACGGAAACCGATGTCGGCAATTTGATGCTGTCCGCACGAACTCGGGCAGCCCGAGAAATGAATGCGGATCTTGTCCTTGTACCAGCCGCTGGTGGTTTCCAATTCATCCAGGAGGCTGATCATCCGGTTCTTCGTTTCGGCAACGGCAAGATTGCAGAACTCGATACCCGTGCAGCTCACGCAACCCTTGCGGAAATTTGACGGGTTGTAATCGAGGCCGAGAGCGTCCAGCTCCGCCTTGAGCGCCGGGAGATTCGCCTCCGGCACGTTGATGATAATCAGGTTCTGCTTATTCGTGAGGCGAATCGCGTCCTTGCCGGTCGCGCAATACTTCGCCGCGAGATCGGAGATCTTGATGAGAATGCCATCGCGAACGCGCCCGCCAGGGAAGCACACGCCAACCCAGTAGAGGCCGGACTGCTTCTGTGGGTGAATGCCAAGGTGGTCCGTCTCCTGATCGCGCAGCACCGGGAAATCAGTGTGGTTTTCCGGAGTGAAATCGAGGCGCTGGGCCACTTCCTGCGCCATGCGTTCGATACCCCAGTCGGCGACGAGGAATTTGAACCGCGCCCGGTTCCGCTTCAGGCGATAGCCTTCATCACGGAAAACTTCGGTGACCGCTTTGACAACCGGCCAAACTTGTTCAGGCTTGAGGAAGAAAGGAAGGATCTGCGCGAGATGAGGCGAAGCCGAAAGGCCGCCGCCGATCATGCAGCCATAACCGACCTCTTCGACTCCATTCACCGTGCGCTTCAGACCAAAGATCGAGCAATCATTGATGTCAGGCTGGGCGCAGTGAATGCAGCAACCGGAGACGCTGATTTTGTATTTCCGCGGCAAATTGGAGAAATCGCGGTTGTCCGTCATCGCGTGGTTCACTTCCCAGAGCTGGGCCGTGGAATCGATGATTTCCTCGGGATCGAGACCGGCAACCGGGCAGGATACGACGTTGCGCGTGTCGTCACCGCAGGCGCCGCTGGTCGTGATACCGACCGAATGCAGTTCGGAGAAGATGGTCGGGATATCCTCGATCTTCAGCCAATGCATCTGAATGGTCTGCCGCGTCGTGATATCGCAAAAGCCGTGAGCGAAGCGTTCGACGATTTCACCGATCTTTTTCGCCTGCGCCGCGTTCAACTGGCCGCCCGGAACCTTTGTCCGCATCATGAAATAACCGGAATCCTTCGGCTTCTGACGGTACACTCCATACCACTTCATCCGGTCGAAATCGTCATCGGCGATCGAAGCAAAGCCCGTTTTCGCGTAGCGATAGATGTCGTGGATAACGTCGAGACCATCCTTTTCCAGCTTCAGTTTTTCCTGAGGCGTGAGGGGGATGAGACCTTGCTTGACGGCGGAGAAATTCGGATGGACTTCGTGCATGACTATCGAAAGACGACTAAGCCTAGGGGGAATTAGGTGAATAGCAACCTAATTCGCCTTCGGGGAAATGGAAAAATGCGGGCAAGCCGGTAAACGCGACTCACTGCGGATATGGCTCTATAGGAGTGAACCGAAGACCGAGTCTTTGAACCGTTCACACGAAAAAAGACCAGCCGTTCCTCGCGGAACGGCTGGTGACTCACTCACGAACCAGACAAAAATTCAGGACCTCAGGACGCTGAGTAGAAAGGCACCCAGAAGTTCGACGGCGCGACATCGCTGAGGGACGAGAACGTAGAAGCCGGAACAACCGGCGGCGTATCCACCACCGGCAAGGTGATGGTATTGCCGAGAGCGTCCTTGGCAGAACCCGCCTTCAGGTCTGTGTAGAGCTTGCTGTTTACTTTGATGTAGCCGGCGAGCACAGGGGCGCCCGGAGCCGCTCCAGGAGATTGGCCGTTTTCGATGGCCCACTGATCACAAGCCGAATCGAGGAGACGCAGGGTCTGCAGGGTGCTTGTCGCCTGGGAACGCTTGCGGGCGCGAAGCGCGCTCGGAACGGCTATCGAAGCGAGGACAGCGATGATCGCGACGACGATCATGATTTCGACGAGCGTAAAGCCCGCCTGGCGAGATTGGGTATTGGTCAACATAATCGTAACTATCTGATGGTGTATGAATTAGAATGACTGCACGGCGCGTATGGGTGCGCCAGTTTTACGGTGAAACCCGACTTAGCACCGCCTGTGCCAACGCCGCCTTTCGCGAGCCTTTCCAGTATTTATCCGGTGCGAATCTACGGACTAACCCCTACTCAAAAGTCTCTCAAGTCGTACTCGGAGCGACCCCACGGAGGATGGCAGCGGCTTTTCGCCAGGATCGAACGCGAAATTACAGAGGGCCCGACGATTGCAATAGCATTGCACACAATAAAACACATCGCGAAAAGTGCGCATGCATTGCAAAACTATACCCACCGTCAACCAATCCACAGCGGGGCGCAAGAAACCGCCCCATTGGCCAGTTGCGTCTTCGACTCCCGTCAACTCGACGCCTCGACCGAACCTCAACATCATCCGTCCAACCCCGTATATTTGTCCGCCTACCGCCACAGACCGTCAGCCGAAAATACGCGCCCTCACGGGTGTGAGGGCACGAGGATTTTCGGAAAGAAGTTTTAACTTACCGTTTCGCCACGAGGCTATGCCCCGTCATCTCCGCCGGCTTCTCCACGCCAAGCAAGGAGAGCAGCGTCGGCGAAACGTCGGCAAGGATGCCGTCTTCACAACGATGGCTGGAAGCGTCGCCGGCCACATACAGGAAGTGTACGAGATTGGTCGTGTGTGCGGTATTCGGTGAACCGTCGGGATTGCGCATGAGTTCGCAGTTTCCGTGGTCGGCCGTAATGAGCAATTTGCCGCCGAGGGACAACGTCTTTTCCACCACCTGTTTCACGCAGCCATCGATCGTCTCCACCGCCTTGATACCGGCCTGGACAACGCCTGTGTGGCCCACCATGTCGGGATTGGCGAAGTTTAGGATCACAAGATCGTAATTCGGCAGCAACTCGACCACAGTGCGCGTCACTTCCGGTGCACTCATTTCCGGCTTGTGATCATAAGTCGGGACGTCTTTCGGCGAGGGAATAATCTGGCGATCTTCACCGGGGAATTGCTGCTCGACGCCGCCATTGAAGAAGTAAGTGACGTGCGGGTACTTCTCCGTCTCGGCAATACGCAACTGCTGAAGCCCCGCTTTGCTCACCACTTCACCGAGGATATTGCTGAGTGACTGCGGTGGAAAGACGACCGGACAGCCGTACGTCTTATCGTATTCCGTGAGCGTGACGTAGTTCACCTTTGGCTGGACTTCCCGGTCAAATCCATCGAAATCGGCCCGAAGGAAGGCCACGGAAAGCTGGCGGGCACGATCCGCGCGGAAGTTGAAAAAGAGGATCACATCACCATCGCGGATCCGCTGTTCATTGCGATGGGAGAAAATGATCGGCTTGAGAAATTCATCCGTTTCGCCTTTGGCATAACGGGCCGAGACAGCCGAGGATGGACAACCTTCCGCCTGCTCACCACGACCGAGCACGATGGCATCCCACGCGAGCTTGTTCCGATCCCAACGCTTGTCGCGGTCCATCGCAAAATAGCGTCCGATCACCGTGGCGATTTGCGCCTTTCCGGAAGTGCGGGCCGCTACTGTGGCGAGATAGTCCGCGCCACCTGTCGGCGAAGTGTCACGCCCATCGGTGATGGCGTGAATGAGAATGTCCTTCACTCCGGCGGCATGAGCTGCCTCGGCAAGGGCGATCGTGTGATCCTGATGCGAATGCACACCGCCATCGGAGATCAAACCAAGCAGATGAAGCCGTGTTCCTTTTGCCTTGGCAAAAGCCTCCTGCAACACCGGGTTCTTCACGAGTTCACCATCGGCTACCGCTTTGTTGATGCGGGTCAGATCCTGGTAAACGATCCGTCCGGCACCCAGATTCAGATGGCCCACTTCGGAGTTCCCCATCTGCCCTTCGGGCAATCCCACATCCAGCCCGCTTGCGGACAGCCGGCTCTGCGGATACGTCGCATAGAGATGATCGTGAAACGGCGTCTGCGCGAGCAACGTGGCATCGCCATTGGCTTCGGCCTGCGCACGACCGCCGGGATTGATACCCCAGCCATCGCGGATGATGAGAACGACGGGCTTTTTCGACATAGCCATCGATCAAACGCCGGGGATAGCGCCATCGCCAGAAAAAATGTCGAAACGAATTCGTCGTCTCGAGAGCTTTACCAACGTGAAGCCGCCTCGAAGAATTCGCCCCACTCCGAAGGCTTCTTCACGAGCAATCGCGACCATGCCGGAAGTGGAAGTATCGGCAATGGATTCACGGGAGTTTCAAGGACTCCGGCAAAAGCTCGCACGATCTGTTCTTCGCCTGCCTCATCGAAAGGCAGGCCATTGATGAGCGCGAGCGCGGCGGAGCGGCGAAGCGCCAGCGCACTCTCGCGACGGTATGCGGCCGCCACAGCCTCATGAAATGAAGGTGTCGAAGTCATGCCTTCGGCGGCAAGCTGCGCAAAAAGCGCAACCGTGATCTGCCGACACATATCGAGCAGACCCAGTTCGACCGGCTGATGCTTGTGGTCATACCCGCTGCCGCCATCCACTTGGCAGACTTTCCGTGGATCAACCATGCGGAAGAGTTCGGAAAGCATCCCGATCTCAAGACCCCACCCGGGACTCAACTCCAGGGCGACGGCTGACTCGCGTGCCATCGCGCATTCACCCGCAAGCGGATACCGGAACGAAAGCAGGAAATCGAGCAGCGGCTGATGCCCTGACACCCGGAGCAAGGCCTGCAATAACGGGGCGAGAAACAAACGGCTCACCCGCCCATACAACCGATCCGTCACCCGCGAGTAGTACATCTTCGCAAACGCAAACCCGAGATGCGGATGAACGCACGCGTAGCACAATCTGGCCAGGCTGCTTCGCCGAAACGAAGTGACGTCGCAATCCTGTGTGGCGATCAACGAAGCCTTTGTTTCCTGCATCGCGACACCAATCGCTGCCCAGACATTCAGACCCTTTCCGTGCGGAATCTTTTCCGGAGCGCATCCCAGCAGGTTGGCGATCGGCTCCCGCATGGTCGCTCCATCGTTCCACAAAATGCGCACGCGCTGCGGCAGGCGGGAAAAAAACTCCCTCGCGCGGACTACTCCGTCCGGACCCAACCCATTCATACTGACGATCACCTCATGCAGCCATGTCGCTCCGGAAAGTTCCTCGCAAATATGCCGGAGAGCGGGGCGCTCCAATTCCGCCCCATGGCATGGCAGGACGAGGACAATCGGACGTTCTGCGGCCAAGTCCACGAGTTCCGCCTCGATCTGGGCGAAGTGCGAATCGTTGAGTCGCTGAAGCGTGCAGATCAATCCCGACTGCGCAAAGTCGCTCATGGGATTGCGGATCGGGGATTGCGGATTGCGGATTGAAGTGGTGGGAGCGGACGCTCCGCGCGCTGTCCGCCGCATACCGCGACGACGCGCTGTGTGCTGAGCAATCCGCAATCCGCAATCCCCGATCCGCAATCGCTCACGTCTTCTCCTGCTCGGGCTCTTCGTCCTCCCCCTCCTCCTCGATTTCCGCCTGCATCTTGCGGGAGAGGAAGGGGCGGAAGAAGCCGTAGAGGAGATAAGACAGGAACAGCACGAACGGCATCCATTCGTAGAAGATCACCGTCGCACCGAGGATAAAGACGATGAGCAGGAAACGCGGGAGCGACCGCGTGCTCCGCCAGGAAATCCCCTTGAAACTCGGGTATTTGAACTGGCTGAACATCATCCACGCAAGGAAGAGCATCAGCGGTGGCAGCACCCATTTGCCCGGCCCGATCTGGCGTCCGCTCTCATTGAGCCAAAGGAGAAAGATCGTCAGGGAAGCGATCAATCCCGCTGCGGCGGGAATGGGAAATCCGCGAAACTCCTTGTTCGCGGCCGCGGAATTGGCAGCCGCCAGGCAATTGAAACGCGCCAACCGCAGCGCACCGCAGACCAGGTACACCGAGGCAATGATCCAGCCCGTACGGTGGAATTCATAAAGCACCACGGCATACACCATAAGGGCAGGCGCCACTCCAAACGAGACGATGTCAGCCAGTGAATCGAATTCACGTCCGAAGGGGCTGTCCGTTCCGCCAAGCCGCGCGAGCCGCCCATCGAGCATATCGAAGATGCACGAAGCGAGGATCAGCCAGATGGCCACGTGCACCTTGTCCGTCAGTGCCACGAGCATTTCCTGTGGCAGAATGGGGCCTGCCTTGTTTGCGACGACCGAGCCCTCCACGATCTTCAACGCCGCGGCAAATCCGCAGAAGAGGTTCCCTGCCGTCATCAGATTCGGCAGGAGATAGATTTTCGGTCCGAGTTCCTGGGACATAGTGGGAGGTGTTCTGGTCTGGTCTGGGCCTTTAGGGTAAGCCGTCTACTTTACGCCTCTCCAGTGAAGCGTGCGATCACCGTTTCGCCACCTTTCACTTTATCGCCGATTTTCACCGTCACTTCGCAGGAAAGCGGCATGTACACTTCGGTGCGGGAGCCGAAGCGGATCATTCCAAAACGCTCGCCCTTTTTGAGGGTATCACCGAGCTTCGACCACGGCACAATCCGTCGGGCGATGGCCCCGGTGATCTGCCGCACCACCAGTGTCGCCCGCTCCCCTTGAAAAGCCCAGGTGAGCGCCTCGTTCTTCGTCGAAGCTTCCACGTTGCGCGCATCGAGAAAAAGCCCTGGGTGATGCTGAATGTAAGTCACCTTGCCATCGATCGGCATCCGGTTGGTATGCACGTCGAAGACGGAGAGGAAAATACCCACGCGCTTCATCTTGGTCTGCGTCACTTCCGTATCCTCGATTTCCACGATATCCGCCACCGTTCCGTCCGCCGCGGCAATGATCGCGAGAGGATCCGCCGGCGCCTGCCGCTCCGGATCACGGAAGAAATTGATGCAGAAGAGGATGAGGAGAACAGCGAGGACGGTCAGCCATATCCAGTGCAGGGCCAGCCCAAGGGCCAGCACCACAAAGATCACGGCAAAAATCCATCGTCCTTCGTACAGAGTCTGAAAACGCATACCCAAAGACATTTCAGCGGACTGGGGCGCGTGACGAGTGAAAAAGTCCGGTTCGAGGGAAAGGCTCACGCGGAGGCAGGGAGGCAGGGAGGTTCTGCGGGCAGGATCTTAATCGTAATCCTAATCTTAATCTTAATCGCCTTCTGAAAACAGATGTCGACCCGTGGCCGCTCTCCAGTCCCAGCGATTGTCATCCCCGATATCCCGCGCTACGGTGTAAAACGATGACGACGCTGATCGATCCCAATATTTCCATGCGCGAACTGGAGCAGGCTTATCCAGGCGCCCGCCGCGCGCTCTTTCGCCGCTATCACATTGGCGGTTGTGCGAGCTGCGGATTTCGTCCCGACGAGACACTTGCCGAGGTCTGCGCCCGGAATGAGAATCTCGCGGTCGATGAAGTCGTGGAGCATATTCTGATCAGTCACGAGACGGACCAGAAAATGCAGGTCAGCGCGACGGAACTCGACACTCTTCGCAAAAGTGATCCCACCGCTGTGAAACTGCTCGATGTGCGCACTCGAGAGGAGTACGAAGCGGTCCACATCGACGGTGCAACCCTCTTCAGCCAGGATTTGATGCAGGAAATACTCGGCTCGTGGGATCGGCAGACACAGGTCGTTTTCATCGATCACCAAGGTACGCGAAGCATGGATGCAGCCGCCTATTTCGTTGGCCACGGTTTTGGAAATGCGCGGAGCCTTCGCGGCGGCATCGACGCCTGGAGCCAGGAAGTCGACTCCTCGCTACCTCGCTACACGCTGGAGTAACCCGGCAATCCATCTCTTCATCCATGAGCGACGACCTTCAGCGCAAGATCCAGGAAGCCATCCAGAACCCGAAGAATATCGGGGAAATGCAGAATGCCGATTCTGTCGGAACCGTCGGCAGCCCGGATTGCGGCGACATGCTGCGGATGTGGGTAAAATTCAAAGAAGATTCGGAAGGACGAAAGGTCATCGATCGCGCAACTTTCCAGACCTTTGGGTGCGAAACCGCCATCGCGGTGGCCAGCGTGGCAACCGAGTTGATTGCCGGCAAGACGGTCGACGAAGCACTATCCATGTCCGGCACGGATCTGGCCGCACCGCTTGGCGCCCTGCCACCGATGAAGATCCACTGCGCCCAGCTCGTGGAAGGTGCGCTTCGTTCCGCCCTGGCTCCCGAAGCGAAACCTGCGCCGGCCCCCTCGGGGCTTACCGCACCGCAAGCGGCGATACCCACTGCCGCCGGCAGTCTTTACGAGAGCTTTGCCGCACCTGCCCCTGCGGAAAAGAAAGTCAAGGTTGTCCTCAAGCAGCCCGCCTCTCCCGAGTAATCCGGCGAACCGGACGCCAAACCCGCCAATTCTTTCATGCACGAAAACACTGAAAAAACCCTGCTCCGCGATTGCGAAGCCGTTCGGATTCCGAGCGGCGAAAGCTGCACCTTGCGCGCCGGAACTCCCGTCATTATCACGCAAGCGCTCGGTGGCAGCTACACTGTGGCCACCGATTTCGGTCTCGCCCGAATCGCCGATAAGGATGCCGACGCCCTGGGACTGGAAGCCGCTGCGGCTCCAAATGGCACGGCGGCTCCCGTGGCAAGCGATATCCGCGTCGAAGAAAAGTCCGTGTGGGACCAGCTCCGCACCTGCTACGATCCGGAAATCCCGGTGAATATCGTCGATCTCGGGCTGGTGTACGATTGCCTGGTCGATCAGGCGGAAGGCCAGGCTGCCCAGATCAATGTCAAGATGACGCTCACCGCGCCAGGCTGCGGCATGGGACCGGTCATTGCCGAGGAGGCCAAACAGAAGATTCTCGCCATCCCCGGTGTGGGAGATGCGGCGGTGGAACTGGTGTGGGACCCGCCGTGGAATCAGGACATGATCAGCGAAGTCGGGAAGATGAAGCTGGGTTTGCTGTAGAAAATAAACCGAGCGTCCCTGTTAAAATCCCGGCGAAAAAGTCAAAATTCCCCTTGTCAACCTTGGGGTAGCGTGGCAGCTTCGCCCTCCTTTTTTGACAGGACCACCAGCTAATATGGCATACGCAATTTTCAAATCCGGCGGTAAACAATACCGCGCCTCACAAGGCGATTTCGTCGAAGTCGACAAGCTCGACGCAGAAATCGGCGGTACGCTGACGTTTTCCGAAGTGCTTTTCGTCGGCGAAGGCAGCGACTTCAAGACCGGTTCCGATGCCTCTGGCCTGTCCGTGACGGCGGAAGTCGTCGCCCAGATCAAGGGACCGAAGGTGATCGCTTATAAGTATCGTCGCCGGAAGGGCTATCACCGTACGGTCGGTCATCGCCGCAAGCTCACCCGCGTGAAGATCACCGGGATCGGCGCCTGATTCTTTTACTGCAACAACCTCGAACTCTCTCTTTCTCAAATGGCTCATAAAAAAGGTCAGGGATCCGTTAAGAACGGACGCGACAGCGTCAGCAAGCGACTCGGCGTCAAGAAGTTCGGCAGCCAGGTGGTCACTGCCGGAAACATCATCATCCGCCAGCGCGGAACGAAGTTCATCCCGGGCCGCAACGTTGGTCTCGGTCGCGATTACACGATCTTCGCTCTCATCGACGGCACCGTCCGTTTCGACAGCGAAGGCCGTCGTGTGAATGTCGACCCGCTCGCCACGCAGGCGAACTAAGGTTCCAGTTTAGTTTTTACGAAGAGCCCCGGGCTGAAAAGCTACCGGGGCTTTTTCGTGGAGTGACGGGAAGGCGGCGGGGTTCTCAATTCTAATCTTAACCCCTCTGGAAGAGAGCCTTACACGGACGCTTCGGCTTTGATTAAGATTAGGATTAAGAGCTGACCGCCTTGCCGCAGGGAGGCATCACCCTACAGCATCTGCTCCACAAACATCCGACTCTCAAAAAACGCGAAGTCATCCACCTTCTCCCCTGTCCCGATAAACCGCGTCGGAATGCCGAGTTCATTCTGGATTGCGATCACCACGCCCCCCTTCCCCGAGCCATCGAGCTTGGTCACAATCACCCCGGTAAGATCGGCCGCTTCCTTAAATTCACGCGCCTGAGCGAGCGCGTTAGAGCCTGTCGTGGCATCGACGACTAGAAACCGCTCGTGCGGGGCACTCGGATCGAGCTTGTTCAGACCACGCTTGATCTTGTTCAACTCGCTCATGAGGTTCGCACGATTGTGCAAACGGCCGGCGGTGTCGCAGATGAGGAATTCGATATTGCGCGAATCAGCCGCCTGATAGGCATCGTGGCAGACAGCGGCCGGATCAGCGTTGTACTGGCCCTTGATGATGTCGCAACCGATGCGCTCCGCCCAAACTGAAAGCTGTTCGATGGCAGCCGCGCGAAAGGTATCGGCAGCGGCAAGCATCACCGTATGACCCTTGCGCTTGAGGAAAGCGGCCAGCTTCGCGCACGAGGTCGTCTTGCCCGTGCCATTTACACCCACGACAAAGATGACTTTAGGCTTCGACGCCAGCGGACGCAGCATCAGCGTATCGCGCGGAAGCACTTTGAGGATCTCTTCCCGGGCCACGCCAACGACGCTTTCCGCGGTCATTTTTTCTTCCCGTCCCTGCAAATGTTTCAGGATGCGATTCGTCATCGAAACCCCGAGATCCGAACGAATGAGCGCTTCCTCGAGCTCATCCCAATCGACAGGACGACCGGTGAACTTCTGGACGATTGATTTGAAAAAACCGAAAGGCATTGGTGAACGGGCAGTAGGTTACCAGATGATCGGGAAAGACAAGCCCCGAGCGCGGGAAGAACCCCTGCGAACATTGAAAAACGTTCAACCTGAAAATGGATTTTGGAGTCGAGGGCGTGTTTGCAGCGCCAACGGCGCGACCTCATACCAGATACCGTGTCTGCAAGGACTGGTTTTCATTAATTTTTGGAACAGGCTTTTGAGCGAGAGTTGGATGGGGAACCACGGTTCCCCAAACCCCTCCTCTAGGGGGGACAGGAAGCGGGCGCAGGAACGTGGCTAGAATGGTTTGGATTGTAGTCGGCCCCGCTTTGGAGGATGGCGAAGGCCATGCGGATGAGCTTGTGGATGACGGCCAGAATGACGCTCATGGAGGGCTTGTCGGCTGCGCGCAAGCGCTCTGCGAATGCCTTGAGGCGCGGATCATGGCGCATGGCTGTGATGGCTGGGAAATAGAGTTTGGCGCGTAGCGAGGGGGCC
>Ga0207695_10000197_pt1 | contig 168837 bp, 153 predicted proteins | sample KBSC54metaG_FD_184354 | JGI IMG/M metagenome (GOLD analysis project Ga0207695, IMG submission 184354) | Corn rhizosphere microbial communities from Kellogg Biological Station, Michigan, USA - KBS C5-4 metaG (SPAdes) (version 2) | ecosystem: Host-associated > Plants > Roots > Rhizosphere >...
AAAATAAAATGAGTGTGATTAATGCGGTCAGAAACAAACTTATCCTGCGCATCTTTGCCTGCGTCAATCAAAACAGGCCTTACGAAAAAAATTATTGTAAATTAGTTGCTTAAATCATAGAAATCGAACCTGCGCGGGTTGGAATTGCCAGGGGAAGGTGAGAAATCTTATACAAGATACAAAGCGGACCATGCAGGGCGTTGAAGATTTCTCACTACGTTCGAAATGACATAAAGAAATACATACCATGAACAAAACCGTAGTCATCGACATTGTTGGCCTTTCCAAATCAGTAATCGGCGAACACACGCCGTTCCTGCAAAAATATATTGCGCAAAATAACCTGGCTACTATTGAGTCTATGCTGCCTGCGGTTACTACCTCGGTGCAATCGGCTTATTTAACAGGGAAATTCCCCATGGATAACGGCATAGTAGGCAATGGCTGGTACGACCGTACGGATTGCGAGGTGAAATTCTGGAAGCAATCGAACAAACTCGTCGAAGGTGAAAAAATATGGGATAAGGCCAAAAAGGAAGACCCATCATTCACCAGCGCCATGATGTTTTGGTGGTATAATATGTATTCTAACGCTGATTATTCGGTAACTCCCCGCCCTAATTATTTGGCAGATGGCCGTAAAATGCCCGATTGCTATTCGCATCCGGCAGAATTAAGAGATACTTTACAGGATAAACTGGGGCAATTCCCGCTGTTCCAGTTCTGGGGACCGGGGGCAAATATTAAATCGACTCAATGGATAGCTGATTCGGCTATGGTAACTGATGACCTGCATGATCCTACCCTTACACTCATTTACCTGCCGCACCTGGATTATTGCCTGCAAAAATTTGGGCCCGATCTGCCGGTTATCAGCAAAGAACTGAATGAGATAGATAAAGTGGTTGAACAACTGGTCACCTTTTATGAAAAGAAAGGCGCGAAAATTATCCTGCTGTCTGAATATGGCATAGCACCGGTAAACAACCCTATCCATTTAAACCGCCTGTTAAGGCAGCATGGTTTATTGGCTATCCGCGAAGAAAGGGGATTAGAATTACTTGACCCCGGCGCATCAAAAGCGTTTGTGGTGGCCGACCACCAAATAGCCCACGTGTATATCAACGATCCATCAGTTATTGAACAGGTAAAAGCTCTTTTAAAAACCATCCCTGGTATTGAGCTGATACTTGATAAAGAACAACAGGCTAAATATCACATCAGCCACGAACGCTCGGGCGACCTGGTTTTAATGGCCAGTGCCCAAAGCTGGTTCACCTATTATTTTTGGCTGGATGATGCCAAAGCGCCGGATTATGCCCGGTGTGTTGACATCCACAAAAAACCCGGTTATGATCCTGTTGAGATGTTCATGAGTTCCAAACTACGGGCTGGCTATAAACTGCTACGCAAAAAAGCAGGCTTCCGCTATGTAATGGATGTGATACCGCTTGATGCCACGCTTATTAAAGGCTCGCATGGGCGAATTGGGGTTGAGGAAAAATATAAACCTATACTCATCACCAATAATAAAACAGCAGGCAATCTCATTGCAACTGATGTCAATGATATAATTTGGCAGCATCTAAAAGGATGATCCCCCTGTAGAGACGCAATACTTTGCGTCTCCGGATGAACATGTAAGAGACGCAAAGTATTGCGTCTATACAAAAACACCTTGTAATATATATTGTTACCTCATAAAACAATGTATAATGCCCTCATCTGTTGTAGCAGCTTTTAATTACGATGCACCGCATCATACGCTGAACGTGGTTTACGTTTCGGGCAAAAAATACGCTTATAAAAATGTACCTGAGCAGGTTTATCTCGAAATGAAGGAAGCATTTTCCAAAGGCACCTACCTTAACCAAAATATCAAGGGAAAATATCCGTTTAAAAAGATGAACTGATTGATTTCTCCTGACACTTCTTATTCAGCGCAATGTTGGTCCTGCCATAATCACTCAAGCTATAATTTAACAATTTTTAACAAAAATACCGGGCAGATAAGTTGACAAAACATGCAGGTCTTTTTAACTTCGCACCCTCAACTATATACTCATGGAAGAAATAAATAGTGGTACACAACCGGTTACAACTGATACGGTAGCCGGAAGTTCATCATACGGAACAGATATCCGCGCTATCAATGAAATGATACAAAAGGAAAGCGCCTTTATCGATGTGCTGAAAATGGAGATGGATAAGGTGATAGTAGGCCAAAAATACATGGTGGAACGCCTGATGATAGGTTTACTGGCCGACGGCCACATTCTATTGGAAGGTGTGCCCGGACTGGCAAAGACACTGGCTATTAACACACTGGCTAAAGCCATAAACGCGGGTTTTAGCCGTATACAATTTACGCCCGACCTGTTGCCTGCCGACTTACTGGGAACCATGATCTATAACCAGAAAAAGGAAGAATTCATTGTTCGCAAGGGCCCTTTGTTCTCTAACTTTATTTTGGCGGATGAAATTAACCGCGCCCCCGCGAAGGTGCAGAGCGCGTTGCTGGAATCGATGCAGGAAAGGCAGGTAACCATTGGCGATAACACGTTCCCGCTACCGCAGCCTTTTTTGGTACTGGCTACCCAAAACCCGATCGAGCAGGAAGGTACATATCCGCTTCCCGAAGCTCAAGTTGACCGTTTTATGCTGAAGGTAGTGATCGGTTATCCTAACAAGGAAGAAGAAAAACGCATTATCCGCTCAAACATATCACCCCAGGGTTTTGCTAAGGTAAACGCGGTTATCAGCACTGATGATATTATCAACGCCCGCAAGGTAGTGCGCGAGGTTTATATGGACGAGAAGATAGAGCAATATATTATCGATATTGTTTTCGCTACCCGTTTCCCTGAGCAGTATAAACTGTCAAAATACAAGAGCCTGGTAAGCTTCGGCGCTTCGCCAAGGGCAAGTATAAATTTGGCGCTGGCCGCTAAAGCCTACGCATTCATCAAACGCCGTGGCTATGTGATACCGGAAGATGTAAGGGCCATTTGCCACGATGTATTGCGCCATCGTATCGGATTAAGCTATGAAGCCGAGGCTGAAAATGTAACATCCGAAGATATTGTAACCGGGATACTGAACGCGGTAGAGGTACCTTAAACCCCACCCAACCCTCCCCAAAGGGGAGGATTTTAAAAATAAAGAGGAATAAAATTTACACTATATTATGAAAAGTCTCCCCTTTGGGGGAGATTTAGAGGGGGTTATGGCAAGGGATACCAAAGAGCTTTTAAAAAAAGTACGGAAGATCGAGATAAAGACCCGGGGGTTAAGTAACCACTTATTCTCGGGAGAATATCATTCGGCCTTCAAGGGGCGTGGTATGGCTTTTAGCGAGGTGCGCGAATACCAGGTGGGCGATGAAATACGCACCATCGACTGGAACGTTACCGCGCGCTTTAATCACCCTTATGTTAAAAGTTTTGAGGAAGAACGCGAGCTTACCGTAATGTTGCTGATTGATGTAAGCGGCTCGGGTAACTTCGGTACCGTGGTACAACAAAAGCAGGATCTGGCTACGGAGCTTTGCGCCGTGCTGGCATTTTCGGCCATTCAAAATAATGATAAGGTGGGGGTAATATTTTTCAGCGATAAAATAGAAAAATTCATCCCACCCAAAAAAGGGCGTAGCCATATCCTGGCTATTATCCGCGAGCTAATAGACTTTACACCCGAAAACAAAGGCACCAATGTTGCCGAGGCATTACGCTATTTTACCAGCGCCATTAAAAAACGCAGTACAGCTTTTATTATATCCGATTTTATGACCGGCCCGTTCGAAGATCAGCTTAAAATAGCCAACAAAAAGCACGACATTGTTGCCCTTAAGCTGTACGACAGGCACGAGGAAGAGTTCCCCGACCTGGGCTTGGTACCAATGGTAGATGAAGAAACCGGCGAACTGCAATGGGTAAACACCAGCAATAAAGAAGTACGCAATGCCTACAAAGCGGCGGCATTAAAACGCAATAATGATTTAAACAATACTTTCAAAAAATCGGGGGTTGATTATACCGGCATCGGCACCCATGAGTCGTGGGTAAAACCACTCATGACACTATTTAAAAAACGTGAAAGCAGGCGGTGATAGCAATGAAAAGATATTTTAATTATACACTTGTTCTGATATTATTTTTAGCCTGTTTTGCCTACAGAACCAACGCGCAAAATATAAAGGTTGAAGCTACGCTTGATAAAGTGACCATCCCCATGGGCGATCAAACCCGCCTGCACCTTATTGCGCACATTCAGGCGAAGGATCAGATAGATTTTCCGCAACTGGCCGATAGCATTGGCAAAATACAAATTGTAAGCGTTGCCAAACCTGATACTATTTTTGATAAGGACAATGTACAAAACGAAACCATTACCCGTAATTACACGGTAACATCGTTTACTCCGGGCACTTATTCCATCCCGCCATTCACTTTCAAAACAAAAACGGCATCGTACACTACCGATAGTTTAATGCTGCAGTTTACACCGGTTGCTGTTGATACCACCAAAGCCATTTATGATATTAAACAGCCCTTAGCGGTTACTTACACCTGGCTCGATTGGTTAAAAGATCATTGGCAATGGGTGGTGTTCCCGCTATTGGCTATTTTGATCATCATAGGCATTACCATCTACTTTGCTACACGGCCCAAAAAAGAAGTACCATTTGTAAGCAAAGCGCCGCCGGTACCGCCGCATACCTTAGCGCTGAATAAGTTAAGCGCCCTGCGTGATAAAAAACTTTGGCAAAGTGATGAGGTAAAACTATACCATAGCGAATTAAGCGATACGTTGCGCGAATACATTGAGAACAGGTATCATATTAATGCTTTGGAACAAACATCGGATGAGATATTCGCTGCTTTAAGATCGGCACAGATACCGAACGATGCCCGCGAGAAATTGAGGCGCACTTTAATTTTGGCCGATCTGGTGAAATTCGCCAAGGAAAAACCGTTGCCCGAAGATAATGAGTTCAGCATGGAGAATGCGATCAGTTTCGTAATGCAAACCAAACAGGAACCACAGGCACCTGCTGATAAGGAGGATTTACCGAAATGAGCTGGTTCCACGGAATAGAGTTTGCCTACCCCGGTTTCTTTTGGCTGTTCATCATCGTCCCATTGATGATCGGTTGGTATATCTGGAAGAACAAGGTATTGCAGGGCACGCTCAGCATGTCGAGTACCGGTGGATTTTCAACTGGGAAAAAGAATGCATATCCTATTTTAAGGCATTATGGCATAGTTTTGAGAGTACTGGCCTTATCATTACTAATTGTAGCGCTGGCACGTCCGCAAACCGCTTTAAGCTGGGAAAATGAAACCACTGAAGGCATTGACATTGTTATAGCCAGCGATATATCGGGTAGTATGCTTTCCGAGGATTTTGTGCCGAACCGTTTGGAGGCAGGCAAGCAGATCGCCATTGATTTTATTAAGGCCCGCCCTAACGACCGTATCGGCCTGGTGATATTCAGCGGTGAAAGCTTTACACAATGCCCGTTGACTATCGACCATGATGTGCTCATTAACCTGTTCCAGGGCATTCAAAACGGTATGATAGACGATGGTACCGCAATAGGTATGGGATTGGCAACGGCAGTAAACCGTTTAAAAGATAGCGAAGCAAAAAGCAAGGTGGTTATTTTGCTTACTGATGGGGTAAATAATACCGGTTCCATCCCGCCAATTACCGCTGCCGAAATTGCCAAACAATTCGGTATAAGGGTGTACACTGTGGGGATCGGCACTAACGGTTCGGCGCCGTATCCGTTCAAAGACCAGTTTGGCAATATACATTACCAGAATATGCCGGTACAAATTGACGAGGCTACGCTCACCAAAATATCAGCCATTACTGGCGGGAAATATTTCAGGGCGCACAATAACCAGGAGTTGAAAGGCATTTATCAGCAGATAGACAAGCTGGAGAAAGTGAAGATAGCGGTTACCCAATTTCATAAAAGAACGGAGCGCTTTTTACCTTTTGCCATAGCGGCGATATTGTTATTATCGCTTGAATTTATATTGAGTAACACCATTTTTAAAGGAGCTTTAACCTGATGCTACGTTTTGCGCACATATGGATATTATGGGGATTGGTAGCTGTACCGCTGCTCATCATTTGGTTTGCGGGCGTACGCACCTGGAAAAAGCGCGCGCTTGCACGTTTGGGCGATAAAGAAATTATCGCGCGCATTATGCCTGATGTATCTTTCCGCAGGCCAACGCTGAAATTTATACTGTACATCATTGCCTACGGGTTTATTATTATCGGCCTTGCCGACCCGCAAATTGGTACCCGGACGGAAGATATTAAGCGCGATGGGGCTGATATTATGATACTGCTGGATGTTTCTAATAGTATGCTATCGCAAGATCTGGCGCCCAACCGTTTGGAGAATGCTAAACGTGCGCTCGATCAGCTCATCAGCAGTTTGCATAACGATCGTATAGGCATAGTTGTATTTGCCGGTGAGCCTTATGTGCAGCTACCTATGACCACCGATTATTCGGCAGCGAAACTGTTTTTGAACGAAATAAGCACCGGCATGGTACCCACGCAGGGCACAGCTATAGGCGCGGCCATTGATATGGGTATGCAATCGCTCGATTTTAAGAACAATACCGCCAAGGCCATGATACTAATGACCGATGGTGAGAACCACGAGGACGATGCGGTAAAAGCTGCTGAAAATGCCGCTGATAAAAAAGTGACAATACATGTTATTGGTTTCGGTTCGCCGCAGGGTTCGCCTATCCCGGTTTATTTGAATGGTAAGCAGGCTGGTTTCCATGTGGACAGCGCGGGGCACACGGTAATCAGTAAGTTGAATGAGGATATGTGTAAGGAGATAGCCGCGGCAGGCGGCGGCGTGTTTGTACGTGCCAGTAACGCGGGCAGCGGATTGAACATTGTGATGGACCAGGTAAACAAAATGCAGCAAAAGGGCTATGACAGCAAGCAATTCAAGGATTTTGAGGACAGGTTCCAGTTCTTTTTTGTGATAGCGTTTTTATTGCTGGTGGTAGAGTTTTTTATATCGAACCGTAAGAATTTACGGTTAAGCAGATTGAAATTGTTTGAAGTGAAAAAGCCATGAAGCGAGCGATTATAATTATATTGATGCTGTTAAGCGGTGAATGGCTTTATGCACAGGATGCGAAAAGCCATATACATAAAGGCAACCAACTTTACAGCCAGAAAAAATACGAGGATGCCGCTGCAGAATACAGCAAATCGGTTGAGAAAAAAGGCATGCCTGTTGAGGGTAACTTTAATTTGGGCGATGCATTATTCAGACAAAAAAAGTTTGATGATGCTGCACAGCATTTTACCGATATTGGCTCATCGGCAACTAATAATATGATAAAGGCCGGCGCATATCATAATTTGGGTAATTCGTTAATGGAATCGAAGAAGTACCAGGAAAGTATTGATGCTTATGAAAAGGCTTTGTTGGCTAACCCTAAAGACGATCAAACCCGGTATAACCTCGCTTATGCACAAGAAAAATTAAAACAACAGCAGCAGCAAAACAAAAAGAACGACAAGAATAATCAGAACAACAAAAACAACCAGAACCAGAATAAACAGGATCAGGATAAAAAGAACCAGGACAAGAAAAACCAGGATAAAAATAATCAGAATAAAGACCAGCAAAATAAAGACAAACAGGACCAGCAACAGCAAAATCCTAACAAGCTTTCAAAAGAAGACGCCCAGCGGATGTTAGATGCGTTGAACGATAATGAAAAGAATACACAGGATAAGCTGAAAAATAAAAAGGCAAAAGCCGGTAAAATGCATATTGATAAGGATTGGTAATTAAGAATTAGATGAAGAGTCAAGAGCCAAGAATCAAGATAAAATTAGGTGGAGGGTATCTATTAAATCTCTTGATTCTTACATCTTGACTCTTGATTCTCTATTATATAAATGAAAAAAAGGTACTACATATTATCATTTTTGTTGCTGTTGTCGGCAATGGCTTTTGCGCAGGTTAAATTTACTGCTACTGTCAGCAGCGCGCAGGTGGGTACCGGCGAACAATTTGAGGTGGATTTTACCGTACAGGGCAACGGCGACAATTTTAACCCGCCCGATTTTTCAAATTTCCAGGTATTGTCAGGCCCGAATATGTCGCAAAGCATGACATCGGTAAACGGCAATACAACTTACACTACCGGCTATAGCTATATTTTGCAAGCCACCAAAGAAGGCACCTTTATCATAGGCCCCGCAACCATAAATGTGAATATGCGCGGGGTTAAATCGAACCCGTTAAAAATAACGGTAGTAAAAGGGCAACCTGTTCAGCGGCAGCAAGCACAACAAGTGCAACAACAACAAAGTGCGCCTGGTACTGCATCTGTTGGTAATCCAAAAAATATTGCCAAATCATTGTTCATCAGGGCAGAAGTTGATAAAACCCGCGTTTATCAGGGTGAACAATTAACTGTAAATTATAAACTATACACCCGCGTGGCCATATTAGGCAGCGGATTGGATAAGGCCCCTGATCTGAATGGTTTCTGGAACCAAGATGTAATGAAGAACGGCCAGCCTGTGCAATGGAAAGTTGAGAATTACAAAGGGCAGCAATTCAACGTTGCCACCATAAAACAAACTGTGCTGTTCCCTGAACATGCCGGCGATTTAACCATCGACCCCATTTCGTTAACACTGGCCGTGCGTATACAGGAGCCGAGTTCAGGCGATATTTTCGACCAGGTTTTTGGCGGCGGCGGGTTTAAGGATGTGAATTACAAGGTAAGCAGCCCTCCTGTTATTATCCATGCCATGCCATTACCCGAGGCAGGTAAACCTGCCGGTTTCAGCGGTGCGGTAGGCTCATTTTCAGTTGAATCAAACGTCGACAAAAAAGAGCTGAAAGCTAACGAAACATTTAATTACAATCTTAAAATTACAGGAACAGGTAACCTGGCATTGATTAATGCACCAAGCATTAACCCGCCTGCTGATTTTGAGAAATACGACCCGAAAACAACCGATAACATCTCGGTAAACCCGGCTGGTGTTTCGGGCAGCAGGGAATATACTTACCTGCTTATCCCCCGTCACCAGGGCGATTTTACGCTTAATCCGCCGGGCTTTTCATATTTCAATCCGGCTACGAAAAGGTATGTGACACTGCCTGCCAAATCATTCGCCATAAAAGTAAATAAAGGCGATCCGCAGGCCAACCCCACTGCTTACAATATGGGCAGCCAGCAGGATATAAAAATGCTGGGCAAGGACATCCGTTATATTAAAACCGATTCCCCTGATCTTTATAAAGATGGCGAGGGCTTTTATGGCTCAACGGGCTTCTATCTACTTTTTTTATTAGGCCCCTTAGCATTCACCGGCGCGTTACTATACCGCCGCTGGGACGATAAGCAGAACAGCGACATTGTAAAATTAAAAAGCCGCAAGGCCAATAAAATTGCCGCTAAACATTTGGCCATTGCCGCCAAACAATTATCCGCAGGTAATAAAAACGAATTTTATGAGGCAATAGCACGCGGCCTGTACGGCTATCTGAGCGATAAGCTAAATATCCCGGTTGCTGATCTAAATCAGGAAAATATAACCTCGCAACTAAAAGCAAGGGCATTGGACGAAGGTACCATCAAACAACTGGCCGATACTATCGACCTCTGCGAAATGGCGCGCTTCGCCCCGGTAACAGGTATATCGCAGCAACAGGTGTTCGACAAGGCAAAAAATATTATCAATGAAATTGAAGATAAAATATAACCGGCTGAAAAGCGGGCTATACCTGCTTTTGTTTTTGGCACTGCCCATATTCTCTTATGGCAGCGATGCCACCACCGCGCTTTTTACAAAAGGTAACCAGCAATATGCAAAAGGACAGTATCAGCAAGCTGTGCAAAGCTACCAGCAGATATTGAATGATGGCTACCAATCGGCTATCATCTATTTTAACCTAGGCAATGCCTATTATAAACTTGACGACATCCCTTCGGCAATACTGTATTTTGAAAAGGCCCACAAGCTAAACCCCGGCGATGAGGATATCAACTTCAACATAAAACTCGCCAACTCAAAAACAACCGATAAAATTATACCGCTACCTGAGTTTTTTGTTACCAGTTGGTGGCATAGTTTTATACTATGTTTTTCGGCCGGCACCCTTGCCGCGCTAAGTGTATTATTTTTATTAGCAGGTTTCGGCATCCTGGTGTTGTATCTTTTCACCAATTCTACCAGCATAAAAAAATTGTCATTTTATAGCGGCATTATTTCGATATGCATTGGCGCGGTTGTTATTTTCATTGCCAACCGGCAGGTGGATTATTTTAACCATCATCACCAGGCCATTGTTTTCAGTAGTTCGGTAACCGCCAAAAGCTCGCCTGATGCCGCCGGCAAAGCCATGTTTGTGGTGCACGAAGGCACTAAGGTTAGCGTAATGGAAACCAATGCCAACTGGATAGAAATTGAACTCCCCAACGGTAGCGCAGGCTGGATAGCGGCTACTGATGTTAGGGAGATATAGTTTTTTGTACACTCAGGTTTTAGCATTATTAAGTTAAGCGGGGCGGGGCGTTTACCTATCTTCGTTTTTACTCACCCCGACTTCGCTAAATCGCTTGTCGACCCTCTCTTCGCTGCGCGAAAAGAGGGTAAAAATCCTCTAAATGATTTAAAGTATAGGGCTTTTATTCAGGTATCTTCTCTACCAGTAATTCTTCGCCGCTTTTGCTGTAATAGGTACAGGTCATTTCGCTTATATCTGTTATCCATTTTTCTACACCTGTTTCGGCACACATGGCGCAAAAGGTTGGGTAATCGGTTTTGCCTTGCTGATGCGCTTTTAATTCGCTAACAAATACGGTTTTATTGCTGTTGCAGGCTAAGGGCTTGCTGTCATATTTCGCAGGCGAGAGGACGCTGTAGCCATCTGCCCCGCTAAACAAAGTGTGGCCATCGCTTACGTAAGTGGCGTAGCTTAATACACCTAACACTTTTAATTCTTTAACATAATCGGGGAAATCAGCGCCGCTTTTCACTTTGGAATGGGCTGCTTTTATTTGTTCTAACGTAAACATATTATTGAGTTTTATACATCAAAAATATGCTTATACAATTGCGGCAAATTGTAAAAAATCGTTTGTTTTTATTTAGGTTGAAAGAATTTTTCAGGTGTTTCGCCGGTGAAGTTTTTAAAATCTTTTATAAAATGCGCCTGATCATAATAACCTATCCTGTAACCAATTTCAGTCATGCTCAGCGTTGATGGAAATTCGTTAATAACTGTTTGCAGCCTTACTATGGAAGCAAATTTTTTGGGCGATGCACCCACCACCTTCCTAAATCTTTTTTCGAACGGGCCTTGGCTGATATTGAGTTTTTCGGCAAGGTCTTTCATACGCATCATCCCTTTTGATTGCCTGATCAGCATTATTGCGGCCGTCACTAAAATATCGCCGGTAACATCCTTCAGTTGCGAGATGAGAAATAATTCTGTCACCTGTATACGCTGCCGGTCGGTTTCGGCAGTTGCAAGTTGTTCACTTATTTCCCTGAGCAAGGAACAATCAAAGAAATGGTCGAGCGCAAGGCTTTGCGCGAACAGTTCATTTACAGGCTGGTTAAAAAATGCAGCAGCGCCTGTTTCTTTAAAATATACCAGCACCGAACCAATATTTGCCGAGCTCTTAAACAGGCGGTAACTATCCTGCAAGCCCGTAACCCCAATCACCGACAGGTTCTCTTCCTTTCCGTTTATTACCTGCGCCAGTTTACCTTTATACTGAAAACCTATAACCAACGAAGTATCAGGCAGTACCTTGTAGGCCTGTTCATGCTCACTTTCAGAGATAACAAAATATTTAATGTAAGGCTTTAAAATATCGCCCGGTGCATATTTGTCAAACCTGCCCATTCAAATTGCGTTAATTAAACATAAATGTAAAAAAGTAATTGCCTAAATTTACGTCATCCCCTTATAATCTGTAATCATAATACCTATGCAGCAACAATTTCATTATGCCACCGTTACCGAGGCTATAAAACAACTAAAAGAAAGAGGCTTTACCCTCGACCTAAACCTAAAGGAAAACCAGTTTTTAACGGTTGATAATGCCTACGCCGCCGATGAATTTGAGATAGTAGACCTTTACCGCTATGAAGGCCCATCCGACCCGGCCGATGAAGCCACCGTTTATGCCCTGGCATCAAGATCAGGATTGAAAGGAATATTCGTATCAGGTTACGGTGCATCAGCCGATGAGGCGTCAGAAGAAACTTTGAAAAAACTGCACTACAAATATCAACAAGCCCAACAATAACATCATACCATGAAAAAAATTATCGCGCTATTATTAGCTGTGACTGGCTTTGCTTATACTGCCGTAGCGCAAAAGATAGATAGCCCACAGGTTAAAACCGCCAATGGAATTGTGCAGGGCGTAGTGGAAGCCAGCGGTATACATTCGTTCAAAGGCATCCCCTTTGCACAGCCACCCGTGGGCGATCTGCGCTGGAAAGAACCGCAGCAGCCAAAAAACTGGAAAGGTATTTTACATACCGACCATTTTGGCCCGCAAGCCATGCAGGAGCCAATTTACAGCGATATGATGTTCCGCAGTAATGGCAAGAGCGAGGATTGCCTGTATCTGAATGTTTGGACACCTGCCAAATCACCCAAAGAGGCCTTACCTGTACTGGTTTACTTTTATGGCGGCGGCTTCCGTGCTGGCGATGGCTCTGAATACAGGTACGATGGCGAGAGCATGGCTAAACATGGAGTTGTGGCGATCACCATCAATTATCGCCTGGGCATCTTCGGCTGTATGGCACATCCTGAATTGACCAAAGAATCGCCACACCATTCGTCAGGCAATTATGGCTTGATGGATCAGCACGCAGCATTGGTATGGGTACAAAAAAATATTGCTGCCTTTGGCGGCGACCCTAATAAGGTGACCATAGCCGGTGAATCAGCGGGTTCCATGTCGGTAAGCGCGCAGGTGGCATCGCCTTTATCAAAAGGATTGTTCAGGGGTGCCATTGCCGAAAGCGGCGCGGTGGTAGGCAGGCAGTTACCGCCATTGGCCGTTGCTGAGGGCTTCGGTTTAAAATTCGCGGCGAAAATTGGTGCCGCTTCATTGGCCGACCTGCGAAAGATACCTGCCGATAGTTTGCTCAAATTATCCGAGTCGGCACAATTCCCGCAAACTATCGACGGATACTTTTTTCCTGAGCAACCCAATGCAATTTTTGCAGAGGGGAAACAAATGCATGTACCCCTGCTGGCTGGCTGGAATTCGGCCGAGACTGATTATCATGGAATTATAGGTAATGATTCAGCTACGGTGGATAACTATAAAAAGGCTTTGACCAAACTATATCACGGCAATGCCGACGCTGTTTTTGCCGCTTACCCCGCTGCTAATGATGCAGATGTAAAACATATTGCTACCGACCTATCGGCAGATCGCTTTATCGTTTACAGCACCTGGAAATTTATCGATATGCAAAGTAAAACAAGTAGCAAACCGGTTTACAATTATATATTTGGCCGCGTGCGCCAGCCTGTAGGTGGGTTTAAGGAACCTGCGATGGGTGCTACGCATTCCTCGGAAATTGAATACGCTTTGGGCAATTTATCAACCAATAACGCCTACACCTGGACGGATGACGATTATAAAGTATCGAACACCATGGAAAGCTATTTTGCCAACTTCATCAAAACCGGCAATCCTAACGGGCAGGGTTTGGCGCAATGGAACGCATTTAACGATAATGCCCAGCAAGCTATGTGGATAGATGTTAACTGCAAAACCATCCCCATAAACAATCCTAAACGATTTATTTTTATGGATAGTTTAAGTAGCAACCAGGTACATTAAATTGAACAGATTTTTAGGGCCTGCTATTGAGATTTATTGTCTCATTGCTGTCTCACTTTGAGACAATTTGTGCTTCTTTGCTTTATTTCCACCTTAAAAAAAGCATAAAACCCGGTATTTTTAAGCACTTTTTTGATAAAAAAGGCTGTTTTTTGACGTTTTTTGATGGAAAAAGAGGGCTTAAAAGGCAGTTTTCTATCCCTTTTGGCGCTTAAAATGGTTTATTTTGATGCATTTTGAGCAATTTTGAAATGTAAATAACGCTGACAATCAGCGCTTTATTTTTTTCTTAAAGTCTTAATTCTTGTCTTGTGTCTCAAAGTGTCTCATTTGCTAAATGATACAGTACGGCTAATGCAGCCTTTCCTGGAATGAGCCCGCCGCTTCATCCGCTTGTGCCGGATTGCCGAGATAGCTCCACCGCAGGCCCTGTATGTATTCGTTCAGCGCAATATCAATTTGCTGTATGGTAACCTTATTAACCATTGCCGGCAATTGTTCGGCTAATTCCCATCCACCCAAAATTTCGGCTTCTCCAAGGCTTGTGGTTATTGCCGATGTACTTTGCTGTTTGATATAATTGGTGGTGATATAACTGCTTTTCAAATGCTTCAGGTCGCTTGATGAAACACCGATATGCCGCACATAGTCGAGCATCCTCACTATTTCATGTACCGCTTCTTTGGGCTGACTGGTGCTGGCCGACATGGTTGCATAGGGCATCTGCCGCATTACCGCGTCAGCGCCGGGATCGTATGATAAATTCATGTCGGTACGCAGGTCGCTGAACAAAGCGCCACCAACCACCGAGATACCCAACCTGAAAGGTATATAATCAGGACTATTTACCTGCGGCGAATTCATAATGGCATTGATATAATTGGTAGACAAATCGCGTTTTTCAACCAGTAACTTATAATCTTTCCAGTCGGGAGTAGTGTAAGTCGGGGTATGGTAAAGCTGTTTGGAAGGCAGCCCGGCAAACGAGGCATGTATTTTGGCTACCAGTTCTTTCTTACTTATTTTGCCGGCCACCACAATAAATAACCGGCTTTTATCCAATATACTGTGGTAATAACTTTTAAGATCGGCGGCTGAAAATTTACTGATGGTTTCTTCTGTGCCGTCGGGCTCGGTAGCATAGGGTGTGTTTGCGAACGCGTTTTTTATCATCAACTGGTCCGAGTAATTATCCGGGTCTGATTGCCTTTGGCGCATTTCGGCGAATATCTTATTGCGCAGCAACTCCACCTGGTTATCATCAAATACCGGGTCGACAACCGCCTGTGTAAACAGCTCCCATCCCTGGTTTAAATAATCAGTTACACATTCCATTTCAATGGTGCCATAGTCGTAGGTTGATTCGCCGTGGATGCCAATGCTGTAAACATCGGCAGTATCCCTAAAGGCATCAGCTGCATATTTGCGGGTGCCGCATTCTACAGCAGCGTTTAGTGCGAAGTTTTCAATACCAGCCTGGCCGGCATTGTAATTGGTTACACCGCCACGGAAAAACAGCCGCACATCCAATATCTCTTTTACAGTGGGTTTAAATATCACTTTAATGCCGTCCACATCAAACGCCGTTGTTGGGGCCTGCGCCATTGCCCCGGTTGCGGCAAGGCACAGTATGGTTATTACAAACAGTAGTTTCTTCATGTTACTTTTAGTTCGATGCGGTAAAGAATTGTTCAGGATGTACTTGGGCTTTCATCTCGGGACTTATCAGCATCCCGGCACAATAAGGCTGGTTCTTGATGTATTTGCGTACATATTCCTGTAGGTCGGCACGGGTTATTTTGTTCAGGTTGTCAACGTAGCCGGTATAATAATCAATGGTTGTTGATGCCCACCAGAATGACATGGCCTGTGTAAAATCCGAAGTCACTTCCTTTTCCATGATCCGTTCTATGCCTAATTTGCGGCGGGCTATCACTATCTGCTCATCGGTAAAATAGTCGTCGCTGTCCATCAGCTCAATTTGTTTTTTTACCTCGGCAATACATTCCTTTATTTTGGCTGGATTAGGTACTATTTCCAAAGTAATAGGCCCGGTATGGCTCAACGTTAAATAGCTGATCTCCACCTGTAATGCCAAACCCGATTGCAATAAAGCCTTGCTGAATTTTGATGAGTTTTGGTTAACAATAAACGAGAAAACATCGGCGGCGTAGGTTGCATGTACATCGTGCCGCGTATCAGGGCCCTCCCATTCCATCAGTACCAATGGCACGCGCGACAGGCCGGATTCCACTACAAAATAATCCGTATTTTTCAGCGGCTTAAATTCCGGAATAGGCCATTTTTTAAACGGGTCAAAAGGGGCCGGCTTCCAACTACCGTATATATTTTGTACACGGCGGAATATGTCCTCATGCTTTACATCGCCGGCAACAGTGAGCAGGCAGTTGTTAGGATAATAATATTTGTTCTTGATGGAATCCATCATGGCCGGCGTTGCCGAACGGATAACCTGGTGGTCGCCTAATGAGTTTTTGCGGCTGTACAGATCGCCCCACATATGGTGGTCCATCGCGTTTGATAAAGCATAGCCGGGGTCTGATTCATCCTGCTGGAATTCGGCGTCAACCACCACATTTTCACGCGCCATTTCTTTGGGGTCGAACTTTGGGTAACGAATGGCCGAGTTCATAAAATCAAGCCCTTCGCTCAGGTTCGAGCTGGGCAGGGTAAAATAGTAGTTCACGTTTTCGTACGATGTTGAGCCGTTAAACTTCATGCCCAATTCGCTCACGCGTTGCAAAAAATCTTCGGCGCTGTGATATTCTTTATTCGCCTTAAAAAACATGTGCTCATATAAATGGCTCAGGCCGTTGAACTTGGGTGTTTCGGTATAAGCGCCATTTTTGCAGGTGATCATGATGGTGGCCAGCGGTACGCTGTTATCTTCAATTACCAATACATCTAATCCGTTTGGTAATTTGCGTAAAAACATGTTGTCGGGAAGTTTATTTTGCGCCTTTAATAAACCGGGCAAAAGCAGCAAAATAAACAGGCATATCCTTTTTATCATAGGTATAAATTCGAGCGATGAAAATAGTAAAATAAATTAACGGTTATTTGTTTGTTTTAGCGTTCAACAGAATTGTTGCATTGCCAAGCTGCTGCCAGGTGGCAATGTTAGCTACGCCGGTTATTGAAGCGATAAGATCGAAAATTTCGGTAGCCGGTTTTCCGCTTTCGCGCAAATATTTCACTGATGTTGCCCCGGCAGATTTCGATAGTTTTTGCCCGGTTTCATCAGTAATTAACGGGTGGTGGCAGAAAGTAATTGCACTAAATTCATCGCCCCTTCCGAGCGCGGATGCCAGCACCTGCTGTGCTAAGGTTGATGACCATAGATCCTCACCGCGCACTATCAAATCAACCCCATAATACAGGTCGTCAATTACCGAAGTAAGCTGATAGGCCGGGAAACCGTCCTTCTTTTTAACGATGAAATTTTGCATATCATCTGGCAAAGTGGTTTGTATTATATTGCCGCTGTAGTCCCTTATATTAACCACATTATTATTAGTTATTAAACGCCAGCTGGCTTCGGGGGTATCTAAGGAAATATGCTTGTTAAAACATTCGCAAGTATTTATTTTCTTACGCGAACAGGTGCAGGCATAAACAGCACCTCTATCGCGAAGCTCGTCTAAAGCTTTACGATAATTAGGCATGCGGTGTATTTGCGAATAATTTTGTTCGAAATCAATGGCATCGCGTGGACCCTCATCCCACGGGATCCCTAAAAAATTAAGGGTATCAAAAATATCCTGTACGTATAATTTATTCGCCCGCGCCTGGTCAATATCATCTATCCTTAATAATATTTTAGCGCCATGTTTTTGTGCCAATGCCGCTGTAATGGCAAACGATAATAGATTGCCTACGTGCAGGTAACCGCTGGGCGTTGGCGCTATACGGGTTTTGGTGTATAACTTTGTATGCAAAAGACTGACAATGTAATTAAATCCGATTAAAAGTACTTAACAATCCCCAAAAACAAAAAAGCCCCGGAAGAAACATCTCCGGGGCTGTACATATATGTAGATTCCCCGAAGGGAGGTATAGCCGTTATTTATTTAAAATTGCCTATGGCAAATAATACGGTTAAAGCAGGGATAGTTAATAAAAAATAAACCCTTGCCATTTGCAGGTTGTTAGCGTTACCCATTACAAATACATTGAATAAGTCTGCTTTTATGGTTTGTATTTTCGTTTTCATGATACCAAAATTTAAGGTTGTTGTTGTAAATTTTATATTGATATGACTGCATGAAATAATGAATGGTTTAACCCGTATTATGAAATATTTTTTGAACTATCCGAAACAAAAAAAAACCAATCCCTAAAAGAATTGGTTTTTCGTTTATTTATCTGTTATGCTAAACAGCATAACGATAACAGGTTAGGCCTTATTGATAGGCGGCCCTTATTTACCTTTTGTTAATGGCTGGCGTTTATCACCAACAAAAACTATTTTCCCCTTCACCATCTTGTTATCATCCTGGAAGAATGACGAATCTACTTTACCGTTTTTGTAGGTATCTGTTTGTTTATACCATACATTAACCCAATCTTCATTTTTATCGGTACTATGTAAACTAACGTAAGCCACTATTTTTATTTTAGAGCTGCTTAAGCTATCGCGTATTTTCTGGCCGAGTTTTACCAAACTATCACGGGTACCTTTAAAGCTGTTTCCATCCCAAAAATCCATGGTAACAGTATCGGCAAAATAAGCAGGGGCGTTAGCCAGCTTATTGTCCTCCCAGTCTTTTAATGACTGCAATACCGCTTGTGCGTTTTTCGTACTGTCGGATATTACGAAGGAAGAAGAATAAGATGCTTTGTAAGGCATCACTACTGAATCTTTACCGGTCGCAGTAGTTTTAGTTTCATTTCTACAGGCTGCAAATAATGCAACAACTGTAAACAAATACAGGATCTTTTTCATTGTAATTGGGTTTAATTAAACTAATTGGGGTTTGTTTATTAATAATAAATCTACATAATATTTTGTAAATCAAAGCATTAATTAACAAATGTAATTTACATGGCTCGGTTAGTACAGGAAAGGATCAGGCATTGATTTTTTACAGAGTAAATAACGGCTATTTCCACCAGGTAGCAGCCCATTCGGCGCGTTCGGCTTCGTTATGGAAGGTCCAAGCCACAATGCGGCTTACTTTTTGCCCTTGCGACATGCTGATAGTACGAACATCAACAGCAGCTACTTTTTTTAGTGCTCTGTAAACGCCGGGCAGCGTATCTTTTTTCGATACCAGGGTAGTGAACCATAAGCATTGTTTGGCAACCAATACGCTTTGTTCAATAATAAGCTTAATAAATGCAGCCTCACCGCCGGGGTACCATAGTTCCTTCTTCTGTCCGCCAAAGTTCAGCGTTGATGGCGGCTTGCCATCTGCCTTCAATTTATTCCATTTATTAATGGTTGCCAGTTGCGCTTCCTGCAATGAGGCATGGAATGGCGGGTTACACAAGGTAACGTCAAAGCCCTCATCCTGTATTATAATACCTTTAAATATATTATGCTTGTTGGTTTGCTGCCGTAATAATATTTGGCCCTTCAATTGCTGATTGGCTGCAATAATATCTTTGGCTGATCGTATGGCAATGGGATCGATATCAGTACCCACAAACTGCCAGCCGTAAACGCTGCTGCCTATTAGCGGGTAAATGCAGTTAGCGCCCATGCCAATATCTAATACCTTTATTTTTTTGCCTGTCGGAATCTTTCCACTATTATTTTCACTTAACAGATCGGCTATATAATGTATATAATCGGCCCTACCGGGTATAGGCGGGCATAAGTATCCTTCGGGAATGTCCCAGTCCTTCACCCCATAAAATTGCTTCAGTAAACTTTTGTTCAGCATTTTTACAGCCCCGGCATCACTAAAGTTTATCGACTCGGCACCATGCTCATTTATCTTCACAAACGGGCGAAGTTCGGGTGTCGACTTTATTAGTTGCTTAAAATCATAACCCTGCCGGTGCGCGTTGCGCGGGTGCAGGTTTTCTTTTTCGGCAATTGGTGTTTTGGTTGGTTGCGTCATTAACAGCGATGTCGCGCTAAGGTACAAAAATCGATGTTAAGGCCATAAGGTTCTTTACTGACCATCTTATGGGAAGACCTTATCGATCAATCATGTCAACGTGCCCTGCCCTGCTCGCTATCGGCACCGCCAGTATCGCGTTTTTCGGGTACATTGGTTAATTTGCCAAAGCTATAGGTAAATGCCAGTGTGGCTACCCGCGTATCAACAAAATTGTGGAATGTTGCATTGGCATCAACAATATGGGTAATAGTTCCGCTTGGACTGAAGGTGTGAAAAATATCCCGCATGTTTAACTTTATGGAAGCTTTGTTGTTGAGTATCTTTTTTTGGATAGCTGCATTCAGCATACCTTTAGGAAGCGTAATAAATTGGCCATACGTACCGCCGCCATCATAAAAACCACTTAATACGGCACTCCAGGTTTTTGATATGGTGAACTGGTTATTGCCGTTTGCGGCAATGGTATTTTTCGACTGGTGAAGGTAGCCATCATAAAATGGCCCTTCGTAAGTATTATTATATACCTCGGCATATAAATTAACCGACCACCATTTAGCGGGCTGTAGATTAGTATTTACAGAGAAATCCAGGTTTTTTTGTTGCCCTATGTTACCGGTGGTACTCAGGAATACATCTCCGTTTTTATGAATGGTTTCCCCCTGAACATCGGTGGTATAATTGTAGGTTACAGCAACGGTAAACAGGCTTTTGTAGCTGTAGGCCAGTTTATAATTGTCGGTAAACTGTGGTTTAAGGAAAGGGTTGCCCGAGAAATAAGTGAATTCATCTACAAAAAAAGTGAAGGGGTTTAAGCTGCCGTAATTGGGCCTGCCAATGCGGCGTCCGTACGAAAGTACGAGTACATTATGGCCTGCTGTATCCAGGTTATAGGAAAAATAAGCCGTTGGAAACAAGTTGGTATAATGATTAATAAATGATGAATCGGCCCTTTCGGCATTGCCCAGCTGGTGCCCGTTGCCATTGGTATTTTCTGCCCGCAGGCCCGTTTGTAACGAGAACCTGCCGAAATCCTTATTGAAATTAAGGTAGGCTGCGTTTATATTCTCTTTATATAAAAAACGATTGGTACTATTATAATCAATTGTGCTTACACCATCAACCACGTTAAAATAATTGGCAGCATTGTCGGTATTTACATAACTGCTTTTAACACCTGCTTCCAGCTTGGCTTTGCCCTTAAACGGATAAGAATAATCGGCTTTTGCCGAGTAAATATTTATGTTAGAAGGTAAGTTATCAGTCAGTGTTGATGTATTTGTCAAAGTACCGTCGGGTAAAAAGGTATTATTTACAAATAACTGGTTGCCATTGGCCTTATCGTTTATATAATCCAGGTCGAATGTGAATTCTCTGCCAGTGCTGTCGAATTTATGGGTATAGTTCACATTAATACCTTTGCTGTTAAAACTGTTTTTCGATGTATTTTGGGTATTGATGGTCGAATCCAGCTCGCCGTTTTGGCCGTAAAGTAAGCTGTATACAGGGCTGTTATCATGGTCGGGGGATATGTTGCCGGTAAATACTACTCCCCAGGTTGTTTTGGGCGATACAAAATAATCCAGTCCCGCCTTTATATTAGTATTATGATTTACCGGCCTGAAATAAGATATATCCTTTAATGAGGATGTCGGATTATTATTTGCATCGAGGTATGTACGGTCTATCTCAAGCCTTCGGAAATTACGGCCTTGATCATAGGCAAGGTTGGCGAATAAGTTAATTTTATTTACACGGTAATTAAGGTTTAAGCTTTCATTCATACGGCCATAATAACCTTGTGCAAAATCAGCCGATGCCACTGCATGAAATCCCCTGATGGTATTTTTTTTGGTTTTAATATTGATAACGCCTGCATTGCCCGCGGCATCATACCTGGCAGGGGGGTTTTCCATCAGCTCTATCTGGTCTAACGATGAAGATGGTAACGAACGCAGATAAGTAGCCAGGTTAGCAGCCGAAAGATAAGTGGGTTTATCATCAATCATTACAGTAACGCCGCCCTTCCCTTTAAAGGTAATGTTGCCATCGGCATCCACCTGCACACCCGGCGTTTTTTCCAGTACTTCTAAAGCATTAGCGCCAGTATTTGATATCAGCGCGCCTACATTAACTACCGTTCGGTCAATTTTTTGTTGGATATATGATCTTTGTGAGGTTACAGATACTTCATTCAATGTTCTGCCGCTGGGCGATAAAACCATCGCCGGTAAATTAACTGTATTTTGCTGGCCGACAACCACCGCATTGCTGCGGTAATTTTTATAACCTATATAGCTTGCTTCAATTAAGTAGGTATTATTTTTTAAGTTTTGAAAAGAAAAACTGCCATCAGTTTTAGCAAGTTGTGTGCCCATTACTGCCGAATCTTTTGCGATAAGTAAAGTTACTGTTGCCCCATAAAGCGGTTTCTTAGCCTCGTCTAAAACTGATCCCGAAATTTTACCGGCTGTAGTTTGTGCATTAGCAAAATTGAATAGTATTAGCGTAAATACAGTTAAAAAGAACAGCGGCATCAGTTTCATATGACCATAAGACGCAGTTAACCTAATATAGTTACAGGGCGAATATGATTTGAAAACCTTAAGTTATATATTGCTCCATTATGCAATAGTTGAAGTTGTACTAAAACTAAATAACCATAACGAAATATTTTCCTGCATAAATATTTTTTTGTGAATATGAAACATTTTTTTGCATAGATTTATCATACCGAATTTAAACTGATTCATGCCTTATACTGCACTTACCGATTCCCAATTGGCGGGCCTTCTAAATAAGGGTGACGAAAGTGCGTTTAATGAGATCTACACACGTTTTTGGAAGAAAGTTTACAATGAGTCATATAAAAGGCTAAGGGACACTTCATTGACCGAGGACATTGTGCAAGACATTTTTGCCGATCTCTGGATAAAAAGATACAATCGTAACATTGAAAATTTAGGCTGTTACCTGCTTAGTGCAACCCGCTACCAGGTATATATGTTATATAAAAAAAATAAAAAGAAACCGTTTTTTGAGACCCCGCTGGAGCCTGATATTTATGCGCCATTGTTTGCCGACTCAGTTTACGAGGTGACTGAGCTGAAAGATTGCATTAATGAATGGATGAACCTTCAGCCCGAAAAACGCAGAGAGGTTTTCAGGCTTAGGTTTATAGAAGATAAATCAACAAAAGAAATTAGCGCTGTATTAAATATATCGCAAAAAACAGTACAAAACCAGTTCACAACCTCAATGTACAGCTTACGTGCAACCTTAAGTAAGCTGCTTATATTCCTTTTCCTTTTTATATTACATTAGCAAGCCGCGAAAGATAATATTCAAAAAAAACTCCCAAATGGGATATTGACAATATTCTGTATACTGATATTATGTAACTACGCATGTATTAAAAATATCCATGCAATACAACACCGATTCCAAACCTGTATTATTATATATTAATATGGCTGGTTTAGTGTTATGAGTAATGCGAGGGGTTGCCAGGCAATCTCTCGCTAATTTTTGCATTTTACAGTGCTACTACGCAACAGTGTTAAAAAAAACTTTTTTTAACATGGGATATTACTTTCGTTTTATATACTTATAGTTTATAGCGTTATAAACCATGTCTTTCCAATTGACAAAAGAATTCAGGGAACTAAAAAAGAAGTATTTGGACGGCGTAGCCACACCCGATGAGATCCAACTGCTTGAGCAATACTATGATCTGTTTGCCCACGAAGCAAATGCCACCAACCATATGAGCGTATCGGAAATAGCCGGTTTGGAGGAATTATTAAAAGAAGGCATTGCCAAACGTATTGCTAAAAAAGAAAGATCAACAACGATCCCTTTTTACATAAAAAACCTGATGCGCGCCGCAGCGGTAGTAATTTTTGCTTCAGCAGCTATGTATTTATTATACAGGCAGCATGCTAAGCCTGTACAACAGATAGCCCATAATAAACCCTATAAATATGATTTGGCGCCTGGGGGTAATAAAGCAATTCTAACGCTTGCTAACGGGGCGCAGGTGGTTTTAAATAATGCTAAAAACGGCAATCTTACTACACAGGCTGGCGCCAGGGTGGTTAAACACGATAGCCTGCTATCATATAAAGCTACAAATGCCAATGTTAGCGAGGTTTCATACAATACTATTACAACACCAATGGGTGGGCAATATCAACTGGTGCTGGCCGATGGTACCAAAGTTTGGCTCAACGCGGCCTCTTCATTAAAATTCCCTACTGCATTTATTGGCAAAGACAGGACGGTTGAGCTAACCGGTGAAGCCTATTTTGAAGTAGCTAAAAACAAGAACAAACCATTTAATGTAAAAACAGCAACCCAAACTATACAGGTGCTCGGCACACATTTTAACATTAATGCATATAGCAATGAAGGTACTGTTAAAACCACTTTACTTGAAGGCAGCGTAAAGCTATTTTCGGCAAACGATGCTATATTGATAAGCCCCGGGCAGCAGGCGATATTAAAAAACAACCAATCCTACACCATAAATAACAAGCCGGATATTAATGAAGTAATAGCCTGGAAAAATGGCCTTTTCCAGTTTGATGAGGCCGACATACAAACCATTATGCGCCAGGTTGCCCGGTGGTATGATATTAATGTAGAATTTAAAGGTCAAATACCTAATTATACTTACCACGGAAAAATATCACGTAACTCAAACGCATCGCAGGTATTAAAAATATTAGAATTAAGCGGTATAAATTTCACAATAGAAGAAGGGAGGAAAATTACTGTAAGATAATAGCTGATAACGCTATGCTAATGGCCGGGCCAACAGCTTAGCACCAGCAAAAAAGCCGGAAAGTGTTGCAGCACTCCCGGCGTTAGAAGGCTGGGAAACATAATGATATTTAGCTAACCATTTTTTAACCCAAAACCAAACAAATGTATGGAAATTTCTACTATATATCCGTTGCGGTATAAGTACCCACAGATTAGAAAAACTCTATTAGTTATGAAACTAACTATATTGATGATCGTTGCGGCATGTATGAATTTAAGCGCGGCAAGCTTCGCTCAAAACGTAACGCTGAATGAGAAGAGTACATCCCTTGAAAAAGTCCTGAGTAAAATTGAAAAACAAACCGGTTATACCTTTTGGTATAACACAAAAATGATAAAGCAGGCGCCAATGATCTCATTGGATGTAAAGGATTACTCCCTTGAGCAAACCCTTGAAACCTGTTTTAAAAACCTGCCAATATCATACACCATTGTGCAGAATACAATTGTTTTAAAGCCGAAGGTGCAGTACCAAACAAATGCGGTACTTTCAAAAGAAGCCCCTGTTACCGTAAAAGGTAAAGTGGTTGATGACCAGAATGTACCGTTACAGGGCGTTACAGTACATATTAAGGGCACGAACGCCGGTACTAATACCAATTCCGATGGCGCTTTTCAAATAAATGTGCCCGATAATAAAGCAGTGCTCGTATTTAGCTTTATAGGTTATGAACCGCGTGAAGTAGCTGTAAGTGAAGGCCTTATGCTTATAAAACTCACACCATCTGTAGCATCAATGAACGAGGTTGTGGTTACTGCCTTGGGCATAAAACGCGAAAAAAGATCATTAGGCTATGCAGCACAAAGCATCTCAGGGGCCGACATGGATAAAGTTAACCCGCCGAATATTGCCACAGGTTTAATGGGCAAAATAGCAGGCTTAAACATCACCCAGCCAAATGGTGTAGAGGGGTCTTCAACGCGTATTGTGCTTAGGGGTAACAGCAACCTTGCGGGTAATAACCAAGCATTGATAGTTATTGACAACGTAATAATTAACAATGAACCGGTAATGAGAGGTGGCATTGTGAAATCGGCCCAAGACGCCTTATCATTAAGCGGCGGAGGTGTTGATGTTTCGCAACCACCGGTAGATAACGGCTCGTTTTTGAACAGCTTAAACCCTGATGATATAGAAAGTATCACCGCATTAAAGGGCCCAACTGCAGCTGCCTTGTATGGCGCGCGCGGCGCAAATGGCGTTTTAGTAATTGTTACTAAAAAAGGCAACAAAAAAAGCGGTTTCGGTGTTGACTACAGCTACACTTACCGGGCTAACGACCCTTACCGTTACATTAAAACACAGGATGAATACGGTAACGGTATGACCGAGGACCTTTATTCGGCTAATCCATTTTTTTATAAAAACGGCGACGGGAAAGACAGAGAGGAACAAATAGGCGGCGACCCTTACGGTTCATTAGGCAATATACCGGGAGCTTATGTTAGCCCGGGCGTTACCAGCCCTGCCGGCGGCCCATTCTATAACTATATCGGTTTCCCTGGCGATGGTGCATCATGGGGCCCGAAAATGACAGGCCAGCCATTAGTTTGGTGGGATGGCACAACCAGACCATACACAGGGAATTCGAATATCTTCCAGAGCTTTTACCGTACAGGTAATACTCAAACCCATAATATATCCGTTTCGGGCGGCGGGGACATAGGAACGTTGCGCGTATCATACACCCGCTCTACAAACGAAGCTATAACCTATAATAGCAATAACGCTACCAACACTTTTAACATAGGCTCATCAATTAATGTAAGCCCTAAAGTGAAAATTGACGCTACTGCAAGCTACATTAATCTGAATAAATTAAACCCGCCGAATATATACGGCGAGAATGGCGGCGGCGGTAATATTGGCGTTGGTTACATGACCGTTTATAATTTACCGGCTGACTACAAACCTATTGAAAGAGGCTTAACCACACTACCTGACGGATCAAGAAACCCTATATTGGGAAATTCGCCGTTTGAATATGGCCAGCAATATTACTGGTGGAACACTTTTAATGATAATTCTAATATTACCCAAAACCAGTTTGTAGGTTCTATTTCTCTTAATGCTCAAATTACCCCTTGGTTAACAGCAATTGGTAATGTTGGACTGGATTACTATACTACCCAGTTCATAACCCAAAATAACCCTACAGACGCTGCCGGATTACAGGGAACATACGGTTATGACCTTGCCAGGTCGTCGACCAATAACCTTGACGGTCGTTTGGTTTTTCATAAGGATAAATTAGTAAAAGATATTAATGCCAGTCTTTCACTCGGCGCCAGGCATGTGTATGACAATATATATGATATAGCGGCAAACAACCCCGGACCGTTCAACTACCCAAATGTTTTTAACCTAAGCAATTATAATGGTGGTACACCAACTGTACTTAATCCAACTGAATACAGGTATGTACAGGAAATAAACTCGGCGTATGGTTTAGCTAACATTTCATACAAAAACTACCTGTTTTTGGATCTGTCAGGAACCAATGACTGGTCGTCAACTATTCGCCCGACAAACTGGAGTTACTTTTATCCTTCAGCAAGCTTGAGTTTTGTATTTACCGATGCATTCGACATGAAGTCGATAAAAAACTGGCTGAGCTATGGTAAATTGAGGTTAAGCGAAGCTGAAAGCGCCAACGCATATGTACCTTTTCAAAACGGGCTTATTTACAACCCTAACGGCACACCTGGCCTTTCAACCGGTTTGAATACACCAAATACTTATCCTACCAATATTGAACCACAACGTTCAAAATCGTTCGAGATCGGTACCGATCTGGGTTTCTTTAACGACCGCTTAAACGTAAACTTCACTTATTACAATACCTATTCCGATCATCAGATCATAAATATCCCTGTAGCCGCTTCATCAGGCATTACCAATACGCTGATAAATTCAGGCGCTTTGCGTAATAAGGGTATTGAGTTGACCCTAAACGGAAAAATAATTAAATCGACCAATTTTTCGTGGGATGTAACCGTGAACGCGGCACATAACCAAAATAAGGTAGTATCATTAGAACAGGGCATTGATGCATTGCAATTGGGTTCATGGTTTGGGTCTAATGGGGTTTTCATGATGGTTAAACCCGGCGACAACTATGGCGATATTTACGGTACCGATTACAAATATGTAAATGGCCAAAAAGTAGTAAACCTGATCTACGCAAATGGCGTAAATACCGGAGTTGGCCCTGTTATTGGTTCACAATATGCCACCACAAGCGACGTTGTTAAAATAGGTAACGCCACACCAAAATTAACTGGTGGCATCTCGCAGAATTTCCGTTACAAAAACTTCAGTATATATGTTTTAACTGACTTTAAAGTTGGTGGCCAGATATGGTCGGGTGATTATGCTACCATGATGGGTCAAGGTATGTTACCTGAAACCGTTTACGAAAGAGACGGCCATGGTTTACCATATACTTATCCTGATGGCACAAAAGCCAACGTGGGTGTTATTATGCAGGGCGTTACACCAGGCCCGGGTGGTACATATGTACAAAACACCAACGTTGTGAACGCATGGTGGAAATATGCAGGCGCCTTCCAGTCATGGACTACAGTTCAGGCTACACTGCCACGTTCAAATTCTGTATTTAACGATTCATGGGGAAAACTGCGTGAGTTATCTATTACTTATGCCCTGCCAAAAGACTTTGTACAGAAAAGCAAAGTATTCCAGAGCATGTCGGTATCATTAATAGGGCGTGACCTGTTCTACCTGTTCACTACTTTACCTGACAGGATAAACCCTGAAAGTATTGTTGGTACAGGAAATGTACAAGGAATACAATTTGGCGGTTTACCGGGCGTTCGTTCTTATGGTTTCTCGGTAAAAGCAGGATTTTAACGTAATTTAAAAAAACTTAAAACATACTATTATGTCAAAGTATAATAATATAAAAAAATGGACGGCGATAATGACCACTACGGTTTTTATTGCTACAATTCTTGCGTCGTGCACCAAGAATTTTTTAAAGGAAAATACCCCATACAACGGGCCGGCATCAGCTACCCTTCCACAGCTTTATGTTGGTATTGGTGCCAACCTTGACGCGAATGCCGAAGGAATGGACAATACCGGTGCAAGATGGCTGTACCCCATTACCCAATTGGGCGCTGTGTATGCCGTATCTGATTACCCTTATGGCAGCGGGCCTAACTGGAACGGTTTTTACCAAAACCTGGTAGCCATGAACCAAATGCTTACCACCATGACCACAAGCCCTGATTCGGCTACTTATGATAATGCCGAAGCAATGGTAAAAACCCTTAGGGCATACCAGGCTCTGGAATTATCAAACCTTTACGGCGATATGCCTTATTCAAAAGCTGCAAAAGCGTTTTCGGGCTTAACAGTCGATCTGAAAGCGCCTTATGATAAGCAACAGGCTATATATTTATCATGCTTAGGTGACCTGACCTGGGCTGTCAACCATTTTAACACCAATGATAACCAGTTTTCGTTTGGATCAAGCGAATTTCTTTTAAAAGGCGATATTGGCCAATGGAAAAAATTTGCCAATTCGCTTCGGTTACGCTACGCTCTTACCATGTATGATAAGGACAATGCAGATGCAGGGCCAATTATTGCAGATGCATTGACCAAACCATTATTATCAGATCCTGTAGTTGATGTTGTTGGCCTTTATAGTGCAAATGTTACCGGAGGCTTAAACTTTGCCGGTAGGTTATCATTTTTTAACCAGGAAAGCCGTGCAAGAATGGGCACCACATTGTGGAAATTATTTAGTGATAACAATAAACCTGACGGTAGTGGAATATTTGACTTAAGGGCTAAAATATTTTTTGAACCTAAGGGAGATACAACTGGCGACAAAGGTGTACCCCAGTGGATCCCTTATCCCCAGAACCCTGTTACGCCTATAGCAGATGGTGGAGATCCGTACAATAACGCAAGAGATGAGAATTGGTCTGATCAAAAATATCTGAACGGAAATGAATATTCAAACTACAATTACTATTGGGGCCGCGACGGTAATGATGGTGGATCGACCAATCCTTGCCCCGAGATATTCATGTCAGCAGCTGAAACTGATTTTTTAAAAGCTGAAGCCTATGCAAGAGGCGCTGGTGTTGGTGCAAACCTTGCAGCGGCCAAAACAGCTTACATCGATGGTGTAACAGCTTCGCTTACCTTCTGGAAAAATATGGCGTTTCAGTCAAGTGTTTGGGATGTAAACAAACCAACTTCAGGCACACCAACCAATGCAGAACTAAACGCCGTATTAACCAATCCAAAAGTTGCCTGGAGTGATGCCAATGCCCTTAGCCTGATCTATGCGCAGGAATGGATAGACCTGTTCCGTCAGCCGTGGGTAGCCTGGGCACTGATGAGAAGAACCGGATACGGAACCCCGCAGGATACAGACAATCCTGCAGGTTACACGCAAAATTATGGCAGTCTGCAACGCTTCACCTATCCTGGTGATGAAAAGCAATATAATTTTGATAATTGGAAAGCAGAAACTGGCGGTACTGAATCTACAAGTACAAAAATTTGGATAACGAAATAATTTGATCGTTCTCTTAATTTATGATAAGGAAGGCAGCCGAAAATTTCGGCTGCCTTCTTCTTTGAGGAATATAAAGCGATCCATTAATCCCAAATGCCGTTCTGCGTTGTAAATATTACCGGTTCGCCGCCTGTTACCATAATGGTATGCTCATGCTGTGCAACAAAACCACCTTTATTGCCGTGTAGTGTCCAGCCATCAGCTTGTGTTTCGGCAATTGTTGAACGCGTGGAAATAAATGTTTCCACTGCAACCACCGAATTCTTTTTAAAGCGCATAGTGTTATAGCGGTCGCAATAGTTTGCAATTTCATGCGGCTCCTCGTGCAGGCTACGACCCACACCGTGGCCGGTCAGGTTCTTTATTACTGTGTAGCCGGCTTTTTTGGCTTCAGTTTCTATCAGCCTGCCAATTTCTGATATCCTCACACCACCCTTAATATTGCTGATGGCTTTTTTTAATATTTCTTTCGACGCTTCTACCAGTTTACCATGACCGTGGATATCGCGTCCTAATATAAAAGAACCGCCATTGTCAGCCCAATAACCATTCAACTCTGCCGATACGTCAATATTTACCAGATCGCCTTCTTTAAGGATATTATCAGCCGATGGTATACCGTGCGCTACCTGCTCATTAACGCTTATACAAGTATACCCGGGAAAATTGTAGGTTAACAAAGGTGCTGAACGTGCACCTAACTGTGCGAGCAATTCGCCTCCATATTCATCAAGTTCTTTTGTGGAGATACCCGGTCTGGCATATTCCCGCATCTTCTTAAGCGTAATGGCTACCACATCGCTGGCTTGCTGCATGCCAATTCTTTCATTCTCGGTAGATATAGACATTCTTGAGTATTTAGCTTTGGCAAAATTAACCAACTATGGCTTATAAACAAAAAACCTCAAGACTTATGACTTGAGGTTTTCAAAGTTTTTGTGGTCCCGACGAGAATCGAACTCATATCTAGAGTTTAGGAAACTCCTATTCTATCCGTTGAACTACGGGACCATTTTGATTTCGAATTTCGGATGTTCGATTTCGAATTTATTTTGGCAAAGGTGCAAATTATACATGACTTAGTCAAACCTCATTTACACATCTGCATATTTGCATATCTGCAAATTGATCATCGCACCACCGAACCGTTATGCAATGTATTAGCCGGCGATACAAAACTTAGCTTGCCTTCGCTGTCCTCAGCCATCAATATCATGCCTTGCGACAAGATCCCTTTTATTTCTCGCGGTTCCAGGTTTACCAATATACTTACCTGTTTACCAATGATGGACTCCGGTTCGTAATATTCGGCAATACCCGATACTACAGTACGCTGGTCGATGCCCGTATCGATAGTAAGTTTTAACAGTTTTTTTGTTTTAGCTACTTTTTCAGCTGCCAAAATAGTACCTGTACGTATGTCCATCGCGGCGAATGATTCATAACTTATGTTTTCCTTTGCGGGCACTATGGTGGCTTGTTTTACCGTAATGGCTGCCTGCTTTTTATCCAGCAGCTTTTGTATTTGTACCTCAATTACCGCGTCCTCTACTTTCTCAAACAATAATGAAGGGGCGTTTAGCTGGTGCCTGTTTTCAAAGCTTATAGTATCGGCAAAACCTATAGCTCCAATATTTAGCATAGCAAATATTTTTGAAGCTGTACCCGGCAAAAACGGTTGCAGGCAGGTAGCTAAGTGCCCAATTATACACAAGCAGTTGTGCAGGGCCTCGCAGGCATCATCGGGGTTGGTTTTTATGGTTTTCCAGGGCTCTTTTTCGGTAAGATATTTGTTGCCTAAACGCGCTATATCCATTACATTTTGCAATGCCTGGCGAAATTTGTATGCTTCAAGGTTCTGCTCAAGCTCATCATAAAACTCACCTATCTGCGCATTCAGCAGGGTATCGGTCAATTCAACCTTGCCGTTCGTGGTTTCAACTTTGCCTTCATAAAACTTGTGCATCAGTATCATCACACGGTTTACAAAGTTGCCTAATATGGCTACCAGTTCATTGTTTACACGTGCCTGGTAATCTTTCCAGGTAAATTCGCTGTCGCTGGTTTCGGGTAATATAGACGTGAGTACATAACGCAATGCATCCTGCTTACCCGGGAATTCTTCCAGGTACTCATGCAGCCAAACTGCATGATTTCGTGAGGTAGACAGTTTTTCGCCTTCTAAATTCAAAAACTCATTGGCCGGCACATTTTGCGGCAGTACATAACCGCCGTGCGCTTTTAATATCGCAGGAAAAATAATACAGTGGAACACAATATTATCCTTGCCAATGAAATGTATGAGGCAGGAATCATCAGCAGGGTTTTCTTGTGTTTTCCAATATTGTTTCCAGTCCTTATTATTATCAATGGCCCATTGTTTGGTGGCCGATATATAGCCTATCGGCGCATCCATCCACACATAAAGCTTTTTGCCTTTGGCTTCATCTAAAGGCACATCAATGCCCCAATCCAGGTCGCGGGTCATGGAACGTGGCTGCAGGCCTGATTTAAGCCACGAACGGCACTGGCCAAACACATTCACTTTCCATTCGCCTTCCTTCTCATCTATCCATTTCTCCAACCAGGGCTGATATTTATCCAAAGGTAAAAACCAGTGCTTGGTAGGCCTCAGTACAGGTGGTTTACCACTTAAAGTTGATATAGGATTAATCAGGTCCGTCGGATTTAACGAGGTGCCGCAATTTTCGCATTGGTCGCCGTAGGCTTTATCGTAGCCGCAATTGGGGCAGGTGCCGGTAATGTAGCGGTCTGCTAAAAATTGGTCATAGTCCTCGTCGAAATATTGTTCGGAGTATTTTTCAATAAATTCATCCTTCTCGTACAAATTCAGAAAAAATTCCTGCGACAGATCATGATGAATGGCCGATGAGGTACGGTGATATATATCAAAAGCTATCCCAAACTCTTCAAAACTATTTTTTATCTGGTTGTGATATTTATCAATAATAGCCTGAGGGGTAGTGCCTTCTTTTTTAGCCTTTATGGTGATGGCAGCGCCATGTTCATCTGATCCGCATATGTAAACTACATCCTTTTTTTTAAGGCGAAGGTATCGCACAAAAATATCCGCAGGCAGGTAGGCCCCCGCCAAATGCCCTATGTGTAACGGGCCGTTAGCATAAGGCAAGGCTGATGTTATGGTGTATCGTTTAAATTTATTAAGTTGTGACATTAATACGTATCCTATTTAATAATTTGGCAAAGATAATTTATTTGGTTCATAGTTAATGGTTCATAGTTTATAGCACCATAATACGTTTTAACTATAAAAACTGATTTTATACTAAGTACAACCGTGAATAATAATATAATTCATACCGCATCAGCACCGCCCTATCTTAAAAAAGGCGATAAAATTGCCATCACCTGCCCGGCTAAAAAGCTGCCTAATCCAATGACAGATGCGGTTAGCTTATTACAATCGTGGGGGTTAGAAGTTATTTTAGGCGAAACTGTGGGGGCTTCGTATCACCAGTTTGCGGGCGACGATGATATGCGTGCCAGGGATATGCAACGTTTTATTGACGACGACAGCATTAAAGCTATTATTGCCGCGCGCGGAGGCTATGGGACCATCAGGATGATAGATAAGGTTGATTTCAGTCGTTTCAATGCAAATCCAAAATGGCTGGTTGGTTTTAGTGATATTACTGTGTTGCATGCACATTTACACAATAATTACAACGTGCAAACCATACATGGTCAAATGCCGGTAAATATTCCCGATGCTTCGGCAAAATCACTGGAAAGTTTGCGCATGGCATTGTTTGGCGAAGATATAACGTATACCTATGATACGCATGAACATAACCGCAATGGCCATGCAGAAGGTGTATTGATCGGTGGGAACCTGTCGCTGCTGATAGCTATTGCCGGCTCTCTATCGGATATGGATTATGCGGGGAAAATACTTTTTATAGAAGATGTAGGCGAATACTTATACGCTATCGACCGGATGATACGTTGCCTTGACCGGGCCGGCAAGCTTAAAAATCTGGCAGGGCTAATTGTTGGGGGTTTTTCTGAAGTAAAAGATAACGAGGTGCCTTTTGGCCAAACAGTGCCACAAATTATTATGGATGTTGTGAAAAATTACAATTACCCGGTATGCTTTGATTTCCCGGCAGGGCATGTGCCCGATAACCGGAGCGTTATATTGGGCAGCAGGATAAAAATGGATGTTCTGAAGGAACACGTCGATATAAGCTATTTGTAATATTAAAGCATAAAAAAGCCTGCTAATAATCTAATCAGCAGGCCTTTTATAAGCTTATTGGTTCATAAATGCCCCCAATTTCGCCAGATATGCATCATCAATATCTCCCGGGTTGTCATTAAGATACTTATTTACCTTGTCTGCATCTTTCTGAAAAGCCGTTTTTAATGATTTCTTTTTTAAGCTGATCTTTTGCAACTGATTCCCCGGTACATCTAACACATAATAAGTAAAATCGTCAACAAATTCGTCATAATCGTTTCCGTGAGAGGCTACGCCCCTATTAACGTAGTCAGATTTTACAAAGTTAGTTTGCGTGGCCTTATAAATATTATATTTAGCGCCCGATGATAATACCTGCACATAGTGCCCGTTATCAATCAATGGCACTTTTGTTAATACATATGTTTTATCGCCATTTCCGAATAGAGTGATTGTTTTGATCTGAGCGTCATCCAATTGCGATACGGCACCATTATTAACCGACAACATAATCCCGCCTCCCATCTTATCATAATCATACAAATAGGTAGGATTGGCAAACAAGGTCCCCTGTGCGTTTACAACAAAACCATGTGCAAAATCCTCAAATAAATACCTGTTGCCATGCACATTGCCTTTTTGATGTGCCATACCGGTAATAGTACCCCCGCTGGTACCTGCATTTGATATATTTTCATTTGCCTGATAACCCACAGTTATTGGTTTTGTAGATAAACCCGTAGGTGCGGTTGAAGCTGTAGCTGATCCGTCTGCGGAGCCATTTGGTTTTAATACTATTTGAGCATTTGCACTTAATTTTCCGGCGCTGATCAAGGTATCTTTATACCCTGTCAACTCGAACTGCAGTTCAGCAGCCGGTTGTGTAATAACAGTGAAATTTCCCAATGAATCGGTAAACGTGGCGTTAGTCGACTTTTGATCGTGCACGAATACAAAATGCAGTGGGGTTCCCTGTTGATTTGTTACCGTTCCGGTAATATTACTTGTTTGGGATTTTGTTATTTGCACTGAAACAAATAATATCATACATATTGAAAATATCTTTTTCATACGATTAGGTTTCCCCTAAGATAGTATTTAACAGTAATACAACAAATGCCGAATTATTATAATTGAATAACAATTATGTTACCATAATTTAAATAAAACGTCATAAATAAAAAGGCCGCTCCTTGTAAATAAAGGGCGGCCTTAGAAACCATTATATTATTCAGAGTTATTTTTGATAAGTATCAATAATTGCCCTGGATCCTGTTGTGTAATAGAACTTAAACAATTTCAATGCCTCGGCATAGGTATATTGTTTCGCCGGATCGTACGTAGAACCATCCTGCGGAATTATTACCGGGTGGTTTACTAAAACTACGGCACCGCCACTTGGGTCAGTAAAGTATGTTTTGATCTGATCAGCAGGGAAGTCAACCTGGAAGTTAGAGTAAGTTGCTGTTGCACCTGCCCCTGTTTTAGTGAACGTTACATCATACGATGGTTGGTAATAATAATAGGTATAAACCGTAAATTCGTTAGGTGTAACCGGGAAGAATGTTTCATCTTCTTCATATACAGCGTGGCCTGCATCAGATGTTGCTAACCCGCCTGTAGTATCAGGAACGCTCCATCTGGTGTAGTAGTGTTTATAAACGCCTGCAAAATCGTTACCAATAAAATGATAATATAACACATTAAGATTCGAGCTTATTTTCTGGCCTCCGCCATCTTTTATTACAATTGGCAGCACATAGCTTTTTGAAGGATCTAAAAGGGCCTTATAAAAGGTTACCGAGGTATTGGCGTATTGCTGACCAGCTGGTATTGTTACTTTGGTTGAAGTAAGTTTATAAGCATCCGCCGGCATCAACTCATAAGCAACGTTTGACTGCAGTTTATTAATTACGGCCACCTGACTTTCATCAACACCAATGGTAACTGTGGTTGGCGAAGTAGGTAAATTTTGCGATGCAACGTTTACTGCAAACACGCGGGTTATCGCTTCTTTAGTATTTGGCTGGCCATTAATTGAATCTGCTGGAGATTCAGTAATAGCTTGCGGACCATAACCAGAAAACCCGCCCTTAGGGAAATCAACAAATGTTGTTCCTGTATCAAAATTCACATAATGTGATTTATCCTTCAGACATGAACTCATAAAAAGAGCCGTTGCTGACAGGATTGTCGTTATAACAAATAATTTCTTTTTCATGTCTTTAAATATTATTTAGCCCAAAATATTTTTGTCGTGAACGGATCAACCGTAACATAATTGTCCGGGTTTGCTGTTTGCTCGCTTGATGGATAGTATAACCTGGTAGGTAAATGATTGGAGATAGCTGCCGGGTCAACTGAGCTTGGCAGGTTTGGATAACCCGTCCTACGGTAGTTGTTGAAGGCTTCGAAACTATCATAACCATTTAAGAAGGTTACCCATTCCTGGTCTATTATATTTTGTATCGGGTTACTATTTTTAGTAATTGGATTAGCCGCGGCATATGTATCAGCGTCATCTTTAGATAAGCCTAAATAATTAAAATCTGCCTCAATGCCTTTTACATATAAGGCACTGGCATCTCCGGCTATCCATTTCCTTTCAACGGCTTCAGCTTGCTGAAGATAAGACTCAGAAGCTAAAATGAATATTGAACTTTGTGTGGCGCCTTTTGAAAAGGCCGGGCCTGCTCCGCTAACATTCGCAGTACCTTGTATACCAACAGCATCGCCATAAACGTTGCCATAATAAACAGATGGTTTTGTACCTGCAGGAGAACCTACTGGAGCTGCCAATGAAAATATCCTGCTTAAACGTAGTGTATCGTCAGTGTTTTGCAAATATTTAACCGAAAATGCATTAGCACGATAAACGTTAGAGTTAGCGGCAGGATTCCCGGTAGCGTCTAAAACAAAGTTACCATAAAAAGGATTTTGTTGCCCTGCAGTATTTGCATAACCCGGGTTTATTAAGGCATCGGTAGTAAGATAACCGTCGCCTGAAGCCGGTAAGGTAGTTGCGAAAGGTGGAGGTGTTGTACCTGTTGCAAGATTAGATTCACGTAATGCTATGCGTAACTTTAAGGTATTTGCTGTTTGTACCCATTTGGCCATATCACCACCAAACATGGGGTCAGATGCACCGGGGCTTATACCATCTTTTCCGGCTACAGCTATTGCAGCATCAAGCTGTTTATAAATGTCGGCATAAATATCAGCTGCTTTATCATACTTAGGGAAAAGTATGGTTGAAGGCTGAAACGCCTGTGAATATGGCACATCACCATAATTATCAACCAGGTTTTGAAAATCCCAGGCTTTCATGATCATGGCAATTGCCTGGAAATGCGATAAAGATGCATCCTTTGAAGCAAGTGTTATCAGGTTATTAAAGTTAGTTGCATTTGAATACAACTCTGTCCAGAAATTACCGTAAGTACCATTAGTAAATGTGTACTGGAACAATGTTGAAGGTGGAACTACGCCACCATTCCATGATAAATATCCACTCCAAACATCATATGGGTTAAGATAACTTATAGTAATGTTGGGCACTGTAACAATGGCGCCTGCCAAAATAAGCTGAGGCGTGGTTTGCGAAGGGAGATTGGGGTTCGCCTCCAGGCTCAGAAAATCCTTTTTACAACCGCTTATGCCGACTGCAAGGATCACTGCTGTTATGATTGAAATATATTTTTTCATTTTCTTCTTTATTTAAAATTAGAATGTCACTTTAAGGTCGGCACCAAAAATCCTGGTTCCGGGTGTAATGTTATCATCATTAGTACCCCTTGTATTGCTAAACGGATTAACATCAGCAAATTCAGGATCGGTATACGGGTTACTCTTTGGCAGCCATATAAACAGGTTACGACCGGTTAAAGCAAAAGTAGCGCCTTTGATGAAATGGGTTTTGTTGATAAACTGGGCAAGATCAAAACTTAAGTTAAGCTCACGCAGTTTCCAGAAAGCGCCGCTTGATACAAACGGTTGCATAGTGCTGCTGTAAATCGATCCTTCCCAGAACGCATAGTTACCATCGCGTGTAAGCACATTGGTATTAGGTACAAAACCATTGCTTGTTTGGATAACTGAGTTTGGATATACAAAGCGTTCACGACCAGCTTCAGCAGATATATAACTTGAACCTGTGAAAAGCAATGACTGGCCGGTATTGTTATATATTACGTCACCACCACGGTATTCAACTGTACCGGTAAGAGTAATAAATTTATAGCCCACTGTAAAAGTTGTACCAAAATCGTATTTAGGGGTTGTTCTGCCATAAGATACAAGGTTGGGGTTGTTACCTGCCGGGTAACCGGAGTTAGGGTCAATTATAACCTTGCCATCCGGGCTACGTAAAAAGTCTGTGCCTTTTAACAATGGGAAAGGCTGGCCCACAACCGCATATGTGTTACTGCCTAAGCTTAACTGGCCAACGCCCGGTAATAAGGAAAGTACTTTTGATTCGTTAATAGAAAAGTTAGGGCTGATCCTTAACAATACTTTATTATTTTGTTTTGTTAATATATCGCCGCTTAACTGCAATTCCATACCTTTTGATTCGGTTTCACCAATGTTAAGTAATGATTGGTTATAACCGGTAGCTATTGAGGTATTGATAGTTACCGTTTGGTTTTTATCGCGCTGGTCATAAACGTCGAAGTCTAAGTTTATACGGTCGTTAAATAAACCTATATCGGTACCAATTTCAACCTCCGTAGTAAGCTCCGGCTTTAAAGTAGGGCTATAGTTTAAGGTAGAAGCACTTAAGCCACCCAGTGACCCATAGGGGAAACCTGGAGTTAGTATGTTTACGTTATTGATCTCATATGGGCCTATGTTAATTTCACCTACACGGCTTACAGAAGCATATACTTTCCAAAAATCAATTACTTTGTTATTCTTTAAGAAAGATAATGCGTCTGTTGGTACAAATGAAATTTTACCTGATGGGTACCAGAATGAACGTTCAGCAGCTGAGAGCCTTGAATCGTGCTCGTTTCTTAAAGTTCCGTCTAATGTTAACCAACCTTTGTATGAAATGTTAGCTTCACCAAAGTAGGCTATCTGCCTTACTGTTTGTTCACCTTCTGCGGCAGAAACTAAACCACCAATAGTATTAATGTTATAAAAGTCTTTTAATAATAAGTTATTGCTAGCGGTGGTCTGGTATTTCAAATGCTGTTGCCAGATCGTGTTACCTAATAACAGGTCGGTTTTGAAATCTTTAAAGAAAGTATGGTGGAAATCTAATAACGCATCGCCCTGTATACGGTTGTAACCGGCACCCGGGCTGTTATTAAATGTACCGTCGCCATATTGGTATGAGTCAAACAATGTACCAGGGGCCTTTCCGGTTCCTTTAAACAATGATGGCAAGTTAGTGCCACCAAGCGGGTCAGAAATTGCATACGGCGTAAAATCAACTTCTTGTGAAGTTCCGCGCCTTTGTGCTACACCCCAGTTATTTGATATACGATAGCTGGCTGATAACCATTTTGTAGGATCTAACTTAAAGTTAACGTTTGATAATACCTGGTCCCTATCAGTGTTTATCCTGGCGTGTTTAACGATCCAGTATGGGTTAACCGCATAATCATCATAATAGTTGCTTGGGTTACCAAATTCACCGTCAGGGTCTTTGAATTTAGAAAGATCTAAGTTAGCAGGTAATTGTAATACCGCACCATATAAGCTGTTTTCAGCAAATTGCGGAACATAGTTTTGGCCGTAAGTGCTGATCTTAGTTTTGGTATAACCAATTGAATAATCAATTGAGAATATGCCATAGGTCCTGTGCCCACGCACCGAGAATGCATTTTTTATGTTTTTATCATCAGGAACAACAGTGGTCCTGTGCACATTTTGAGCCGAAATGTAAATAGAATTCTGGTTATCACCCTGTGAATAGGTAACACCATTTTGCTCGGTAAAACCTGTTACGAAGAACTGATGAACAGGGCTGGTAGGGAAAGCTGCATATTTGATTTTTTGCTGTAAACCGCCTGCGCTATCTAACGGGCCGTTACCGAAATCAACGATCGAACCATCGAATCTTGGGCCATATTGCTCATTTTCAAAAGGCACATACAAATACTGACCGGTAATAGGATCAACGTATCCTGGGTCACCTGCACCAGTACCGAATTGATTTTGCAATTTCGGATAAAATGAAACCTGCTCAGCCTGGAACGAGTTATCATAAATAATAGATGGTTTGCCATCGCCTGTACCGCGTTTGGTTGTGATCAATAATGCACCGTTTGATGCTTCAGAACCATAAAGGGCGGCGGCACCTGCACCTTTCAATACACTTATGTCAGAAATGTCATTAGGGTTGATTGAATTCAGCGTAGCCGAAGGGATTGGCACACCATCCAACACGATCAACGCGTTGTTGTTACCTTCTAACGAACGGTTACCGCGAAGAACCACAGAGATGTTAGGATCAACACCGTTATCCAACGAGTAAATAGCTAAACCGGCAACTTTGGCGGTTAAACCATTTGCAATGTTTGTAACATTGGTTTCGGTTAATTGCTTTGCCGAGATCTGCGCTACCGAGTAACCTAACTCAGCTTTTGAGTGCTTTATACCTAGCGATGTGGTTACCACAACCTCCCCTAATTGGGCGCTGGCTGAAGTTAATACGGCATTTACAACACCACCTTTAACCACAGCGGTTGTTACATTGTACCCAACAAAGCTGAAAACTAATGTTGCGCCATCCGGAGCGCTTAATGTGAATTTACCGGCACTGTTGGTTTGGGTACCATTTGACGTGCCTTTTACCTTTACTGTTACTCCCGGGATGGGTAGGCCGTCTTCTTTGGCCGTAACCGTACCAGTAACAGTACGGTTTTGTGCGAATACCTGAGTAGTACATAACACCAGGAAACACAAACTTACTAGTAGAAGTTTTTTCATTTCGTTAATAATAAGATCAGTTAATAGTTAATTAATTATAAAAGTAGTGTTCCATTTTCATTAAGTCAAGAAAAAAGTGCCTTTTTTTTAAAATAAATGACTTTTTTTAAAAAAGTAAAAAATATTTAGTACTATGTATTGCATAATACATTTTAAAACATATATCTTTGTAGTATGATTGTTGAAAATACACAAACCCAGATGAGGAAAGGCATTTTAGAATATTGCATTCTTTCCATAATAGCAAAAGGCGAGACCTATGCATCAGACATTATTGCTGAGCTTAAAAAGGCCCAACTGCTTGTAGTTGAGGGTACTCTGTATCCTTTACTAACCCGTTTAAAAAATAATGGACTGCTCACCTACAACTGGGTGGAATCAACTTCAGGGCCGCCGCGGAAGTATTATGTGCTGGCTGATGAGGGAAAAGCGGTGCTTGAACAATTAGATAAAACATGGCGCGAGCTTGAATTTGCAGTACATACTGCCATTGGCGACCGCAATTCCACAAGCAAAACCGAAGCAAAAAAGGATGAATAATCATTCAAAAAAAATTGAAATACCACCAGTTGTGCCTATATATAATATATACCCATTGAACTAAACCGATAAAAAATTAACCATCATGAACAAAACCATCATCATAAATATCAACGGCATTGTATTCCATATTGAGGAAGATGCTTACGAGATATTAAAAAATTATATGACGGATGTAAAACGTCATTTTTTAAACTCGGCGGATAGCCTGGAAATAACCACCGACATAGAGAACCGTATAGCTGAAATGTTTTCGGACATATTAATCCAGGAAAACAAGCAGGTTATTGTTGAGCAGGACGTTAACAGCGTTATTGACCAAATGGGCCGCGTTGAAGACTTTGACGAGATATACGAAGAAGGCAAAACGCCTGCCGGAAGCACAGATACCTATACTATTAATGAGCGCAAGCTGTTTCGCGACCCGGATGACCATTTGGTGAGCGGTGTATGCGCGGGCATTGCCAATTACTTTAACATTGAGCCTTTGTGGATACGCCTCGCATTTGCCTTGTCGTTCTTTTTTGTCGGAACAGGCCTGTTACTATACATTATATTATGGATAGTGATACCCAAAGCCACCACCCGCGCAGATCGCATGGCCATGAAAGGCGAGAAACTAACCCTGCAGGGTTTTAAAAACAACCTTGAGGAAGAGTTGAGCGCCGTGCGCGGCCATATAAATAACCTGCATGATGAAGCAAGGCCGGTGGTATATAAAATGCGCGATTTCGCAGGCGATTTTTTCGGTCACCTTGGGCACTTTTTTGAAGGGGCTGGTAAAATACTTATAAAGTTACTGGGCATAGCTATTTTGGTTGCCTGTTTTGCTGCTGCGATAGCGCTTGTTGTAGCATTAATTGCCTTTATAGGCTTTGGCCAGGCACGTTACAATCACATGTTCCCCTTCAGTATTGTGGAGAGCCACCATGCGAACTATATTTTTATAACAGCATTCCTTACAGCATTCATCCCTGTACTTACTATTATTATAGTATTAATAAGCGCGGTGTTTGGTACAAGGCCGGTTAGCAGGTCTACCGGCTCAACTTTGCTGGTAATATGGATATGCGCATTATGTGCGCTGGTATTCTACGCTGTAAAGGCAACGGAGAACTTCAGGTCTGAAGGCGAAATAAGTAAAATAATTAATTTGAAGGCATCGCCCGGCAATGTTTATTATCTGAAATTAAATGACGTTAAATACCTGACCCATGATGACAGTCTTCGCCTTGATATAAAAAATAATTTTAATGATGTGGTGATAAAGAATGACGATAATGATGAAACTGAGCCGCGTAATGTATCGCTAAACATAGAACGGAGCAATGTTCCCTACCCGGTACTGGTAGAAACTTTTAAAGCGCAGGGAAGCGATGACCAGGACGCATTGATGAACGCCCGCCATACTAAATATATATATACACAGAAAGATTCGGTTTTAACTTTTGACGACAAATTATACCGTACTAATGGCTACGAGTGGCACGCTGAGCGCATTGAGCTTACCCTGCAATTACCTTTAAATGCAGTTGTGATTATTGATCAGGACCTGAACGACAGGGTTGGCATGAACGGAATAAACGTTCACGATTGTAAAGAAACCAATAAACAGGATAATGCCACCGCCGCAACGTTTATAATGACAAATGATGGCGCACAATGCAAGGTAGATACCGTAGTTACTGTTAAAAGCCCTACACAGATAGATTCGGCACGCAAGGCGGAGAACGCCAAAACAATTGCAAAACTACAGGCCCAGGTTGATTCGGCCCGCAGAGCCGACAGCACCATAAAACACAACTAATGAAAACACATATAAAATATATAGGCCCGCTAATTTTATGCGGGCTTATTATTTTTATCTTCAGTCATATACGCAGGCATGCCATACCTGTTATTAACCTGCATACCGGTAAGGCAATACAAATGCTGATGGCCAAAAACGCCGGTGCGGCAAAATATTTATTTTACAGGCATATGTATGTAAATATCATCACCCATTAAAAAAAATCAAATGTGTGGTGTAACCTTTACACGTTGTTTTGCATCTTATATACAATTAACTATATAAGCAACTCATAAAACACATATACATACAAGGTTAATAACCCGTTCCTTTTAATTTCTTTATTTATTCAAAAAAAGATAATAGATCTTAAAGGGATAGCTATTGCCAAATTTGAGCACCAACCATGAAACTCATAACCACTAAACTAATTATTATAGCGGCGCTTATACTTATGGGCAGTGTAAATAATACGCTGTTCGCCCAGAATATTGAGGGGCAGGCCAAAGTAAGCGGCCTGCTGCAGGATACACAAGGCAAGCCGATGGATTACGCCTCGGTAAGCTTATTACAGGCTAAGGATTCATCGCTGGTAGTAGGTACTTTAAGCACCGAAGCTGGTGCCTACACATTTCCCCACGTAAAAGCCGGCACTTATTTAGTTATGGCCTCGGCGGTTGGTTATAATAAGGCCTTTAGCCAGCCATTTACAGTTGCTACCGATAACATTACCGTTCCACTTTTAAAAGCCGCCCAAACCACCCGCGAATTAAATACCGTTGTGGTTACCGCTGCCAAGCCTATTGTTGAGCGCAAGATAGACCGCCTGGTGATGAACGTAGCGGGCAGTGTACTCGCAGCCGGCAACACCGCCATGGATATATTAGAGAAAGCACCCGGCGTTACTGTTGATAAGGACGATAACATCAGCCTGAAAGGCAAAAGCGGTGTAACCGTGATGATAAATGATAAGCTCACCTACCTGTCGCCTACCCAGCTGGCTACCCTATTGCGCGGTACCGACGGCAATACCATTCAATCTATCGAGATTATTACCAACCCATCGGCTAAGTACGATGCAGCGGGTAATTCGGGCATCATCAACATAAAATTAAAGAAGAACAAGCAGGCAGGTACAAACGGCACCATGAGCGTAACAGGCGGCGTGGGCACTTATGTGAAGAATAGCGAAGACTTTTCCATCAATCATAAAGAGGGCAACCTGAATATTTCGGCTACTTTTAGCCATGGCGATATTCCCCAGGCACGGATACTGGATATTGACCGCGGCGTTACCGACAGCCTGGGCAATTCAACTTTCTTCAGGCAGGAATCGTTCATGCCGCACACTTTCCATTATAATAATTACAGTTTTGGTGCAGATTATGATACATCGCCAAAAAACAGCCTCGGTTTTGCCATAAGCGGCAACTTCAATACCGAGCAGGATGATAACGTGAACAATACCTATATTTCTTCAGTTAAAGATGGCGTTCCTGATTCATCACAAAGAACTATTTCGGACATCAACCAAAGCTATAAGAATATATCGCTCGACCTGAACGATACTTATAAGATAGATACTTTAGGGCAGGAACTGGCTATCGACCTTGATTATTCAAGGTTCAATAACAACAGCCTTGCCCATTACGATACCTATTATGCACCGGTTGACGGGATAACACAAGCGCCTATGCTTATCCGCAATGAAACGCCGTCGGTTATTAGTATACATGCCGCTAAGGTTGATTATACCAAACCGCTAACCAAAACGATAAAGCTGGAAACCGGCGCAAAATTCAGCGATGTAAAAACCGATAACGACCTGGAGGCCCAAAAGCAAGATACGCTGGGGAACTTTATTAACGATACCACCCGTACCAACCGCTTTATATACGATGAAAAAATTACTGCTGCTTATATTAACCTGAGCAAAACCTTTAAAAACTCATCGGTACAGATAGGCTTACGGGCTGAATACACTACCTCGCGTGGCGATTTGGTTACACAGGATAGCGTTGCCGAGCGCAGGTACCTTAACTTTTTCCCGAGCTTTTTCTTTAACCATACTTTTAATGATAAGAACGAAGTTAGCTTAAGCTACAGCCGCCGTATCGATCGCCCCGACTATTCGAGCCTTAACCCCTTTGTTTATTACCTCGACCAGTACACTTATTCGGAAGGCAACCCTTTTTTAAGGCCACAGTACACCAATAACTTTGAGTTTGACTACACCTACAACAAAAGCATAAACGTAAGTTTGAATTATGCCCACACTACCGATTTGATACAGGAGATCATATTAACCGATGTGGCGCAAAAGGCATCGTACCAAACTACGCTTAATTTGGCATCATCAAACAATTACAGCGTTAGCGTTAACGCGCCGTTTACCGTTGCCAAATGGTGGACGGGTAATATCGATGCCGTAGGCTTTTACAACAAGTTTAAGTCAGACACGCTGTTTGGCGGCAACCTGAACAAAGGGCAGGCCGCTTATATATTAAAGGCCACGCAAACATTTTTATTCGCGGGATTTAAGGCTGAGTTGTTCGGCATGTACCAATCGGCCCTTACCGACGGTATTTATGATATACACTCGCGCTGGTATGTTGACGCAGGTGTGAGCCATTCGTTCGACAATAAAAAACTGAACGTAAAATTCAGCCTGAGCGATATTTTCAACAGTCGCCGTAACGATTTGGATATATTTTACCAGAGCGATGATATCATCATAAGGCAAAAGGGCGAAACACGGATCGCGAGGCTAACGGTATCGTACAATTTCGGCAGTACCAGCTTCAAAAAGCGCCAGCACTCAACCGCGCTTGATGAAGAAAAACAACGTGCCGGCGGGAATTAACAACTGTCATGTTCGTTTTATTTAGTTGTATAAAAAAACGAACATGACAGGTTAACACCACGTCATTGCGAAGCAATCTCTGTAAGCCATACACTGCGTACTCGTTATATAGTTCGACAGAGATTGCTTCGTCATTCCGCTCGCTCAACCCTGCTCATTCCTCACAATGACGGAATTTCATTATTGGCAACCGCAAAGTTAACTACCATAAGCATCCTGCTTGCGGCAGCAAGAAAATCACCAGTCATATATATATTAAAGATTATTCTCTTTTATTAAAGAATAATCTTTACATTTGTAACAGACGTAAACCTCCCCGTTATTCCTCTTTATTTATTGCAACTGTCGCGTTCGTTTTTTTTACCGGCACCTTGCGACGAACAGGACAGTTTCAAAGTCAAAAGTTATAAGTCAAAAGTCAAAAACAGGGTATGCACTGTATTTCAACAATGACCCAATGACCATCCCCATACCGGAAAGGTTATGTCCCAAATCTTCATTTTTTAGTTGAGCGATTAAAATTAATCCTCAATAAACCTATTTCTTCATTAACTAAATAAACAAACACATGAACACCATTGACCCTTTACAACTACAGGAAAGCAGTTTAAGGCAATTAGAACGGGAAAGTCGCCTGATGTACCCGCCTGCAAGCTCATCACCCGCCTGGGTTCACAACCACCTAAACTCAACAACCGATTATGAATATGAAACAGAGGATGATTTATATATTATAACAAAATCAATAAACCACTGGATGGAAGAAGCAAATATGCGGCCTGTACCCCGTATGCTATTTGGCAAGCTGTGGTACGAAGGCGAGCTATGTATATTATTTGCGGATAGCAACGTAGGCAAATCAATATTGGCCGTACAAATTGGCAATGCTATAAATGCCGGTATAACCATGCACCCGTTTACCGTTGAGGCAGAAAATCAAACCGTATTATATTGCGATTTTGAATTGACAGACAAGCAATTCGAGGCCCGCTACTCTGATAACTATACCAACCACTACCGTTTCAAACCTAATTTTTATCGCGCTGAAATAAACCCTGATGATAGTGAACTGCCATCCGGTTTTACCGCCGATGAATTCCTGAATGCTTCGATTGAGCGTACCATTGTGCAAAGCAGGGCCAAAGTAATTATTATTGATAACCTTACCTACCTGCGTACCGAAACCGAGCAGGCTAAGGAAGCATCGCCATTAATGAAGCACTTAAAAGCGTTAAAAAACAGGTACAACCTAAGCATACTTGTACTGGCACATACGCCAAAGCGCGATGCATCGCAACCCATAAGCCGCAATGATTTGCAGGGCAGTAAAATGCTGATGAACTTTTGCGACAGCGCCTTTACCATAGGCGAAAGCCAGGCCGATAAAAGCCTGCGCTATATAAAGCAAATAAAACAGCGCAATACCGAACAGGTGTACGGCGGCGATAACGTATGCCTTTGCCAGATAGTAAAACCCGATAACTTTTTACAGTTTGACTTTGTAGGCTATGGCCGCGAGTGGGACCACCTGCAACGCGATAAAAATGAAGCAAAGGAAAAGCTTACCGAAGAAGTACTTGCCCTGCACCGTGAGGGCCGCAGCCTGCGCGAGATAGGCCGCGAGCTGAACATCCCCTTCCAAAAGGTTGACCGCCTGCTAAAAAACGCCAAAAAGGAAGCGCAGTAAACGGGGCTGTCATGTTCGTTTTTTTATACCGGTAAATAAAACGAACATGACAGGCTTCTAAAAAAACCAGGGGCTTTTACTTATATTCGTTTTCACTTAAAACCTAAACAATGAAAAGGCTATTCGTTGTCATGCTAATATCTTTAAGCGCTTGTGTACATAGGCAAGAATACCCTATAATTAAGGCCAAAAAAGTAGTCACCCATTATTTAGATAGCACAGGGATGCACCCTTTAGTATCTTATTTGAATCGAAGTTTTAGACAAAGAGAAAAGTATGTATTTGTGTTTGACTATACCGGACCAGCAAAATGGGACCCATCTCCGTCGACTGCCTATTTTACGCTTGATAGCACATTATCAAAAGTTATAAAAGTTGATTTTATAACTCACTAAATTTCAATTTTGTTCTTGTCCCAGGTGGTATAAGTTACCTTCTCAAGAGGGGGGAATTTTAACATCCTTCGCTGCCGCAAACTGTCATGTTCGTTTTTTTATGCCGGTAAATAAAACGAACATGACAGGAGTGCATTGAATATCGAACACCGAATGCTGAATATCGAATGATGAAGTCAACTTCAATAATTTGCCTTTTTCATTACTTCGGTGTTGGATATTCGACATTCATTATTCGATATTAAAAATAATCAACCTTTAAATCATGCCAATTAAAGGCCGCTTATTACATTTGCAGTAATGACACCCACCCAGGCCTTACAAAAATATTTTGGTTACAGCGAGTTCAGGCACCAGCAGGGGGCAATTGTTCAGCATGTATTAGACAAGCAGGACGTTTTGGTGCTGATGCCGACGGGTGGCGGTAAATCATTATGCTACCAGTTGCCTGCGGTTTTGCTGGATGGTTTGACGATAGTTATATCGCCACTCATTGCCCTGATGAAAGACCAGGTAGATGCGCTGAACGTGAACGGTATAGCGGCAGGCTTCTACAACTCCTCCCAATCACCCAATGAGCAGGCCGACCTGATGCGCAGGCTCAAAAACAACGAGATAAAGCTGCTGTACCTTGCCCCTGAACGCTTATTCGGTTCGGAGAATAAGTTGGTCGAGTTTTTAAAGCAGTTGCCGGTGGTACAAATAGCCATTGACGAGGCGCATTGCATATCGCACTGGGGGCATGATTTCAGGCCTGAATATCTGATGCTGGCGGGATTGAAGGATTATTTCCCGAACATCCCGGTGATAACGCTTACCGCTACTGCCGATAAGCTTACTCAAAAGGATATTTTGGAGAAGCTTAACCTGCATAATCCCGCGGTATTCATTTCCTCATTCAATCGCGAAAACATCAGCTATACCGTAGCACCCAAAAAGAACAGCTTTAACCAGTTACTTGCCTTTTTGGATGAACGCAAGGAGGAATCGGGCATAATTTATTGTTTGTCGCGCAAATCGACAGAGGCATTGGCTGCTGATTTACGTGAGGAAGGTTATTCCGCCGAAGCCTATCATGCCGGATTAAACACTGAAGTAAAAGCCCGTAACCAGGAGGCTTTTTTGCGTGATGATGTGAAGATTATCGTAGCCACTATAGCTTTCGGCATGGGCATCAATAAATCCAACGTGCGGTACGTGGTACACATGGATATGCCCAAGAATATCGAGGGCTATTACCAGGAAACCGGTCGCGCGGGAAGGGATGGGCTGGCATCGGCGGCTATTTTATATTATTCGCCCGGCGATGTAATGAAGCTGAAGGAGTTTGCCAAAGTGGAGAACAACCCCGAGCAAAGCCGCATCATGCTGAAGAAGCTGGATGACATGGCGGGCTATTGCCAGCTGCAAACGTGCAGGCGACATTATTTGTTGAAATATTTTGATGAAGAATCCCCGGAAACTTGCGGCAACTGTGATGTTTGTTTAACAGAGTTTGAATACTTTGACGGTACGCTGATAGCTCAAAAGGCACTATCGGCTGTGGCAAGATTAAAGGAACGCTTTGGCGCGGGCTACGTGGTGCAATTTTTAAGAGGATCAAATAGCGAAAAAATATGGGCGGAACACAAACAGCTAAAAACCTACGGCATAGGTAAAGATATTAGTACAACCGACTGGCAGCGCCACATGCGTGAGCTGGTACAGCAGAATTATTTGCGGGTTGAGGAAGGCGAATACCCGGTGATAAAATTAACGCCGCAAAGTGAGGCTGTATTAAAAGGCTTGCAAAAGGTAGAGTTTATTAAAACCCATGCGATTGAGGAACAGCATGAATACGTGCAGCCGGCATACGAAGCCGAATTACTGAATGAGTTGAAGCTCGTAAGGCGCGACATCGCCATAAATGAAAATGTACCGGCTTACGTGATATTGTCGGATGCAACTTTGGTGGAGATTGCTACTTACCTGCCACTAAGTATGGATGAATTAAGGCTGATATCCGGCTTCGGCGATGTGAAACTGGCACGCTACGGACGGGAATTTTTAGCGCCTGTAAAAAGTTATTGCGCGAAGAAAGGTTTATCATCCAAAATAAAACAAAAACAGCCTAAGCGGGAACGGAAAACGCGTGCCGAACGGGAACGGAAACCAAAGTCGAGCCGTGCAAGCGATACCAAACAGGAAAGTTTACGGTTATTTAAATCGGGACAAAGCATTGTGGATATCGCCAAAGAGCGCGGCTATTCGCCTATGACCATTGAAGGGCATTTAACCGCTTTTGTTGAAACCGGCGAAATTGACGTAAGCGATTTTGTAACCCGTGAGAAGCTTTTGGTGATACAGGATGCAGTTGAAAAATACGGCGATGAAAGATTAGCACCTTTGAAAGAACTTTTAGGTGAGGATTTTAGTTATACGGAAATAAAGGCGGTTGTGGCGTGGATGAAGGGGCAGGCGAATAATTGACCTGTAGAGACGCAATACTTTGCGTCTCAAACGTATCTTTTATTAAATTTACCAATGGACGCCAATACGTCAGGAGACGCAAAGTATTGCGTCTCTACAAAATAGATAATGACTACGGAAGAAATATACCAGCTTTACCTACAGCACCCGGTTATCAGCACGGATACCCGCAAAATAGCGGCGGGCAGCATTTTCTTTGCCCTGAAGGGCGATAAGTTTGATGCCAATACATTTGCCGAACAAGCCATTGCGGAAGGCGCTGCTTACGCGGTTATTGATAACCCTGCCTATCAGCTTAATGATAAATATATTTTGGTGGATGATAGTCTGCTGGCCTTGCAGGATCTGGCGCGGCATCATCGCCGCCAGCTAACTATACCTGTGGTTGGGCTAACGGGCACTAACGGCAAAACCACCACTAAGGAGTTGATCAACGCTGTATTATCCCAAAAATTCAAAACGCTGGCTACACAGGGTAATTTGAATAACCATATCGGCGTGCCGCTCACCATTTTAAGCATTAATGCCACGCATGAGATGGCGGTTATTGAGATGGGCGCCAATCATCAGAAAGAGATCGCGCTGCTTAGTAGCATTGCGCAGCCGTCGCATGGCATGATCACTAATATAGGCAAGGCGCACCTGGAAGGTTTTGGCGGGGTTGAAGGCATAAAAAAAGGAAAGGGTGAGTTGTATGATTTTTTGAAGTGGGGAGGACCTAAAGATGGCAAGTTAGCAAACTGGGATGAACGGGTAGCCTTTGTGAATGGCGACGACCCTGTTCTAATGGCCATGCAGCAAGCCCGCGACCTGAACAAAGTTATTTTATATGGCACCAACAATGCAGATAATACCGTGACCGGGAAATTGACGGAGAACTCTCCCCTATTATCACTGGAATGGACAAATAATAATTCGGGGGAAACCTACGCCGTTAAAACCCAGCTAACGGGTGCATATAATTTGGATAATATTCTGGCAGCCATCTGTATGGGCGTATTTTTTGAGCTGGAGGCCGATGCGATAAACAAGGGCGTTGAGGGCTACCAACCGCAAAACAACCGTTCGCAAATAAAACGAACGAACACCAATACGCTCATCTGCGATTACTACAATGCCAACCCCAGCAGCATGGCGGTAGCCATTGAGAACATAGGCAAGTTAGAAGCCAAACACAAGGTACTTATATTGGGCGATATGTTTGAGTTGGGTGATGAATCTCCGGCTGAGCATTTGGGTATTATCAATAAGGCTTTGGCTGTAGATGTGGCGGAAAGGATGTTTATAGGAGGCTTTTTCAAGAGTCAGGAGTCAAGAGCCAAGAGTCAAGACGGGGTTACTTTTTACAATACTGCTGAAGATGCTATTGAGGCGTTGAAAGCATCGCCGATTAAGGATTCGACTGTATTGATAAAAGGCTCACGGGGTATGGCACTGGAGCGGTTGGTGGGGTTGCTTTAGCCCTTACTAAAATAATTTGTCATTGCGAGGTACGAAGCAATCGCGAACCTGACATAGCTGCTTTTCTCCGTGCGATTGCTTCGTACCTCGCAATGACAAACCTAAATACAGGCCTACCTCACATCATCCCAATCATCAGTTTTAAACGGCGAGGCAGGTAGCCCTGCTGAGTTATACAAATTACAAACAGGATTATTGGCCCAGGCGTAGCGTACAGCTACGGGGTTGGCAACATCGGCGCTGGTAACGGTTATGGTATTGCCTTGTATTATCGCGTTAGCCGGGTGGAATTGCTTATCGGCACCTGCTATGGTAAAGCCTTTAAGCGTGTCGCCTTTCGCGGTTAGCTCGCCGTTGATAAAGTTCAGCTCAACCTTATTACCATCTATCTTCTGCGATCTGAATACCGGGCCGGAATACACTATCTTCTCGCCATAAGTTTTAGCGCGGGCAATGAGCGCCAGGCGGCGGCCTACTTCCTGCTTATTATGCGGGTGGATGTCGTTATTCTCGCCAATATCAATAGTTACTGCCATACCCGTATTGGGTAGCGATAATGTTTTTAATTGCGCATTACGTAACGCTGGCCAGTTGGCAGCAGGCGGTTGATCAGTAGCGGCATAGTTGGCTATCTGCACAAAATAGAACGGGAAATTACCCTCGCCCCATTTCTGCCGCCAGTCGGTTATCATTAACGGGAACAATTGTTCGTATTGTTTGGCACGGTCGGCATTGCTTTCGCCCTGGTACCATATTACGCCTTTAATGGTAAAAGGCAATATGGGGCTGATCATGGCATTATAAATAAGCATTGGCCTGTTGGGACTATTGGACTGGACGGGTGACGGGGGCAAAGTTTTAAGTTCACTTGCCTTTTGGTAGGCCCATGCGCCGGATACATCAATCTTAGCTGACGTATCACCGGCAACTGAAAGTATCATCGGCCCTTTATTTATACCACCCAGGCCACCACTATCAAAAACGCGTATAGCGATGGTATTATCACCTGCTTTTACAAGGTTAGCAGGGATGGAATAGCTTCGTTTTATATAAAACGCTTCACTATGTCCTATTTCAGTTCCATTAAAAAACGAATCATCAAAATCATCTATCGCACCTACTTCCAGTTTAAGGTCTTTTCCGGCCCAATCCGCAGGGATATTTACTTTTTTCCTGAACCACATGGTACCATCGTAATTCGGAACGCCTGACTGTTCCCAATAGGCAGGCACATTCATTTTTGGCCAGGCCGAATCATCAAAATTTGGCATAGCCCACATCAAACTATCGTTTTGATAAGAAGGATCTGATTTATTGACATTGGTCAGCCACTCGCGCAGGTCGGTTTGGTATTGAGCGTTTATCTTATCCTGCGTCATGCCGTTTTCGGCTGCCCGTACAAATGCCGCGAACGCGGGCATAGTTTTTAAAGCGCTTCCGCTTGTCCATGCTTCGGCAACGGTACCACCCCAGGTGCTATTTATAATGCCGATAGGGATATGATATTGCTGGTATAAATTCTTTGCAAAGAAATAAGCAGCAGCCGAGTATGCACCTACGGTTTGCGGGCTGCATACGTTCCATCCCCATTTTACAGGCACATCGGTACGGGCGGTAAAGCTTGTTTTGTTATCGATCTTTATCATCCTTATCTGCGGATAATTGGCTGCGTCAGCAAGCTCCTGCTGCAGGTTGATCACATCATTATTCCAGCCTGTGAGCGGCATTTCCATGTTCGATTGGCCCGAGGCTACCCACACTTCACCTATCAATACATTATTTAGAACAGTTTTTTCACCATCATCAAAAGTAATGGTATACGGGCCGCCGTATGATGGGGTGGCTACTTTTATTTTCCAGTCGCCATTGGCTGTGGTAGTTACTTTGTATATTTTATTATTCCACGAGGTGGTGATGGTAAAAGTTTTGCCCGGCGTTTCAGTTCCCCAGACAGCTGCATTTGTTTTTTGCTGGAGTACCATGTTATCGGTAAAACAAGCGGCCGGGATAACTTTGGCATTGGCTATCGCATTAAATATCAAAAAGAAGGAAGCAAGTGCGAAAAACTTACCGTAAAACGTTTTAGTCATGTGATGGAATAATTGGTTTGAATGATAAAAATAGGTTTTATAAGTAACTAATAAAAATGCTTTTTACAGTATTCCTTTTCATCCTTATCAAACACTCAAAATAGCTATCGTTCCTAAAAGCTACATCAACATCATATAATTATCAAGGTTTTTTTGTAGCTGATTGGCTTGTTTAAGTAGTGACTTATTGAAAATATAAGAATCAGTATCAACGTGTTCGCTAATCATTTTTTCTTTAAATACTTCCTTAAACTTGAAGTATTTTAATGATAGGTTCCAACGTTTGCTGAGGAATGAGCATAGGTTTGCATCATTTGATTTTAACATGGAGTAATTAAGCATTACATAGGCATGTTTGGGTAAATTCTGCACGTTTTTTAATATTTCCTGGTTATAGGTTATCCAAACCTTCAGGTAATTTTCAGCCCGGTCGTTATAAAATCCTTGCAAACGGTGTCTACGTTGTACTTTTAACCAATACAATCGTTTTAAATAAGGCCTGGCCAGGTATTTTTGTTCATACTCCTGGAAATCGCGCTGCAGCAATGAGCTTACTACAGCTTTGTAATCGCGGATAATGATCAGGTAACGGGCATCGGGTATTAATTCCTTATAAGTATCTAAAAACAAGCACGTACGCGGGTCTTTCCATCCCCATTGATGATATAGCTTATTTTTTACTTTTATAATGCTTTTTAGCTTTTCTTTATGATACAGTGATATTTCGATATCATGTGCTTCGGTTAATCCTGTTACCGGCAGGTTATTATCATTAAGTATTTCTTCGTGCAGCTTTAAAAACTCAATATCTTCAAAATGTCCATCGGTATTTCCCAGTCCGGCGCCCAAAAAAGTTTCTCCTAAATTCAGGCCGCATTCATTGAGCCAATGGGTGATAAGAGATGTCCCCGACCGGTGCATACCCGCAATAATTAAAGTTCTGTTCTGCATTATGTAGAAGTAAAAATTAAAACATTAATAAAGTGTTAAGCAAGGGTCGCACCTTTAAAAAAAGGTGCCATAAACCTACGAACCTGAGTGATAATAGAACAATAGCTAAACGCTAATGTTTGAGCAAAATTACTTTTAAAGGATTAATGCTTGTTGTAACTTGTTCATTACAAAATGATTGTAACCTGTAATTTACAATTAGCGTTAAGAGAAGAGTGGTAAATAAGGGCTAAGACACGAATATTTTAGCAGCAAAAAAGGTACCAATATTAGGAATTAGCATGATGCCTGGAGCTATCCAGTATGTTTAGCGTTACCCTATCGACAGGTTAAACCACCCGCCAGCAATTTTCAATTATTTCTTTAAACCTATTTCGCGCAGGCGTTCATCTAAATACTCACCGGCTGTTATATCGGTATATAGTTTCGGATGATCACTGTCGATACACGATGACAGGCAGGCCAAGCTCATATCAGGCTTTGGATGCAGGAAGAAAGGTACCGAATAGCGCGAGTTTTTCATTTGTTCGCGCGGAGGATTAACCACCCGGTGCGTGGTTGATTTTAACTTGTTATTGGTGAGGCGCTGCAGCATATCGCCCACATTAACCACCAGGTCTTCGCCATGTGCTTTTACCGGGAACCATTCATTCTCGCGGGTAAGCAGTTCAAGGCCATCGGCGCTGGCGCCTATTAACAGGGTTATGAGGTTTATATCTTCATGCGCACCGGCACGTACCGCATCATCAGGTAACGAATCGGGATCAGTTATAGGGAAATAATGCAGGTTGCGGAGTATAGAATTGCCTTCGTGTACTTTATCATCAAAATAATTTTCGGGCAGTTCAAGGTAAACGGCTATGGCGCGTAACAGGTGCACCCCGGCAGTTTCCAGCTTTTTATAAACCTCCTGCGTGGTAAGGTTAAAGTCGGGCAATTCGCTCACAAAAATATTATCAGGATAATCAGCCTTAAGCGGCGATGTAGCGGGCACGGTTTGGCCTATCTGCCAAAATTCCTTCAGGTCGGGCACCTTAAACCCTTTGGCGGTTTCTTTATTCTTGCCTGTATAGCCACGCTGGCCTGCAAGCTCAGGTATTTCGTATTTCGATTTGGTAACTTCGGGCAATGAGAAAAGCGACTTTACCTCTATATACAATTTATCTATCAGCTGCTTGCTTAAGCCATGATTAGTAATGGTAACAAAGCCGGTTTCGTTAAAAGCCCTGCCTATTTCATCCGAAAATTGTTTGCGCTGGGCGGCATTTCCGCTTATATAATCATTAAGGTCAAGGCGCGGGATATTTACTTTGTTCATAAGATAAATTGTTTAATAGCAGGTAAAATTGTACTTTTAACCAACCGCAAAATAAAGCATTAATAGCCTTTATTAAAATACCCCCCTGCATTTTATAAGGTAATATTTATAACACATAAACAACCGTAGGTGTTAAACGTTTGCTTGTTTGGCAAGTCATAACCATATATCACACAAAACAGAAACGAGATGAAAACCCTGAACAAATTATTCGCAACAGGCGCCATAGTATTTTTATTAATGCTGATGGCCCCGCACAAAAGCATGGCACAGGACGATGGCTATGTAAGTGACCAGGAATTTTACGACGAACTACAACAATATGGCACCTGGGTACAAGACGACCAATATGGCGACGTATGGGTACCGGATGTAGACGGCGACTTTCGCCCTTATGCCACCAATGGATACTGGATGCAAACCGACTATGGCACTACCTGGGTATCAGATTATCCGTGGGGATGGGCAACTTTCCATTATGGCAGGTGGCGTTATGACGATTATTATGGCTGGGAATGGATACCAGGCCATGAATGGGCTCCCGCCTGGGTTAGCTGGCGCCAGGGTGGCGGTTACTATGGCTGGGCGCCAATGGGGCCGGGCATAAGCATTACCCTATCATTAGGTGGTATAGGGCTGAATATAAATAATGACTATTGGGTGTATGCACCACAGCGTTACATTACCAGCAGGTATGTAAGCAGGTATTATGCTCCACGCACGCAAGTATCAATTATTATTCGCAAAACTACTTATATCCGTAATACCTATATACGTAATAACCGCACCTATATAACCGGACCAAGACCGGCTGATATTCAAAAAATAACCCGCCGCAGGGTTAACGTTTATAAAATTAATGATGCGCCAAAGCCAGGTGGCGTTCGCATAGGTGTAAATGTTATAAATATTTACAGGCCAGCTATCAGAAAAACTCCCGATGCAAGGCCAGTACGCGTAGTAAGCGCTACTGCTTATAAAAATGAACACCCTACCGAAGGTATTGGTAAAAGAGGCGCTGTAGGGTACAACCATGGCAATGCCGGAAAACTGGCATCTGTAGCACGCAGCGATAACCCCAACAGCAAAGTTGTAAAGGTTAACCCTAAAAAAGACAGGCTAAATAAACCTAATGAACCTGCGACCGATAATAAACCAGTAGTTACAGGCGGTCATAGGCCAGATGAATCAAAAACTAACCCTGCCGGGCCGCAAGGTAATACACCTGAACAAGGTGGTGCAAAAGACAATAGAGGGCATCATAAAACCCCGCCGGCAACTACACAGCCCGAACAAGGCGCAGCGCAGCAGCCCGCAGTAAATAATCCTGCCAGGCCGCAAGGTAATACACCTGAACAAGGTGGTGCAAAAGGCAATAGAGGGCATCATAAAACCCCGCCGGCAACTTCACAGCCTGAACCAGGCGCAGCGCAGCAGCCTGCAGTAAATAAACCTGCCGAACTACAAGGCAATGCCCCTGCACAGCCTGAGCCAGCTAACAAACCGGAAAGGCATCAGCATAAGGCACCTGCTGTAATACCGCCTGCACAAAATAATACCGACCAGGAAAGGAAAGAGGCACAACAACAGCAACAGGCAAAAGACCTTGCATTACAACAAAAACAACAAGCTGCCGAACTAAAACGCCAGCAGGAACAGCAAGCAAAAGAACAACAGCAACAGCGGGCAGAACAAGCAAAAGCAGCCCAGCAACAGCGTTTGGAGGCACAGCAGCAACGTGCGCAACAACAGCAGCAAGCACAGCAAGCAAAAGAAGCTGCCCAGCAGCAACGGCAGCAAGAACAACAGCAAAGAAAACAACAACAACAGGAGCAACAAGCCGCACGCCAGCAAGCACAGCAACAAAAACTGCAACAACAACAGGCACAGCAAGCTGCAAGGCAACAAGCACAGCAACAAAAATTGCAGCAACAGCAGCAAGCCCGGGAAGCAAGGCAACAGGCCGAGCAACAAAAAAAGCAGCAGGAAGAGCAGCAAAAGCAAAAACCTCCGCGTAACTAACCGGGAAAGGTGGATAATAAATATTTAAACAAACAGCGCCTGTAATGCGGGCGCTGTTTTTATTTTTGCAGAATGAAGTTATCAATTGCCAATAAGTGTGTAGCGTGGATGATGCTGTTGATGTTAACGACACTTTTGCCCATAAGCAGCCGTGCACAAAGCCTAAAAAAACCTGATAAGATAGTTTTTATTGAAAATTCGTGGCTTGACGCTTTGCACCAGGCACAGCTCAAAAACAAGTATATTTTTGTTGATGCTTACGCCACCTGGTGCGGCCCCTGTAATTTACTTAAGGCCACTACCTTTAAAAACAGCAAAACGGCCGCGTTTTTTAACGATAATTTTATAAACGTAGCCATTGACATGGAAAAAGGCGATGGCCCGGCACTGGCACAGCAATGGGGCATACAAGCCTATCCCACTTTATTAGTTTTTGATGCCAATGGCAAACCCGTTACGGGTACCGTAGGCTATCTTAGCGCAAATCAGCTGGTAAAGTTTGGGAAAATGGCGCTGGGTAAACCAGCAGCAGAGTAGAGTTGAACGGAGGTTGAAAGTTAAAAGTGTAGGAAGGCAAAAAACTTTTAACCTTTAACGTTATACTCAACTCTAATAAAAGGGCATAAAAAAGGCCGAAAATACTCTCGCAGTTTTTCGGCCTACATCTACCTATGAAAACAACCCTTTTTGGAAAGGGTATTAATATTAACCCAAAAGCAATGCCAACTTAAATATATACGTAAATATACTGTTACAATTAAGCACTGGGTAAACAAACGTGGAATAAGTACCCGCATTTCGGGGAAATTTTACACAGTTGTTAAAATTTGGGGATTTACAGGAATGTAATTATAAGTTAAACGGAAGCTTTTTCATTAGTTAAACACCTGAAAATACCAGGTAATTGCAGTTTGCTTAACTTGGGTTTATTGGTGATGAAAGTAGTACATTATTTCAACGGCCTCGCTGTCACCCCTTCAAACGTTATTTTAACGGGTTTGATCAACCCATCCTTATCGAAATACATATGGTCTATACAGGTAACGCGGTGGTTGCCATCAGTTTCACCAAGCGGTCGGCGGTGATAAACTATGTACCAATCATCTGTTCCGGGAACCTGTATCACCGAGTGATGACCTGCACCGGTTGCTACTTTAGGATCCTGCTGCAACACTACGCCAATGCGTTTGAACGGCCCGGTTGGTGAATTGCCAATAGCATAGGCAACGCGGTAATTAGAGCCTGTCCAGCCGCCCTCGCTCCACATAAAATAATATTTGCCTTTGCGGGTAAACATTACCGAGCCTTCTACATAGCCCTCAGGTGTTATGGACTTGTAAACGGTACCGTCATCAAAAGGCATGAGGCCGGTAAAATCCTTGTTTAGTTTTACAATGTTGCAATGCTGCCAGCCTCCATAGATCATGTAATACTGACCGTCGTGGTCTTTAAATATAAACTGGTCAATGGGCTGCGCGCCGTTGTGTATCTCACCTATCAGCGGCCTGCCTAAATAATCTTTGAACGGCCCCGCTGGGTTATCGGAAACGCCAACCCCTATGCCGCCGACTTCGGTTTTATCATCGTGAATATCATTGGCGCCGAAAAAGAAATAGTACTTACCGCCCATTTCAGTAACCGCAGGTGCCCACATAGCTTTTTTAGCCCATTTTACTGCTGCTGTATCGATAATATCGGGATGTTTTGTCCAATGCACCAAATCCTTCGACGACCAGGCATCCATGTGCACTTGCTGCTCATATGGCGCGGAGTAAGTAGGATATATCCAGTATTGCCCCTCAAAAATTTTGGCTTCAGGGTCGGCGTTGCAGCCTTGGATAATGAGGTTGCCCGATGTTGTGGCTTTTGGTTGCGCGATGGCAGAGCCGGCTATAAAGCCAGCAAAAATTATAAATAAAATCGTTTTATTAAAGGTGGATGTAAATTTCATAATCCAAATATCAGAAAATTATTGCTGCAATTTCACCCTGATAAAGCGCGGATGATAATGATGCCCCAATCGTTTTATATCATTAAAAAAATCAAGCGATATTACGTTATAGGAGATCAGCAGTTCATTTGGGTTGGATAGATTAGTATGTGCTTTAGCGTTGTAAGGCACCAGGTTTTTGTTTTCACTGTTCTCGGGCGCAGTGTAAAGGTTGATGACCGGCCCAAATGGCCCTTGCGGACTTAAGCCTAACCGCAAGCCCACATTATTACCCAAGCCATCGGTTTGGAAAACCAGAGCATAACGACCATCCGGCAGCGGACTAACACTCAATTCATGTGAAACACGCGTGGTTACTTCGGCTATCCGGTTAATGTCGGCAGTCCAGGTTTTGCCATCCCAGTAGCGCCATTTGCTAAACGTTTCATAGTCCTGCGGCAGTACGCGTGCTACTAACAGGCTCAAGTGTTTTGGTCGTGTGCCATACACATAAATATAACCGTCGGGATTTGGTGCGCCTGCGTTTTTAGTATTTACAAATACTGCCGAACCTAACACCCCATAGTCATCAGGTGTTTTTCCGGGAATAAAAAATGGCGTGTCCTTTTGTTGCTGATCGGTAAAGGGTGGCTTACTGCCTTTGGGGATGATAATTAATGATGTGCCATGCTCGTCAAAAGCAAATGCATCATTGTCCTTCAGCCATTTTACTTTGAAAGCATTGATGTAAGTTTTTCCATTGGCAGGGTTCACGAAGCCATCGCCCAGCCAGTAAAAATCTTTTGGCCTTGCCAGCGGCGTATTGGGGCTGAACATGGTTTTGGGCTTGCCGTTCTTGTCCTTCGCATAAATGAATTGTATATGGTCGTTAGGTGGTACACCATCAACATAAGCACAAGTATTGTGCACCAACACGTAGCCGGGTTGCGGTATATCATTTACTACATCGCCTATCATAGTATCGCTGAAGATGAGCAGCGTTTTAGTGTGATTGCCGGGCTTGTCATTACCATTCAAAGGGATAGAATAAATACCATCGGCACCGAACCAACCGGAGTTGCGAACGAATAATGATGTCCATTTCGGGGCTGTTACCGTGGTAAATTTTAGCGTGGTGGTATCGGTGTTTTTCGGCCAGCTTTGGGCATGGGTATTATTGAAAAAAGGGACGGTTATCGCTAATGCAATTATTATCTCCTTAATGAAATTATGTTTTAAAAGACTCATATTATTTTTATTCCCTCCTTGTGAGGGGTGCGGCTGGCTGTGCGGTAGCAGGGAGGGGGTAAACGCCCTATAAATGATCCATTAAACCCCTACCTCCCCTTCCCGAGGGAAGGAATCCACGTACCCGCTGCTTTTGTTTGCAGCCCACCTAATCTCTAATCTCCAACCTCTAATCACTTAATCCCGTAATGGTCGTTCATCAATTTCACAAATAACCCGCCCGGTAATATTGATTTAAGAGTTGTAGCAATGGTTTGACCAAAGGCACCCACCAAATAATTATGTTTCGGGCTGCTTTTGCCAACTATTTTAACCATCTCGGCAGCAAGCTTAGCCGGATCAGCGCCTATGCTTTCGTCTTTTTCCATAGCGGCAACAGCGGAGTTGTACTCACCTTTTAGCTTTTCATTTTTTAACGGGAATGGGACTTTTTCGCGACTGGCGGTAAAGTCGGTTTTAAAGTCGCCGGGATTTACTACCACCACTTTAACACCCGTGCTCCGCAATTCCATACGCAGGCTTTCCGAGTAACCCTCGATAGCAAATTTCGAAGCGCTGTACAATCCCTGGTAAGGCAAACCGAACAAACCAGCCAGCGAGCCGATATTGATCACCATGCCTTGTCCTTTCTCAATCATGCCTGGCAACACGGCGCTGCTCACACGCACAACGCCAAAAAAGTTCACCTCGAATTGTTTTTTAGCAATATCAACCGGCATGGCATACAGCGGCCCGGTAATACCGTTGCCGGCATTGTTTATTAGTACATCAATTTTACCTTCGGCTTTAATAATGGTATCGACAGCTGCATTAACCGAAGCGTCGTCGGTCACATCCATCGATAATGGCTTAAACGGCACATCTTTTATTTTTTTCGCATCGCGGGAGGTACCGTAAACGGTATGGCCCTGGGCCTGCAGCGCTTTTGCCGTAGCTAAACCTAAGCCCGATGAGGCTCCCGTAACAAGAATTACTTTCTTCATTAGTATTATATTTGATGGGGTTATTTTTTTTATAAACATACTAATTTAGCGGAAGAAGTTAATTTTTAGGTAATAAATTTTGTGCAATTGTTGCTATACCCACCGTGCAGTGCTACGAACTTATACTTTAACCAGACACCCGAACTGCTGTTTAAACAAACATTTCTTTAAAAAAAGCATTGTTTATTGAACTAATAATAAAATCAAAAGTCGCTACCATGATCCAGCACGCGTTTATTATAGCCATGATCGTATTATTTATCCATGCATGCAGTTGGAAGGGGATGATATTTGAAGGGGTAAAGACTATTATTAAGCCTGAAGGCCACCTTTACAAACCCATTTACGGTTGCCCGATATGCATGACACCCTATTACGGCACCATTATATACTTGGTGTTTTTTCGTTTGTCATTTGTGGATTGGTTACTCACCATAGGAACGGCGGCAGGCATGGGGGTAATTTCGGTGTTATTGATAGATATAAAAGATGGCATTTTCCAAAAACCAGATGACAATAGGCCATAAGGGGGATTTGGCCGTTTTCAGTGTGCTGTCGTGCTTTAAATTTGCAGCTGCAAACCAGCAATTGCAAACTAAACCTCTATCAATTTCTGTTGTTCCACTTTTGGCTTGTGGTTACTTTGGGCAAGTTTTGCGTTTTGTGTCATGGAGAGGCTGCCATTATAAACCGCGCCATTTTCAACTTCAAGGGTTTGGGTGCGTATTTCGCCGTTCACCCTTCCGCTCGCTTTTATTTCAAGCGATACTACCTGCAGGTTACCATTAACAGTGCCATAAATAACCATTTCCTTGGTTATCACGTTTCCTTTTATCGATCCTTTTTCGCCCAATATTAGCCCTTCATCAACCATTACATCACCGGTTACCTGCCCGTCAATACGTGCGAAAGCCGGGGCTTTAAGATTGCCGTCGAGTGTGCTGCCTTCACTTATAAGGGTCGATATAGACTGCATGTCTAATGCAACCTTTTCCTTTTTACCAAATAATGCCATAGTATTTACTATTTATTAAGCGATAAATAACTGATCGGATTTACCGGCCTGCCATTTTTACGTACCTCGTAATGTAAATGGTTTCCTGTCGACCGTCCGGTCGAACCTATCTCGCCAATTTTTTCCCCCGCGGTAACTTTCTGCCCTATATGCACAGTAATGCGCGATAAATGGCCATAAAGCGTTTCAAAACCATTGGTATGAGCAATGCGCACACAATTGCCATAACCGCCATTCCAGCCTGCCCCTACAACCCTGCCATCGGCAGTACAACGGGCCGCGTCGCCGCGTTCTCCCTTAAAGTCAATACCAGGATGAAACTCTGCATGATCAGATTCAAAAGGGTCGCTCCTGTAACCAAAGTACGAGGTTAATGAGCTGATCTTAGGATAGCCCATTGGGGTAAACGCTACGGCATGAAGTAAGCGGTCTAAATACTCATCATAAGCCGAATATTTTTCGCTGTCGGTAAGTTTGCTTTCAACGCCATTGCCATCACCACCACCAACGCCTTTGGTCGAAAAACCCTTCAATCCGCGTTTCCTTAAGTAAGTATTTATGGTTTGCAGTTTATTTTGGATATCTTGTATATATGATTGCGCGTCTGTTGTCTTTTTTACCTGCGGGGTATCAATGGGTATGGATTTCTTAAGTTTTGTTATTTGCGCTAATGCCTTGCTGGTTTCTTCCTGCTGCGCCATATTCCGGTTTTCCAGATAAATTATAACGCCTGATAATATTAAAATAAGTGCCAGTATGCTTGCCGCATAATGCCTGATGCGGCTAATGTGCTTTGTTTTTACCTGTAATGTTTTTGTGCTTCCTTTGCCTTTGTCAACAATAATTACTGTGCTGGTTTTGGATGGCTTTAAATTCATTTAGTTAAAAAATTAGGGAATGCAATATAAATATTAGATTATTAAAACAGCATATTTTGTAAAAAATTACCTAAGGCGCAAACTTTTTTTCATCACAATTAAAATCACAATGAGCCTGCATTTAATCAATAGTTAGTAATCCAACCCTAATACGCTTTCCGTCAGTAAATTGTTATTATTTCCATTTTTAATGCTATGTAATTTTCATTTGTTATTTTTGTAAACAAATTTTTAAAAAGATATTATGTATCCAGAATATTTAGTAGCCCCCATGCGGGCCGAATTAACCAATGTTGGTTTTGAAGAGTTAAAGGATGCCGATGCTGTAAAAAAAGCTATCGAAAGCGAAGGTACAGTGTTTGTAATGGTAAATTCAGTTTGTGGCTGCGCTGCTGCCAATGCACGCCCCGCTGCACGCATGGCCACGCAAAATGATATTCATCCTGATAAATTGGTTACTGTTTTTGCCGGTATGGAAACCGACGCGGTAAACACTGCACGTAACTATATGCTGCCTTACCCGCCATCGTCGCCATCAATGGCTTTGTTTAAGGATGGCAAACTGGTGCACATCATTGAGCGCCATCAGATCGAAGGCCGCCCTGCACAAATGATAGCTGATAACCTGATCGGTGCATTTGAAGAATATTGCGCTGTTAAAAGTTAATTAGAGCTCAACGACTGGAGATCAGTCTGAAAAAATAGGAAGTCCGGTATGGTTAGCATACCGGACTTTTTTGTGGTTATTTTTTGTCGGTTAGCTACTATTACTTAGCCTTGTTTAGGCATATTTCTGATCCTTGTAAATAACTCACCTGTTAATCAGTATATTAGCTTCGCTTTAGATATGCAAACCTTTTCAACCTAATTAAAAAATGGAAAAACAAACTGATCAACCCTCCCCCGCAGGTATAATGCAAATAGGAATGGGTTTTTGGGCATCGAAAATATTACTTACAGCAGTAAATTTTCAATTATTCACACACCTGGCCATACAACCCGGTATGACAGGAAAGGAAATCAAAGCGTTACTTAAATTAAACTGTCTCGACAGGCATGTATTCGATTTTTTGGATGTGCTAACGTCTTTTGGCTTTTTGCAGCGCAACGGGCTTTTGGAAACTGCCCGTTATTCAAATAGCCCTGATACGGAAACATTCTTAGATAAAGCCAAGCCATCGTACATTGGCGGGGTATTGGAAATGATGAATAACCGGTTATATGGATTTTGGGGTAGCCTGCAGGAAGGATTAGAAACCGGGCTTGCCCAAAATGAGGCTAAGAACAATGAAGAATCCTTCTTCCAGGTAGCGTATAAAGACCCGGCCATATTGAAGCAATTTGTTAACGCCATGACAGGCTTGCAAATGGGCAACTTTACGGCATTGGCCCAGGGGTTTGACTTTTCGCCATATAAAACCTTTGTTGATGTTGGAGGTTCGGGTGGGGTATTATCACTCATGGTTGCCAAATACAACCCTCATATTACCTGCACCACTATGGACCTGCCGCCTGTTGAACCCATTGCCAGGGCAACCATTGAACAATTTCAATTATCGGACCGGGTAAAAGCCATAAGCGGCGATTTTTTTACAGGCCAATTGCCAAAGGCCGATGTAATAACCATGGGCAATATTTTGCATGACTGGAATGAAGAAAATAAAATAATGCTGATTAAAAAAGCTTATGATGCTTTGCCCGATGGCGGCGTTTTTATTGCTGTTGAAAATATAATTGATGACGACAGGATGCAAAATTCATTTGGGATGATGATGAGCCTGAACATGCTTATTGAAACCACCGATGGCTTTGATTACTCCTTTGCCGATTTTAACAACTGGGCTAAGCAAGCGGGCTTTAAATCAACCGCGTTAATGCCTTTAACCGGGCCAACAAGCGCAGCAATTGCTTACAAATAAAACTTTTATTTAAAATAGCTATCAGCGTAAAAAACCGGCATATTTAATACATGCCGGTTTTTTATAATAATATTTAAAAAAGTCTCCCCTTCCGGGGGGAGATTTAGAGGGGGCTTATTTTTCCCTTAATGCCGCTCTTATCTTCTCGGCGGTAATATTGAATTCTTCCTTAGTAAAGCTCATTTTAGGGCGGGCAAAGTTCAGGTCATCAACCCGGTTCATAGGTATCAGGTGAATGTGCGCGTGGGGCACTTCCAGGCCTATTACCGCAACGCCTATACGCTTGCAAGGTATAGCTTCCTTTAAGCCTTCTGCAACAATTTTAGCGAAAAGCTGCAGGCCTGTATATGTTTCGTCATCGAGCGCGAAAATATAATCCACCTCCTTTTTCGGTATCACCAGCACATGCCCTTCGGCCAACGGGTTCACATCCAAAAAAGCCAAAAACTCATTGCTCTCGGCAACTTTGTATGACGGTATCTCACCTGAGATTATTTTTGAAAAAATGGTCATTGTTTGATTATTGAATTATTGAATTACTGAATTATTGATTAAGTAAATACTTTTATTTTTAAATAGATATTACTGATATATGTTTTAAAACAATCAACAATTCAATAAACCAGTAATTCAATAATTATCACCTACCTGCTGATCTCCAATATCTCGAATTCCATTTTGCCTGCCGGTACCATTATCTCAGTTGTATCGCCCACTTTTTTGCCTAATAATCCTTTGGCAATCGGTGATGCTACCGATATTTTACCCGATTTCAGATCAGCTTCACTTTCTGATACCAGTTGATAGCTCATGGTAGCACCATTACGCACATTCTTTATTTTTACTATCGACAATGCCAGCACCTTTGATGTATCCAGTTTCGACTCATCAAGCAAACGGGCATTGGCCACGGCTTCCTGCATCTGTGCTATTTTAGCCTCGTGCAAGCCCTGCGCCTCTTTAGCCGCGTCATATTCCGCATTTTCCGAAAGGTCGCCTTTATCGCGCGCTTCAGCTATCGCCTTTGATATATTGGCCCGGCCTGTCGTTTTCAAATATTGTAATTCTTCTTTTAATTTTTCTAAACCATCTTTGGTATAGTATGATACCTCTGCCATAACGCACTGATTAAAATTTAACCTTTATTTTAATTGCCAAAAAAAACCGCCCTCCTGTTTTTTTAGAAGGACGCAACTACTTTAAAAACAAAACAAGACTATATCGGCACCTGCCTGCATAGTCTTGTCTTTGTGTAAAACGAAGATAAGTGATTTAAATTTTAATATCCAAATTTTATTGCTGAATTAGTACTTGGTTGATTTGGTTAAGTAGTGAGTAGTTTTAAACTTGACTAATCCCTCACCAATCCAACCTAATCAACCAATTTAACTAATTTATCCGCCATCACCTCACTAATTTTTCTATACGATTCAAAGGTCCAGCCAGCTACGTGCGGGGTGAGTAGTATATGCCCTAAACTTACCAGGTCATCAAACCATTCCTGTTCAGCCAGTGTAGGGAATTTTTCTACTTCAAGTACATCAAGCCCTGCACCTAAAATCTTGCCGCTTTTTACAGCATCGAGTATCGCCCTTACCTTGGCTGTTTTTCCGCGCGAAGTATTTATAAAAAATATAGGCTTTTTAAAGTGGAACAAGTATTCTTCATTAACCAAACCGTTAGTTTCGGCGGTTAGGGGTATGTGCAGGCTAAGCACATCGCTATGTTTTACAATTTCTTCCATGCTTACCTCGCGGGCATATCGATCGCTAAAGTTGGTTTTGTATTTATCATAAGCTATCACGTTTACCTCAAAGCCCGATAGTTTTTTAGCAAAACTTTTACCCATAAATCCATAGCCTATTATGCCTACTGTTTTACCTTTCAACTCATAACCGCGGTTGCCTTCCCTGTCCCAAATGCCCTCGCGTATCTGCATGTTGGAGTTGCGGAAATTATTCATCAACGCCAGCAACAGGCCAACGGCATGTTCACCAACCGCGTCCATATTCCCCTCAGATGCGTTTATCAGTTTGATGCTCTTTTCGGCAGCGTAAGCTTCATCAATATTGTCCATGCCTGCCCCGGCCCGGCAAACAAAACGCAGGCTGGCAGCGGTATCAATAAACTTACGGTCAACTTCAAACTTTGAACGGATAACCAGCCCCATGTACCCGCTAATTATTTCAAGTGTTTCGGCAGGAGTTATATCGGGGCGGTAATCGCAGGTATAGCCTAATGCTTCGGCTTTTTCAATAAATATGGGGTGGATGTCGTCGACGATGAGTATGTTTTTTTTCATATCTGTTACAAACATATTGATACGAGTGGAAATTTGTATTGGTTTGATGTAATAATTCAATTTATTAGGATGACGTCTTTTACAATACAACTAAACCAATCTCCGTTTTATTTGTAGTAAAATCATAAATACTACAGTTATGGAACCATTAAGAACAATACGCGATAACGCGAAAATATATATACAGGAACTTTCACAAAACGGCTTTCAACAAATATTCGACCGTATAGATCAGCTTAAAATAAAAAACGGGGTCGACCGCCTTGGCCTTGATAAATTTATTGAGCAATGCGCTTTCTTGGCAGCCGGTTCGGGCATAATATCGGGCAGCGGCGGCATGATCACCATGGTAATAGGCATACCGATGGATTTTATTAATCTTATCACCCAGCAGTTCCGCATTACCATGGCTATTATGTATTATTACAGGGGCACTTACGAAGTTGACTTTAACGAATTTATGAAGCTGGTGGCTGCATCGCTTAAGGTTGAGGCTGGTGTAGCCGTAACCAAAACCATGATGGAAGCCATTGCCGAAAAATCATTGAGGATATTTGGCACCCGTACTGCCGAACGCCTTATACCCGTAATTGGCGCAGCAATAGGCGGCACCACCAATTACCTGTTTATTAAGCGAATGGCTGTAATGGTAAGGCAAATGCAGCCTGAACCGGTAATAATTACAGTGAATTAACCATGCCGCAATTATACCACCGCGACCATGCAGAGCGTGTTGGAATATAAGCGTAAAGGGCTTTCGCTTGCATACTTCAAAAGCCTCCCTGACATTATTAATTTATGTCACTCCCGCTGATGCAAGTCTTGTGTGACCGGCAATCACACGGGATGATTTTTACTTAATAAGTTCCTTATTTATCCCTTAGCGCTATTATTGGATTAGCTAATGCCGTCATGTTTAATATTTACGGATTGTCACATTTTCGTCTATATAAATTTATACCTAAACCTTATTTGGATTTAATTTAAATAAGCGTACATTTGTTTCAGATTTATATATAAATATGAGGCTGTCACAACTTGAAGTAGGCGAAAAGGGGATCGTAAAAGAGTTTACAGATCTGGAAATGTCGGTAAAATTGATGGAGATGGGTTGTTTACCAGGCGAAGAAATAAGAATTGAACGTGTTGCCCCTCTCGGCGACCCGATAGCCATAAACGTTTCAGGTTACCAGTTAAGTTTACGCAAGCGCGAAGCCCACACTATAGTGCTGCAATAGTTTGTTCACCATTGAAAGCTGATATTAGAGTTGCACTCATTGGAAACCCCAACACCGGTAAATCAACCCTCTTTAATGTACTAACCGGTCTTAATCAAAAAATAGGAAATTTTCCCGGGGTTACCGTCGATAAAAAAGTCGGCTATACCACTTTGCCCGATGGCAGGCAGGCCGAGATCATCGATCTGCCAGGCACCTACAGCATCTACCCAAAAAGCCAGGATGAGTCCATCGTTTTTTCGGTTTTGGCCGATAAACACAACCCGCATAGGCCCGACCTGGTAGTTGTTATCCTCGATGCATCAAACTTAAAAAGAAATCTACTGCTCTACTCTCAGGTTGCCGACCTGAAGATACCCGTTGTTGTGGCCCTGAATATGATGGACCTGGCAAAAAAGGCCGATATTGATATTGATATAAACCTGTTTGCCAAAAAACTGGGCGTACCCGTTGTACCTATATCGGCGCGGAAGAATGAAGGTATAGCGCAATTAAAGAACGCTATATCGTTTGCCAATAAATTTGCCCTGCAGGAGGATAGTATCGATGTATCCACTATCGCGCCCGACCTGGTTGCCAGCATAAGTCGCGAGTTGGATATTGATAATCCTTACCTTGCCCTGCAACTGGCGCATCAACACGAAAATCTTACTTTTTTAACAAAGGAACAAAGCGATAGGATTGAAGAACTTGAAAAAGAATTTTCATTCAATTCACAAAAAGCACAAGGGGCTGAGACTATTGCCCGCTACGCTTTTATAAATGACCTGCTATACGATACAGTTAAAAAACCACTTACACCCCAGGGTGAAACGCACAGCAACAAAATTGATAAGATACTTACCCATAAGGTATTTGGCTTTATTATATTTTTCGGGATATTGATGTTCATGTTCCAGGCTATTTTCTCATGGTCATCATACCCGATGGAGCTGATAGCCGACGCATTTGTGTGGGTACAGAACTGGCTGCATCATGTATTACCTGCCGGCCCGCTCACCAGTTTATTGGTTGATGGCGTAATTGCCGGGCTTAGTGGTGTAATGGTGTTCATTCCGCAGATAGCTATACTCTTCGCCTTTATTTCGATACTGGAAGATACAGGCTATATGTCGCGCGTTACATTTATGATGGATAAGCTGATGCGCAAAGTAGGGCTGAACGGAAAATCAGTGGTGCCGCTTATAGGCGGTTTTGCCTGTGCCGTGCCATCCATTATGAGTACCCGCACCATTGAGAACTGGAAAGACAGGATGATAACCATTATGGTTACCCCGCTGGTTACCTGCTCGGCGCGTTTGCCTATTTATACACTGCTTATCGCTTTGGTTGTGCCTAACCGTAATGTTTGGTGGCTGTTCAACCTGCAGGGGCTGGCCCTTACCGGGATGTATATATTTAGCCTTATATCGGCCGTTACAGTAGCATGGGTATTTAAATTTATTCTGAAAGGAAAGGAACGTGGTTATTTTATAATGGAACTGCCCGTGTATCGTGCGCCGCGGTGGAGCAATGTGATCTACTCGATGTATGAGCGCTCAAAAGCCTTTGTTTTGCAGGCGGGGAAAGTGATCATTGCCATATCGGTTATATTATGGGTACTGGCTTCTTACGGACCGGGGGACCGGTTTGCAAAGATCGACGCGCAATATAGTCAGCCCAAATATACCAAAACCATGAGCGCCGATAGTTTGAGCCGGACGGTTTCATCGGCCAAATTAGAGAACTCTTATGCCGGGGTGTTGGGCCATGTGATAGAGCCTGTTATCCGTCCGCTTGGGTTTGACTGGAAGATAGGTATCGCCTTAATAACCTCATTTGCTGCCCGCGAAGTTTTTGTGGGCACTATGGCTACAATATACAGTGTGAATGGCAGCGCCGAGAAGATGGAATCCGTTTACGAAAAAATGCACCAGGCTAAGAACCCTGATACGGGTCAGCCGGTTTTTACACTTGCAGTGGCATTCTCGCTTATGATGTTTTACGCCTTTGCAATGCAATGTGCCAGTACCATGGCCATAGTTTACCGCGAAACTAAAAACTGGCGCTGGCCCGCTATACAGTTTACTTATATGGCTGTATTGGCTTATGTGGCGAGTTTTGTTGTGTTTCATTTGTTGAGATAGTCATATTTGGGTGTCACCCTGAGGCACTCGAAGGGTGAGCGTAAAGGCCTTACCCACATGCTTCGAGTGCCTCAGCATGACACCCCCGCTATTTGACCTTTCCTATCAATTCGCTATATTTGTATTGAGGTAGAAATTGGATAAAGTAAAAGTTTTAGAAAGGTACCTTCCGCCTGATGCTGCTCCCCTGATCGGCCGGTGGATAGATTACTTTAAATGCGAGTTTAAGATCTCGCGCAACCGCAATACAAAGTTTGGCGACTATCGCTCGCCGCATGGTGGCAAGGGGCATCGCATCTCGGTAAATTATGATTTGAACCCATACGCGTTCCTGGTGACGACCGTTCACGAGTTTGCACATCTGCATACCTGGAACGAGCATAAACACAAAGCAAAACCGCATGGCACGGAGTGGAAGAATAACTTCAAAAAAATGATGCAGCCCTTTTTTGAAAAAGATATTTTCCCGCCTGATATTAAGCATACTATTGTTAATTATCTGAATAACCCGGCGGCTTCAAGTTGCTCCGACCTGGGCTTATACCGCGCGCTGCGTAGCTACGATACGCCAAAGGAATCGCACTATACGGTTGAGAAATTACCTTTGAAAGCGCTCTTTAAACTCAAAGATGGCCGTATTTTTCGCAAGGATGAAAAACTGCGCAAACGTTTTAAATGCACCGAGGTAAAAACAAAGCGGGTGTATTTGTTTAGCCCGGTTGCAGAGGTGGAGTTGGTAGGAGAATAAGGAAAAGCCTGCCATGCTAAAATTGTTTCAGCAACTCAAATGCTATGTAATTCATGCTTTTAACTACCTATTTTGTGGGGTGCCGAAACAAGTTCGGCATGACTAATTAAATTAAATCGCTCACAATCTTCGCCGATAACAAACACAACGGAATCCCACCACCGGGATGCACACTCCCACCACAAAAATACAGGCTCTTTATTTTGGACGACTTGTTCCCATGACGCAAAAACGCCGCAAAACGGCTATTGGAACTTGTGCCGTAAATGGAACCCTGATATGATGAAGTGCGGCTTTCAATTCCGCGGGAATCAAGTATGCTTTCACTCATGATGAGTTTACTAATGTCTTCACCTAAATTCTTGCTTAGCTTATTTGTGATATTTTCCCTCGTATCAGCAATAAGAGCATCCCAATCCTGCCCGGTATTAGCAGGCACATTTATCATTACAAACCAGTTTTCGCATCCGGCGGGCGCATCACCGGGTTTTAATTTTGAGCTGACGTTCAGGTAAACCGTTGGGTCATAATAAATATCCTTTTGTTTCCAGATGTGGTTGAATTCCTTTTCATAATCCGCGCTGAAAAAGATGTTATGCAAGTCGAGTTGCGGGAACTGTTTGTTTATCCCCCAATAAAATATCAATGCTGAACTGCTGCGTTCCTGCGAAAGTATCTTTTTGGGAAATAGCTGCGGATGATTCTTTAACAGTTTATGATAGGTGAACCACACATCTGTATTGGATATAACCAAATCGGCAGGCATAACCTCACCTTTCACCTTTATCCCTTCAACCTTTTGCCTTTTGTCCAAAACTATTTCATCAACAGGCGAATTGTAATGGAATTGCACGCCCATTTCTTCTGCCAGTTTTACAAGACTGGTGGTTATGCTGTACATACCGCCATCGGGAAAATATGCGCCAAAATGTTGTTCAATATATGGGATAACATTTAATGTAGCCGGTGCCTGGTATGGATTTGAGCCATTATAAGTGGCATAGCGATCATAAAACTGTATTATCCTTTTGTCATTAAAAAAGCTTTCATTGGCGCCGTGCATGGTGCGCGTTGCATCTATCTGCCGCAGGCGAAAAATAGATTTGATTGTGCTCCACCTTAAATAAGTTTTTAGCCGGTGTAGCGACTGCTCTAAAAATACATGATTGGTAATATTGTATATCTTACGGCTGGCATCACTATGTTTTTTTATGGCCGACGGTTTTTCACCAACAATTTTTGTTATTTCATCGGCAAACTTATTCTTATCGGCATAAGCGGTTAGCTGTGTGCCATCTTCATAAAAATAATTACAAAGCGTATCAAGCTTTTTGTAAGTAAAATAATCAGCAGGGTTTTTACCGGCCAATTTGAACAGCTCATCAATATACTGCGGCATGGTGAGCAGGCTGGGCCCGGCATCAAAGCGGAAACCGTCTTTTTCAAACTCCGATAATTTACCGCCGGGGTAAGGATTTGCCTCAAAAACTTCAACGGCATAACCTTTAACGCTTAAACGGATAGCAGCGGCAATTCCGGCAACTCCGGCACCTATGATGATGGCTTTTTTGGGCATTGGGGTAAAGATAGGCAACAAAAAAGCAGAACCTATAAGATCTGCTTTTGTTTACCGTCATTTTGACGAGGTACGAGAAGAAATCTTATACGAATTGCTTGCGAATTGTCGCACGTGTAAGATTTCTCCCTACGGTCGAAATAACAATCTATTTAATGGTCAGCCTACGCGTGCACCCCTTCGGCAAATTCCTCAACCATTTTCTTATTAAAGGCGGGCAGATCATCCGGCCGACGGCTGGTTACGAGGCCATTATCAACCACAACTTCTTCATCAACCCAATGCGTCCCCGCATTTTTCAGGTCGGTTTGTAATGAGGGGTAAGATGTGAGTTTTCGCCCTTTTATCATGCCTGTTTCTATGAGTATTTGCGGGCCGTGACAAATAGCCGCGATGGGCTTGCCTTCATCCAAAAACGCCGATACAAATGCCACCGCGTCTTTATTCTGCCTTAATTTGTCGGGGTTGAGAACGCCGCCGGGCAGCATTAACGCGTCATAATCATCGGGGCTAACTTCACCTAGTTGCTTATCTACGTCCACTTCAATGCCCCAATCTGTTTTATCCCATGCTTTTATTTTGCCGGCTTTGGGCGATATTACATGCACAGTTGCACCGGCCTCAATTAATGCTGATTTGGGGCTGGTTAACTCCACCTGCTCAAATCCTTCTTCGGTAAGTATTGCTACTCTTCTGTTTTCCAGGGTTGCCATAACTATTTTTTAATTTAAGATTATAAATTTAAACTTGTATATAAATAATTACAGGCAGGATACAGTAAGGTTTTCAGAAATTGCAAAAAGCTAAAAATACCTATCTTTGACCCATGGCCCGAAAGATACTTGTAGTTTACGCGGTTTATACCGTGATTGTTTTTCTTATAAACACTTACGGATTTAAAGAAAATTACACTGATGCGCTATTAAAAGCCGTAATTTCTGGCGTACTTTTCACTGCCATTTATGCCGTAATCATTATGCGCAACGAAAAAAGGAATGAGGACGCCAAACCCAAAGTCGCGCCCACTAAGAAAAAGAAATAGTTAGTTCTTTACTCTTTCAAAATATTGCCCGGTAAATTTGTAGGTGATGTAACCATTGATAAACCTGCTTTTAGTATCTACAACTGGCATTTTTATACTATTATGAGCTTGGTCAAAAATAATTGAAGGTATTTTGTTCATATCAGCAACTGTACTTAAATCGTATTCATAGTTTATTTGATTGTGTAATCCTGACATAGTTTTTATTCCTTTAAAATTAACATCAAGTTTACCATCCTCTATTGCAAAAGCCTGTAACCCTTCATTGTAATACCTAGAAGATTCTATAAACAAAAAATTGGCAATATAGTATCGTTGTTTATTGCTATTAACAGTTAATATCTTAGTGTAGGTATAACAAATATCTCCATCATCTTTGGGGGTATCTATAACCGCTAAAGTTTTATTCCCAGTTATGTATTGAAATACATTTTCATAAGAATGCATTGTTCCTCCTTCCTGTGTATCCCATGAATAAATTCTGAATAACCCATCACTTGAAGTGTAAATTTTACAATATTCTTTTCTTAATAATGCAAAGTCTTGGTTGATTGTAGTGGGATATCTTTCTGCATAGTATTTTAATTTTTCACCAAATACCTTGTTTGCTTCTGAAAGAGAGTCTTCAAATCTTACTTCATAAGTTGTATCATTATGGCTTTTTTCATCCCAATAATCAATTCTTTTAAAAGATTTCAGCAAATCAGCTTCAATACTTTTGGGCGTTTGAGCAAACACAGTTATTGACGCTAAACAACATTCCACAAATACAAAAAAGGTTAAGGCCTTCATCTTAAATTTCCCCAAATAAAAATAGGGATAATCTTCCGACCATCCCTATTCAATAAATCAATAATTCTGTAATTCAATAATTGCCTACGCCTCTACGCCCTGCCCAATCAAATTTTTAGCAGCTAAATATTCAGCTATCTGTACTGCGTTGGTAGCAGCGCCTTTGCGCAGGTTATCTGATACTATCCAGCAATTCAAAGTATTCGGCTGGCTCTCGTCGCGGCGGATGCGGCCTACAAATACCTCATCCTTATCATGAGCGTCGAGCGGCATTGGGTATTTAAGGTTGGCGGTATCATCGGTTACGATAATGCCGGGAGCTTTCTCCAATATCGACCTAACTTCAGCCAGATCGAAATCTTCAGCAAACTCAATATTTACCGATTCGGAGTGACCACCCATTACCGGGATACGCACGGTTGTAGCAGTTACTTTGATGCTGTTGTCGCCCATTATTTTTTGGGTTTCCAGTATCATTTTCATTTCTTCCTTAGTATAACCGTTAGCTGTAAAAACATCTATTTGCGGAATCACATTCAAGTCGATGGTGTACGGATAAGCTTTAGGGCCATCCTCAATACCTTTACGCTCATCGAACAACTGGGCAACGGCTCTAACGCCCGTGCCGGTTACCGACTGGTAGGTTGAAACTACCACGCGTTTAATTTTATAACGATCGTGCAACGGCTTTAGGGCCACTACCATTTGTATAGTTGAGCAATTTGGGTTGGCGATGATCTTGTCATCTGCGGTCAATACATCAGCGTTAACTTCGGGTACTACCAGTTTTTTGGTAGGATCCATGCGCCAGGCCGATGAATTATCAATAACAGTTACGCCGGCTGCTGCGAAAAGCGGCGCCTGCTCTAATGAAGTACTGCCCCCTGCCGAAAATATGGCAACATCGGGCTTTTGCTTTATCGCATCCTCAGCAGAAACAACCTTGTACTGCTTACCCTTAAAAGTGACTTCTTTACCTACACTTTTAGCTGAAGCTACCGGAATTAATTCTGTTACGGGGAAGTTGCGTTCATCAAGAACCTGCAACATTTTGGTGCCCACCAATCCTGTGGCACCCACTACTGCGACTTTCATTGTTTTTTGTTTTTACTACCCTTATTCAGGGTTTCTCTTTGTTTAAATTATTAAATAGTTAAAATGAACCCCAAATATGCGATTTTTTTTGCTTTTAAGCGCATTATAAAGCAAAATGACATGGTGTATACCTAAAAATAGCCCTGTGTTTTGTCGCAATATTATTACAGGCACCTTGTTAAACCAAGGCCCGCTGTTAATCAAATAACCATAATGAACGAGGTCAAAGTTTATTATGCTATGTAATTTATTTAACCACCAATAAAACCTTTATGGAATATTTACTATTAATACTCGCAACTGCATTACTGTTGTGTACTTATGCAAACGGCATTAAATACCGAAAACTAAAAAATAGCGGAAAAATACCACATATACTCACTGCCCGCCGCAATATAACTGTATACCTTATATTAGCCTTAACAACAATATCTGCAAATATTTTTATACTTGGTACAGCAGTATAGTCGCAGTTATAAACATTGCTATTTTTTGACAAACGTTTGTTCGTTCAAAATATATCGTGTTCCATTCAAATTTCTACCTTTGTGTTTTAACTGCAACCTTTTAATGACCGAAAAAATATTAGTGATCGGTGCCAACGGCCAGATAGGGACCGAGTTGGTAACCGCCCTGCGTGCCATTCATGGCGCCGACCAGGTTATAGCATCCGATATAAACAGCCCGGCTTACGCCATCAGGAATACCGGCCCGTTTGAGTTTGTGAACGTGCTTGATAAAGATAACCTGCATCACATATTCCAAAAACATCAACCCACACAAGTTTATTTACTGGCCGCCATATTATCGGCCGTAGGAGAACAAAAGCCCAAAATAGCCTGGGACCTGAATATGACCGGCCTCATTCACGTACTTGATTTCGCCGTTGAATTTAAAGTAGCCAAAGTTTTCTGGCCAAGTTCTATTGCTGTTTTCGGTCCGCATTCGCCTGCGCATAATACCCCGCAATATTGTGTAATGGATCCTAATACGGTTTATGGTTTTAGCAAATTGGCAGGCGAACGCTGGTGCGAATATTATTATAACAAACACGGGCTTGATGTACGCAGCCTGCGTTACCCGGGCCTTATCGGCTGGCGTGCCAACCCGGGTGGCGGCACTACCGATTACGCGGTACATATATTCCATGAGGCATTGAAGAATGGCAAGTATGAAAGTTTCCTTTCAGAAAATACCGCATTGCCGATGATGTATATGGATGATGCTATCCGTGCCACCCTAACGTTAATGGACGCCCCCGCTGAAAAACTAACTATACGTTCATCATATAACCTGGCCGGTATCAGCTTTACCCCTACGCAATTAGCCGCTGAAATAAAAAAGGTAATACCCAATTTTGAAATAAGCTACAGCCAAAATGACCCGCGCCAGGCAATAGCCGATAGCTGGCCAAAATCAATTGACGACAGCTACGCGCAGAAGGATTGGGACTGGAAGTTGCAGTATGACTTAACTGCAATGAGCAATGATATGCTTATCAACCTAAAAAGTATTATTTAAAGCAACTTATCTATTATATTTGCCCTTTCTGCAATGATCAGCAGAAGGGGCATTTGTTTTATAGCTACGGCTATGAACTATGAACCGGATACTATGAGCTAAAAAAGTATGGGAAGAGCATTCGAATTCCGTAAAGAAAGAAAATTTAAGCGTTGGGCCAAAATGGCCGTTCAGTTTACCCGTTTGGGTAAGGAAATTGTAATGGCAGTAAAAGCCGGTGGCGGCGATGTGAATACAAATTCGCGCCTGCGTACTGCCGTGCAAAATGCCAAAGCGGTAAATATGCCGAAAGACCGTGTGGAGGCCGCTATAAAAAGAGCTACCAGTCGCGATGAAAAAGATTATGAAGAACTGGTATATGAAGGTTATGCCCCTCACGGCGTAGCCATATTAGTTGAAACCGCCACCGATAATACAAACCGTACTGTTGCCAACGTACGCAGTTATTTCACTAAAACAGGCGGTACTTTAGGTAAAACTGGATCATTGGATTTTATTTTTACGCGTAAGGCGGTATTTACATTTGTACCGGGCGAGCGCGATTTGGAGGAACTGGAATTTGAACTGATAGATGCAGGTTTGGAAGACCTTTTTGTTGAGGCCGACGAGGAAGGCAACGACCTAGCGGTTATCCATACCGCTTTTGAGGATTTTGGCAAAATGCAGAAAGCCTTGGAAGAAGCTGGGATAGAAGTAAAATCGGCCAAGTTGGAGCGTGTACCGCAATCATTCCACGAAGTGACGGAAGAACAAGTTGCCGATATTATGAAACTAATAGATAAACTGGAAGAGGACGATGATGTGCAGGCAGTTTATCATAATATGGAGGAATGAGCAGCCCCTCCCAAACCCTCCCCGGTAGGGAGGGCTTTAAAAAATGATTTTCAAAAAGTCTCCCCTACCGGGGGAGATTTAGAGGGGGCTGATATGGCACTATTCACATCGCGTAAGCAGGAAAAGAAAGTTAAGGTAACATTTGCCAACGGTTTGCTTTTTGTTGAAAAGGAAAATGGCAAACAGCAGGCCTTTCCGCTGGAATGGTTCCCGAAATTACAGGAGGCCACTGATGAAGAACCTGAGGACTGGGAGCAAACCTCAAACGGCATACGCTTTAATAAGCTGGATACAATAATTCCGATTTGAAAATTTGAAGATGTGCCAATTTGAAAATGGCAGTGAATCTTCAAATCTTCAGATCGCCAGATCTTCAAATTGAACAAATGGATTTCGAAGAGTTTTTTAAGAAGAAAAGAATTAACCTGGATGCCTTGCAAAAGGTAGAACCGGCGTTGTTTTCTGAATTTAAGACCCACTATGTGCTGATGGGTGAGAAAAGCTTTGACCATACCAAAAAATACTGGTTCAATAAATTAAGGCTACAATTCCCGGCACCTGCCGAGGTAAAAACCGAAAAGGTTAAAATCGACAACCCCTTAGCTGAACAAACTATTACTGAAAGCCTGCTTGAAGAAACCGCAACGCCACCTAAATTAGGTTTTACACCAAAGTTTAAAGCGAATGTGCCCAAGCCTGCGGTTACTGATACTCCTGCTGAAACACAACCGGAAGAACAACCCGCAGTAAGCCCTTCTCCAAAATTTGGTTTTTCGCCAAAATTCAAAGCAGCAAGTCCGCCAAAATCTGCAACTGAACAAACAGGGCCAACAAAAACTGAAGAAACACCTACCACAGCACCTGCGCCTAAACTTGGTTTTACACCAAAATTTAAAACGGCAAATTCGCCAAAATCTTCGACTGAACAGGCAGAGCCAGTCAAATCAGAAGAAATGCCCGCTCCACTACCTGCACCTAAACTTGGTTTTACGCCAAAATTTAAAACGGCAAATATGCCCAAACCGGTCGCTGAAACGGAAAAAACCGAGACTGAAGAAACTTCTGAAAAAGCTCCACCACCCGAAAATGCTGTACCAAAACCGGCTTATAAACCGCGTTTTAACATGAAAAATATTCCTAAGAAGAAGGAATAACATTTGTGTACTTTTAGTTCGTCTGAGCTCGACGAAGATTAAATGTAAAGGCTTCCCATTTGCTTTTACAAGTTAGCACCCTTCTTTTTTTACTTTTCATTTCTTTCGATAAAAAAATATAATTTTATTGTAAGGTTTTATTTTGCTGCCGACTAAGTAAACCAAAACATCGTATTTCATTAAAACTCAAAAAATGAATTCAATAAAATATTCAGCGCTGGGCTTAACAGTAATTGCAGTTGTAGCGCTAAGTTCATTTACAAATAAAAAAGCTTTAACTAATGCCGATAAAGGTTTCGCGGTGGTAGAACTTTTCACGTCTGAGGGCTGCTCAAGCTGCCCACCCGCCGATGCAGTGATAGCGAAAATTGAGAAGGAAAGCGCGGACAAACCCATTTATATTTTAGCATATCATGTCGATTACTGGAACCGCCTGGGCTGGAAGGACGTATTCAGCAGCGCTGATTATTCGCAAAGGCAGCAGCAGTATTCCAAATGGCTAAGGTCGGGGTCGGTTTATACCCCACAAGCTGTGGTTAACGGGCATACAGAACTTGTAGGTTCAGAAGAAGCGAAGCTACGCGGACTAATAAAAAGCGGGCTTGAAAACCCAGCTTCGGCGCACCTGGCCTTGAGCGATGTTAAAGTCCAGGGCGGCAAGGCTACCTTGCAATATCATGCGCAGGGCAACATCGGCGGCAACGTATTGCTTTTGGCAATTATTGAAAAAAATGCGCAATCGAAAGTAGAACGTGGCGAGAATAGCGGCCGTACCTTATCACATGTACAAATTGTACGCGCTTTAACAAGTACGCCGGTAAAGACTGATAACGGTACTGCTTCAATAGCGCTGCCCAAGGGGTTTGATACCAGCGGATATGAGCTTATTTCCTTCTTGCAAAACCCAACAAACGGTCAGGTTACAGGCGCAGCAAAAGCAGAATTTTAATAATTTTTAAACCATCCTTTTTAGTACTTTCACGTAATTATTTGTAATGAAGGCAATTAAAGAAAAACACTCCTTAGCCATGCGATGGTGTCACTGGGTAAATTTCCCCATACTCACCATCATGATATGGAGTGGGATGTTTATTTACTGGGCCAATGACGAATACTCCATTACCATCTTCGGGCATACCTTTGTGCGCTTTTTCCCCGACTGGTACTACAACCTTTTACATATTCCTTCCCGTTTGGCCGAGGGCATGGCCTGGCATTTCCTATTTATGTGGTTCTTTACGCTGAACGGTATATTTTATATCCTTTACACCATTATTTCAGGCGAATGGCGCGAACTGGTACCAAAACGAAATTCATTTAAAGAAGCTTGGCTTGTGGTATTACACGACCTGCATATCCGCAAAATGGCGCCGCCGCAAAATAAGTACAATGCCGCGCAGCGCATAGCTTATACGGCTATAATTGTGATGGGTATAGGCTCGGTTATCACCGGGCTGGCTATTTATAAGCCTGTACAATTCTATTATTTAACCTGGATATGCGGCGGTTATCATTTTGCGCGCATTATACATTTCGCATTAACATTGGGTTATGTATTCTTTTTTGTGATACATGTGGTGCAAGTAATACTGGCGGGCTGGAATAATTTCAGGTCGGTTGTATCAGGTTTTGAAGTAGTTAATGAAGAACCAAAAACTGTTGTGGAAAATGAGTAACCGTGCGCCAAAAAAATCACGAAAAGAGCTGTCTGTCGAACAAAAGATAAACAGGCGCAATTTCATTTCTTTTACTGTTTTCGGCGCGCTGGGCCTTTCGGCCTATGGCGGCTGGCGCTGGCTGTATAATTCGCCTATGGAACCCGCAGGCGGCATAACCGGCGATACCCGCTTACCCCTGCGCCGCGCGCTCAATAAAACCGAACTCGCTTTCAGAAGGGTATTCAGCAATAACCACCTGGTTAAAACTTATCCAAAAGAAATGGCGGCGAAATATGTTCGTCATAATACCGACATCGGCTCAAAAAGCAAACTCGATGCCGCGGCCTGGCGGTTACAGGTGAGGAAAATATCTGGTGAAATAATGGCAATTTCTATTGATGAAATAAAGTCCCTGCCAAAATTCGATATAGTTTATGATTTTAAATGCGTGGAAGGCTGGGACCAGATACAACATTGGGGCGGCGTGCGCTTTGTTGATTTTATAAAGCACTTTGGCCTTGAAGCGGAAACCAAATTGGATTACGTAGGCCTGGAAACACCTGATAAGCAATACTACGTAGGCCTTGATATGCCCAGCGCCATGCATCCGCAAACGCTGCTGGCCTATGAAATGAACGAACAGCCCATACCCGTAAGGCATGGCGCCCCGCTCCGCCTCATTATCCCTGTAAAGTATGGCATTAAAAACCTGAAACGTATTGGCAGCATCTCTTTCAGCAACAAACGCCCGCACGACTACTGGGCCGAACAGGGATATGATTATTACTCAGGGTTGTAATAAAAGCACATTGAATTTTTTGACTTACTGTCTCATTTGGCAAATGAGACACTTTGAGACACCTGTATAAAAATCAATTTATCATAAAAATCAATGGCCTCATAATCAGCGATATAGATAATTCAAAATCGCCCAAAATGCGGCAAAATGCATCGTTTTAAGGCCTAAAATGTATCAAAAACACGCTTTTTTGCCTGTTTTTTTCATCAAAAAACGCCAAAAAGCAGATTTTTTTCATCAAAAAATAATAAAAACAGGCCTTTTTAACACGTTTTTACGGCTAAAAATGCAAGGAATTTACCTAAATTGTCTCAAATTGAGACGTTGCTGAGACAGCGGCAAACACAATTTGCTAGTTAAACGCAATAAGCTCTTTAACCCCACACCGTATCAAAACCATGTGCTTTCAGCACATCAGCAGGCACCCCTGTCCATTTGGTAGGCGAGTTCCCTACGTAACCAATATCCTTCACCCCCATTTCCGAGGTAAAGAAACCGGTAGCGGTCAAATCGCGCAGGCGGCTGAAGAATGCTACACCCTGTGCCATTTCGGGCTTGGCTTTTTTAGGGTAGGCTATCATGGTAACCATTTCAATTTGCTGTGCCGATGTTGCTTCTTTAAAAGTAGCATTGTAACGGTTAAGGCATTGCAGGTCGAGCCAGCGCAAGCCGCCGCGCAGTGGGGTTTGATGCTCGGGCATGTCGTTTACAATAAACTCTATAAACTCCGGCACTTTAGCATCTGATGCACTGCCCGATTTTTCATCTTTCGGGATGATAATATCAACCAAAACGGTAATAGTTGCAATTTCCTGATCGTTGAAAAATTTCTCTGCTGCTAATTTCTTATCGCGGGCAACTTCGTTGGGCAGGCGGCTGGGGTCGGCCGGGCCTTCTTTTCCGGTAGCTGTGCTTTTGTCATCTGTTGCTTTTTGCGTGCCGGGTTTACATCCCACTTCAACCAGTAAACCGGTTGCTACCGCACCTATACCCAGTGTTTTTAATGATTCACGTCTGTTCATGTCTGTATTTAATGAGCTGTTAAACGTTCAGTTTTTTGCGTTGTGCCAATATGTATTCCGATGTACGCATACTTAGCGCCAATATGGTCCAGGTAGCGTTTTTATCGCCTTGCTGAACAAATGGTGCGGCGTCAACCACAAATAAATTATTGCAATCATGTGCCTGGCAATATTTGTTCAGTGCCGATTTTTTAGGGTCATCACCCATACGCACGGTACCCACTTCGTGTATAATTACACCCGGTGCCTGTAAACCATAATTGGTTTCCGGTCCTTCCGGCGGATTGGCTATCGCGCCCATGTTGTGCATAATTTCCTGGAAGGTATCCTGCATGTGTTTTGCCTGCTGAATTTCTTCAGAGGCCCATTTATAATGAAAACGCAAAACAGGTATGCCATATTTATCAACTACCTCAGGGTCTATCTCGCAATAATTATCTTCGCGGGCAATGGCTGTACCGCGGCCGGCCATGCCAAAACCTACACCGTAAAAACGGCGATAGTCATCTTTCAGGCCCGCTCCAAAACCGCCGGCATCCTTCATCTTGCCATCGCGTCCTGGCACACGGCCGTTCATACCCTCAATACCATCCATAAAACCATAGCCCGGCATATGCAACCCGCCGCCATATTCAATATGGTAACCGCGCGGAAAATCCAGCTTCTTTTTGCCCAGCCACCAGGGCGAATAAATATGTACGCTGCCTACACCGTCTTCGTTATAACGCTTGCGGTCCATTAGCTGGGGCAGCCATCCGCCCGCGCCTGAGCCGGTTGAATCATGCAGGTATTTTCCAACCACGCCACTGCTGTTAGCCAGTCCGCCCGGGTGTTTGGTCGATTTTGAATTAAGCAGCAATCGGGCTGATTCCCCTGCGCTGGCGCCTAATATTACTATTTTGCCCTTTACCTGGTATTCCTGCATATCATCTTTATTAATGTATGATACGCCTGTTGCCAATCCTTCGTTATCCGTTAAAACCTCGCGCACCATGGCATTGGTAATAAGTGTTAAATTACCGGTTTTTAAAGCCGGGATAACCAGGCACGATGAGGATGAAAAATCACCATATATTTTACAACTGCGGCCGCATTGCCCGCAAAAGAAACAAGCGCCGCGCTCTTTATTATCAGGCAACGCTTCGGTTAATACCGAACCACGCCCCGAAATAGTGGTAACCCCCGCTTTTATAGCCCCCTTTTTAATATAGATCTCGTTAAGCCTTGGTGCAGGCGGAGGCAGAAAAATACCATCAGGCTCATTTTCCAAACCTTCAACCGTGCCAAATACACCTATCATCCGGTCTATCTTATCATAAAAGGGCTTAACATCATCATAAGTAATGGGCCATGCTTCGGTTAAGCCATCAGTAGGTTTAAAATCATGCGGGCCCATACGTAACGATATACGGCCCCAGTGGTTGGTGCGCCCGCCCAGCATACGCGAACGGAACCATTGGAAATCGGTACCATTCTTGGTAGTGTAGGGTTCGCCCTCAAGTTGCCAGCCACCAAATGCAGCGTCAAAATCGCCAAAGTTACGAGTATAAGTACTTGCACCTCTGCGTGGCGATTCCCAGGGGAACTTTAATTGTGATGAATTTTTTTGAGGGTCGAAAAAAGGGCCGGCCTCCAGCATCAGTACTTTTAACCCTGCGTGGGCCAACACATACCCGGCCATACCACCACCCGCACCCGAGCCTACAATTACCGCGTCATAAACGGTTGATGATTTTTTAATCTGTAAATCACTCATGTCAACAAAAAGATCTGTTTCAAATAATTTCTATAATTCTTTTATCCTGATATTGCGGAAAGCCACTGCCGCGCCATGATATTGCAGCGCGATGTGCCCGGTTGGGTATTGGGCAAAACCTTTCCAGCTTTTAAATTTGCTTTTTTGTATCAGCTCATTCCATTCGGGGCTGCCGATCTGGGTTTCAACCACCTGTTTGCCATTCATAAAAAGTGTGATATGGTCGTTTACTTTGCGTATAATGATCGAGTTCCACTCGCCTGCAGGTTTTGCAGGGTGCGATGGGGCGATCATGTCATATAACGATCCCGCCAAATGGTTGGGCCTTTTATTATCCTCAGCCTTAATATCGTCCAGCACCTGCATTTCCATACCGGTTAAAAAGGTATAGGCATAAGCAGGATCTTCATGTACGCTGAATATAACGCCACTATTACCGCCAACAGGTATCTTCCAGTCAAGCTTTAGTTCAAAGTTGGTGTATTCTTTATCGGTTACCAGGTCGCCATGTATTTTGGCAAGGGTATCAACCTGTAATACCCCATCATGTGCCGACCAGCCTGCAGCATCGTGAGCATTATATAAATGCCAGCCATTGGTGGTTTTACCATCAAACAATAACTTAAAATTTTCTGTTTTTTCTTTATGGCTTAAGGTGTTCATGGTTTGGGCCAAAGACGAAAAACTTATGGCAACAGCCATAGTAGCTAAAAGGATTTTTTTCATATGCGTAGTTAATGAGGGGGAAAGCTAATGCAGCAAATCCGCAGCGTTAAATATATTGTCTTTTTTTAAATATGTGTGCACATGCAATAAAAATAATACATACCGGCGTAAAAATTTTATAGCGCCTTTGTATTTTATTTTAACCGAATGATTTGTATATTTATAAAACCTGATTATTAACCAACTAACTTCCTGTGAATTATGAAAAAAGTATCTGATATTCTTAACAGAAAAGGCGTGAGCGTTATTACTATTGACGCTGATACCACCGTGTTAGACGCGCTAAGACTGATGGACGATAAAAACATTGGCTCGGTGGTAGTTACCGAAAATGGCGAATACTTAGGTTTGCTTACCGAACGCGATTATGCCCGTAAGGTAATTTTGCAGGGCAAATCATCACAGGATACCATGGTGCGCGAAATTATGAGTACCGGCCTGCCACGTATAGTACCCGAAACTTCGGTTGAAACCTGTATGCATATCATGAGCGAAAATAATATCCGCTACCTGCCGGTGTTCCATTCCGACCGTTTATCCGGTATAATTTCCATTAACGACCTGATAACGGAAACCATCCATACGCACCTGGAAACCATTGAGCATTTGAAAAGTTATATACAGTCGTAAGACCTCATCCTAAATCCCTCTCCTTTGAAGAGGGACTTTAATAAAAACCTGTATCCCACTAGTGCAAGTCTTGTGCGGTGCCTATGCGTGGCTGGCTTGTGCCTATTAGGAAAATCGCCCTCTTTAGCTAACCTCAACATTTTTACCTATCTTGCCCCTTTTACAACACTAAGTGACTTTCCACGATTTCAATTTTAACGAACATTTATTAGAAGGCGTTTTGAGCATGGGTTACACCACCCCTACGCCTATACAGGAAATGGCCATTCCGGCTATTTTACAGGGCGGCGACCTGATTGCCTGCGCGCAAACCGGTACAGGTAAAACGGGGGCATTTTTGCTGCCGATCATAAACCTCATCACCCAAAACCACGAAGAAAAAACAACCACGCTTATATTAACCCCTACCCGCGAACTTGCACAACAGATCGACCAACAGGTAGAAGGGCTGGCCTATTTCACCGGCATTAGCTCCATAGCCGTTTTTGGCGGTGGCGACGGCATTGTTTATGAACAGCAGCGCCGGGGCATACAAAATAATGTAAACATTATTATAGCTACTCCAGGCAGATTAATAGCGCACCTTACATCGGGCGTATTAAAGCTGAACCATATAAAACATTTGGTTTTGGATGAAGCCGACCGTATGCTCGATATGGGTTTTAGCGACGACATTATGCGCATCATCAGCTACCTGCCAAAGCACAGGCAAACCCTGTTGTTTTCGGCTACCATGCCGGGGCGCATACGCAATATGGCAAAGGCGGTATTGCATAACCCGCAGCAAATAAACATCGCTATTTCGCAGCCGGCAGTTGGTATCGACCAACAGGTGTATATGGTGAACGATCACCAGAAACTGGGCCTTATACAACTACTTTTAAAAGAAGGCGCCTATGTAAGCTCCATTATATTTGCCTCCACTAAAGACAAGGTGAAAGAAGTTTATAAACAGCTGAAATCCGCGCATATTCAGGTAAACGCCTTCCACTCTGATTTGGAACAAACTGAACGTGAGGACATCCTGCTAAAATTCAAGAACCGCCAGGTACCGGTAATTATTGGTACCGATGCCCTGTCGCGTGGTATAGATGTGGAGGGGATCGACCTGGTGGTGAATTACGATGTACCATCAGATCCGGAAGATTATATACACCGCATAGGCCGTACGGCACGCGCCGAAACAACCGGTACCGCCATAACCTTTGTGAACGACCGCGACCAGCGCAAGCTGAAAAATATTGAGGATATGATAGACCGCGAGGTAAGGCGCATACCCCTACCCGAATCATTAGGCGACCCAACCCTTATAAAAATGGCGCCCGCTAAACGCGATGGCGGTGGCAACCGAAACAGGGGCGGTGGAAACCGCAGGCAAGGTGGCCGTTCCGGTGGCGGGAATAAAAACCGCAGCCACGGGGGTGGTAAACCCAATCATGGGCCGAAACCACAATAACTTAGCAAAGATTGTCATTTCGAACATAGAGAGGAATCTTATACCGCTTGCATTGGCGTAATACATGCAGCAGAAGATTCCTCTCAATCTTAAAAATGACAAAAAACACTGATCTTTTCTTTCAAATCAATTTTATTCCTGTTCCTGTAATTTAAATTCCTGCTCATCGGCGCTTGGGCCGTAGCTGCCGGGGATAGGCACATCCAGCAAGCGTAAAAACACGCCTAATTGCGCCCGGTGGTGTATGGTTTGGCTAATCGATACCCTCACTACTTCGGCTTTGGTTTGGGTCATGAATATATCCGCGCCATTGCGCAATGTCCACATTTTTGCTAATACGCTTTCATTTGTGGCCCATAAGCTTTCTTTGGCGGCAGCTACATTTTTTTCAAACTCGGTCAGCAGTTCTTCGGTCCTGTTCAGGTTTCCGGCCTTGTAATCGTTTTTGGCGAAATCAAGTTCATCGGTATCAATTGCCATGGGTATCCAGCCGGGCAATTCGGCAATATGTGTTGCCAGGCGGCCAATGGTCATGCTTTTTGGGTGTGGTTGCCAATCAAATTTATCATTGGGGATGATACTTAAAAATTTACGGGTAGTTTGAGCTTCCTGCTCAACTTCGTTTAAAAACATTTGAATAAGTTGCATAGCTTTTGTTGTTTTAAGTTTTACAATACAAATAAACTATGGCGTAGTGACAGCCCTATGTCAACAGCTTTTTAAAAGTATCAAGTAATTAGTATCAAGATTTTTGCTTTGCCGCATTGCCAGCAAAGGTTTTCAGTAACAATATTTTTATATGTTGAGATTTCTAAATCACAATTTTTATCTTGATACTTGATACTAACTACTTGATACTCCTTTATGAAAAGACGTTCATTTGTAAAAGCATCCCTCTTAACCGGGGCAGCTGCAACAACGCTGCCAACCATCAGCATGGCAACATCAACCAATAAAAAAAGCGGCGCTGAATTTTACGAGCTGCGCATCTACACCCTGAAAAATGCTGAACAGCAAAAACTGGTTGAGGACTATTTTCAAAATGCTTTCATCCCGGCGCTTAACCGTTTGGGAAGCAAAAATATTGGCGTTTTCACCGAATTAAAACCCGATGGGCAAACCCGCATATTTGCTTTGATACCTTATAATTCATTGGATGGTTTTTTATCAACCCAAAGTAAGCTTGCCGCCGATGCTGATTATAATACCCAGGCCGCGCCTTATTTAAATGCCCCGATGGCCAGCCCGGCATACGACAGGATAGAAAGCTCACTGTTACAGGCATTCAGCCACATGCCCAAAATGGAAGTGCCCGAAAAAAAACAGCGTATTTTCGAACTGCGCCGCTATGAAAGCCCTACTGAAAGTGCAGGCAAAAGCAAAATCGCCATGTTTAATGAGTCTGGTGAGATAGGTATTTTTAAACGACTGGGCTTTAAACCTGTTTTTTACAGCGAAACGCTGATAGGCACTGTTCGCCCTAATTTGGTTTATATGATAACCTTTGACGATATGGACGGCCACGATCAGAAATGGAAAGCGTTTGGCGCCGATGCCGACTGGAACCGCATAAAGTCAATGCCCGAATATCCTGATGCAATAGTATCGCATATTACCTCAACGCTTTTAGTTCCCACATCATTTTCCCAGGTCTGATAATGGTAGGTACCTTCCGGTTGGTATTTATTATTATTTTATTCTTTCTTTCGCTGCTTTCGATTTTTAAGGCACCGGCATACTATTTATGGCTGCTGGCTATAGCTGTAACTGAATACCCGCTAATATTTGTTTTCATAACTTTGTTAGCTATCAGCACGGGCCGCTGGGTGCAGCAATTTCAATTGGCCGGAACCATTGTGGGGCTTATTAGTATCATACTGTTCCTGTCGCCGGTTGTACGTGCGTATATCATTTCCAGGCATTTGACAAAAGACATTGAAACCTCTCTTAATGCGAAAATTGTAGCAAGCCAGGACAAGTCAATACAGCCCTTTGATATGTTGAGTTTGGTTAGGTTTTCTGCTCAAACCAATTTGCATACAACTATCCCATCTCAAACTTTAACTTATATTAGCTATCGCGATACTTCGTTAACGCTGGATTATTATAAAAACTATGTTATCAACAGGCCCTGTGTTATAGTTATTCACGGCGGTTCATGGAGTAGCGGCGATAGCAAACAACTCCCGGAATTGAATAGTTTTTTGGTGCGGAACGGTTATAATGTAGCCTCCATCAATTACCGCATGGCACCCAAATGGAAAGCCCCCGCGCCGGTTGAAGATGTGGCAAACGCTATTAAATACTTAAAGGCACATGCCGGTGAACTGCATATTGATACCAGCAAACTTGTTTTATTAGGCCGTTCAGCCGGGGCACAAATCGCTTTGCTAGCGGCTTATACTTTGCACAATGAAAATATTAAGGGTGTAATTGATTTTTACGGTCCTGCCGATATGGTTTGGGGATACTCTGTACCGGCAAACCCATTAATTATGGATTCGCGCAAGGTGATGGAAAATTATCTTGGCGGCACATATGCGCAGGTTCCGCAAAACTATGCTGCCAGCTCACCTATTGAATTTGTTAACAGTCAATCACCGCCAACTCTTATTATTCATGGGAAGAATGATGTATTGGTTGCCTACGAACACAGCCGCCGGCTAAATGAAAAACTCCTGGAGAACGGTGTTAAACATTATTGGCTGCAGTTACCCTGGGCCACCCATGGTTTCGATTTTAATTTGAACGGTCCGGGCGGTCAGTTATCAACTTATGCGGTATTGAGTTTTTTAAATATCGTTTGCCTGTCTCGCCCTTAAATTAGGCTATAACTAATAAGTGCTACCTCCGTCTTTCCCTAAACCTGCTGAAAAACAACAGTGCCAGTGCGCAAAGCACAAAGCCGCAGGCACCGTTCAGTCGCAGTCCGTAATCATTACCGGGGTCTTTTCCATAAATGGTTAAAAAAGCGAACAGGGCTATGCCCAATGTTTGCCCCAGTTTTACAAACAGGTATTTCACCGCAAAGAACATCCCCTCTCGGTTTTCCTTCGTTTTTATGGCATCATCCTGCGCTATTTCGGCAAGTATGGCATTAGGTAATATCCCCAGCGCTGCCAGCGGGAAACTGGCAGCAAGTAATAGTGTATAAATTTGTACTTGCGCCGATATAGGGAACTTCCCCAAAAAATAAAATGCTGCAAACACCAGGCTAAGCAAACCGAACGAAAATAAAACAATAGGCTTTTTTCCTATTTTTTTCGACAAGTAATTTATCAGCGGATAAAATAAAAGCGATACAATAACCATCACTCCCAATAGCGGCCCTCCCTCTGATGCGGGCAGGTGCAGTAGCACGGTAACAAAATAAAGCAATCCGCTTGAGATTATGCTCAGCGCCATGTAAAACGAAAAATCTGAAATAAGGTAATATTTAAAATTACGGTTGCTGAAAGTTTTGCGTATAGCAGGCAGCAATGGCAAATGCGATGGCTTGCTGGTGGAATATTTTTTTTCGTTAATTGACAAAACGGGCACAAGCATGGCCATGCCCGCAACAATGCTTAAGCCGCCAATAGTATATTGCACCGCGCTATCGCGACTATGTACATGGAAAAAGCGCTGCACCAGGTCGGCATAATTATTAACCAGCCCGGCTATGATCATCCCCAAAACAAAACCCACCTGCTGAAACGATGATAGCTTTACTTTTTCAGCGGCGGTTTCGGTTACTTCGGGCAATAAGGCATTATAGGGTATAACATAGGTAGTAACGCTCATAAAAAACAGCACCATGGTGCAGCCCAGCCATATGGCATTCAGCATGCTTTCGCCTTTTACAACCGGGCAAAATGTAAGGCAGCAAAATATTACCGCGGGCAAAATGGCCCATTTCATGAAAGGGATGCGGCGGCCTTTTGGGCTTTGGCTTTTATCGCTCAGGGAGGCGATCATAGGGTCAAATACTGCATCAACAAACCTGCCCGATGCTGCTATTACCGATAGTATATTCAGTACCCCAAACAACATTAGCTGCGGTATAAGCGGCGTTAAGCCTGCATTGCTTGGCGGCAGGTAAAAGTAGGGCAGCATTACAATAATGAGGTTGGTCATCATGCTCCAGCCTATCATGCCGCAGGCATAAGCTATCTGTTTTCTAAACGGGAATTTATGGGTAGGCATTTACCCGCAAGATGCAAATATTAATATGAAATTCTGATGATGCCAGGCAGGTGTGATCTAAAACAATTTCCAATCCCCGATAAAATGCTCACATTTGCACAAAATCTGCTGCCATGCCAAAAGGTAAGTTATTGGTTATTGATGATGAAGAACGACTGCGCAAACTGCTCGCCCGTATTTTACAGCTGGAAGATTTTGACGTACTGGAGGCCTCAACCGCTAAAGAAGGCTTGCGTAAACTGGAACACGAGGTGGTTGATGTAGTCATCAGCGATGTAAAATTGCCCGATGGTAACGGCATCGACCTCACCAAAACTATTAAAGCCGCTTACCCCGCCATTGAAATTATTGTACTTACCGCCTACGGCACCATTAACGATGGCGTAATGGCCATCAAAAACGGCGCTTTCGATTACATTACCAAAGGCGATGATAACGAAAAGATAATCCCGCTGGTAAATAAGGCCATGGACAAGGCCATTTTGCAACGCCGTGTGCTTGAGCTTGAAAATAAACTAAGCACTAAATTTGGTTTCGACCGTATAGTGGGTACTTCGCCCGCCATTACCGCTGCCATAAAACTGGCTCAACGTGTGGCTGCTACCGATACCACCGTACTCATTTTGGGCGAAACAGGCACCGGCAAAGAAGTTTTTGCCGAGGCCATACACCAGGCCAGTCCGCGCAACGCAAAGCCGTTCGTTGCTATAAATTGCAGCGCCTTTGGCAAAGAATTGCTGGAGAGTGAATTATTCGGACACAAAGCGGGTGCTTTTACCGGCGCTCTGAAAGATAAAAAAGGGCTTTTTGAAGAAGCCAATGGCGGCACTATTTTCCTGGACGAAATAGGCGAACTTGACCACGACCTGCAAGCCAAACTATTGCGTGTGCTTGAATCGCAGCAATTTATAAAAATAGGTGACACCAAAATAACCAAAGTAAGTGTGCGCATACTGGCCGCCACCAACCGCAATTTGCAGGATGAGGTGGCTGCCGACCATTTCCGTTCCGACCTGTTTTACCGCCTTTCGGTATTCCAAATTACATTGCCTGCTTTACGCGAGCGAAAAAAGGATATCGCGGCGCTGGCCAAAATGTTCGTGCAGCACTTTGCCACCAAAGTTAATGCGCATATCACCGGCTTTACACCCGATTTTTTAGCAAAGCTGGAAGCCTACAACTGGCCCGGTAATGTACGCGAACTAAAAAACATCATCGAACGCGCCGTTATCCTGTGCGATGGTACCGAGCTTGATGCCTCACTGTTGCCTTATGAATTTGATGCCTCCCCCGCGAAAACTCCGGGCAACTTATCCGCTTTCGACCTGGCATCGGTTGAGAAACTCCACATACAACGTGTACTGAACCACACCGGCGGCAACCGCGCTGAAACCGCCAGGCTGTTGAATATCGGGGTGGCTACGTTGTACAGGAAGTTGAAGGAATATGGGCTGGAATAATGCAACCAGCCCCACCCAAACCCTCCCCGGTAGGGAGGGCTTTAAAAATCCTAAGATAGTTTCAACAAATTAATTCTTAAAGCCTCCCGCATTGAGTAAGATCTAAAGAGCGGTTTCCATTTTGATAATACCCCTATCAAAATGATAGGTTTTCAAAGTGTACTTTCTACACCATAAATCATCAAAAACAATTTTATTGTACTGAAAAACAGTTAATTGACTATTATTTTCAATTACTGGCACAGGCTTGGTATATCCCTCTGCAAAAACTATTGCTATGGATATTATCCTCACCATCGTTTATCTAATTGTCTTCGCAGTCGTCTTCTGGCTGTTTTTTAAAACGGTTAATTACTTCGAAAAAATTTAATCATCATGATCGCATTATTCTTTGTAGCCATCGCCGTATTCATTTACATGATATATGTGCTGCTAAAACCCGAAAGATTTTAAAACTATAAAACAATGAACACAGAATACATAGGTATTATTTTTATGTACCTGGCCACCATAGCCCTGGCCATACCGCTTGGTAAATACATTGCCAAAGTATTTAAAGGCGAACATACCTGGCTTGATTTTATGGCACCGCTTGAAAGGTTCATCTTCAGGTTCGCCGGCATCGACCCAAACCGCGAGATGAACTGGAAACAACACCTGAAGGCCCTATTAACCATTAACGTAATTTGGTTATTCTACGCTTTTTTCTGCTTGTTGTTCCAGGGCCATTTACCGCTTAACCCCGATCACAACCCCAGCCAAAGCCCCGACCTGGCTTTTAATACGGCCCTTAGCTTTTTAACCAACACCAACCTACAGGATTACTCGGGCGAGTCATTAGCTACCTACTTTACACAGCATTTTGTGTTCATGTTCCTGCACTTTGTAAGTGCCGCCACAGGTTTGGCTGCCATGATGGTAGTGTTTAAAGCCATGAAAGATAAGGTGACCGACAAGCTCGGTAACTTTTGGGATTTCTTCCTGAAATCAATTACCCGTGTGCTTTTACCTCTAAGCTTTGTAGTGGCCCTAGTGTTAGCCTTTAACGGCACGCCAACTAGTTATAAAGGAAAAGATACCGTAATAGGCTTGCAGGGCGATACCGTACACGTTTCGCGTGGCCCGGTAGCAGCCATGGTGGCCATCAAACAGGTAGGTACCAATGGTGGCGGCTGGTTTGGCGTTAACTCGGCTCATCCGCTCGAAAACCCTAACTATCTTACTAACGTAGTCGAAAACATAAGTATTTTCGTTATTCCTGTCGCTTTGGTGTTCGCATTGGGCTTCTACCTCAATAAAAAGAAACTGGCCTGGGTGATATTTGGTGTGATGAGCATAGGCGTACTTTCCATGCTGTACTTTTCGGTAAGAGCCGAAACAGGCGGCAACCCTGCCATTGCCCATTTGGGGATTAGTCAGCCCACGGGTTCAATGGAAGGGAAGGAAGTCCGCTTCGGCCCGGCCGCTTCAGCCTTTTGGGGCATAACTACTACTGTAACGTCAAACGGATCGGTAAACTCCATGCACGATAGCATGATGCCGGTATCGGGCATGGCGCAAATGTTCGATATGATGATCAACGCGTTTTACGGTGGTGTGGGTGTAGGCTATTTAAACTTCTATATCTTTATTATCATCGCGGTATTTATTTCAGGCCTGATGGTGGGCCGTACACCTGAGTTTATGGGCCGCAAGATCGAGGCGCGTGAAATGAAGATCGCTTCGCTTATTGCCTTGCTTCACCCCTTCCTGATATTGGTTGGAACCGCATTATCGACATATACAATTGTACATTTTGCCAATGCAGGCTGGGCTACCAAGCCATCTGCGTGGTTAAATAACCCCGGTTTTCATGGGTTTTCTGAAATGCTGTATCAATACACGTCTGCATCAGCAAACAACGGATCGGGATATGCGGGCCTTACCGCCAATAACATATTCTGGAACGTAAGTACTGGCATGGTGATATTTTTAGGCAGGTTCCTGCCTATTATCGGCCCGGTTGCCATCGCCGGTATATTGGCCAACAAAAAATTTGTACCCGAATCGGCAGGTACTTTAAAAACCGACACAGGCACTTTCGGAATAATGGTATTGGCGGTAATAGTAATCGTTGCAGCGTTATCCTTCTTCCCTGCATTAACCATGGGCCCGATAGCCGAGAAGTTTTCATTGAAGTAATTTGTTTTTCAATGGCAATGAAGCAATTATGAGCTGTTTTATTGCCTTTGAAGACTGCTCATAATAGTTTCTATCAAATAATTTAATATAGATATCAATCATGAAATCTGATAAAAATACATTGTTCCAGGCCGACCAAATGAAATATGCTTTAGGGCAATCATTTGTAAAGCTTAACCCGCGTATCCTGATCAAAAACCCGGTGATGTTCACCGTTGAGATCGGAACCGTTGTAATGCTCGTAGTAACCCTATTTTCTTTAACAGGAACAGGGCAGGGCAGCTGGGGTTATAACTTCACCATATTTTTTGTGCTGTTCTTAACCGTACTGTTCGCCAACTTTGCCGAAGCCATTGCCGAGGCACGTGGTAAGGCGCAGGCCGAAAGCCTGCGCAAAACCCGCTCTGAAACACCTGCACGTTTGCTTGTTAATGGCAAAGAAGAAAGGGTAATGTCATCTCATCTGAAAAAAGGCGATGTATTTATTTGCGAAGCAGGTGATACCATCCCAACTGACGGCGAGATCATTGAAGGTATAGCCACTATCGATGAATCGGCTATAACAGGCGAATCGGCCCCTGTTATCCGTGAATCAGGTGGTGATAAATCATCGGTTACCGGCGGTACAAAAGTACTATCCGACAAAATAAAAGTAGTGGTAACCACCCAGCCCGGCGAAAGCTTCCTGGATAAGATGATTGCTTTGGTTGAAGGAGCATCGCGCCAGAAAACACCGAATGAAATTGCCTTAACTATCCTTCTTGCAGGCTTCACACTGATATTCGTTATCGTTTGTATTACTTTAAAACCATTCGGCGACTATGCTAATACCCCTATAACCATAGCCGCGTTTATATCGCTCTTTGTTTGTTTGATCCCGACAACTATCGGTGGCCTGTTATCGGCCATCGGTATTGCGGGAATGGACAGGGCATTAAGGGCAAACGTGATCACCAAATCGGGCAAAGCGGTTGAAACTGCCGGCGACCTTGATGTATTGCTGCTTGATAAAACAGGCACCATCACCATAGGTAACCGCAAAGCCACCAATTTTTACCCTGCAAATGGTGTGAACGAAAAAGAGTTTGTAAAAGCCTGTGTGTTAAGCTCACTGGCTGATGAAACGCCAGAAGGCAAATCTATAGTTGAGTTGGCAGAACAAGGCGCAAATAAACTGGTGACAGTAGCACCCGCAGATTCGGTATTCATTAAGTTCACTGCCGAAACACGTTCAAGTGGCTTGGATACGCCCGATGGTTTACGAATCCGCAAAGGCGCGTTTGATTCCATCCGCAATATGGCCATCAAAGCCGGGCATACCTTCCCTATTGAAACCGAAGACCGGGTAAAAATAATTTCATCCAATGGCGGTACACCGTTAGTGGTTTCGCAAAACGAGAAGATACTGGGTGTAATAGAACTTCAGGACATTATTAAAACGGGCATTTTTGAACGTTTTGAGCGCTTGCGCAAAATGGGCGTTAAAACCGTAATGGTTACAGGCGATAACCCGCTAACCGCCAAATTTATTGCTGAAAAAGCAGGTGTGGATGATTTTATTGCCGAGGCAAAACCCGAAGATAAAATGAACTACATAAAAGCCGAGCAACAGCAAGGTAAACTGGTAGCCATGATGGGCGACGGAACAAACGATGCCCCTGCGCTTGCCCAGGCCGATGTTGGCGTGGCTATGAACAGTGGCACGCAAGCAGCCAAAGAAGCCGGTAACATGGTGGACCTGGATAATGACCCAACCAAGCTGATCGAGATAGTTGAAATAGGCAAGCAGTTATTGATGACCCGCGGTACGCTGACTACCTTCTCGATCGCTAATGACGTGGCCAAATACTTTGCCATAGTACCTGCACTGTTCATGGTATCTATCCCCGCATTGGGCGCTTTGAATATCATGGGTCTGCACAGCCCTGAATCGGCCATATTATCAGCTGTAATTTTTAACGCCATCATCATACCGCTGCTTATACCACTTGCATTGCGAGGTGTGGAATATAAACCAATAGGTGCAAGCGCGCTTTTACGCCGTAACTTGTTGATATATGGTTTGGGTGGCGTGCTTATCCCGTTTATCGGCATAAAATTAATTGACCTTGCCGTAGGCGTATTTTTATAATAGAATATTAAAAATCATAAATAAAATGAAAGCGTTTTTCTTACCCGCCATCAAAATATCTGCTATACTGATCGTATTATTATGTATAGTATATCCATTAGCCATAGCAGGCATTGGCAAATTGACCCCCGGCAATGGCGATGGTGTAACCGTAACTTATAAGGGCCGTGTAGTTGGCTATGCCAATATCGGCCAAAAATTCACCCAGGATAAATATTTCTGGAGCCGACCGTCAGCCGCTAATTACCAGGCTGACGCTGGTGTCGGATCGAACAAAGGCCCATCAAACCCTGATTATTTAAAAAATGTTGACTCGTTGATCAACGTATTCTTAAAGCACAACCCGGGCGTAACCCGCGCGCAGATACCTGCCGAACTGGTTACCTCATCGGGTAGTGGCTTAGACCCCGACCTTTCACCGGCCGGGGCACAAATACAGGTAGCGCGTATAGCCAAAGTGCGCAATATACCTGCTGATAAAATCAACAACCTGATAGCTGAAAATACCGAACAACCCTTATTAGGATTATTCGGGCCGCCAAAGGTTAATGTATTAAAGTTGAACGTAGCGTTGGATGAAATAGCCCCACCCAACCCTCCCCGGTAGGGAGGGCTTAAAAAATAACGAATCAAAAGTCTCCCCTGCCGGGGGAGATTTAGAGGGGGCTTCCGGCTGCTGTTCAAAAACGGTAGCCGGATATGTCGTTTAAAAAGATATGATAACAGAAAAAGAACAATCGGTTGAACATTTCCTTGAGCTGATCAAAAAATCGAGGCGTGGTAAGTTCAAGATCTACATTGGCATGAGCGCCGGTGTGGGCAAAACTTATCGTATGCTGCAGGAGGCACAAACCCTGATGCGCAATGGCATTGATGTGAAGATCGGCTACATCGAAACGCACAACCGCAAAGAAACAGAAGCGCAGATGGGTGGCTTGACCATCATCCCGCGCCGTAAACTGTTTTACAAAGGCAAGGAGCTGGACGAAATGGATTTGAACGCCATCCTGAACCTGCGCCCCGAAGTGGTAATTGTTGATGAACTTGCCCATACCAATATTGAAGGTAGCCAGAATGAGAAACGCTGGCAGGATGTATTGGCTATCCTCAACGCGGGTATAAATGTGATCAGCGCGGTAAATATTCAGCACATCGAAAGTTTGAATGAAGAAGTGGAAGAAATAACCGGGGCAACTATTAACGAACGCATCCCCGATAAGGTACTGCAACTGGCTGATGAGGTAGTCAACATCGACCTTACCGCCGATGAACTGATCGATCGCCTGAAAGAAGGAAAAATTTACGATGAGAAAAAGATACCGCTTGCCCTCAATAACTTTTTCCAAACCGAACGCATACTGCAATTACGCGAGCTTGCCCTGCGCGAAGTGGCGCACCAGGTGGAGCGAAAGATAGATATTGAAGTGCCCAAAACCATAAAACTACGGCCTGAAATATTTATTGGTTGTATCAGCACTAACGAGGAATCGGCTAAGGTTATTATCAGGAAAACAGCGAGGCTGGCATCGTACTACCGCTCAAAATGGTACATACTTTATGTGCAAACGGCCAACGAAAGCAGCGACAAGATAAACCTGGCATCGCAGCGCCACCTGATTAATAACATGAAACTGGCAAGCCAGCTTGGCGGCGAGGTGATAAAGGTAAAAAGCAACAACATAGCCAAAACTATATGGGAAACTGCCGAAAAATATGATGCCACTACTATTTGTATAGGCAAACCCCACTTTAAATTCTACCAGCTGGTAATGCGTACCGCTGTGTTCACCCAATTATTAAACAAAATGTCGAAGACAAATATCGACCTCGTAATACTGTCATGAATATAAAAAACAAACTCCGTTTAGGGATCGGATTTCTTTTCCTTACGGCCCTCATCAGCTCAGGTTTAGCTGATTATTATTTAACCCGCTTATCCAATGATTCAAAAGCGATACTGAAGGATAATTACCGTACACTGGTATATGCCAAAAATATCCAGCAGGCGCTGGATTATCCTAAAACGGTAACTACTGCTACAAAAATGCGGACGATTGATAAAAACATTAGCCTGGAAGAACACAATATTACTGAACCAGGCGAAGGAACTTTAGCCGATTCATTACGCTCGGCTTTTGCAATCTACAAGCAGCTAACTGATCCGCAGGCTATAAATCAACAAAGTGTTAAAATACGCGGGTTGTTGTATAAAATAACCCAGTTAAATATGGCCGCAATTGAACGCAAAAACAATGTTGCATCTGGTACTGCAGATGGCGCCATTATTATTGTATCGCTCATTGGCACATTGTGCTTTTTGATAGCCTTTAGCTTTGTGGTGAATTTCCCGAGTTACATTGCCAACCCGGTTAAAGAGCTGATGCAGGGGATAAAAGAGATAGCCAATAAGAATTATAATAAACGCCTTGTTTTCCCCGCTAAGGATGAATTTGGCGACCTTGCCGAAGCCTTTAACCAGATGGCCGCCAAGCTTGATGAGTATGAACACAGTAACCTGGCCAGCATACTTTTTGAAAAGCGCAGGATAGAAACCATTATCAATTCCATGACTGATGGTATTGTGGGTATTGATGACAAACAGTTTATCATTTTTGCCAACAAGGTAGCCTGTACATTGATAGGCATGCCCGAAGAAATGCTTACCGGCCAATACGCGCCAAACATAGCGCTGGAGAACGACCTGCTGCGTAACATGTTGTTCGTTGATCAGGCCAAAATGAAAATTTTTGCCGATGGCCGCGAAAGTTATTTTACCAAAGATGTGCTGGAAGTTACCAATGATTACAAGGTAATTGGTAAGGTGATCATCCTGAAAAACATAACCGATCTGCAACAGTTGAACGATGCTAAAACCACCTTCATCGCCACCATTTCGCATGAATTAAAAACGCCGCTTTCATCCATCCGCATGAGCCTTAAATTGCTGGAAGATGAACGCGTGGGCGGTGTAAACAACGAGCAAAAACAACTGCTGCAAAATATTGATGCCGATACCCATCGCCTATTACAAATTACTGCGGAACTACTGGATGCAGCGCAGGTGGAAACAGGTAAGATAAACCTGAATTTTGGTAGCACACATCCAAAAAACATTGTGAATTATGCCGTAAAAGCCATACGCTCATTGGCTGATCAAAAAGAGATAACCATAGCCGTGAATTGCCCTGATGCATTGCCAACAGTTATGGCCGACCTGGATAAGACCACGTGGGTGCTCATCAATCTGCTATCCAATGCGGTGAAATACAGCCCGGAAAAAAGCATCATCAACCTTAATGTGAAGAAACAGGGTCCCACTATTGAGTTTTCGGTAAAAGATTCAGGACAAGGGATTGATGAAAAGTACGTGGCCCGAATTTTTGAACGTTACTTCCGCATCCCCGGAGCCGAGGCCGATAAAACCGGTACAGGTTTAGGGCTTGCCATTGCCAAAGATTTTATCGAGGCACAAGGCGGTAACATCGGCGTTGAAAGCCATCCTGGTGACGGCAGCCGCTTTTACTTCACCCTTGATATAAATAATTCAAAATCTTCTTAATACCCTAATTAATAACAAACGAACAAAACAAACGAACAAACAAAGAAAAATGAATCCCCATCTTAAAAAAGTAACCGCCGCAGGCCTGTTGATAACGCTTGGTATTATCTTCGGCGACATTGGCACGTCGCCGCTTTATGTATTCCAAACCTTAATTGTGGAGGGCGGCAAAGTAAATGAAACACTGGTATTAGGCTCCATATCCTGTATATTCTGGACGCTCACCCTGCAAACAACCTTTAAATACATCGTCATCACCTTGCAGGCCGATAACCGGGGCGAGGGCGGCATATTTTCGCTTTATGCACTTGTGCGCCGTTATGGCAAATGGCTGGCGATACCGGCAATAATAGGCGCGGGCACTTTGCTTGCCGATGGTATTATTACGCCGCCTATTTCTGTTACATCGGCAATTGAGGGCCTTAACAATGTACCGTCATTAGCTTCCTCATTTGTGCCGGGTAGCTGGCTTATTATAGGCATTGTTATCGGTATTATATTGCTGCTTTTCTTCTTCCAGCAGTTTGGAACAAAGGTAGTTGGCTCGGCTTTTGGGCCGGTAATGCTAATGTGGTTTTTAATGATAGGTACTTTAGGAACCTTGCAAATAATGCATTATCCCGAAATTTTTAAGGCCCTTAACCCATATTACGGCTACAGGCTGTTGATTGGAAACCCTAACATATTAATACTATTGGGCGCCGTATTTTTATGTACCACAGGTGCCGAGGCGCTATACTCCGACCTTGGCCATTGCGGGCGCAGAAACATCCAAATGAGTTGGATATTTGTTAAAACGGCGCTGGTGCTTAATTACCTGGGGCAGGGCGCGTGGGTTTTAATGCAGCCGGTTGGTAAAAACTTTACTAACGTTAACCCGTTTTACCAGATAGTGCCTTTCCCGCATTTGTTGATGATACCTTGCGTGGCGCTGGCAACGCTGGCCACCATTATAGCCAGCCAGGCGCTTATTAGTGGTTCATTTACGCTCATCAGTGAGGCGGTGAGTATGAATTTTTGGCCGCGCATTACCATAAAGTATCCATCCAACATTCGCGGGCAAATTTATATCCCGAGCATTAACTGGCTGCTTTGTTTTGGCTGCGTGGCAGTAACGCTTTATTTTCAAACATCGGAGCATATGACGGCGGCTTATGGCTTTTCCATCACCATAGCCATGCTCATGACCACCATACTCATGTACTACTTTATGCGCTATGTTAAGCATTGGCCAATATGGCTGGTTACTATTATATTGTGTGTGTTTTTGTGCGTAGAGTTTACCTTCTTTGTAGCTAACGCGATAAAACTGCTTAAACGTTTGTTCTTTGTGGTGTTTGAGGTTGGGTTGATATTTACCATGTACATTTGGTTCAAGGCGCGCAAGATCAACAACCGCTTTTTGCATTTCGTAGACTTGAAGGATAAGATACCAATGCTGAATGCCTTAAGCGCCGACGAAACCATACCCAAATATTCGAGTCAGCTCATCTATCTAACCAAAGCTAATAACAACAAGCAGATAGAAGAAAAGATCATCTACTCTATCATGAGCCGCAGCCCTAAACGGGCAGATGTGTATTGGTTTATCCATATTGATACCACCGATGAACCCTATACCATGGAATATAGTGTAGACCATATTGAGGAAGGTAAGATCATCCGGGTTGATTTCCGTTTAGGGTTCAGGATACAGCCGCGTGTAAATGTGCTATTCAGAAAAGTGGTTGAAGATATGGTGGCAAGGAACGAGCTAAACATCATAAGCACTTACCCATCGTTAAAGCAGTTTAAAGTAATATCGGATTTCAGGTTTGTGATACTGGAAAAATTCCTGTCGTACAACAACCTGTTCAGTGTGTCCGAATCATTTATACTGAACAGCTATTTCAGCATAAAAAAACTGGCACTTTCTGAAGCGAAAACATTTGGACTGGACACCAGCGAAACACATGTTGAGAAGATACCGTTAGTGGTAAAACCCGTAAGCAACATAGCGTTGAAGAGGATCGACCCGGTAACGCTGGAGCATGTAATTTGAGTTGAAAGTTAAAAGTTTAAGGTTGAAAGGCCGGTACCGGGGTTGTTGCTTTTTTACTTTTAACCTTAAACTTTTAACTCTATTGCCATTTATCCACTACGTACCCTACCATTTCCTTCAGATAGATCTCCCAGCCACCTATCGAGCTGCCATCAGGGACAAGATCAGTAAAGCTAAAATCATTATGCCCGGCCATGATATTGCATGGATATGGTACAACATCGTACCCTTGCTTTTGGAATATCATGAGTGAACGGCGCATATGAAAGTCGGATGTAATGAGCAGGTAAGGGGGTTTTAAACCTGCTTTTCGCAGCATGGTCTTTGAGAATGAAGCGTTCTCGATAGTATTGCGCGACCGGCTTTCGATGAGTGTCAAGCTTTCGGGTATTTTGAACGCAGCGAGCTGGGTCTTCACCCAGTCAGCTTCGCTGAAACCACCCGGGAACAAACTACCATTACCACCAGTGATCATAATATGTGTTGATTTACCGGTTAACAGCGTTTTTACGCCTTGTATAAACCTGTCGGCCGACCCATTGAAATAACCCGCGTTGTTTCTGCCAATAGATGAAAAGCCGCCTAATACAATGGCACAGCTATAAACTTTCGTTTCGTTGCCATGGCTGGGGGTAATGCTCCACCAATTAGCAAACTGGTTTAAAAAGAACGGAACCGAAAAAAAGTACAGCATTACCAGCGCTATAATAAAGAAGCGTTTTTTACGCCGGGGGTTTTTAGCCAACAAAGCGACGATGAACAACGCAAAAACCCACAACAGCGGAAAAAGTAAAAAGAGCAATACTTTTGATAGTATAAAGTACATTGGTAATAATTTAAGTACAAAGCCCCCGGCTATTTTTTAAATAGCTAATATAATAGTAATTTGGTTGTATAATGTTAAGCATTAGCATTGCTGTTACAGCCTCAATTATAAACTTTTAAGCCATGCCAAAAATATTTGTAATAGGTAGTTCTAACACTGATATGGTTGTGAAGTCGGCAAAGTTGCCTGCGCCCGGCGAAACCGTATTGGGCGGCCAGTTTTTAATGAACCCCGGCGGAAAAGGTGCTAACCAGGCTGTTGCCGCGGTAAAACTCGGTGCGCCGGTAGTGTTTGCCTGTAAAGTTGGCAACGATATTTTTGGCCAACAGGCCGTGGATGGATTTAAGGCCGAAGGTATTGATGCCACGCATATTATAACAGACAATGAAAACCCATCGGGGGTTGCCTTGATTTTGGTTGATGAAGAGGGGGAGAACAGTATCGCGGTAGCATCGGGGTCCAATGCCAATTTAGGAATTGATGAACTGAAAAACCTTATCGCCGAAATACAAAAAGGCGATATTGTTTTATTACAGCTTGAAATTCCCATTCCTACCGTTGAGTATGCCATAAAAGCTTGTAGCGAAAAAGGTGCGCTGGTTATTTTAAACCCGGCCCCGGCGGTTAACCTTAGCGATGGTGTGTTCCCTTACATAGATATTATCACTCCTAATGAAACGGAGGCTGAATTATTGACCGGTATTGGGGTTAACGACCTGCATAGCGCCGGGCATGCGGCCATATTCCTGCAAAGCGAGGGCGTGAAGAATGTGATCATCACTTTAGGGTCGAAAGGGGCTTATGTGCATAATGCTTCGATACAAAAATTAGTGCCCGCGCCAATAGTTAAGGCGGTTGACTCCACCGCGGCAGGCGATGTGTTTAACGGCGCGCTGGCTGTAGGTTTACATGAAGGGAACGATCTGGAAACGGCCACACTGTTTGCCTGCACAGTGGCCTCCATAGCGGTGACAAGGATGGGGGCACAGTCCTCGGCGCCAAGGCGACATGAGTTGTAATACACATTGGTTAAATATTCATCATACTTAAAAATTATACGCTATGTTCATTGTATCATCTTATGCTACGGCTATTATTTTTTGTATCATCACTATGTTTTGCTGGGGCTCGTGGGGTAACACGCAAAAACTGGCGGCCAAAAGCTGGCGTTTCGAATTGTTTTACTGGGATTATGTTTTAGGCATTGTATTGTTCTCGCTCATTTCTGCGTTTACCCTGGGCAGCAATGGGGCCGAAGGAAGGCCGTTCCTTACCGACCTTTCGCAAGCCGGCAGCAGCAATATATTAAGTGCTATAATTGGCGGTATTATATTCAACGCGGCCAATATCTTGTTTTCGGCGGCCATTTCCATCGCAGGTTTGGCGGTGGCATTCCCCATAGCTATTGGTATCGCGCTGGTACTTGGCGTATTGGTAAACTATTTTGCCGTGCAGCAGGGCAACCCTGCTTTATTGTTTGCAGGGGTGGCGTTTGTGATCATAGCCATAATATTAAACGCGGCAGCGTTCCGCAAGGCGGGTACAGGCGATAAAAAAGTTTCGTCCAAAGGGGTTATCATCAGCGTAGTTGCGGGTGTCTTAATGTCGTTCTTCTACCGCTTTATCGCGGCCGCTATGGATTTGGATAATTTTGCTTCGCCTGCTGCAGGTAAAATGACGCCTTATACCGCCGTGCTTGTTTTTTCGGTAGGGATATTGTTAAGTAATTTTTTATTCAACACTATATTGATGAAAAGGCCCTTTTCGGGCGCACCGGTTAATTATGCCGATTATTTTAAAGGAAACTTTAAAACGCATTTAACCGGAATTTTAGGCGGCTTGATATGGGGATTGGGTAATTCATTGAACCTTGTCGCCGCCGGCAAGGCGGGCCCCGCCATATCATACGGCTTGGGCCAGGGTGCTACGCTGATAGCTGCTTTATGGGGCATATTGGTTTGGAAGGAATTTAAGAACGCGCCAAAGGGTACCAATACCTTATTGGGAAGTATGTTAGTAGCTTATTTGGTGGGATTGGGGCTGATAGTTTTTGCGAAATAAAATCACAGCATAACATTGTTATTTATTTCAAATTAAGATTATGCGCAAAATATTTTTACTACCAACATTAATACTTATAACCACCGCAACCGCCTTTGCCCAGGCACCTGCGCGACAAGGCAACTGGAAAGAACTATTAGCAGGCCCAAAAACGCCTGCGGATTTTAACACATGGCATACACGCATGGTTAACTGGCGCAAAAAGGTAAAGGATTCCACAAATTATAACGGCGATAAATATCGCCTCGAGGGATTAAAATGGGCGCAGTCTAGCTATATCCAAACCCAAATGATGGTTGAGGACCGTTATTTTTACGATCCTGTTAAGGGAAAATATACGGTCGACCTTTATTTGAACGACCTTATTAAACGTTACGGTGGTTTGGACGCAGTATTGATTTGGCCCACCTATCCCAATATCGGCATCGACAACCGCGACCAGTTTGATATGGTGGCCGATATGCCCGGCGGCATAAAAGGCGTGCGTCAAATGATAGCTGATTTTCACCGCCGGGGCGTAAAGGTTTTCTTCCCGATAATGCCCTGGGACAACGGTACACGCAATCCTGGCCCCATTGCCCCAAAGCTTACCAAAGAAATGGCTGAGGTAGGTGCTGACGGACTGAACGGCGATACGATGTATGGCATACCCGAAGACTTTTTATGGGCCGATAATGGCAGCGGCAAACACCCCTTAGCGCTTGAACCGGAAATAAACCTGAAAACCCTGGATATGCTGCAATGGAACACCATGACCTGGGCGTATTATGATGATTATATTTTTAATCCCGGTGTTAGTTTATATAAATGGCTGGAACCACTCCACCAACCCATTGTGAACGACCGCTGGGCCGACAATAAGACTGACGACCTGCAATATGCCTGGTTCAACGGTATGGGTTATTGTGCCTGGGAAAACATTTGGGGGATATGGAACGGCGTAGCGCCGCGTTATGCCGAAACTATTCGTCGTATGCATATGATCTATAGCCGTTATCCAAACATTTTCCATAGTGAGGGGTGGGAGCCGCATACGCCGGTTTTGCAAATGGGTGTTTTCTCCAGCAAATTCCCCGGTAAGGGACAAACCTTGTGGACATTTGTAAACCGTGATAAAAACGCCAAATCAGGGCAACAGATACAATTACCTTACCAACCGGGCATAACTTATTACGACCTATGGAACGGCGCCAGGTTAAGCCCGGTGCGTAAGGGCAATTCAATAATATTAAGCTTTGCAATGGAGGGATATGGCTACGGTTCGGTACTAGCGATCAATAAGGCTGAAAATGATTTGCCTGTCTTTCTATCCAAAATAAATAAAATGGCCAAAATGCCGTTGAACAGCCTGCCTAACCAATGGCAATTTTTGCCGCAGCACTTGGTAAGCATACAGCCAACCGCGCCGCATAAAACAGCGCCAGCTGGTATGGTGCTGATACCCGCCGCCAAAAACTTTAAGTTTGATGTAAAAGGTGTGATGATAGAAGGTGACGATATACCGAAGGGAGTTGATGTACAATACCCGTGGGAAAAAACCGCCGGGCGGGTGCATCATCATGTAATGGATATAAAGTCGTTTTATATTGACCGATACCCGGTTACCAATGCGCAGTTTAAAAAGTTTTTAGATGCCACACATTATCAGCCTAAAGACGCGCATAATTTTTTAAAATACTGGAGTAAGAGCAGCTATCCAAAGGGTTGGGATAATAAACCTGTTACCTATGTAAGTATTGAAGATGCCCGTGCCTACGCCAAATGGGCAGGGAAACGACTGCCGCATGAATGGGAGTGGCAATATGCCGCGCAGGGAATGGACGGGCGGCTGTATCCATCGGGCAACCAATCCGACTCAACGATTATACCCCCGCCTGATAAGAACCGGGCTATGCGCGAACCTACTGATGTTGATGCTTATAAAGAGCAAAGCCCATTCGGGGTGCGCGACCTGGTGGGCAATGTTTGGCAATGGACGGATGAATATACCGACGACCATACCCGCGCGGGCATCTTGCGTGGCGGGAGCTATTATCATGCGCAAACCAGTATGTGGTATTTTCCGCAGGCACATAAATTGAATGAACACGGGAAGTATTTACTAATGTCGCCGGGAAGGGACAGGGCGGCGACGCTGGGGTTTAGGTGTGTGGCGGATAGGTGATCTATTTCGTGCCTCATTGCTGTAAGGGGTACGTAACTCGCATTAATAGCGCAAGTCTTGTGGGCTGCATGTATAGTGGCAGACTTGTGCTTTTTGTTTAATTTTATAAAATGCAAGTATTTATAGATAGAAATTCCCCTTTAAGTTTTCAAACTAATACAGTTATAGTTCAACCACTTAATGAATGGCAGTTTGAAATTCAGATTAACGGGATAACAGTTGGATATATTATTGCACGTGGTAATGATTGGGGTATAGACGTAAAAGGTCACCCATTTACCAAAAACGATGAAGATATTTTATTAAGGGCAGCTCAATCAATGATTGTAGAAAACAAATCCCCAAATAAGCATTAACCATCTTTCACAACATTATGAAAGCGATTGTTACGCCCAAGAAAACAGATAAGGAGAAGGATAAGCCGAAAGTAAATTCTAAGAAATGATAAATTGGGAAACTTTATTATTTGGAATCGGGTTCTTAATAGTTTCTGCTCTCCTTTTAATATTTCGAGAGTCGATTTATAAAAGAGATAGACCTGCAATCACTCATAAGCTAAGGGTAATTAAAAATTGGGTGTACATATTCATGTTCGCAATTTTGGGGATTATTTGTATTGTTAAATCTTTTTTGATCTAACACGTATAGTCTCCTGTTGTCACCAACAAGCCTTATGCATTACAGTTCCTTATTTATCTCATCCAATAAATATTCCTTCTTATCATCCGAATACTCCCAAAACATCACCCCTGCCATATGGTTCTTCCGCACAAATTTGCACTTCTGTTTTACAGACCATTCATCATCAAACGTTACAAATTGTTTGGTGGTGGCATTATACAGGTAAGGCGCTTTGGCTGGCCTGTCTTTATAATACTTAAACCCATTTTGATTTACCAGGCTGTCCTTTATGCGTGTATACCCCCCCACACGCCAGCGGTCGGTAGCCTTAACGGTGGTTATGCCCAGGCCATATTGATTATTATCGCCTACATCAGCGCCATGCCCATAAAACGCCACACCCATTACCAGCTTGTTCATGGGTACACCTGCGGCATTAAAATCAGCTACTGCCTGCGCGGCATATTCGTTCGAAGTGTATTTTTTTGAGGCATATAAATTAGTATGGTGTATGGCCATATTGTCACGCTGGTAATCGTAGGTCATCAGGTTTACATAGTCAAGGCATTTGCCTACTTTATCCATTTCAGTATGCTGTAAAAAGTTTTTAAAGCCTGCTACTGCTGCGGTTAACAGCATTTTACGACCGGTTTCCTTTTGAACGCTGTCTAAACCCTCCCTTAAAGCCTGGAACATTAAGGTGTAATTCTGCTTATCCACATCACGGTAAATATTACTATCTCCTTTCATGGTGGGGTATTCCCAATCTATGTCAATGCCATCCAAATTATACTGCCTTACCAGGCTCACAGCACTGGCCGCAAATGCTTGCCGCGAGGTATCGGACAACACCGCGTCCGAAAAATTCTTGCTCCAAGTCCAGCCGCCTATCGAAATTACTATCTTAAGGCCGGGGTTCTTTTTCCGCAAACTTGTTAAATACCTGAGATTGATGGTATCGGTTTTGCGGTTTGTTAGCCATGCGCGATTGTGCTGCACATCAACAAAAGCATAATTAATTACGGTGAGCTTTGAGGCATGTACCATAGTGGTATCAATTAAACCACGGTATCCGCCTACGTAGCCTATTATAGTATATTTGCCGTGCTTTTGGGCTTGGCAATAGACTGTTCCTGCAAAAAATAAAACAGACAGCATCAACCCAAAAAGAACGTATCTTTTTGAAAAATGGATGTATATCATATACTTAAACTTTCAGTCGTAATCGTTTCTTTTCCATAAGGCCCACTAACGCTATAATAATGAGGCCCGTTGCCATTGAGCGTATCAAACCACCCATACCACTGTTAAAAAATGAAGGATAGCGTACATGCAGCAACTCAAAAAGCGATACCTGCAAATAGGGTATTAAATAACAGGTAAGTGTGCTTGTGCCTGCCGGGCGAATGATCCTGAACCAGTTTATTTTACCTTTAATATCAACCAGGTAAATAAAAAATTCGAACATTAATATAGTGATACCGCTGCAAATAAACACCCAGGCCGGGGTTGAACGTATTTTTGATATACCCTGTGCATAAGGGCGTATCAGCAGCCCGGCGATAATTAATCCTGCCCCTAAAATTGCAAAAAGGAGCCACATGCGCTGCGTTTTTTCGATCTTCACCAGGTGCGCGTATAAACTGGTAATTACTATACCCCCCATAGTTAACGCAACTGAATCGGCATCTCCGATCAGGAAAACCCCGCCATGCCAAACTGTATGGAACAATATATTTAACGCAGCAAATATTATCCAGACAACAATAAGCATGTTCAGCTTTCCCTTAACCAGCACATATAAAATGGCGCATACAATATATGACCAGCCTATAATACCCAATATGCCCCACCATGATGGATGCATGATCCGGAGGTGCTCCCCGGTGCTGCTTTTGCTGTATAAAAAGGCCATGGCTAAAAGCGCAGCCAACCCTATACCCTGCAATACATATTTTTTTGCGCGGGCCATAGTATCGGGGTAATCAAGCCAGATGAGGAAGAAACTGAGGGTAATTATTATTTCCCACACCGCTTTTGGTAAAACTGCCGCCGAATTATATTCCTCAAGGTTAACGTGGTAAAAACCCATGATGATCAGGGCCGCGCTTCGCAAAAGAATGTAAATAAACAACTGTTTTATGGTATCGCCCTTACTGATGCGGTTATTTATAGCAAGCGGAATAGATAAGCCTACAATAAATAAAAAGCAGGGAAATATGGTATCGGCAAAACCCATCCCGTCTTCATATTCCTTTGCATGGTCGAGCCACGAAGGGATATGATTTACACCACTTGCATCATTCACAAATATCATGAGCAGCATGGTAAGCGCCCGTAACACATCAATTGACAGCAGCCTTTTTGGGAGTTGTTTCATAATTGGGAATAATTACATGGTTATATCAGCAAGTTACAAACAATTCGGAAATGTAAGATAGTGATAACCCGCTTTACTTTTTATACTGTTTATTAGATTGTTACATTTTGTTAATCCTTATTATCAATAAGTACAAAAAAACAATATCTAAGTATAAAATAATATTTATGTAAAAGGCCTATATGTTCTACCGGGTAATTAAGCTTTGCTGCCGCTTTGCTTATATATGCTTTCAAAAACTGCTGTTCAGTGTTACTTAATGTATCGGGCTGCTGGCGCTGCCTTGCCTTTAATATTTGGCCTGGCGGGTGATCACCATTATCAAAAGAACTGTTCGTTTGTGCTGGTAAGCCCGCCACAGTGGCCCGGTTAAGTATGTCTGGTTCATCGATATGGAGAAATGAAGCCAGCTGTTTAATAGTTTTTTGCGGATCATCGCAAAGCTCCTCATACCGTACCAGCATAAGGCGCGGGTCAGCAGCATATTCGGCAGCAACGGTAAACGACATTTTCATGTCGCGCAAAACACCACGCAAACTAACCCCAGGCTCCATCTTCTTACGCGAGGCCAGTATGCTAACAGGGTCGCGTACCACATGTATTATTTGGGCCGATGGCATTTCGCGCCATATTCTTTTTATATATCGTTCATTAACCGGGGTTTTATCCACCCAAAATTTGGCGCTGATATTATTGGTGCAGCTGGCATAAGCCAATACAACAGCCGTATGCGGCCATTGTGTGTTTTCGTTTTGTTTAAGCACCGCCCACCAGGCCATAAGGTACCGCGCAAAATCAATATATGTCGAATTTTTATCCGTACTTCTGCCCAACAGCCAATATGGCGGCTGGTTAATAGGGTTGGCCAGCCTGCGCAGCCATTCTTTTCCCAAAAATGCCAGCCGTTCATGTTCAGGCAGGGTTTTCAGCTTAGCTTCAAGATTGGTATAATAGGTGCCTTCAGATGGCAGCACCACCAGGTCGGGGTGGCCGTCTAAAATATTCCGCACCAATGTTGTACCGCTGCGGTGCACGCCAAAAATAAAAACGGGATGTGCAGCGAGGTCATGTCCACTGGTCAATGTCTCATCAGAAAGCGGCATCGGGCCCAGTTGTCCGGCTTCATCCCAAACAATATCCGCCCATGCTTTTGCAGCATTTATTAATTCAGCCGGCGGGCTTGTTGTAAGGCGCTTTGCAGGCAGCAGGGCATCAAGATTTTGTTCAGCTTCAGTTATTTCTGATGACATGGCGTAATGTGAGAAAACCGGCAACTGTTTAATAACGGCTGGCGCCCGGTAAACGTTGCCTGTTGAATGAAAACCAAACCTTATAATCAATAATATCGTTTTACCGTAATCAATAACACCCGCAGGATATAACGATAGCAACTGCATCAATTAACCAGTATACTACATTTGTATAGTTATTTACCATTCAATCAATAACAAACTTAGCGCACCATGACACCGGAAAAATCAGCAATAATATCGCCTGAACAGGCATTATTTTATAATGATAATGGTTACCTGTTACCCAACATCCCTTTATTTAGTAAGGAAAAATTTGAGCGCCTGTTTGCCATTTTTGAAGAACACCTGGCCAATCGCGGCGATCTGCGGCCCGATGAAATGAACGCCCCGCACTTAAAAGATGAACGCCTGTTCGAATTTTTATTGGCCGATGAGGTAATAGACGTAGTTGAACCGCTAATAGGCCCCAACATTGGTTTATGGAGCAGCGGCTTTATTTGTAAAGAACCCATGACCGGCAAACCTACCCCCTGGCATGAGGATAGCGCCTACTGGGAAGGCCGTTTTGACAGGTTTGATGGTATTGCCACCATTTGGCTTGCCATTGATGAAGCTACAAAGGAAAATGGTTGCATGGGCGTTGTACCTGGCACGCACCGTAACGGTTTTTCGGAGTATGAGGACATGGGCACCGATCACAAAATATTCAACCGCCAGATAAAAGGCGACAGTATAAATGAAGATGATGTAGTGTGGTTCGAGTTGAAAAAAGGCACCTATTCGCTCCACGATTCGCGCATAATACACGGCGCTAACGCCAATACCAGCAACACCCGCCGCACTGGCTATACCATGCGCTATTTTAATACCGACATGGTATTTAACCGCGAACACTCAAGCAATAAAGACAAAAAGATTTATCATGCCCGCGGCGGTAACAGGGGTAATAATCCGTTAGAGCCCCGCCCAACCCTCCCCCGCAATGAGGGCTTTAAAAAGTCTCCCCTACCGGGGGAGATTTAGAGGGGGCTTTTATATATTTGATTTCATGAGTACCCGCTTCTTATTACGGCAATTTATTGGCGAAGATGATTCCTTCCACATAGCGCGGGTAACTATTCATTCCCGGTACGATCTGTCGCTCCATACCCACGATTATGCCGAAATATTCTGGATAGAAAATGGCAGTGGCCATCATATCATCAACGGGCAAAAGGTGCCGTTAAAACCCGGTAATTTAGTAATGATACGCCCGGATGATGAACATACCTTCACCTCATCAGCACCGGGGTTAACCATCATGAACCTGGCTTTCCCGGCTGATACGCTGGACTATTTGCAACAACGGTATTTCAGTGATCATAATTCTTATTTCTGGATAAATACCCAACTGCCGTACCATACCTCATTAGATATGGCACTAATAAGGCGTGTATCACAAAAATGCGAGAAGACCTGGAAATACAAAAAATCAAAATTCTACCTCGATACCCTGCTGCTCTTTATTTTTGGTTTGATAGCTGCCAATAAAGACCTGGAGGTAGACGATCAAATACCCGCGTGGCTGCACAACGCCATACAGGATTATACTACCCCTGAATTATTTAAACAGGGCCCTGCAGGATTTGCCGCTTTATGCGAAAAGAACATCGACCATGTGAACCGGGTTGTACGCGCGGCTTATAACAAAACCCTTTCAGAACTAGTTACGGAATTGCGCATGGCCTTTGCCGCCAAACAACTATCCATGACTAATAACCCCATTAAAGTTATTTGCAACGATTGCGGCTTTGCCAACCTGGGCCACTTTTATAAAACTTTTAAAGAAACCTTTAACCAAACGCCAACAGCATATAGGGCAATGAGTCAGACGATAGTGTAAGGAGTGATTTTCTGATCACAATACACCTTATTCATCTCGATGAGCCTGAAAGATTTCTCTTCGTACCTCTTCGAATTGACATAGCTAACTCCTAAAACAAAAAACCTTTTAAATAAGTATTTGCATTTTCACCCCAGTCTTTCATTACCGACTGCAGGATGGTTTTCAAGCCGGCGTTATTTACCGGCTTTCCTTTTTTAGGTGCTAATATGGCATTATCTGGCAGGGTGCTATCGGTTACCTTGGTGGCTACCCATATCAAATTTTCGTGGGGCAGGGCAACTTCCAGTATCATACCCGGCAAGCCGTTGAATGATTCGGGGCCACCCGAAACATGTATCTTGTCGGTATAAAAAGCAACTACATAAATAGAATCCATCATCAGGCCGTTGGCGCGTCTACAGGTATAACCAGCTATATCACGGGTTTCACCGGTTATTTTCCATTTTATCTTTCGCGCGGTATCCTTAACCAAAAAGGTTTGTTCATATACTTCTTTCTGAGTTGTGCTTTGGTTGGTTGTAAAATCGGTATACACGGTATTTTTCTGCCCAGACATAGGGCCGTTGAACCACCCCCCGGTTGGGCCATCGGATTTTATGGGCGTGAATAATGATTTCCCGTTGGCAAAATTTAATGTGCTTTTAAGCACTTCAAATTGCGGATGGTTCTTCTTAAACTCCTCAAATGCCGGGCGCGAGAACATTTCATTATCCTTGTTTATGCCCTTTTCAATAATCGCGTACATGTTTATAGTTTTATTATACTCGATGGTGCCCGAAGTAGTAAAATGCTCATGCTGGGCAAATAAATTATCCGCCAAAAACAACATGCAGGCAAGTGTAAATAGTATCTTCTTCATTTTTTGCAATTATTTTTTTATTACGCTACCGCCCATGTGATTAAAATCCCATGAAATGGAGAGCATGAAATATCTTTTTATACTGGTATAACTGTTTTGGTTAATAGTATTGCCGTCGGCATACCTGCTAAAGCCTACGTTTTGGTTCAACAGGTCGTTCCCGCTTATGGCAAATTTCAGGCTTTCATCTTTAAAAAATGTTTTGGCCAGCGTAGTATTCAATATCAGCTTCGAAAAATCCTGGTTAAACGATTGTGTTTTGCCTGTAAACTGGTAATTAGCATCGGAATAAAGCTGAAATTTTAGCGGCAGGAATACACTAAAGTTACCGCGGCCGCTATAACCAATACCATTATTATTTACATTAGCCTGTAACGACGATTTGCTTACGGTATAATTAGGCCCGAAGAAAAAGTCGAAACTATACTTCTTTACCACATACTTACTTATCCTTAATGAACCGTTATAGCTATGTGAATCGGAAGCATTCAGCGCCCCGTTGGTGTAATTGTATGATGTATTGCCATTAGCGCCCAGGTCAAGCCCTATGTTAAAGTCTGTTTTACCTATATTAATTTTTCGCCCTGCATACATGCCCCCATAAAAACCGGTTTGCGCTTTATTAATGTTTACCGATTGGTAAATAGTTTTACCCGTGGCAATATCGGTTGAGGTGTTGCTTACTATGGGGTTGGTAGTATATGAATAGCTACCATAGAAGTTGATATCCTGTGAGCTTAAAACCTTATATGAATAATAGTTAACGCTTATATTATTATTAAATGATGGTTTTAGGTTAGGGTTACCCACCGATTCGTTAAGGTTATCGGTATTATCAACCACCGGCTGTAACTGCTCAATAGTTGGCTGGGTGGGGCTACCATTATAATTTATGCGGAGCGAACCCTGCTGCGAGAACCGGTATTGATAGGTAGCCTGTGGCAGCCAGTCGATAAAATGCCGTTTAAAGCTGTTACCATTAAACTCGTTGATTTGGGTATAGCTTACATCCGCTACTTTGGTACCAAAGTTAAACGTGGCTTTATCTTTTTTATAATTAATAATAGCGCCCACCTGGTTCGATATTTCGTTTAATTTATAGTCATTACTCAGCGTATCGTTCAGGCTGTTATATTGGTTTACGGCGGTGCTGTCGTAGGTGCGCCTGTTGGATATACCGTTATTCAGGCCCAAACCGTAATTAACAATTAAACTGAACCGTTTAGTTAAGGGCTCGGTATAGGTAATGTTTGATTTTAATTGCGAACTTTTAGTATTCAGTGTTTTTAACTGATCTGTTATTTGTGTGCTATCGCTTACATTTTTGGTATAAAAATCCGTTCGCGCCTTTAAGTAGCCTTTAGAGTCGCTTTGATTATAGGCTTCGCTTACCAGCCATGATAGCGTGCGGCCCGTTTTTTTAAATTTTTTAGTGTAGAACAGGCTGCCGTCGAATACTTTTTGATTAACGTGGTTTGTTACTTGTCGCTTGTTATTATTCAGCGTGTCGCCGTTTACAAAACTGGTTGAAGTATTATTTTCGATCAGGTCGCTGTGCTTATCGGTACCGTCAATCGCAAATTTTAAGGTTTGAGTGGTATCCAGCTTTATTTGGTAAGTAACGTCAAGCTTTTGCCTGAACATATATTTATGATAATCCTGGTGCGAGGTAGTGCGGATAATGCTATCACCCGCCGCTTTGCCTAAACTGCTTATAGTAGTATCAGGGAAGTTTTGCTGCACAATATTATCATTGGTGCCATTCACCTGTATCGACCCTATTTTGTAATTGGTGTTGATGGTTTCCTTATCTTTATTCCATTTGCTGTCGTAATGCAAACCTCCGCTACGGGCCAGTGGGAGGCCCTGCCCGCCGTAATGCCCGTCGAATGAATCCAGGTCATCGCCTCCGCCACCGAAAAATATCATCACCCCGCCATCGTCGCCAACCATCACATTGCTTGATGATAACCCCGCTTTTTGCGAATCTTCCCAACCCAGGCCGGTTGTTCCGTCATTGCCTAATGTACCATAAACTGAGAACTTCTCGTTTGCTTTAAACTTGTTGTATAGTAGCTCGCCTTCATAATAGCCATTGGTACCTATACCTGCATTAGCTTTGCCAAAATAGCCATCTTTTTTATCGGCCTTTAATTTTATATTGATGGTTTTGTCTTTCACGCCATCATCAATACCTGTAAATGTAGCCTGATCGCTTTTTTTATCATAAAGCTGCACCTTATCAACCATATCGGCGCGTATGTTTTTGGTTACCAGGGTAGGGTCATCGCCAAAAAATTCTTCTCCATCAACCAATACCTTGTTTACCGTTTGGCCCTGCGCGGTAATTTTACCGTCCTTATCCACTTCGATACCAGGCAATTGCCTTAGTAAATCTTCTACTTTATCATTGGGCTGTATTTTATAGGCCCTGGCGTTAAACTCAGTGGTATCGCCTTTTATTTTTATGGCGGTCACTTCACCCTTAACCAATACATCGGCTAACAGACGCGATTTTAGTATCATAGCTATTTTGCCAAAATCAACTGATGTTTTTGCAGAATCGAGGCTGAAATTATCGGTATAATCCGCATAACCGGGATAGGTTACCAGAAGTAAGTATTTGCCTTTGTTTAATTTGTTTATGTTGAATGAACCATTGGCTTCGCTCCATGTAAAAGCACGCAGAATAGAGTCCTTAGCATTTAATACGGTTATAGTTGTACCTGCAAGGTTAACTTTTTCGGCAGTATCTGCCACCACGCCTTTAATAGAATAAGATGGTGTTTGACCAAACGAGTAAAAAGCACAGGCGCATAATAAGGTTAGGGCCAGGAGTATAGGTTTCATTGTAGTGATTTGGTGACCCTAAAGTATAACTAACCTTTTAGGTGTGCAAATACTTTAACGTTTATTAACAAAAATGACACAGCACTAAAAATCAAAAAAATGCCTTTACAGTACATAAAATAAGTGTTTTTCAACAGAAACAGGTATTAGGGCAATGAGCAAATTAATTTTTAAGCAAATGTTAAGGTTTGTTAAAAGATGTTAAGTGCCAGCCGATTATAAAAAATTAGCCCGAATTTTCCATTGTTAAATATGATGAAAAACCTTACTCCTCCCTTATTATGAAATACAATAAGATCAATAACCTGCTGGGTTGGCTTTGCTTCGCGATAGCCTCCATTACCTACATCCTTACACTGGAACCATCCGTAAGTTTTTGGGATTGCGGCGAATTTATTGCCTGTGCCTACCGCTTACAGGTATCGCATCAACCGGGATACCCCATGTTTGCCATGTTGGGCAAAGCGTTCTCTCTGCTATCGTTCGGTAATAGTGCCAAAGTACCTTATTTTACCAATATGGGTTCGGCGCTGGCCAGCGGGGCAACTATTATGTTCCTGTTCTGGACAATTACAGCAATGGCAAAACGCCTGTTTGCCAGCGGGCAGGAGCAGTTGGAACGCGCGCAGGTAATATTAATAATGGGCGCCGGTTTAGTTGGCGCGCTGGCATTCGCTTATACCGATACCTTTTGGTTCTCGGCAGTTGAAACTATCGTGTTCGCATGGTCGGCATTATGTACGGCCCTGGTTTTTTGGGCGATATTGAAGTGGGATGCCCATGCCGATGAACCCGGTGCGGATAAGTGGATCATATTTATTGCCTATGTTATCGGCCTTTCCATCGGTATCCACCTACTGAACCTGCTCACTATACCGGCATTGGTATTGGTATATTACTTCCGCAGGTATAAAAACATCACCACAAAAAATGCCATCATAGCATTTGTCATAAGCACAGGTATTTTAGGGCTGGTGCAATATGGTATAAGGGGCTATACTGTTGAAGGCGCGGCATATTTCGATTTGTTTTTCACCAACACACTCGGCTTAGGTTTTAACAGCGGTGTAATCGTATTTTTTGCCTTGCTCATTGGTGGGTTGGTATATGGCGTACGTTACAGCATCCGCCATAAAAAACCGATGCTGAACCTGGCATTTTTATGCGTGATATTTATCTATTTTGGTTACGGTTCATTTGTTTATATACCTATTCGCGCCACGGCCAACACAAACCTGGATAACTCGCATCCAGATAACGCATTTACATTGTACGGCTATTTGAACAGGATACAATATCCTGCATCGCCATTAGCATACGGCCCTTATTTCGACGCGAAAATTACTGACGAGAAGGATGGCCAAACACTTTACGCTAAAGGCAAGAACAGGTACGAAGTAAGCGGAAAGCAAACAGAATATGTTTACGACCACAATACTATTTTGCCGCGTATATTCAGCAACGATCCGCAGGATATACAATTCTACCGTCAATGGTTGCAGCTAACTGATAATCAGTCGCCCACGTTTGCCGATAATATGAAATTTATGTTCAGCTGGCAGATGTACCAAATGTATTGGCGCTACTTTATGTGGAATTTTGTGGGCCGGTATAATGATGATGATATTGCCGGCCAAACCGATATGAACGGCATTGGCGGCAACTGGACCAGCGGGTTGTTCGATGGAACTAAACATCTGCCCAAATCCATCACCACTAACGTAACTTACACGCCCCTTTATGCCCTGCCTTTAATTATAGGGCTGATAGGCATGTTCTACCATATCAAACGCCGCAAAAAAGACGCACTGATCATAGCGTTGCTGTTCTTTTTTACCGGGTTGGCGATAGTTTTATATGTAAACCAGGGCAATATCCAGCCGAGGGAACGGGACTACTCGTACGTGGGTTCGTTTTATGCCTTTGCTATTTGGATAGGGCTGGGTGTTATCGCGTTAGCAAATTTCGCACAAAAGAAAATGAACGCGCAATATGCAGCAATAGTGGCGACAGTAATTTGTGTTATAGCAGGGCCAATACTATTGGCCAGCAAAGAATGGAAGGACCACGACCGTTCAACGAAATGGACGGCGCATGATATGGCCTATAATTACCTTATCTCGTGCCCTAAAAACGCCATTTTATTCGATTATGGCGATAACGATACCTATTCGCTATGGTATGATCAGGAAGTTGAAAATATACGCCCCGATGTACGTATTGTGAATCTGAGTTTATTGGGAGCCGATTGGTCGGTAAAACAAATGCAGCGGAAAATTAATGAGTCGGAGGCTTTGCCCATTACCTTGCCTTTTGATAAATATAAGGCTGGCGTACGTGATATCATCCCTTATAATGATGCTAAAATACCGGGGGCTGTGGAAGTGAAGGATGTTTTTGATTTTATCACGTCGGATGACAGGCGGACGCAGGTAGAATATGAAAATGGCACCATCAGTAATTACCTCCCGACAAAAAATCTGAAAATGACCATCAATAAAGATGAAGTGGTAAGCAATAATGTGGTAACGCCCGACCAGAAAGGTATGCTGGCTGACACCATGAAATGGACTTTCCCTCCAAATTATATAACCAAAGACAATTTAGCCATACTGGACATACTGGCGCATAACCACTGGAAAAGACCTGTATGCTTCGTAACATCTATACCTGAGGAGCAAAAGGTGGGGCTGCAGCCTTATTTATATAAAGAGGGCTTTGTTTACCACCTGATACCATTTAAATCCGACCCAACTATTACCGACCAGCGTGCGAAAACCAACAGCCTGGTGATGTATAATAATGTGGTAAAAAAATTTAAATGGGGCAACTATAAAAACGCCAAATATCTTGACCAGCAATCATCGGCTTTATTTTACCCGCAGTTGCTTACCATGTTTGATGACCTTACACTCGGCTTAATAAAAGATAAACACCCAGACCTTGCTCTAAATGCCCTGCATAAAATGGACAGGGAACTCCCCGTGCAATTAACCCCGCATTTGGGTGCGGCGCAAAGTAAAATATCATTGGCCGACACCTCATACAAACTTAATGAGCTGGCATTAGGCAATAAATTAATGAACAGTGTTGACGGCTACCTTACCGATCAACTTGATTATGCCTATAACCAAATGCAAAGCAATAATGCCGTTGATGCCCGCAGCGTACAGGTAAGTGTATCGTTTTTGAATGGAATGGTAGGGATAACCAAAAACGCACATCAAACGCAACTTAGCGATAAGCTGATAGCCCAGGTTAATGACTATGCAAATAAGTTTGGGAGTATTTTGAGGTGATGGTGCGAGTTCGGCTATCTGGCTAAAGCCTGAAAGCATTGTTAATTGATCCGTCCCATAAATGGGACGGCAATAAAGATTCAAATATTGCTGTTGACTTTAAATAATTCGGCTCATAAGTTCCACGGCGATGAAATCAATTATTGCCGTTGACTTTAGTCAACGGATGATATTCATCACAAGAACAGGCTTTAGACAAACCATCCCTCTTGATACTTGATACTAAATTACGATTTCTTAACCGCAGCTTCCAATTCAGCCATTTTCGGGGCTTTTTCAAAGGCTTTTACCAGTTTGCCTTTGTGGTCATATATCGCGATGTAAGGCGTGGTACTGATATTGTAGTAGCGTTGTACTACATAGTTAGGATATTCGGTACCCATCATAATGTTGGGGTATGCGGCAAAGTTATAATCACGGTAAAATTCCTTCAGCATTTTCAGCATATTGGTTTGGGTGAAGGTTACCATTAGTATTTGTATATTTTTAAACTTTGCCATTTCCGGTTTCATTTCATACATCAGGCGCTGGCAATGGCTGCAATCGGGTGCGAAATAGATGAGCATTACCGGCTTATCTTTTTTCAAATTGGCGTTGGTAAGATAGGCGCTGTCCTTTGTTAGTATTTTAAACGCCGGCAATTTTTCAATATTGGCTGCAGGCAGCTTTTCGGGGCTGGTGGTTTGCGCCTGGCTGCAGCCTGCTATTATTATGAGGCTTAAAAAAAAGAATATTTTTCTCATCGTTGTTATATTATCCATAGGGCATTTCGAAAAGCATAGATACGACATTTTTACTTTTCGAGCAACTCCAGTTGCCATGCTATTTGCTCTTCAGTTATAGGGAATAACGCATTATTATTAATTGTATGTTGCACCGCTGTAAATAAATGTTCATAGCAGCCTTTTTGCGATGGAACCCACTCAACCGTTTTCTGGTTATCAGCGCCCATGGTTACCAGTTTGCCCTCATTTCCGGCAGGTTCAATGCCATAAGAAGGGTCGGTTGGCAGCATACCTTTGTCAAGCTGTTCTTCCTGCACGTCAGTGCGGTTTTTTATAAAGCTGCCTACGGTTCCGTTAATAATAAATCCTGGAGTTTGCTCCACAGTCAACAGGCTCGATGTTAAGTACACCTGCAACCCATGCGGGTAGGCCAAACGGAAACTAAAATAATCGGGCACTTCCGAATTTTCGCGATGTGTGGCCGTTACTTTATCAAATGATAGTGGTTTGCCAAACAGGCTGATCGCATTATCAACCAGGTGTGCACCAATGTCGTACACTAAACCATTGGCGGGCATATTAGCCTTTTCTTTAAAAAGTTTTGGCCCGATAGCCGCCCTATACCTGTCGAGTCTGAAATGTACCTCTATCAACTCACCCAGTTTACCACTTTCAATTACTTCTTTTACCGAAATAAAACCGCTATCATACCGGCGGTTCTGATAAATCATTACATGGCGGTTAACCTCGCGGCTCAAGTCGAACAATTGTTTAACCTCGGCGCTGGTAGCAGCGGCAGGCTTTTCTATCAGCACATGTTTGCCGGCGCGTAAGGCCTGCACAGCATTTTCAAAATGCAGGTAATTTGGCGTATTTACTACTACCAGTTCAATTTCGGGGTCATTTATCAGTTCATCAACACTGTTATAGCTAATGATGGCAGGGTATCTTTTCGCGGCTTTTTTTTCATGGCGCTCAACAACCGCCTTTAATTTAAAGGCAGGATCGGTGCTTAAAAACGGGGCGTGAAAAATGCGGCCCGACATTCCGTAGGCTAATATCCCGGTAATAATAGGTTTCGACATAATATTATACTAATGCCACGAATTTAGTTGAATTGCATGAATCATCGCAGGCAATATTATTAATTCGTGTAACAATTTTATCGGCCCATGCTATCATGTATTGCATTTATGGCATCGAGATGTTTTTGCAGCACGGGCAGTGTTTTTATAGCGTAGTTTTTCAGGTCGGGGTCCTGCAGCCTACTGCTGGCATCGGCAAATTTCTTTACGCCTTCCTGATGATCGGCTATCATAATGGTTATATATGCCTTGTCAAACTCATTGCCGGTCTTTTTCGAAAGTTCGACGATCAGTTTTCGCCCGCTCGAATCGGGTATAGTGGAAAGGTTAAGATTTTTAGCTTTTGACAGGATCATCAGTTTAGCGTTTGCCTTTCCATGATCCTTTACCATCATCACCCCCAAATTTTTAACTTTTTTGTCTTTCCCATTTTTTATTGCAAGCTTGCCCAACTCCACTTCGGTAATATTGTCGTTTGCGGCATCAACCGCAAAATCCGAGTCAGATTTATCAACCGCTAAATTTAATGTTGATGTAGTATCCGTGTCCGCAACAATACTGTCGCTGTCATCAGCTGAACCTGTTAACGGCGAGCTGCGATGGCACGCCTGCGTTGTAAAAACGGCCAGCAATACAACTATTATCACCCTTAAATTTCTCATAACTTTTATTTAGAGCAGGAAGCGAGAATCAAGGGTCAAGACAAAAAATGATCCTGAGTTAATTACCGAACTTGTATATCGCTGTTTCCCTGACTCTTGATCCTGTATTTTTGGTTCTAATTTAATATATGATTAACACAACTCCCTGCCTGCGGTTTTATTGTTATAATTCTACGGTTAATATAGGTTAAATTGTTGTGTTGTATTAAGTTTTATTATTTTTGCGGCGACTAAACATAAACAATATGGATTTTCCTGCAACACTAAAGTACACAAAAGACCACGAGTGGGTAAAAATTGATGGCAATGAGGCCACTATAGGTATAACCGAATTTGCACAACGCGAACTGGGCGATATTGTTTATATAGATATCCCTTCAGTAGGCAAGGAAGTTGCGAAGGAAGATACCTTTGGAACTGTAGAAGCGGTAAAAACCGTATCAGATCTTTTTATGCCTGTTGATGGTACCGTTACCACTGTAAACCCCGCGCTTGACAGCCAGCCCGAACTGGTAAATAGCGACCCTTATGGCGAAGGCTGGATGGTTAAGGTTACCCTTAAAAACGCTGCTGATACCGACGGCCTGTTATCTGCCGATGATTATAAAGCTATTGTAGGCGAATAAAGTGAAAACATTATTAAAATATTACTGGCCCACTATTTTGTGGGCCTTATTTATTTTTACGCTTTGCACCATACATCTGGGGCCCGTTACCGAGTCTCCATTGTTTTTCCCGGGGTTTGATAAGCTGGTGCATTGTGGTTTCTTTTTTGTGCTGGTGGTTTTTTATTGTAATGGCCATATCAGGCAACATAAATTAACTGGTTTAACGTATAAAGCTATAATACTTATTGTTGTGATGGCAGCGTTGTATGGGTATAGTATTGAGCTGTTGCAAAAATATGTTTTCACCTGGCGCGACTTTGAATGGAACGATCTTTTTGCTGATTCGATTGGGGTGTGCATGGGGATGTTTAGTGTGTTTGTAACATCAGCAGCGTTAAAACATGATAAAAAATAAATTACTTCTTTTTGTATTATTACTGGTGGTTACCAGTCTTTCATCATGTGGCATATTTGGGAAAGGCTGCGGCTGCCCCGAATTTGGATATATGAAGATGGGAAAGATGCCGCATAAGGTTTGCGTTAAACCTGTTGAAAAACGCCATAACAATTTGCCATGCTGACGCAGGAGGCATCTTCTATGCCAGGCAAATTGCATACCTTTCTATCTTAGAAGATCCTTTGCTATCGCGCAGGGTGATAAAAAATCAAAACTACAATATGTTGGCTTAAGTCAAATACACCGCATCTTCGTTTCCGTTTTCCGACAGGTAAACATCAACCCTTTCTTTCAGTACTGTTGAGAGTGCCATACCGGCATAATCGGTAGTAATAGGGAAATTCTTATGGTTACGGTCGATAAGTACAGCAGTGCGTAGCTTTTTTAACCTTACATCAATAAAAACACCAAAACCATAAGCAAGCGTTTTGCCGCTGTTCAATACATCGTCCACCAAAATTACTGCTTTGTTTTTGCAGTCGTCAACCTCAAAATTTATATTGGCTTTAAGGCTGCTGCTTTGTTTATCAAGTTCAATGGTGAGCAACCGGCTTTTAAATGGCGCTATTTCGTCCAATATTTTTTTTATGCGGGCGGCGATGTGGTTACCGCGGGGCAGTATGCCGGCTATAAGTATTTCTTCCTCATCGAAATTATCTTCGAGCACCTGGTAGGCAATACGGTCTATCTTTTGCTGTATCTGCTGTTGGTTTAATATAAGGAGCTTTTTTGCTGACATTTTTTTAGTTGAAAGTTGAAATTTGTTTATCCTTCTTATAGTTCAAAGTTAAATGTATAAAGTTAAAAGTAATGCATAAAAAACTTTAAACTTTTCACTTTATACTTTCAACTTCCCTTCAGTCCTTCTGGTACGGGAAAAACACAAAATTGGCGCCCTCGGGAACAACAACAAAAACGCACATGTACTTATGGGGGTCTTTATAGGTATCGATAAAGCGCTGCTTCAGTTCTTTTTTTATTACGCCGCGCTCCATAAATTCTTCGAGTGTTGAGGCATGGATACTCCATTCGCTGTTAAGGTCGTGGCGGTCGAGTATTACCTCGCCGAGGGCCAAGTCGTGCTGATGGGCGATGAATATGGGGTATTGCGATAAACCCTCCACCATTATTTCCACCGCCACCTCGCGTATGGATTCATTGAAAAACTTCAGATCCACCTCCAAACTCAGCAAGGGGCTTTGTTTATCTTTTCCGCTATTTTCGTTTAATAATTCTTCGGGGTCCATTTTTAATTACTGATTTATTGAATTAGTGAATTATTGATTGCATCTTCAAATCACCAAATTTTCAAATTAACTAATCTCTCAACACTAACAGAACCACATTCTCCACATGCTGGGTGTGGGGGAACATGTCAACCGGTTGTATTTTCACCGTGTCATATTTTTCCTTTAATACCAGCAGATCGCGGGCCTGGGTGGCGGCGTTGCAGCTTACATAAACAATTTTTGGGGCCTCAATTTCCATCAGTCGTTCAACCACGTCAGGGTGCATGCCGGCGCGCGGCGGGTCGGTGATGATCACGTCGGGTTTGCCGTGTTGGGTGATGAATTCAGCATTTAAAACGTCCTTCATATCGCCCGCGTAAAATTTCGTGTTGGTAATGCTGTTAATGGCCGAGTTTATTTTAGCATCCTCAATGGCCGATGGTACATATTCCACGCCTACCACCTCGCGCACTTGCCCCGCTATAAAATTGGCAATGGTACCTGCGCCCGTATAAAGATCATACACCCGTTCATTCCCCGTAAAGCCGGCAAATTCCCGGGTTATTTCATATAGCTTTTGTGCCTGTGCCGAGTTGGTTTGGTAGAATGATTTGGCGCCGATCCTAAAGGTCACCCCCTCCATTTCCTCGTGTATATATTCCGGCCCGCGGAAAGCGATAACTTCCTGGTCGAATATGGTATCGTTCTTTTTTTGGTTGATGATGTACAGCAGCGAAGTAATTTGGGGGAAAGTATGGGCGATGAAATTCATCAGCTTGTTTACGTCCTCGTCCGTCGCGTAAGCAAAAACTACAATTACCATCAGTTCGCCGGTTGATGAAGTACGGATAACCAGGTTACGCAATGCGCCGGTATGAGCCTTCAGATCGTAATAAGTATAGCCTTCGCACTTGGCAAATTCATCAACCGAATTACGGATAGCGTTTGAAGGGTCAGCCTGCAGGTAACAGTGATGCACATCCAGTATCTTATCAAACCTGCCAGGAATATGGAAACCCAGCGCGTCCATATTGACAGGCTCTTCAGGACGAGCCTCGCCGTCCATCAGCCAGCGCTTGTTACTAAAGGTAAATTCAAGCTTGTTGCGGTAGTACCTGTCTTCGGGAGATGGAACAATCGGCAACATGCCCTGCACATCAATTTTTGCAATACGGCTTAAGGCGTCGCTAACGGATTTCTGTTTGAATTTAAGCTGTGCCTCATAATTCATGTGCTGCCACTTGCAGCCGCCGCAGGTGCCGAAGTGTTCGCAGAAAGCCTGAACGCGATAATCGGATGGTTTTTTAAGGTTGAGAATTTTCCCCTCGCCAAAATTCTTTTTGCTGCGGTAAACTAATACATCGACAACATCGCCTGGGATGGCCTTGTCGACAAACAGCACAAAGTCGTCGGCTTTGCCTACACCTTTGCCTTCTTCGGCAATGTCGATGATCTCAACATCTTCAAATATCTTTTCCGGTTTGCCTTTATTGCCTCTGCCCATAATGAGGGGCAAAGGTATTTGTTTCATTTCGGATTTCGAATTTTCAATTTCGAATTTAGGAAATGGATGATGTGCAGATGAATATTGAATGCCGAAGTTTACTTCATTATTCGATATCCCATGTTCGATATTCTAAATGCTTAATCAAGCATCAAATCATTCATTTCGGCATCAGGGTCGAGTGTGCCGTCCATAAAAGCTTTATAAATGGCGGCGCATTTAACCTTCAGAGTATAGTATTTTTTAAATGCCTTATCAAGTATGCGTTCATCACCTTCGTTACTCAACTGGTGCAGCATTTGAATGTTGCTTATCGTAACATTTTTTTCGGCGTTCAGGTTTGCAAGGTATTCAAACTGGGTCATGGTTATATATACTAAAAAGTGAGCGTTCCGGTTTTTTAATAATTTATTTTTTCTGCTGCCGATAATTTTCTCCCCGTTATGGTGCATAATTATCAACTTTAAATTAATAGACAAAATGTATGCCATTCGGCTAAAAGACCCACACTTACCATTTCAAAAACGAACGTTAAATGTTCGCTTATGATACATTTAAAAGACCTGTTTATTTATAATAGATTAAAAATCAATTAATTATCTATTTGGCGTATATTTTGGTAAAATTTTAGTTGCACCATCAATGCTATCACCATGTTAAAAAGCTATTTCAAGATCGCCTGGAGAAATTTGAGGAAAAATAAGCTGTATTCGCTTATAAATATCACCGGTTTAACTGTGGGTATCATCAGTTGCCTACTCATTGGGGTATATATTAAGCATGAACTCAACTATGACCGCTTTAACACCAACGCCGATAAAATAGTACGCGTTACCATGGAGTACAATCTTGGCGGCGCATCGCAAAAAATGGCGGTTTCGGGTACTAAGGTTGGCCCCCAGTTTAAAAGAACATTCCCCGAAGTAACCGATTATGTACGCATGATGAAAGCATCGCGCATAATTGGGTATAATAATCAGCTATTTGAGGAAAGTAATTTCCTCTATGCCGAGCCATCACTGTTCAAAATATTCTCATTCAAACTTATAAAAGGCAATCCCGGAGAAGCGTTGAGCCAGCCAAATGACATCGTTATCACCCAAACCATGGCAAAGAAATACTTTGGCGATGAAAACGCTATCGGCAAGGTGCTGCAATCGCAAGGGAAGGATTACGTGGTTTCGGCAGTGGCGGCAGACGCGCCATCCACCTCGCAAATAAAATTCGATTTTATAGTACCCTTTAACACGCTGAACCAGGCAAAGGAAGAGCAATACTGGGGCGCCAATTATATCACCTACCTGCAACTTAAAAACAGCAGCGATGTACAGCCCCTGCAAGCCAAAGTAAACACGTATATGCAGGGCGTAAGCAAAACCGAGCTGCACCTAACAGGCAGCCAGTTCCTGGCACTTTCCCTTGAGCCATTACCCAGCGTGCACCTGTACCATAACCTGCCCGCCGACATGGAACCCGGCGGTAGTATCACCTATATTTATATACTGCTAATGGTAGCTGCGCTTATACTGGTTATCGCCTGCGTAAATTATGTGAACCTGGCCATCGCGCAATCGGCAGGGCGCGGCGCCGAGATCAGCATACGCAAGGTAATGGGCGCAGGCAGGGAACAACTGTTCACCCAGTTTATCGGCGAATCGCTGCTCATCACCGCCATAGGTATATTGCTGGCCATAGGCATTGCTTATGTGGCCCTGCCTTATTTTAACCGGGTGGCGGGTATGCAGTTTACCTACGCCTCATTTTTCGATGCACCTACTATCATCGGGCTTGTTGTTTTGGCTGCCATTATCGGGCTTATTGCAGGGGCTTACCCGGCACTGTTGCTGTCAAACATAAAACTATCGAAGATACTGAAGGCCGGTTTTTCGTTCACCTCGGGTACAGGCTCGCGCAAGCCGTTGATTATTTTCCAGTTTGTTATCTCCATATTCCTCATCATTACTACGGTGGTGATATTGCAGCAGCTGTCGTACATCCGCAATAAGAATATTGGCTATAACAAAAGCAACGTGGTGGTTTTGCCCACCGGCTATAACCTGCCGAATGTTGAGGGCCTGAAAAAAGAGATACGCAACCTTGCCGGCGTACAAAGCGTGGCCGCCGCTAACAACGAGCCGGTGAACGTAGGCTGGGGCGATGCCATACAAACTGGCGACGGCAAAAGCCTTACCGTGAACGCCCTGCCCATGGATGAGGATTTTATAAAAACCATGGACCTGAAAATAATAGCAGGCAGCGATTTTAGCCATGCCGATGTTTTGCAGTTAGATACCAGCAACCACCAAAAAAATTATCACACCACCTTTATGCTGAACGAAACGGCCGTGCGTGCCCTGGGCTGGACACCCGAACAGGCTATTGGCAAACGAATAAGTAAAGGTAGCGAGCCCACCGTTATAAAGGCAGTTGTTAAGGATTTTAACTTTAAATCGCTGCATACGCCTATTAGTCCGCTGTTGTTGTTTTTAGATCATGAGCAAACCGCGGATATTTTTGTGCGCATCAGCGGAAACAACACGCAGCATACCATACAGGCCCTGCAGGCGCTATGGAAACAACGCGTGCCCAGCCGCCCTTTCGAGTTCAGGTTTTTGGATGATGATTTCGACGCCCTGTACCGCACCGAGCAGCGCACTGCCAACGTGTTCACCATATTTTCGGGCATAGCCATACTGCTGGCCTGCTTGGGGCTGTTCGCCATCACCGCGTTCTCAGTAGTGCAACGCACAAAAGAGATAGGCATACGCAAAGTGCTTGGCGCCAACGTAATGTCCCTCATCGTGCTTATCTCTAAAGACTTTCTGCTGATGGTATTTATCGCCATGTTCATCGCCTCGCCAATAGCCTGGTACATGGCCCGCAAATGGCTGCAGGATTTCGCCTACCGCATTGATGTACACTGGTGGCTGTTCATCACAGTAGGCGCAGGGGCCTTAATTGCCGCCGCCATAACCGTAAGCATACAGGCCACTAAAGCGGCATTGGCTAACCCGGTGGATAGTTTGAAGAATGAGTGAGTTGAATACGGGGCTTGATTCGCAAAATATGAAATAATACATAAACAGGAAAGCCGCATTTAGCGGCTTTCCTGTTTATGTATTAAAATCAACTGCTGAATTAATGTCTATCGTCATAAAGACGGTAGTATAGTGCCCTTCTTAACGATTCATAGGAGTGCTGTAAATCGGCTTGTGCTCGTGCCTTGTGTCCGTTAAATGTACTGGGGGCATTTCGCAAGCTAGCCATAGCTGCCTGGATGTGGTGCATTGCGTCTGTAATGTTTGGATGGGCAATTTCTTCCTGGTGCATCAAGCGGGCTTCCCTTGAATTGGGCGCATGGTTACCGAGGATAACATTCATTCCGACCCTAACCTGGGCATGCGAAACGAAGGCAGCAGTCATAAAAATAGCTAGCATTAACATTGTCTTTTTCATAAGATTAATTTTTAGATTTTAACGAATATCGAATATATTTTGGAAATTATAATTAAAAAATTAATTATTTAAATGTATAAAATTGGAGATTTTAGCAAATACTAACTGTATCATAACACTGATTATCAGACCACTACTGGCCATTATTCATTGTAAGCTAAACCACCCTGCATCACACTATAACTCTTAAGAATTTATTATCTCATATTTTATCCTCCTTTCTATATCCCTTCTTCATCAATATTTTTATGGATCTCTTTTACGTCGATGATCTCTTTCATTTCTTCAAGCTGGGTGTCACCGCGGGTGTCCATGCCGAGTTTCTTCTCGATGGCGTGCAGCATGGTTAACACTTTGGTTACTTCGGCTTCGGCGCGTACGTTTACTTCAAAGTCGACCTGCTGGCGTATTTTATCGGCGCGGCCCTGGCGGTTTTGGGTAATGAGCACCGATACCGACAGTACAATGGCGAAGATGGAAACGCTCAATTCCAAAATGGGGCATGGGAACGGGTCGAACGGTTTCAGGCCGAGCAGGTTGAGGTTCCAGCATATCCACACGATAAACAGCAGGCAGCAGCACACCAAAAATGGTACGCTGCCCAGCATGCGTATGCCCGCCACCGAAATACTGTCGACGCGCGTTTTGGGTATATCGAGCGCCGAACGCAGCTGCTTTTTACTTTTTCGTTTTGCCATGTGTTAAAGCCATTTACAGTTGTGGCCGACAAGGGATCTCTGTTTTATCAGATGAAAAACACCAACCGGGCGATATTGTTTATTCCTGTTTTGGTTAGTAACATTTTAGCGGCTTACAAACAAACAAACCCGGCATTTGTGTAAATGGTATATAAGCCTTTACTTTAAATACAGTCGGGTACGCATAGCGGAGGCCCCTGGACTTTAGCATAAAAATATAAACTAAACATGAGAAAAAGAGAGGTTTCGCTGGTAGGCGCATTGGTGATATGCGCGGTGGCGATAATTGCGAGGCAGCTATTCAAACTACACCACGAGAAAGATGCAGAACAAAAGGCCATTGATGCCAACCGGTTAAATGTGCCGGGGCTGTAGACAAAAACATTTTAAATGGTTATAGCCGCCTTCACAAGATAAGGCAGTATTTCTTTTTGGAAAGACACGAAATTTTTGCGGATGTCGGAGTCGCTTACTGAAGTGAACGCGAAGCTGAATACGATGCTCTTGCTGCATTTTACTAAAAAGCGTAGTTTTTGCTGATAACCTTCATGCTTGCGCATGGTATTGAGCTGCGAGAAGGCATGGATAAGTAATTCTTCCAGTTCGTTAGATAAATTCTTCAAAAACTCCTGCGAATTAGTACTCTCGCGGATAAAATCCCAGCCGATAAATTCGTTGCAAATAGTGTACGACAGGCGGCAGGTTTTCATGATGAGGTTGTTGAGCTGCGCCTCCTCGTCGGTTTCGGGGGTGTTAACATGGATCAGTTCATCGACACTTACGCGTATATAATCCATCAGCAGGGCGTGCAAAACGGCTTCCTTGCTATCAAAATATTTATAAATGGTGGCTTTGGCTATTTTGGCTTTCTTAGCTATTTCGTTAACACTGGTTTTATGATACCCGAATTTGCGGAATAGTTCCTGCGCCGCACGCTTTATGCTCTCTTTTATTTTATCAGCTTCCATGCATCAGTTTGATACAAATATCTCATAATTACTCACAGTTACATAATACTGTTTAAGCGATTCGGTAGCCGGGGCCTTCACGGGTGTGCCGTCGAACAAAGAAAACTTGGAGCCGCTGCATGGATCAGTTACTGTAAGGTGGCCGGCGTCGAGCGTTAAGGCGCATTTATTTTCAGGCTTATAGCTACTGCACCGATCGTAAGCAACGTAGCTTCCATCAGGTTCATGATAGAGGATGAGCCCTGCCACGCCATAGCCGTTGATGAGTACCACACCACCTGCAATGTTAAGGCCGCTAAGGCGTGGGTCTGACAGCGATGCTTCAAAGTTTACAGACACATTGGGTATAGGGTCGCTATTCTTTCCACATGAAAGGAAAAAGACCGCAACAAACGCTAATACCCACGCATACTTCATATGATCTCGGTTTTAAACTGATCCAGGAAACGAACATCATTCTCGGAGAATAAACGCAGATCGCGTATCACATATTTTAAGTTGGCAATTCTTTCTATACCCATGCCGAATGCGAAGCCCGTGTATTTTTTACTGTCGATGCCGCAATTTTCCAACACATTCGGGTCGACCATACCGCAGCCCAATATCTCCACCCAGCCACTGTATTTGCACATATTACAGCCATCGCCTTTACAAATAGTACATGATACGTCCATCTCGGCCGATGGCTCGGTGAACGGGAAATATGATGGACGGAAGCGCACTTTAGTGCCTTCGCCATATAATTCCTGTACAAAGTGGTAAAGCGTTTGCTTCAGGTCAGCAAAAGACACATTCTCATCCACATACAATCCTTCAACCTGGTGAAAGAAGCAATGTGCACGCGCTGAGATAGCCTCGTTACGGTAAACCCTGCCGGGCATAATGGCACGGAACGGCGGTTTTCCGTTCTCCATCATGCGCACCTGTACCGATGAGGTGTGGGTACGTAGTGCAATATCATCTTTGCCACTATTTTTTTTGATGAAGAAGGTATCCTGCATATCACGTGCAGGGTGTTCTTCAGGGAAATTCAGCGCCGAGAAGTTGTGCCAGTCGTCTTCGATCTCCGGACCTTCGGCAACTACGAAACCAAGGCGTTTGTAAATATCGATGATCTCATTTCTAACTAACGATAACGGGTGGCGTGTGCCAACATTGAAACCGTCACCGGGTAAAGTGAGATCAATTTCGGATTTGAAGCTTTCAACGTTAGATGAAAGACCCTCCTTCAGCTCATTGTATTTTGCCTCGGCCAGTTGCTTAAACTGGTTGAGTACTTTTCCAAAGGTGCGTTTCTCTTCCGGGCCAACCGTTTTAAACTGGTCGAAAAGGTCTTTAATAATCCCCTTAGTCCCTAAAAACTTTATGCGGAACGTTTCCAGTTCATCGGCGTTTGCAGGCGAGAAGGTGTTTATTTCGGCGGTGTATTGGTCTATTTGTTGTTGCATTTTTATAGTATGTTCCTTAAATATTCCTCCGCTGTTAAAACAGGAATATCAAACTTTTTATAGTGTTTAGTATTTCTACTTATTATTAAATCGCAATTGTTTTGTTTGGCTATAAAATATTGTATGCAATCTTCAAAATCCGGGTGCTCACTATTTATAGCAGAATTAATATGATTTCCTTCAAATGCAAGTATTTCGACAAGGCCAAGTAAATATTTAACTGAAGTGGCTGCAACCTGTTTATTTAAATTTCTTGATATAACATAGTAGATATTTGCCAATATTAATGCCGAAGTACATAGCTTACCAGTATTTCCTATTTTGTCTGAAAATAAAACCCTGCTGTAAATTACAAAAGGCTCTCTTTTTAACAGGGTATCTAAAAGGATGTCGCTATCCAGAAAAATCTTTTTATAAGTCATACTTTTCCTTCAAATATTCATATTTGGCATCCCAAAGGCTAATATCATCAGGTACTTTACCTTTTAATATTCCTGTTAAAGCTTTTATTTCATCAGGAACTTCAATTTGTTTTAATCTCTCTAAAAAAGAATCCTTGGCCTCTTCTTTTTCAGTTAGATCGTCTAAAAAGTCCGAAACTATCTTCGATATGCTTGTATGATTCTTTAAAGCATATCTTTTAGCTTTCTCGATCTTGTCTGGCTTTACGCTTAAAGTTAGTTTTGTCATATCAAATCATCTATACGTACAAATATAACAAAAATATACGTATCATTTCAGCACCCCTAATTCCTTACCTACTTTACTAAAAGCCGCAATCGCCTTATCCAAATGCTCAGTATCATGCGCAGCTGATATTTGCACCCTTATACGGGCTTTGCCCTGTGGCACTACGGGGTAGTAAAAGCCAATTACATAAATGCCTTCATCCAGCATTTTGGCGGCAAATTCCTGGGCCAGTTTGGCGTCGTACAACATTACCGGTACTATGGGGTGTACGCCCGGTTTTATGTCGAAGCCTGCTTCGGTCATTTTTTGGCGGAAGTATTTGGTGTTCTTTTCCAGTTTATCACGCAGGTCGGTAGTTTCGCTTAACATGTTCAGCACAGCTATTGATGCGCCGGTTATTGCCGGGGCAAGCGTATTTGAGAACAGGTATGGCCTCGAACGCTGGCGCAGCATATCGATAATTTCCTTACGGCCTGAGGTAAAGCCTCCGGATGCACCCCCCAAAGCCTTACCTAACGTACCGGTGATAATATCTATTTTACCCATTACATTGTGATACTCATGCGTACCGCGACCGGTTTTACCCATAAAGCCCGAGCAATGGCTTTCATCTATCATTACCAGGGCGTTGTATTTTTCGGCCAGTTCGCAAATTTTATCCAGCTGAGCTATGGTACCATCCATGCTGAATGCCCCATCGGTAACTATGATGCGGTGGCGGCAACTTTCGGTGGCTTTCAGTTTTTCTTCCAGGTCGGCCATGTCATCGTGTTTGTAGCGCTGACGCTGGGCCTTGCATAAACGCACGCCATCGATTATTGAAGCATGGTTCAGTTCATCCGAAATTATCGCATCCTGCTCATTAAATAATGGTTCGAACACACCCCCGTTGGCATCAAATGCGGCGGCATAAAGGATGGTATCTTCAGTGCCTAAAAACTCGGCTATCTTTTGCTCTAGTTGTTTATGTATATCCTGCGTGCCGCATATAAACCGCACCGACGACAGCCCATAACCATGTGTATCCATAACCGCTTTCGCAGCTTCAATAACTTTAGGGTTTGATGAAAGCCCCAGGTAATTGTTGGCACAAAAATTTATCACTTCCTTACCGCCCTGCACGGTGATATCCGCGCCCTGTGGCGATGTTATGATTCTTTCGCGTTTGTACAATCCGGCTTTTTCAATTTCAGCAAGTTCCTGCTGCAGTACGGGCTTTAGAGTGTTATACATATTAATCTTATTGAGTGAATTAGTATTGAGTGAATTAGTAATTGAAACCAATTCATCCTATGAGTTCAGTTAAGTGGGCAAAATTAAACATTACACCCGAAATGCCGATTTAAATTGCTCATTTAATATATATTATGCGCCAAATCAAACATTTTAGCTTTAAAAAGCATTTAATGAGTGTTTACCATGATAAAAAATTTACTATTTGTTTTTATTAGCCTTATCGCATTTAATGCTTCCGGACAGCAATATTTGCTGTCGGGCCGTGTTACTGACGGGCAGGGCCATGCTATTCCTTTTACTTCTATATACATCCGTAATACTACCTACGGCACCACGGCCAATGAAAGCGGCAATTACCAGTTTAAGTTAAACCCCGGTACTTATAATGTTATCTACCGTTTTGTAGGTTATAAGGAGCGCATAGAAACCGTTACCATTGCCAGCCACGATGTGGTGCGCAATGTAAAAATGGATGCCGGGATCTTCGAACTTAAAACCGTTGTGATTGAAGGGAAACGCATAAAAAATGACACGGCTGCCAACAGCATCATGCGCCATGTAATAGCCAAACGCGAATATTACCTTACCGAAGTTAAAGCCTACTCATGCGCGGTGTACATTAAAGGCGTACAACGCTTACTGGGCGCGCCAAAAGTATTTATGGGTAAACAGGTACGCAATACGCTCGACCTGGATTCATTGGGGCGGGGCATTTTGTACCAGTCGGAATCTATATCAACCTTTAACTTTCAGCAGCCGAACCATATCAAAGAAATTACTATCGGCGCAAAAACCGTGGGACTGAATCCTACTTTCAGCTACAATAAGGCATCGGACTTACAGGTAAATTTTTATAAAAATATTTTTTCGGTACCGGGGTTAAGTAATCATGGCTTTGTGTCGCCGGTGGCAAGCAACGCGTTTAACCATTATAAGTATAAACTGTTAGGTACCACTACCGAGAACGGCCATGTGATAGATAAGATACAGGTTACGCCACGCATTGAACATTCGCCTACTTTTAAGGGGAATATTTATATACTGGAGGGCGACTGGCGAATTTATAGCGTCGATCTTTTCCTTACCAATAAAGATAACGGTCTTAATTTTATTGATACGCTGGAGGTTAGCCAGCAATACATCCCCATAAAAGATAATATCTGGCAGCCGGCATCAGTACAATACCATTTTACAGGCGAGGTTTTAGGGTTTAAGTTCGGGGGATATTATGATGGTATTTATAATAACTACAACCTCGACCCGCAATTTCCTGATAAATATTTTACAGGAGAGATATTGCATTATGATACCGCCGCCAATACCAAGGATTCAAGCTATTGGGCTGCCAACCGCCCTGTGCCCTTAACTAAACGCGAGGCCCTTGATTACCATGAAAAAGATAGCATCGCGGGTGTGAAACGCTCGCAGGGATATTTGGATTCAATGCAACACAGCAATAACCGGCTGCTGGTGCTCCCTTATCTTATATTCGGGCATACTTCAACCTATCGCCGTGGCACCGATTCGATATATTATTACCCGTTCATCCAAACACTGTTTTATAACACAGTTGAAGGGTACGGCATAAACCTGGAAGCAAGATATACACATAAGATAAACGAGCTTAAATCGTATGATTTTACGCCCGACTTCCGTTATGGTTTCTCCAACAAAATATTTACCGCCAATATAAACGGCGGGTACAATTACGACCCGTTCCATTACGGCAGGATCTTTGGCGGCTTTGGCAGCGATATACTTGACCTGAATAATGTGGGGACGCGCTCACTTTATTTCAATACCTTAAGTACCTTGTTAAGCGAGCGTAACTATGTGAAATATTACGAGTCGCAATATATTAACGGTGGTTTCCAGCGTGAGATAGCCAACGGCGTTTTGTGGACGGCAAGTTTGAGTTATGCCAACCGTACGCAACTGTACAATACATCATTTAACCATATCGAAACATCGCCCAACAAGCATTATACTTCCAACAACCCACTGATGCCCGATGCACCGGCCGATGACCATTCCGTATTGTTCCCGCAAAACCAGGCGCTTACGTTTGCTACATCGTTCAGGCTAACATTCGATCAGCAATACGTTACCAGGCCAACCGGCAAAGTCGACCTGCCATCAAAATACCCGGTGGTTACGGTGGCCTATCGCCAGGGCATAAATAATGTGCTGGGGTCGGATGTTAATTATAATTTTGGTTCGATAAATATCGCGCAGGCACACATCCCTGTCGGCGTTATCGGCTACTCATCGTTCCAGGTAACAGCGGGCGACTTCTTCAATCATGATAAACTGTATTTTATGGATTATTACCACTTTTTAGGTAACCAGGGTACCACCTTCGACCCTACCTATGTGGGCAGTTTCCATTTTTTACCGTTCTATACCTTTAGTACCGGCGATCGTTTTTTAGAGGCGCATTACCAGCATAATTTCGCGGGTATGCTGCTTAAAAACATTCCTTTTATGCGCAACTTAAAACTGGAAGAGATCATCGGCGCCAATTATCTTTCGGAAAAAGCCAACCCCAATTATTCAGAGTTTTATGTTGGCGTGCAGCGGCTGATATTCCGGGTGGACTACGGCGTATCCTACGAAGGCAACAAACGCTATATACAGGGGATAAGGATATTTTACGGAATCAGATAATATCGAACACCGAATGCTGAACGCCGAATTTCGAAGTCAGCTTCATCATTCGATATTGGATATTCAGTGTTCGATATTATGATTTTTCAAACTAATCTCTGATCTCTAATCACAAATCACTATTTTTGCGCCTCATTTAACACTGTTTGCAGCAGTATCAATGATGGTATGGAAAAATATAATACACTACTCTATTATTGTTATTCAACAATAGCGGACGCGGAGCAATTTGCTGCCGATCATTTAAAATTTTGTAAATCTCTTGGGCTTACGGGGCGCATTATTGTGGCTGAGGAAGGGCTTAACGGAACCGTTTCGGGTACTGCCGAAGCGTGTAAAACCTATATGGATACCGTACACGCCGACCCGCGTTTTGCAGGTATCGATTTTAAGGTAGATGAGGTGGATACGCCTTCTTTTGTTAAGATGCACGTGCGGTATAAATCGGAAATCGTTCACTCGGGCCTGCGCAACCCTGAAATTATAGACCCAAAAAAACAAACCGGCAAACACCTGGAGCCAGCTGAATTTATGGCGATGAAGGACCGGGATGATGTCGTAGTGCTGGATGTACGCTCGAACTATGAGCATAACCTGGGCAAGTTTAAAAACGCCGTTACGCTTGATATTGAGAATTTCCGTGATTTCCCGGCTATGATAAACGAGCTGGCGCAATACAAGGATAAAAAGATACTCACCTATTGCACCGGCGGCATCAAATGCGAAAAAGCCTCGGCGCTGTTATTGCACGAAGGCTTTACCGATGTGTACCAGTTGCATGGCGGCATTATAAAATACGGCAAAGAAGCCGGCGGCAAGGATTTTGAAGGCAAGTGCTATGTATTCGATAACCGCCTTTCGGTTGATGTGAACAGCGTGAACCCGGTAGTAATATCAACGTGCCTGAACTGCGGCACCGTTACTGATAAAATGATCAACTGCGCCAACCCTGAATGTAATGAGCATTTTACCCAATGCGATACCTGTGGAGAAAAAATGGAAGGCTGCTGCAGCGATGTCTGTCAGTCGCACCCACGGAAAAGGGTTTATGATGGTACGGGTTATTATGTGAAGGTACCGCAACCGGTTAATGATAAAAAGGGGTTGAAGCTGCAATATTGATCCGGAGAGGCACAAGTCGCCCATTGCTTTACCCTGCACAAAAGACTTGCGCCACTATGCAACGTTTATATGGCTTGTAAGGTGCCGAAACAAGTTCGGCATGACGTTTTTAGCCTTCCGTGTCAATCTCCATTTCCCCATCACACAATCCCTCCAGTTCCATCGGGTTGTGGCTTACGATGAGTACCGTAAGTTTAAATTCAGTAAATAATAACTTCAATTCTGCTATTAACGCCGTTTTCATCTTCGGGTCTAATGCCGAAAATGGTTCATCCATTAATAATAGTTTGGGTTTAATTGCCAGCGCGCGTAATATAGCCAGGCGTTGTTGCTGTCCGCCTGAAAGGTGGTCGGGTTTGTGGGTTGATAACGTTTCAAGTTTGCCTACGGTTAACAGCCTGTTTATCCATCGCGTATCATTGGTGGCGTATTCCAGGTGTTGGCGTACGGTCATGTTGGGGAACAGTGCATAATTCTGAAACACAAAACCCGTCATTCTTTTTTGGGGCGATAGGGATATATTGGATGATGTATCGAGCCAGGTTAAATCATCAAGCTTAATTATGCCTTTTTCGGGCTGTATTAACCCGGCGATCATCTTTAAAAAAGTAGTTTTTCCTGCACCCGACGGCCCATAGATTTTGGTGATGCTGCCCGTTGCAAACTCCCGGTTCACTTTTAACCATTGCTGCCCGCTGTAGGCCCGCAGCTTTTTTTCGATGTTAATGCTTATCATTCCAGCGGACTTTTAGCGTGTGCCTTGTTAAAAATAAATACGCCCATCACCATTACAAAAGTTATGCAGAATAAAATGAGCGAATAAGCATTGGCGGTGCCATAATCCATATTCTCTACCGAATCATAAACGGCAATGGATGCCACGCGGGTAACGTTGGGGATATTGCCGCCTATCATCAAAACTACTCCAAATTCGCCCAAAGTATGCGCGAAGGTGAGTACGATTGCCGTAAATAACGATGGCTTTATATTGGGAAGCAGTACACGCATAAAGGTTTGCCGTTCGGTTTTTCCCAACGTGTATGATGCCTGCGCCAGCGATGGCGGCAATTGCTGCAATGCCGATTTTACAGGGCCTATCATGAAGGGCAGGCTGTAAATAACCGATGCCAAAACTAACCCTGGGAACGAAAAGACGAACTGTATATCAAAAACATCATGCAACCACTTACCCACGCCATGCTGCGGGCTAAACGCCAACAGCAAATAAAACCCCAAAACCGATGGCGGCAAAACCAGCGGCATAGTTATAATGGCCTCGATGATAATTTTAAATAACGACCGTCCCTTTGAGAGCCACCACGCCAGCGGCAGGCAAATGGCCAGCAATATCAGCGTGGTAATGCCTGCTAATTTTAGGGTGAGCCATATGGGCGATAGTTCCATTTAAGCGAAGATAGGTGCGTTGTGGTTATTCCACAATATAGCCATATTCCCTGAATATCTTTTTGGCTTCGGCGCTTAAAATGTACTGGTAGAATTTTTCGGCAGCAGTGTTGCCTGCAGCATGTTTCAATATTACCATGCCCTGCTGTATGGGCGAATAATCTTTAGGGTCGATGGCTTTCCAATATATGGTTTCTTTACCCTGCACATCCTTAACAAAAGCCTGGGTGGTAAAGCCCACATCAACCACGCCGGTACTGATATAGGTATTTACCTGTGCTATGCTTTCGCCCTGCACCAGTTTACTTTTAATTTCGGGTGCTATGCCTTTTAATCTCAATGCCTCCATCGCGGCTTTACCGTAGGGGGCAATTGCCGGGTTACCTATGGCAACTTTCTTTACCGCAGGTGTCAGCAAAAATCTCTCCCAGTTATCGAACTCCAAATTTTTAATACTGCAAATTATCAAACTGCCCGCGGCATACACAACGGGTTCCTTTAATGCAAAATCTTTAGTAAACAATTTTTCCGGGAAACCCATATCAGCCGACAGAAAAATATCAAACGGCGCGCCATTGCTGATCTGCGTGGCTAAATTGCCCGATGAACCTATAATAGGCTCAATAGTTATGCCTGTGCGTTTATTAAAATCGGCCCGTAAAACTTTTATTACGGCTTGCAGGTTAGCAGCAGTAGCAACTTTTAAATTTTGGGCGAATACCGGAACGGAAATTAACAGGCAACTAAGCAGTATACCAGCCCGTAATTGTAATTGCTTTATGGATGGTTTCATAAGCTTTAATAAGCTTGCTAAGATAGATACATGCCCTCAATAAATAACACTTTTAAATTGTGTTTTATAGATAAATATCCAACAGCCATAAAACAAAATAGTTCTAATATTGTAAATAATCCAAACCATTAAACTCATGAAAAAGCTTGTCCTTTTCGCCTTAATTATCGGCAGCAGCATTATGGCCTTTGGCCAAAGTAAAATGGCTTGCTGCAAGCAGTCGGCTACCGAACAATTTGCCATGCTGGCATCAAACAAAAAGTTTGTAATGTCGCATCCCAAACCGTTTACTTATCATTTCCAAAGCGCTATCGGCAAAGCGATTACCTATCCAACAGCAGATGGCAAAAATGCCGACGCTTACGAGTTTAAAGCAAAAACGCCAACCAACAATTATATTTTGGTAGTGCACGAATATTTTGGGCTGAACGATTATGTAAAAAAGGAATCGGAGCGAATTTATAACGACCTGGGCAACGTAAACATCATCGACCTTGACCTGTACGACGGCAAATCATCAACCGACCGCGCCGAGGCTGCCAAGCTAATGCAGGCTGTAACCGATGCCCGCGCCGATGCTATTATAAAAGGCGCCATAGCTTACGTTGGCCCTAAAGCGCATATTGCTACATTAGGCTGGTGCTTTGGCGGCGGCTGGAGCCTGCAGGCAACTTTATTAGCCGGAAAACAAGCTGCCGGCTGTGTAATGTTTTACGGTATGCCCGAGCAGGATGTAAACAAACTAAAAACCTTGCACGCCGACGTATTGGGCAACTTCGCCAACCAGGACCAGTGGATAAACACCAAAGTAGTAGCTAAATTTGCCGAAGACATGAAAGCCGCAGGCAAAAAATTATATCTGCACCAGTACGATGCCAACCACGCGTTCGCCAACCCAAGCAGCCCCAGCAGCAACCCAACCGCCGCTGCCGATGCTTATAAAAATACGATCGCGTTTTATAAGGAAAGGTTGAAATAGTTCATTGGCTCACTGGTTCATTAGTTCATTGGTGCTTAACAAATTCAGTAAATTTATGTATCGTGTACTGATACCTAATAACCACCATACACAATACAAATGAACAAATGAACCAGTGAACTAATGAACTTTTAGTAACATTGCACAAATTATTTATTGTTTGACCAAGGCTGCCAAAAAAGTATTTTCCTACCTCATCAAGATCAGTATACTGGTTTTGGCTTTTCTGTTTATCTACCACCAATACCTCGAAAAGGGCGACAGTCTTAAACATTTTGAGCAGCTTACGGCAAATATCAGCAAGCAGGAGGTGGAAGTTACCATGTCGGCCATTTTGCTGCTGATGGTGCTTAACTGGACACTGGAATCGTATAAATGGCGATACCTTAGCCGTAAACTCGAGAAAATATCGGCCTGGGGCGCTATCGAGGCTGTTTTCTGCGGGTTGACATGGGCCATTTTCACTCCAAATCGCCTGGGCGAATATGCGGGGCGGGTATTGTTTTTGCCTAACCGCAAGCGCATACATGGCGTATTTGCCATGGCGGTGGGTTCATTCGGGCAAAATGTGATCACGAATGTAGTGGGCCTGAGTGCTGGGCTGTGGTTCATCGCCAGCTTTTTTCATTTAAACATTTGGCTTTATTTAGCCATAGCGGCAGGTTGTATTGGTTTTATGGCCTTCCTGCTGATATTCTTTTTCCATATCATATGGCTGGTTGATCTGCTCGACCGCATCCCTTACATTAAAAAATTCCACCGTTTTTTTGATATTATGGGCCGGTATACCAAGCCGGAACTGATTACTATTATGGGTTTTTCGTTGGCGCGGTTCGCGGTGTTCTCGTTCCAGTATTACCTGGTTATCCATATGTTGATACCCACCATACCCGCTTTCCCGATGATGATGATGGTATTCTTGCTGTTCTTTGTGCAAAGCGCCCTGCCCTCGCTCGATATTATTGATGTTGCTGTGCGGAATGGTACAGCGGCCTATCTTTTTGGTTATATTGTGCATGAACCGGTGGCGGTAATGGCGGCAGTTTCATCAATATGGTTCATTAATTTAATTATTCCCGCTATTTTAGGCTCCGTTTTTGTATTTAAACTACACTTCTTTGATAGAAATTTATAGCATTATCGCTTTATCGCTCACAGGCCTGTACCTGCTGATACTGGTTTACCTCATCGTCGGATGGTTCAATTTAAAACGCCCACGCTTATCGCCTATAAATTTTAAAACTAACGTTACCGTAATGGTGGCCGCCCGCAACGAGGAAGAAAAAATAGCCCTAACCATTGAAGATATTTTAGCGCAGGACTACCCCAAACACCTTACCGAAATAATCTTTGTCGACGACCATTCCACCGACCGCACGGCAGAGATCATCCGCAGCTATGCTTCGCAAGGCGTTAAGTTGCTGCAATTGAATGAAGACAAGCCTCTCAATTCGTACAAAAAGAAAGCCATAGCCGAAGCGATAAAGTTATCTGATGGCGAACTGATGGTAGCCACCGATGCCGATTGCCGCATGGGGCCGCAATGGCTGTCGTCTATCGTAAATTATTATGAAACCCGGCAGCCGGTCATGATATCCTCGCCGGTTACTTATTTTGAAGAAAAAAGTCTGTTCGAAAATTTGCAGACTTTGGAGTTTGCTTATTTAGTGGCGATGGGCGCATCATTCATCGGCAACAAGCGGGCATCAACCTGCAACGGTGCCAACTTTGCCTATCGCAAGGATGTGTTTTACGAAGTGGGCGGCTTTAAGGGCATTGACGATCTTGCCTCGGGTGATGATGAATTGTTGTTACAAAAGGTCGCGGAAAAATATCCGGGTAAAATTGCCTTTTTAAAATTACGCGAGGCTATTGTTTACACCCATGCCAAAGCAAACCTCAAAGAGTTTTTGAACCAGCGACGGCGCTGGGCCTCCAAATCAACCAAATACAAGGATAAAAAAATAGTGGCGCTGGCTGTGGGTATATGGCTGTTTAACGTGCTGATACTGGTAAATGCCTGCCTTAGTTTTTATAACGGCTGGTTCTTCAAACTGTTCTTAATACAATTCTGTTCGAAATTTATTTTTGAGGCGATGTTCCTCATGCCTATAACCCGTTTCCTTAAACGGCCGAATTTGATAGGCTTGCTTATCCTGTTATCGCCCATACATATTATTTATTTTGTGTATGTGGGGCTGATAGGGAATACGAGGAAATATGTTTGGAAGGGAAGAGTGGTGAGGTAAAAGATTTAGTATAGTTAATAAAGCCAAAGTTTGAAATTATAATTTATAAACCGATAAAGAAATCATCATAAGTCCATACCATGATGCAATGTAAATCACAAAAAATTATAAGCGTACAACAATATTAGGGTCAGAGCAATATAGAAACCTATACCAATTTTATCAGATGATTTAAGTTCGTCAGAATAAAAAAATGGCTTTTTCGGCATATTCTTTTTATAATTTATCACCTAAGGTAATAAATGTATTAAGTAAAATACCCGATATTTAGCCAAACTGAATATTAACTAATTAGTGGCTGATCTTACTCCTTCCCAACACGCCTGGAAAATATTTAAACGCAATAAAGCTGCCGTAGCTGGTTTGGTTTTTATTGCGGTTACCATGTTTGTTGCTATATTGGGTTATTTAATAATGCCCGATTCCTCGCCCGATGCGAACGACATGACCCTGCAGCTCAGCATTAAAAAACCGGGGTCAAGTTTCAAGATGCTGGCCTTACGAAAGCCGGAACAGGTAGATACCGTGGGCATCTTTGCCAAAATGTTGTTCGGGCAAAAAAGCTTTTATCGCAATGTGCCCATTACCGGGTATTATTTTAAGCAGGATTCGATAATTGTATACCAATATATTGGCGATGAGGACAAGCCCGAAAAAAAGGCATTTAACCTTATTGAAGTAGCCACCGGGCAAAAACCATCCACAGTAAAAGCTGTGGATATTTACGCACTGAAAAAACAGATCAAATCAAAACAGATACTCCACAAAACCTACTGGTTAGGCACCGATATTTATGGCCGCGACCTGCTAAGCAGGTTAATGTTAGGTACCCGCATATCGTTGTCGGTGGGGCTAATGTCGGTTATCATCAGTATGTTACTGGGTATCAATATTGGTGCTGTGGCAGGTTATTTTGGCGGATGGATAGATGGTGCCCTAAGCTGGCTGATGAACATTTTATGGGCATTGCCGGCACTGTTGCTGGTAATTGCCATATCGTTTGCATTGGGCAAAGGTTTGTGGCAGATTTTTATAGCGGTAGGCCTGAGCATGTGGGTGGAAGTGGCACGTTTGGTACGGGGACAGGTAATCAGTTTAAAACAGGTGGAATATATCGAGGCGGCGCAGTCGCTGGGGTTTGGGGACGCGCGTATTATAATCAGGCATATTTTGCCTAACATCACAGGCCCCATACTGGTATTGGCGGCATCAAACTTCGCGGCAGCTATATTGCTCGAAGCGGGGCTGAGTTTTTTGGGTTTCGGCGCGCAGCCGCCTATGCCTACCTGGGGCAGCATGATAAAGGAACATTATGGTTATATTATTATGGATTCGGCTTATTTGGCTATCATACCGGGTTTGGCAATAATGTTACTGGTATATGCTTTTAACCTGGTAACAACGGGTTTACGCGATGCTTTTGATATAAAGTCACAAAGTACATACATTTAAATAAATTTGTTTTAATTTTAGGCCTCCTCACTGGTTTATGCAATACATTGACGAAAATGCTGGCGAAGACGAACTGATTCGGCTGCTACTCAAAAGGCAGTCGGAATTAAATTCGTTGCTCGAAATAACCAGGGCCATTAATAAAAATACGGCTATCCCGGTATTGGTACAAATGCTGGAAGCCATTTTAAAAAGCTATTTACAAATTGGGAAGTTTAGGTTTTTGATAGAGGATGACGACAGTTTTATCTGTATATCAAAGTACGGGGGCACCTTTGAGCCGGTAAGTGTACTGCACCGCATTTGCAGCGAACTGAACAAATTCAAATCGCCCACGGTAGTATCAAACCATCCCGACCCGATATTAAAACTGTACGATTACTTTATCCCCATCTACCAAAAAAACAAGCCCATAGCATACGCGCTTATAGGTAATTTCAATACCTCGCCCGAGATGCTGAACAACGACCTTAACTTTATACAAACGTTGATAAATGTGGTAGTGGTAGCTTTGGAGAATAAAAAATTATTTAAGGAACGCCTGGAATCGGAACGTTTTCACCGCGAAATGGAGCTGGCTGTTGAAGTGCAGAATATGTTGGTGCCACTTCGCGTACACCGGGACTCGGCTGTTGAAATGGACGCGCGTTATATACCTCATCAAAACATCGGCGGCGATTACTTTGATTTTATCCGCCTGAGTGAAGATGAATTTGTATGGTGCATTGCCGATGTATCGGGCAAGGGGATCTCGGCGGCATTACTTATGGCTAACTTCCAGGCAAGCCTGCACGCCTGGGCCACGGTTGAGGACGACCTGACCAATATAGTTGAACGGCTGAACAAAATAGTGCTGAACAATACCAAGGGCGAACGCTTTATAACTTTGTTTTTGGCAAAGTACAACCAAAAAACCCGCCTGCTTAATTATATAAACGCGGGCCATAACCCCGCTGTTTTATATTCAAAGGGCGAAGCCATACATCTTAAGCTGGGCACCACCATGATAGGTGTTTTTGACGAACTGCCATTTATAAACCAGGGCGAAATAGAGGTTGACCCCGGTAGCCTGATATTTAATTATACCGATGGCTTAACTGATTATGAATCGCAGGGGCCTAAGCTGTGGGACGAAGAAAAGCTACTCAGCTTTCTATTACAGCACGGCAACCATACGCCCGATAAACTGAACGATATGCTGCTTGAACATGTGAGCCTGGTAACCAAAGGCAAAGCCATTGACGATATTACCGTGCTTACGCTCAGGATATTTTAGAGGTATAACCTAAACCCTATTAATTAATGACGCAAACAACTACTCCCGCTAACTCCGTAAGGCGCGTGCTGATGGCCAGTCTTATCGGCACAACTATAGAATTTTTCGACTTTTATATTTATGCTACCGCGGCGGTGCTGGTATTCCCTAAGTTGTTTTTCCCCTCTGCCGACCCAACATCGGCTACGCTGGAATCATTGGCAACATTCGCGTTAGCATTTTTTGCAAGGCCAATCGGTGCAGCAATATTCGGGCATTTTGGCGACCGTAAAGGGCGTAAAGCCACACTTGTAGCCGCGTTAATGACCATGGGGCCATCGACCGTGGCAATTGGGTTGTTGCCAACTTATAGCTCTATTGGCGTATTGGCGCCGGCGTTACTGGCCTTGTTCCGTTTAGGGCAGGGACTTGGCTTAGGGGGCGAATGGGGTGGCGCGGTGTTACTGGCTACCGAAAATGCTACGCCCGGCAAAAAGGCATGGTATGGCATGTTCCCTCAATTGGGGGCGCCTATTGGCTTTATCCTTTCCAGCGGTACATTCCTGTTATTAAGCAAAACTTTGAATGATGCGCAGTTTTTTAGCTATGGCTGGCGCATCCCTTTTATAGCCAGCGCAGCATTGGTTTGGGTGGGCCTGTATGTACGTCTGAAGCTTACCGAAACCCCCGACTTTTTAAAAGTTATTGAAAAAGAAGAACGCGTTAAAGTGCCAATTGCCGATGTATTTACCAAACACACCAAAGCAATTATATTGGGCACGCTTGCAACCATTACCACCTTTTTGCTTTTTTATTTAATGACTGTGTTTACCTTAAGCTGGGGCACTTCGGCATTGCATTATCAAAAATCAAGCTTCCTTATCTTGCAAATAATTTCTATGCTGTTTTTCGCACTGGGCATACCCCTGTCAGCAGTGGTGGCCGATAAATACGGCAGGGCGAGGATGCTGCTTATTGCCACTGCTTGTATATTTTTATTTGGGTTGATATTTGCGCCATTGTTCAGCACCGGCAGCTTGTTAGTTACTGCTATATTTTTGATTATCGGTATGTTCCTGATGGGGCTTACCTATGGCCCGGTAGGTACTGCACTGGCTGAAATATTTCCCGCATCCGTACGCTATACCGGTGCATCATTGGCTTTTAATTTGGCAGGCATATTGGGCGCATCATTAACACCTTTGCTGGCAACAACACTGGCAAAAAATTATGGGCTGGAATACGTTGGCTATTACCTGTGTGCCGTATCAGTTATCACTTTTTTGGCATTAGTGGCCTCAAGGGCGGGGATGCGGGATAGTTCCGATAAAGTTTGATGGTTCGTGTGCACATCATAGCTAGTTGAATTGGGTGGCATGCTGAGGCTCTCGAAGCATGTGGGCAAAGACCTTTACGCTCATCCTTCGAGTGCCACAGGGTGATACCCCCGACGAATTGGTGCAGTAATCATCCTTCCGAACTTTATCATGTCCTCATCAACAATTTTTCCACATCAAAAAAACCGATTGCAAAAAATCATGATATTTGAATTATGTTATTAGCAAGGTACCAGCATGAATTGATTGAGGCGGGATGTGATGAGGCTGGCAGGGGATGCCTTGCTGGGCCGGTGTTTGCCGCGGCAGTAATTTTGCCGCCCAAATTTAAGCACAAGCTGCTTAACGATTCAAAACAACTTTCTGAAGATGTTCGCTACAAACTGCGTAAAGAGATAGAGAAAAAAGCTATTGCCTATGCTGTAGCTTCGGTTGATAATGTAGAGATAGACGAGATCAACATCCTGAATGCCTCGTTTTTAGCTATGCACCGCGCTATTGAAAAGCTGCATTTAAAACCACAATTTTTAATTATTGATGGCAACCGCTTTAATAAATACCAGGATACGCCCCACCATTGCATAGTGGAAGGCGATGCAAAGTATTTCAGCATAGCGGCTGCATCTATCCTGGCCAAAACTTACCGCGATGATTATATGCTGCAAATTGCCGCCGAACATCCCGAATATAACTGGCACACCAATAAAGGCTATCCAACCGTAAAACACCGCCAAAAGGTTTTGGAAATTGGTTATACGCCTTATCACCGCCGTACTTTTACAGTTAGTGATCCGCAGCTAAGTATTTTTTAAAAATGGCTTTGATATGGCAGTAGCGGATGGTATTTTTGCTACAGACCATATACTCATTTGAAAATACTTATCCTATCCCACCGTGTCCCATTTCCGCAAAATGGCGGATACCCGATTGTGGTTTACAATACCATAAAGGGCCTTGTCGACCTTGGGCATGAGGTTTCATTGGTAGCACTTAACGCTAAAAAAAATCACCACGAAATACCCGAGGATGCTATCCTCAACAATATAAAATACCGCGCTTACGATATCGATACCCATGTTTCGATACTGGAAGTGGCCCTCAATCTTTTCAGTAAAACATCATTCAATATCGATAAATATTTCGACCCTGAATTTGAAAGGCTGCTCATACGCGAGGTAAGGTTGAACAACTATGATATTATCCAGTTCGATGGCCTGATGGTATCATTATATATTAACGCAGTGCGTAAAAACTGTAAATCGAAAATTGTTTATCGCGCCCATAATATCGAGCACCAGGTATGGATGCGGCTGGCTGATCAAAAGAATGACCCATTCAAAAAATCGTACCTGAAGATGCACGCCAAGCGCATTAAAAACTACGAGTTGGAGCAGTTAAATAAGGTGGACGCCATTGCGGTTTTCACCGCACAGGATAAGGCTACTTTGGTTGATTATGGCACACGTATCCCCATCGAAATACTACCCGTTGGCATTAATATGGCGCAATATAAACCCGACTATTCCAAAACAGAAGTACCGAGTTTATTTTTTTTAGGGTCGCTTGACTGGCTCCCCAATCGTGAAGGAATAGAATGGTTTTTGGATAATTTCCATAAGGACCTGGTTGAAGGTGAACTCCGGGTAAGGTTTTATGTAGCCGGTAACGATATCCCCGAACGCTTTGACGACTACGAAGTAATGGGCAAAATATTTATACAGGGCGAAGTGGATGACGCCCTGGAGTTTGTGAACAGCAAATCCATAATGATAGTGCCCCTGCTGTCAAGCGGTGGTATGCGGGTAAAGATAGTTGAGGGGATGGCGATGGAAAAGTGTATTATTTCTACCTCACTTGGCGCCGAAGGGTTGAATTTTACCAATGGCGAAAACATACTTATAGCTAATGATGCCGATGAATTTTACGAAGCCATAAAACGCTGTATTGCTGATGAGGAATTTTGCCGCTACATTGGCAATAATGCCCGCAAGCTGATAGAACAGCAGCACGACGTTAGCGTGGCTACCGGAAAACTGGTTGATTTATATCAGCGCCTGCTGCCTGTTGAAGTTGGCTAATTTTATTACTTTTGCGCCGAACTAACCGACCAATATTATTTTATGAAGAATACAGCTTTAACCGATATTCATATTAAAGCGGGTGCCAAGATTGTTCCCTTTGCGGGTTACAATATGCCGGTGCAGTACGAAGGAATCAACGCCGAGCATGACACAGTACGCAAAGGCGTAGGCGTGTTTGACGTGAGCCACATGGGCGAATTTATTTTAAAAGGCGACCATGCCCTCGACCTGATACAAAAAGTGACCAGTAACGATGCCGCCAAGCTTTATGATGGCAAAGTGCAATACTCATGCCTGCCAAACGAAAATGGCGGGATAGTTGACGACCTGCTGGTTTACCGCCTTGATGACAAAACCTACATGTTGGTGGTAAATGCCTCGAACATTGATAAGGATTGGGACTGGATAAGCAAATACAACACTTTTGGCGTTGATATGAAAAACATATCCGACCGTACTTCGCTTCTGGCGGTACAGGGCCCTAAAGCTGCCGAAGCATTGCAAAGTTTGACCGATATAGATTTGCCTTCAATGGAATATTACACCTTTAAAAAGGGACGATTCGCCGGCATAGATAATGTAGTAGTATCGGCAACGGGTTATACCGGCGCAGGCGGGTTCGAGATCTATTTTGACAACGAACATGCCGAACATATCTGGAAAGCCATTTTTGAAGCCGGCAAACCTTTCGGCATAAAGCCAATAGGCCTGGGCGCACGTGATACCCTGCGTTTGGAAATGGGTTTCTGCTTATATGGTAACGATATTGACGATACCACCTCGCCACTTGAAGCAGGTTTAGGCTGGGTAACCAAATTCAACAAGGATTTCACCAACTCGCAGGCTTTACAGGCACAGAAAACCGAAGGCCTGAAACGCAAGCTGGTAGGCTTTGAAATGATAGAGCGCGGTATACCACGCCATGATTACCCTATTGTTGATGCCGATGGCAATACTATTGGCAAAGTAACTTCCGGCACCCAATCGCCATCGCTGCAAAAAGCTATAGGCATGGGTTATGTTGATTCGGCATTTGCCAGGGAAGATACTGAAATATACATCAGCATACGCGATAATAAAGTAAAGGCAAAGGTTGTTAAACCGCCGTTTTATAAATAGTTAGCCCCCTAACCCCCTAAAGGGGGAATAATAGTTTAATGTATGTCTGCTAACACTAATAATATTGCTCAAACTCCCCCTTCAGGGGGTAGGGGGGCTGAACTTCACGTTTGCCTAACCCCCGCTCTTATCCCTCTTTTTAAGGTGGAAGATTATATAGTGGTGGTGATCGATATTTTCCGTGCTACTTCTTCTATTTGTTATGGCATTGAAAATGGTGCCGATGCTATTATTCCCGTATCGCAGGTGGAAGAATGTTTGGCATACCAGGAAATTCATCCTGAATACCTGCTGGCTGCCGAGCGTAACGGCGAGGTGGTGAGCGGATTTGATTTTGGCAATTCCCCCTTTTCATACACAAAAGAAAAAGTAAACGGTAAAACTGTGGTATTAACCACAACCAATGGTACGCACGCGCTGCATTTATCGCGCAGTGCCAAAAAGATTATCATAGGCTCATTTTTAAACTTAACCGCTGTTTGCGACTGGCTTAAAGAGCAGCACGAAAACGTGTTACTGGTGTGTGCAGGCTGGAAGAATAACTTTAACCTGGAAGATACCCTTTTCGCCGGTGCCGTTACCGACCAGCTAAAAAACCACAACTTCCGCTTTGATGATGCGGCTATAGCAGCTAACGACCTGTTTCAAATTGCTAAGGATAACATCCCTGCCTACCTTGCCAAAACATCGCACAGCGAACGCCTTAAACAATTAGGTATTGAGAAGGATATTGCCTTTTGCCTGAATGTTGATCTGACTACGGCTATACCGGTTTTGGATGGTGAACGGTTGGTGAAGCTTTAATGATTGGCCGTCCGTCTTCCTGTGCCCATGGTTGCGGCCATTCGTGGACACGTCTTGCATATGGGTGTCACCCTGAGGCGCTCGAAGGGTGAGCGTAAAGGCCTTTGCCCCCATGCTTCGAGAGCCCTCAGCATGACACCCCCCATTTGATTATTTAAGAATATCACCTTAACTTCTCATTATTTCTATGCCTGTCGGCATCCCGTATACTTTTCTTTTCCAGATTCTTTTCCAACGCTTCCGTCAGATCAATACCCGTTTGGTTCGCCAAACAAATCAGCACAAAAAGCACATCCGCCATTTCATCAGCAAGGTTTACTTCGGTATCTGATTTTTTGAACGATTGCTCACCATATTGCCTCGCCATAATGCGCGCTACTTCGCCCACTTCTTCCATTAAAATGGCGGTATTGGTTAGTTCGTTAAAGTAGCGGATGCCGGTTGTTTTTATCCAGTTATCGACCAGCTTTTGCGCCTCTTCTATACTCATCTTATAAAATTAATGATTCTCTTTATCCTTTGTGTCCATAATAATGGTGACAGGCCCATCATTCGTTAAACCGATCTTCATATCTGCCCCAAAAATACCGGTAGCTATCCTTTTCCCGGTGATGGTTTTCAATGTATCTATCATCTTTTCATACATTGGGATAGCCTTATCAGGTCTTGCTGCTTTTATAAATGAGGGCCTGTTTCCTTTTTTGGTTTGGGCGAATAGCGTGAATTGCGATATCAGCAGTATATTCCCGTCCACATCCGCCAAAGCCTTGTTCATTAAACCATTCTCATCGCCAAAAACACGCAGTGAGCATATCTTTTGGGCGAGCCATTGCAGGTCGTCGTCCGTATCGGCATCCTCAATACCCAGCAATACCACGAAACCCAGGTCAATTTTACCTGTAACTTCGCCCTCAACTGTGCAGCTTGCATGTGTAACGCGTTGTATAACTGCTCTCATAATTAATAATTACCCAACTGTAAATTTACAGGCAATGTATCAATTCTTGGGCAAAAAGCCTTAAGTTCGCAACTTCAACATAATACGTATACCCATGACTGCAAAAAGAGGCTTTACCACCACCATCCTACACTCCGATCGATTAAGAGGCACCGAACATGGCGCTATGCACAGCCCTGTACATACTTCCGTAGCTTATGGTTATGACGATGTGATGGATTTGGTTGATGTTTTCCAAAACAGAAAAAAAGGCTATGCTTACTCGCGCCAGGGGAACCCCACCGTTTCGGCATTAGAGCATAAGGTTACGCAAATGGAAAAGGGTGTATCGACTATCGCCTTTTCAACCGGGATGGCGGCTATCGCGGCTATCTTTACTTCGCTTATCCGAAAAACTGACCATATTATTGCCAGCTCGTACCTGTTTGGTAACTCGCGCAGTATATTCCAAAGCTTTATTGAAATGGGGCTTGACTTTACTTTTGTTGATGCCACTTCTGTTGAGAACGTGAAGGCTGCAATGAAAGATAACACCCGCATGGTTTTTATCGAAACTATTGCCAACCCTGCCACACAAGTTGCCGATATGATAAAAATTGGTGACCTGTGCGAAGAAAAAGGCATGTTATACGTAGTGGATAACACCATGACCTCGCCCTATTTATTTACGCCGATTGATGTGAAAGCTACCCATGTAGTGAACGCTTTAACAAAATATATTGGTGGTCATGGTAACGCCTTAGGTGGAAGCGTTACCGATACCGGCTTGTACGATTACGCCAACTTCCCTAACATATATGATGTTTACAAAAGGGGCGACTCCAAAACATGGGGAATGGGGCAATTACGCAAAAAAGGCTTACGCGATGCCGGTGGTACTTTAGCACCCGAAGCAGCTCATTCTATTTCTGTAGGTTCAGAAACATTGGCCCTGCGTATGGAACGCTCGACCGATAATGCTATGGCACTGGCTAACTTTTTTGAGGCGCATCCGAAGATAAAAACGGTATTTTACCCCGGTGTTGCATCGCACCCGCAGCATGAACTATCAGGCAAACTATTCAAAAAATACGGCAGCCTGATGAGCATCGAACTGGATGAAAGTGTTGACTGGGTAAAATTCCTGAACACGCTGAAACTGGTAGTTAAATCAAGCAACCTGGGCGATACCCGCACGCTGGCTATCCCCGTAGCACAAACCATTTTCAGCGAGCTTGGCCCCGAAAAACGCGCCGAAATGGGTATATCTGATTTTATGATACGCCTTTCGATAGGTATTGAAGATATTGATGATCTGCTGGCGGATTTTAAGGGAGCTTTAGCGTAGAGTCAAGAACCAAGAGCCAAGAATCAAGATGGATTTAAAAAAGTCTTGCTTCCTGACTCTTGATTCTTGCTTCTATTTTTACGCTCTCGTATCATTCCCGTTATAAATGCTCAAATAGCTTTCATAACGCGATAGTTCAATATCTCCGTTTTCCACGGCTTTCAATACAGCGCAGCCCGGCTCGTTAATATGGCGGCAATTGCTGAATTTACAATCGTGCATCCGTTCGCGCATTTCGGGGAAGAAATGGCCTAACACTTCTTTTTCAATATCGATAACGCCCAACTCGCGTATGCCGGGGGTATCGATTATATAACCGCCTTCGGGTAATTGAAAAGCTTCGGCAAAGGTGGTGGTGTGCATACCCTTGTCGCTCCAGTCGGATATTTGGTGGGTACGCAGCTCAAGCTCGGGTAACAATCGGTTGATAAGGCTTGATTTGCCAACGCCAGAGTGACCTGAAAATAACGTCACTTTATCTTTTAACAAAGCTTTAACCATGTCGATATTGGTACCTTCCAATGCCGATACTTCATAACAGGCGTAACCTATCTTTTCATACATCAACTTATAATAATTCAATATCTCCAATCCCTCATCACTAAAAAGGTCGAGCTTGTTAAATACAAGACAAGCCGGTATATCATAAGCCTCGGCAGTAACCAAAAACCTATCAATAAAACCTAACGAAGTACGTGGCGAAGCAAGGGTAACTACCAGCAGCGCCTGGTCGAGGTTGGCGGCGATGATCTGCGCCTGCTTGCTCAGGTTGATGGATTTGCGGATGATGTAATTCTTACGCTGATGCAGGTTAATGATCACACCGGTGCCCTGTTCGGGTTCCATTTCAAAATCAACTATATCGCCTACGGCAATAGGGTTAGTGGTAACAATACCCTTGGTGCGGAACTTACCCTTGATACGACAGTCTATTGTCTGCCCGTCTGCGGTTTGCACCTGGTACCAGCTACCTGTTGATTTGGTTATTAATCCCTGCATAGTAAACCGCAAAAGTAACAAATTTGTAAGGGCAATGAGTTATTTATGCAGATAGATGATTTTGGCCGTCCGTCCACAGGTGCCTATGGGTGGCCGGATGTATTTTTTCTCACCCTCTTTCCGCGCAGCGAAGAGAGGGTCGACGAGTGGAACGAAGTCGGGGTGAGTTAACGGAGCGCCAATGCATTAACGGTGATGTCGATTGGATATTCAACTCACCCGGTCTTAGCTTCGCTCGACCACCCTCTCTTCGCCTTTGGCGGAAAGAGGGTGAAGGCATTTGTCTTTTCTTCCATAGCTCACGTTATTACTCTAAACCGTTTATAACTATAGTTCAAAACAGCCCTAATTTTTAAATAAAGTTGAAAAAAAGCACGCAAACGTTTGTTTATTCAAAAATTTACTGCTTAATTTACGCCGTGTAACAATTACACACCGAAACATGATATATAACGGCACCATTATTACAACAATTATTACCACCGGGTATAAACACGGAGGAAGATAATCGTATGGTGTAAAAACATAAAGAAAAACCAAATGAGCGCCTTCCTCCGACAACGGGGAAGGCGCTTTTGTTTTAGATACGTATATGAAAATTTTAAAATTCGGCGGTACTTCGGTAGGTTCAATAGCAAGTATCCAAACTTTACTCAACATCCTTAAAAACGAACAGGGCGAAAAGCCTGTGGTTGTACTCTCTGCCATGAGCGGTGTTACCAACCTGCTGGTGTCGATGGCTGAAGGCGCTGCACAAGGTGTGGACTTTGCGCCATCACTGGCTGAACTGGAAAAACGGCATTTTGAAGCGGTAAAGGCTTTGCTGGATATTCAGCATCAAAACCCGGCGTTCACCAGGCTAAAAATAAACTTTAATCAACTGGAAGAATTGCTGCAGGGTGTGTTGACCTTAAAGGAACTCACCCCAAAAACACGCGACCAGGTACTTAGCTTTGGCGAGCGCTGCTCCACCTTAATGGTGAGCAAAATAGCTGCCCAATACTTTCCTGAAGCTATTTTTGTGGATGCTTCGGAACTGATAAAAACCGACAATGCCTTCGGCAACGCTAAGGTGAACATGGATTTGACCGAACAGCTGATACGCGGTTTTTATAACGAGAATAAAGGCAAAATGCTGTTCGTGACCGGTTTTATTGCGGGTAATGATGCAGGGCAGATCACTACACTTGGTCGTGGGGGTAGCGATTATACCGCTGCCATATTTGGCTCGGCATTGAACGCGAGCGAAATAGATATATGGACTGACGTAAACGGCATGATGACCGCCGACCCACGTATGGTGAAGAAAGCTTTCCCATTGCCCGAACTTACCTACACCGAAGCAATGGAACTATCTTACTTCGGCGCAAAGGTGATCTATCCGCCAACCATGATCCCGGCATTTTTGAAGAAGATACCAATCGTTATTAAAAATACCTTCGAGCCTGAATTTCCCGGTACGGTGATACAGCACGATTGCAAGGCATCGAACCTGCCGATAAAAGGTATATCATCCATCAATAGCATCAGCATTTTGAATTTGGAAGGCAGCGGTATGGTGGGTAAATCGGGCTTTAGCGGCAGGCTGTTCAGCTTGCTGGCGAGGGAGCAGATAAACATCATCCTCATCACCCAATCCTCATCAGAGCATAGCATCACTTTCGCCGTACAACCTGCGGATGCGCAGCGTGCAAAGGCTTTGATTGAGCAGGAATTTGAGCTTGAACTGTTAGCCAACAAACTGGAAAGCCCCGAGATAGAGGCTAACCTTGCGGTGCTTGCCGTAGTTGGTGAAAACATGAAACAAACCCCCGGTGTATCGGGTAAGCTGTTCCATGCTTTAGGTAGAAATGGTGTGAATGTGAGGGCTATTGCACAGGGTTCGTCAGAGTATAATATTTCGGTTATCATTTCATCGCACGATCTGGCTAAGGCTTTGAACGCGGTGCATGATGCCTTTTTTATAGAATTAACCAAAACCCTGCACGCCTTTTGCCTGGGTACGGGTAACATTGGCAAAACGCTGTTTAAGCAGCTGAATGGTCATGCTGATTTTTTACAGAAGAACAACGGCATACAGGTAAAGATCGCCGGTATCAGCAATACCCGTAAAATGGTGTTCAATGCCGATGGTATCTCGTTGGATAGTTGGGAAGATACGTTGCAGGCTTCGGATGAAAAAGCTGATTTGCGCAAGTTCATTACCCGCATGAAGAGCATGAACCTGCCCAACTGCGTGTTCATCGATAACACCGCCAGCCCCAAGCCTATTGAGTTTTACGAGGAGGCGTTTAAATCGAATATATCGGTAGTTACCTGCAATAAGATCGGTAATTCGGCATCATACAATCAATATAAAACCTTCCGCGATACCGCGAGACAGCATGGCGTAGATTTCTTTTACGAAACCAACGTGGGTGCAGGTCTGCCTATCATCCGCACCTTAAAGGATTTGATGAGCAGCGGCGACCGTGTGCAGCGCATCGAGGCGATATTGTCAGGTACCATATCGTTCATCTTTAATAACTTTAAGGGCGATGCCAACTTCCACGATGTGGTGAAAATGGCGCAGGAAAAGGGATATACCGAACCCGATCCGCGCGATGATTTGCGTGGTACCGACTTTATGCGCAAGATGCTCATCCTCGCCCGCGATGCCGGTTATGAAATGGAAGCCGCCGATGTGGAGATAGAAAGTATGCTGCCAAAAGCGTGTTTGGATGCTGCATCTGTTGATGATTTTTATGCGGCTTTGAAAGCCGAGGATGCCTTCTTCGCCAACCTGAAAAACGAGGCGGAAAGCAATGGCAAAGTGTTACGGTACATTGGCAAACTGGAGAATGGCAAGGCGGCTATCACCCTGCAAATGGTTGATGAGAGCCATCCGTTCTTTACGCTGTCGGGTAGTGATAATATTATTTCGTTTACTACCGATAGGTACAAAGAGCGACCTTTGGTAGTGAAAGGCCCCGGTGCAGGTGCCGAGGTTACCGCCGCAGGTGTATTTGCTGATTTGATAAATGTGGGGAAGTAAGCCAAGCCCCCCAACCCCCTAAAGGGGGAGTTTTTGAATAACTATATGGAAAATAAAATTGAAGAAATAAAAGCCCCCGCTAAAAAGCTCCCCCTTCAGGGGGCGGGGGGGGCTTCGGTTGCTGTTTTCGCTCCTGCAACCGTGGCCAATGTGGTGTGCGGGTTTGATGTGCTGGGCTTTGCCGTGAATGAACCCGGCGATGAGGTAATTATGCGCATGACGGATAAGCCCGGTATCACCATCAGCAAAATTACAGGTGATAACGGCAGGCTGCCCCTCGACCCGGTTAAGAATACCGTGAGCGTTAGCGTGCAGCATTACCTTAAAAGCATCGACAGGTTGGATGTGGGTTTGGATATTGAGCTGCATAAAAAAATGCCTATCGGCAGCGGGTTGGGTTCCAGCTCGGCGAGTACGGTGGCGGGGTTGTTTGCTATTAAGACCTTGATGGGCGATGAGAGCGATGCGGCTAAGTTGTTGCCTTTTGCTATGAAGGGCGAGGAAATGGCTTGTGGTCATGGTCATGCGGATAATGTGGCGCCTGCGCTGTTGGGTGGCTTTGTGTTAATACGCAGCTATGAGCCTTTGGATGTGGTACGGTTGCCGCATCCTGCCGGGTTGTATTGCGCCATTGTGTTCCCCGATGTGGATGTGCCTACGCGTGAGGCAAGGCAGATCATCCGTAACAAGATACAGATGAAGGATGCCGTAACCCAATGGGGCAACATTGCAGGCCTGGTGAGCGGTTTGTTTATGCAGGATATTGACCTGATAGGCAGAAGCATGCAGGATATATTGGTTGAACCGGTACGCAGTATGCTCATCCCTGATTTTTACCGGATGCGTGAAATGGCAATGGAACTGGGTGCGGTGAGCTTCGGTATATCAGGTTCAGGGCCGTCGGTGTTTGCGTTTACGAGGGATGAGGAAACGGCGAGGCTGATAACCGACAAGCTGCAAAAGCATTTAACGGGGATTGGCATAGGGTCGAATACTTATGTGTCGACGATTAATGATAGGGGGCCGAGGGTGATATGAGCCCCACCCAAACCCTCCCCGGTAGGGAGGGCTTTAAGAAGCCCAGGTTAACTAAACCCGGTTGCAGCGGATACCTGCCTTGTGGCTAAGGCCCGTGCAGTATGAGCGGAAAACGGGGCTACCGTTAATAGCAGCACAAGCGCTGGTTTACAAGCCCCACCAAACCTCCATACCGGTGGAGGGCTTTAAAATATAAATTGATTGAATATTAACTAAAATAAATGCTTCCAAAAAGTCTCCCCTACCGGGGGAGATTTAGAGGGGGCTGATGGCTATGAAATTCTACAGTACCAACAACACGTCTACCCGCACATCGTTTAAGGATGCGGTTTTTAATAGTATGCCGCAGGATAGGGGGCTTTATATGCCGGTGGAGATCCCGCGGTTGAGCGATAAATTTTTGTCGCACCTGGATGGGTATACTTTGCCCGAGATCGCCTTTAATGTGGCGCAGAACCTGCTGGGCGATGATATTCCCGCCGATGATTTGAAGGCTATTATATATGATGCCATCAACTTCTACGCGCCGATCGTTCCGCTGGAGGATGATGTGTTTGTGCTGGAGCTGTTTCATGGGCCCTCGCTGGCGTTTAAGGATTTTGGCGCGCGGTTTATGAGCAGGGTGATGAGCTACTTTTTGCAGGAGGGCGAAAAGCAGCTCGACGTACTGGTAGCCACCAGCGGCGATACCGGCGGCGCTGTGGCCCTGGGCTTTTTGGGCGTGCCCAACACCCGCGTAACCATCCTGTACCCCAAAGGCAAGGTGAGCGATATACAGGAACTGCAACTCACCACCAACGGGCAAAACATCCGCGCGCTGGAGATCGACGGTACGTTCGACGATTGCCAGGCGCTGGTGAAACAGGCCTTTACCGATAGCGAGCTCAACGCCCGCTTCCGCCTTACCTCGGCAAATTCCATTAACATTGCACGACTCATCCCCCAAACGTTTTACTACTTTAACGCCTACGCCCAACTGCTTAAGCGCGGTAAAGACAAGGTGGTGTTCAGCGTGCCAAGCGGTAACTTTGGCAATATTGGCGCGGGTTTGCTGGCCTGGAAAATGGGCCTGCCCGTTGAGCAGTTCATTGCCGCCACCAATGCCAACGACACCGTGCCCGAGTTTTTAAAAAATGGCGTGTACCAGCCCAAGCCCTCGGTGGCTACGCTAAGCAACGCTATGGACGTAGGCAACCCCAGCAACTGGGCGCGCATTGCCGATATGTTTAAAGGCGATATGGCCCAACTAAAAACCCTCATCACCGGCTACAGCTATACTGATGCCGAAACCCTTGCCGCCATAAAAGCCGTGGATGCCGAATATAACTACGTTGTTTGTCCGCACACCGCCATTGCCTGGCAGGCGTTGAAGGATTACCAAAAGCAACACGCCGATAGTAAAGCCAGCGGCATATTCCTCTCCACCGCGCACCCCTGCAAGTTCCCCGATGTGTTCCCCGATGCTATTGCCGCCAAAATTGAAGTGCCCCAACAGGTGCAGGAACTGGCGGATAAACCAAAGCAGCGTGTTGAGTTAGGTAAGGGGTTTGAGGAGTTTAAGGAGTGGTTGTTGGGGAATGGTTGATTTGGGCGTTCCCCGATTCCGGGGCGGGCCATCCGTTCATACGCCTGCAGGCATTAAGCACGGCTTTTGCACACAATTCCCCGCGCGGGGGCCGGTATCCATTCCTGTCCCTAACGCGGTTTTGTTCTATTTTAAACAAAATGCCCCATTTTATTTAAAATAGAAATACCCCAACAACACTAAAACACCACCAAAACATTACCTAAACAGAGCAAAACACCACCCGAACACCCTGGAACGCACCGGAACACCCCTGAACACCTAACCCCCTAATCATCAGTCACATAACATTAACAAACCGTTCCACCCCATGAAACACTAACCCACTGATAATCAGCAACAAATCCTCACAAAATCCAACACACTGAAACACCCGTTCAAAATTAATCCACTGATAATCAACTTCTGACAAAATCATGTCAGTACTTACCCCAAATCAAATCCCGATATTTGAATAGTATCAAGACTTTAGCACCCCACCCAATTAACCCAAATCAAAAAAGCGCCGGCCCCGACAAAGGGTTGCGGGCCTGGGAGTCTGGCCTGTGGGTGGAAGCGTGGCCTTTGTCTTGATTTTTTTGGTTACTTTTTGTATCAAGACAAAAAGTGACAAAGCCCACCCGCGGCGTTTGAGCGGGCCACAGCACTAAAACAAACGTAAAACAATGTGTCACCCCCCGCCAACCATTTCCACCAAACCACCAATGAACTAATAAACCAGTGAACCAATGAACCACACCATCCCCCGCCAACCATTTCTATCAAAACCACCAATGAACTAATAAACCAGTGGACCAATGAACCACACCATCCCCCTCGACATCATCCGCGACCAATCCTTCATCGAAGCCGAACGCCGCCGCAACGCCGCCAAATTCACCACAACACCAAAAACCACCCACGCCGCGCACAATCTCTTCACCATCCACAGTGCCAACGCCTGGCTGCAGATCCAATCCACCGCCCCCGAGCCGCAAATGCTCTTCAGCAACTTCTGGCACCAGGATGAGCTATGCATCCTCTTCGCCGACACCAACCTCGGCAAATCCATCCTCGCCGTGCAGCTCGGTCATGAGATAGCCCGCGGCGCGGCCATCGAGCCCTTCGCCAACAACACCGCCCCGCAAAAAGTACTGTATATCGATTTCGAGCTCAGCCCCAACCAGTTCAGGTCGCGCTATAACGAACGCCACGCCACCCACAATTTCGCCGAGAACCTTTACCGTGCCGAGTTCAACCTCGAAGCACAAATGCCCGCCGACTTCAAAAATTTCGAGCAATACATCAATGCCGCCATCGAAAATGCCGTGCAGCAAACCGGCGCGCAGGTGCTCATCATCGATAACATCAGTTGCCTGCGCAACGGCAGCGCGTTCGGCACCGCCAACGAGGCACTCACCCTCATGAAACAACTCAAAACCCTCAAAACACGTTACAACCTCAGCATCCTCGTACTCGCCCACACCCCAAAACGCAACCCCGCCAACCCCATCTCCGCCAACGACCTCCAGGGCAGCAAAATGCTCATGAACTTTGCCGACAGCGCCTTCGCCATGGGTCAAAGCCACACCCGCCCCGACCTGCGCTATTTAAAACAGATCAAGCAACGCACCGGCTGCGAAACCTACGGCGCCGCCAACATCTGCCTCCTAAACCTTGGCAAACAATACGGCTACCTGCACTTCAGTTTCGCAGGCTACAGCCACGAGTACCAGCACCTGCGCCGCCACACCAACACCCAGCGCGAGCAACTCCGCCAACAAGCCCAGCTCCACAGATCCGACGGCCTCAGCCAACGCCAGATCGCCGCCAAAATGAACCTCAGCCTCACCACCATCAACCGCCTCCTCAACCCAACCGTTAGCGTAACTTATCGGTAATAATAAATTCCCCTCTTGAGAGGGGGCGCGATGGAAGGTGCGGCCGCAGGGGTGTGTTTCTATACCATGCATATTCACCATGTCATTGTGTTAAATGTTATTATGTAAAACAAAGCCACAGCTTTTTACAACCGCCAGCCCCGCTATCCGCTCATACTGCACGAGGCCTTAATCGCGAAGGCCGGTATACGCTGCTATCGGGTTTAGGGAATGGGTGGCCGGCCAGCCTTGAGGACTGGTGTTTTGGCCATTAGGTGCTTAGAAATAATTGGTACATAAAAGGAGTAATAACGTCTTGGTTAGCAATGTTTGATACATATTGTATGTTGATCAATGAACACAATATGTATACTATTGCTATGTGATAAATGAGTTTCTATTAAAAGAGTTTGGCGACCGTATCAAATTGCTTAGGACTAATAATAATATTAGCCAGGAAACTCTTGCAAATAAAACCGGATTCCATAGGACTTATATTGGAATGATTGAAAGAGGGGAGCGAAATATCTCTTTAATCAATATCGCGGTATTTGCCAAAGTTTTTGAAATGACCGTTTCAGAACTATTAGATTTTAATTCCGGCAATAAACCACATGTATTTTCTGATTACGAAACTAAATCAGATATATAATGTCCAGGGCGCACTCTTTTCTAATAACTGTTTCAAATAATCTTACTGAAAAAGAAGGTGTTAATTATCTTATCGAAAATCACACTGGTTTTTTTAAAATTGACCGAGCTACGAAAAAAGAACTATTAGATGCCTTGGATTTAAGCCATAAATTTCTCCAAGCATTTGATATGATTTATATCCCCGAATATGTTGGAAAGGTAATAGAAGAAGGATTTATTGTGACTAATTTGGAGAATATAATATTGATTGAATTAAAAACTACTAAAAAATATTTGCCGCATAACCCTAAAGGGTTCTTTTTTGGCGCGACCGAAAACGAGTTTAAATTTGGAGAACTATTGGGAGATAAATTTAGATTTTGTTTTGTGTGCCTAAATGAAGAATCTCCTTCTTATGCATTTATGACGGTTCCGGAATTGGAAGAGAAAATTAGAACACGAAGGATACAATTCCAAATTAACTTATAGTAAACTCTATCTCCCAATAATAATTGGCATATTCTTTTAAAAATTCTTCCTTAGTATACCCGTGTTCTTTCTTGAAAGAAAATTTGTCTTCAATATTAAAAAGGTAGATTTTAGAGTTCTTCATATAAATTGCTTTGGTTGAGTTGAGAATTCCGAATCTGCAAGCTAGTTCGAAACCATCAGGAGATATCTCTTCCAATTGCGCTATTAAATCAATTGTTGACACCATACCGCAATGATACATATTGTATGCAATATTTTCTAATAATACTATTTAACTAAGTTTTCTTCTGGCTGGCCGCGCAACTCACCCCTTACCCCTCGGTCAGCCCGCTGTTCGTAGTTTCCAACTACGAAACACTATGCAACTAGTATGAGATTATATTAACTCAACACAACCAAACCACCAAACAAAAAAGCCACGGCCACGACAAAGGGCGCGGGCCGGGCGTATGGCAGGAATGCCGGTTTAGTTTTTCGTGTGATGCGAATTGCGTTAAGCAAATGAGCGGCGAGTAAAGCGTTAAGAACCGGCAGGGCGCGTGGAAGCACGCCCTTTGTCTTGATTTTTGGTTACTTTGTATCAAGACAAAGTGACGCATAGCGCAGCGATTCGAAGCAACAAGTAACAATTATGCACATACCCATTTCACACTCAAAAACCCAATAAACGCAAAAACGCCCCTATGGCGCGAGTATGCAGCGTTGCCAAGTGCGGTGAGTACTCGTGACACTCCATATTGAGTAAAGCGGCCAACTAAATCGCAGAAGATGCTTCACTTCGACAAATGCTCAGTACGGGCTACCCCCCGCTGTTCGTGGTCCCGCTGTTCGTAGTCTCCAACTACGAACCACTATGCAAGTAGTCTGCGACTACATTAACAAAGCTAAAATTGGATGTTACTTATCATGATAATGACCAATAGCCGAAACTATCGTTACGGTGATCACATCGTTTTCAATAAAATATATTAACCGGTCTTTCCTGTTAATACGGCGCGACCAATAACCTGTTAAATCAAACTTTAACCGTTCGGGTTTACCTGTACCGGTTTCGGGGTGTATATATAATTCGGAGATGATTTGCTCAACCTTTTTAATGGAAGCCTTATCGCCGGATTTTTTTATTTGCAGCAAATCTTTCTTTGCCTGTTCAGAAACAATTACCTAAATTTTCCCATAAGGATTTATCAGGGTCAAGTGTGGTATATTTTCCAGCCTTTACTCGCTTTGTGCTTTCTTTAATTTTAGCAACAAACTCAGCGTTGTAGGTACTGGTCTCAAAATCCACATTCAAAGCCTTTGCGATAGCCTTTAATGCCGACAATTGTTCTTTGCTTTTAGGATGCATGATTACTGTTTCCATATCCAAATTTAACACAAAACCCCAATAAACGCAAAAAGCCCTTATCCATTAGGATAAGAGCTTAAGCGATAAGATTTGGCACCGACCTACTCTCCCACATTTTACTGCAGTACCATCGGCTCTGGCGGGCTTAACTTCTCTGTTCGGAATGGGAAGAGGTGGACACCGCCGATATAGGCACCTGAATTTCTTTT